>LXNI01000877.1_pt1 | contig 31055 bp, 28 predicted proteins | sample 809091 | NCBI WGS metagenome assembly LXNI01 (sample SAMN04870527, study PRJNA318959) | sponge metagenome | biome: 01000161; feature: marine sponge reef; material: water | host: Sarcotragus foetidus | place: Greece: Milos, Mediterranean Sea | collected 2013-05-29 | depth 5-7 m | reverse complement strand
TCGTGTGCGACCTCATGGGGATCCCCGCCTCCCAGCACGACTTCGTCTTCGACCAGTCCAACGTGATCCTGGGCGCGGCCGACCCCGAGTACGTGCCCGACTTCGGCGATCTCATCACGGCCATCTTGACCGCCGGCGGGGCCTTGACCCAGCTGATGGACGAGGTGGCGGAGTCCAAGGTGGGGGTGGACAGCGGCGACCTGACCAGCATTCTCGTCAACGCCGAGGTGGACGGCGAGCGGCTCACCCGCGCCGAGCTCGCCAGCTTCTTCATCCTGCTGGTGGTGGCCGGCAACGAGACCACTCGCAACGCCATCAGCTGGGGCCTGGTGTACCTCACCGACCATCCCGACCAGCGCCGCATCTGGGCCGAGGACTTCGAGGGCGTCGCCCACAGTGCCATCGAGGAGATCGTCCGAATCGCCAGCCCGGTCACCTACATGCGTCGCACCGCGCTGCGCGACACCGAACTGGAGGGCCAGAGGATCGACGAGGGCGACCAGGTGGTCATGCACTACCTCTGCGCCAACCGGGACGAGTCGGTCTTCGACGACCCGCTCGCTTTCGACGTGATGCGCGACCCGAACCCCCACGTCGGCTTCGGCGGACCCGGCCCGCACTACTGCCTCGGCACCCACTTGGCCCGGCGTGAGATCAAGGTGATGTTCCGGGAGCTGTTCGACCGCATCGGCGACATCCGCGCCACCGGCGAGCCGGACCCGCTCGCATCGTCCTTCATCCACGGCATCAAGCACCTGCCCGCCGAGTTCACCCCCACGAGGCCGGCAGCAGCTTCGTGAGGAAAGACCGACACCCCCGCGGCTCCGCCCTGGCGCCCGCGCTCGCACGCCACCTCCACCGATGGGCCACGGAGAACCCGAAGCCGTACCCGGGCGTCCACTGGCCCTGACCCCGCCTCCCGGCATGGACTGCGCCAGCGTGTATCCGGGGCGGCTAGGTGCCCGCAGGTAGGGTCGTCGCATGGACCGGGTGCTCCTGTTCCCCGGTGGCAGGGTGCCGGCCACCGCGGTTGTGTGGCGCTTCGATCCCTCTGGCGGTCCCGGAGGGCAGCACGCCAACCGCTCCAGCACCCGGGTCGAAGCCATGGTTGATCTCACAACGGCCGGCGACGTCGAACTCGAGGTACGGGAGCGGCTCGTTGCGAGGCTCGGCGCCGAGTTGCGAGTGGTCGTCGATGACACCCGATCGCAGGCCCGCAACCGTGAGATCGCGCTCGATCGCCTGGAAGCACGGCTGCGCGACGGGCTAGCGGTTGCCAAACCGAGGAAGCCGACCCGGCCGCCGCGTGCGGCTCGGGCCCGGCGGTTGCAAGCAAAGCGCCGTCGCTCCGAGACCAAGCGCGGCCGCGGCCGTATCGATCCGGCCAGCCACGACGCCTAACGGACGGCGCGAGGGACTGACCACCCGGGGAGGTTCACCGAGCTTGTCCAGAGGGTTGGTCTGGCGGGTGTGTCGCGCGGTCAGCTCTACGGGTTCCAGGTTGCGGGTTCTGCGCGTTGGCGTGACGGAGTTCGTACTCGGGACGTGTGACCATTCCTGGCGGTGACGGCCGGACCGCCGGGATTGGCCAGACGACCTCTGGGTCTCAGCGATCCTTGAGGCGTTCGAGGAGCTTTATCAGGATGTCGGGGTTGTCGAGGACGAGTCCGATGATCCAACCGAGCGCGGCCAAGCCGATCACGATGCCGACGGCCGCGCCGCCAAGCCCGACCCAGATGACCGCGATCACGACGCCGATGAGCGCGCCCCATAGTGATCGTTTCTTGGTGAGCATGTTCAGGTGCCTTTCTGCCTACCGCGTTCGTGGCGGGTTCGAGTGGTGAATGACCAGGAGGTTGACGCCGAAGTCGGCGAGGCCCAGATTGATCCAGAATTCGTGGTCGAGGCGTCGGCGGGCTTCGTTCTCGACGTCGGCGAGATTGACGCGGTCGTCGATGCGGAGCGTGAGGTGGAGTCGCTTGGAGCGGATGCGCCCGTCGACGCCGAGGACCCCTTCGATCGTCTCCGCCTCGTGGCGGGCGGCGCCGATGGCGGCTCGCCCCCGGATGCGTGTCTCACCGTCGGCGGCGCGGTAGACCTCGAATGTCCGGGTGAGACCCTTTCTGGCCGGCACCAACTGCGCGACCACCAGGACCAACCCGACCAGTGCCACGCCGGCGCCGAGGAGTCCGGAGATCCAGAGACTCCAGGTGGGGAAGGCGGCTGTGTCGATGGCGTCGCCGAGGCGGTGCCGCCACTCGCTGCCGATGGTTCCGGTGATCTCCAGGACCAGCAGCAGGCCAACGGCGGCGGCGGCGGCGATTCCCGCCAGGCTCGCGGTCCTGCGCAGCAGCGTCATGGCTAGCGGACCTGGCGGCGGCGCGTCATGCGCCTCGGTGTCGTGGCGGTGATCCGCCCGGACCGGCACGGCAGTACCCGCGAGGTGCACAGCTCGTCGATGGCGTCACGGATCTCCTGGACCGGCCCGATCGTCGAAGGGTCGGGCGTTACCAGCCGCACGTTCACCCGGCCGCGGCGATTGATGCGCACACCGACGTCGTTGCGGCGGTCGATGGCCTCCAGTTGCCGCTCGATGGCGTCCTCGAGCGTGACCCTGTCGAGCTTTGTCCAGCCTCGCCGCCGGCGCGTCGTCAGGACGCGGCCCCCGGTACCGAACATCCGGCCGAACATCCACATGCCCCCGAGCGCCAACAGCACCAGGGCGATGCCGACGAAGATCCCGGTGCCCGTCGAGGGGCTTCCTCGCACCCATCGGTCGAGATCGTCGACCGCGGAGCGGGACAGCGGCGGATCGACTTCGAAGGAGAGCAGCAGGAGTTGCGCGGCCGCCAGCAGCACGATGCCGGCCACGACCAGGCCGATCACCCGCAGGCTGATCGTGGGCGCCTTGGAGGTGTGATAGGGATCCATGAGCGGCACTCCGGCGGCGTTGTTGCCGGGAACCGAGCCGCCGGGCCCCTACTCGACGCGTGACGAGGTCTCGGTCTCGGTCTCGAACCTGAGGTCGTCGACTTCGATGTTGACCTCCTTGACCACAAGGCCCGTGGCCGACTCGACGCGCACGACCACGTTGTCGCGAACCTCCTTGGCGAGCGTCGGGATCGAGTAGCCGTACTGCACGACGATCACGACGTCGATGGCGGTCTCCTTCTTCCCGACCTCGACGTGGACGCCCTGGGAGAGCGGTTCCTCACCGATCCGGACACGACCCAGCAGGCGTCGGAACGTCGCCCCCATCCCGGCGACACCGGTGATCTCACGGCAGGCGTGGCCGGCGAGCTTTGCCACGACCTCATCCGCGATGTGGGTGACGCCCCGTGCGGTCTCGAGTTCCAAACCGGTCTGGGCCGGCCCGGTCTCGGTCAAAGCGGTGTCGTTCGTTGCCGCAGCGGTCTTTGTCGCCATTGGTTGCTCCTCGTTCTCGGCTTCGCAGCCGTTTGCACTTGGGTCCGGTTCGGTTCAAACAGTAGACGCACCAAAGAGCCGAAAGTTTCGCGATCCCGCCGACCCGGCCACCGGGGCGCCTGGACCGCATCTCGGATCGCGGATCGAATGCCCGAAGTGCTGATCCGCTCCACCGTCGGCGTGAGCCGTTGGCGGTCCGGCGCAACTTTCTGCCGCGTCGTGCGTCTAACGGGTGTACGCCGGATCGAAGACGGTCTCACAGGCGAGGGGTCCCGACGATGAAGATCGCGATTGTCTACAACCGCGACAGCCGCAACGTCATCAACCTCTTCGGCGCCCCGAACCAGGAGAAGATCGGCTTCAAGACGATTCGGCGGCTGGAGAACGCGCTCCGCGCCGGCGGGAACCAGGTGAAGTCGTTCGAGGCTGATAAGGCGTTGATCGACCGCCTTGAGGAGTTCATGCCACGTGTGGTCAAGGGCGAGCAGCCCGGCATGGTCTTCAACGTCTCCTACGGGCTGCAGGGCCAGGCGCGCTACACCCACGTGCCGAGCATCCTGGAGATGGTCGGCATCCCGTATGTCGCCTCAGGGCCGCTGGGTCACTCCCTGGCGTTGGACAAGGTCGTGACCAAGATGATTCTGCGCCAGCACGGTATACCCACCCCGGAGTTCGCCGTGCTGGACAACCCTGAGGCGCCGATCCCGCCCGATGTTGTCTACCCGTCCATCGTCAAACCGAAGAACGAGGCGGTGTCGTTCGGGTTGCGAGTCGTCACCAACGACGCTGAGTTGCGTGACGGGGCACGCCTGATCTTCGAGAAGTACGGCCAGCCGGTCCTCGTGGAGCGATTCATCGAGGGGCGCGAGGTGAACGTCGGCCTGCTGGGGAATAACCCGCCTGAAGCGTTCCCACCCGTCGAGTTGTCCTTCGGCTCCGGAGGGCCGCAGATCTACACGTATGAGGACAAGACCGGTCGCAGCGGCCGAAGTATCGAGCCGATCTGTCCAGCGCCGATCGGCGAGGAACTCAATCGCACGGCCCAGGAGATCGCCGTCGCGGCGTTCCGCGCCCTCGGCCTGTACGACTGCGCCCGCGTGGACTTTCGCCTCGACGACGAGCGGAACCTCTACGTCCTCGAGGTGAACAGCCTGCCGAGCCTCGGCGAGCATGGCTCCTATCTCGTCGGCGCCGCCGAAGTGGGGCTGGACTTCGAGAGGTTCGTGAACCGCCTCTTGGAGGTGGCCAGGGCGCGCTACTTCGGGACACCCAACCCGCCGGTCCTTGACGGGCGCAAGGCCGATCCCCGCCAGCACGCCGTGGCGTTCGTCACCCAGCGTCGTGAACGCATTGAGCGCGGTGTGCGCCAGTGGGTGGAACTCTCCAGCCGCCACGGCGACCCCGTGGGCCTGCGCCGCGCCGCCGATCGGGCAGGGCGCCTGTTCGAGGAACTGGCCATGTCGCCGGTGGCCGACCTGTCGCGCCCACCACAGGCAACCACATGGCAGACCCAGGCCGGCCTCGACGGCGGCACGCTCTTCGTGGCCGGCCTCGACACTCCGCTCGGATCCTCGGCACTCGTCCACCCGTTCCGCCGCGACCCCGAATGTCTCCACGGCGAGGCGATCGGCCAGCGAGCCGGGATCGTGTCACTCGAATACGCGTTGCGAAGCCTGCGCAACATCCGACGGTTGCGCCGCCTGCCGTTGGGAGTGGTGCTGTGCACCGATCAGACCCGGGGTGCGCCGGACAGCGCCGAGGTCATCCGGGCGGCGGCTGCACGGGCCGCGCGGGTGCTGGTGCTGGAGCCCTCGGTGTCGCCGAACGGGATCGTGCTGCGGCGTCGAGGGAACCGCCGCTACACCCTGACGGTGACGGGAGACTCGATCCTGCCGGTGCGGACCAGCCCCAAGAAGGCCACGACTCGCTGGGCGATTGCGAAACTCGAACAGATCGCTCAGTTGACATCGCGTAACCGCGCCGTCTCGGTGTCGATTCTGGACGTGTCCACCGAGGCGCACGCCCTCCACCTGCCGCACCGCGTGACTGCAGGCCTGCTCGCGACCTACCGGGATACGGCACAGATTGCCGAACTGGAGAAGGAGATCCGGGCGAGCCTGGGCCGCGGCGGATGCCGCTGGGAGCTGTCGCTCGACTGGGACCTGCCGCCGATGATCGAGACCTCCGGAGGAGTCGAGTTGCTCGGCGAGTTGAACGCGTCGGGCCTTCCGCACAGCGTCGAGTTCCAGCGGGAGACCTCAAGCCTCGCGTCCCTGGCCGGACTCGTCGATGGCGATGTCCCCCGCGTGTGCGGCGTAGGCCCCGCGGCCGAGGCGCGGGGCACTCCGAGCGAGAGCATCGAGCGGATCAGCCTGATCGAGCGCACCGTCGTGCTGGCTGAATTCCTGGCTCGACAACTCGAAGAATGAACGCTGACAACTCCGGCCGGCCCACGGGTGATACTGCGATCCACCGACGACGGGCTGCAGCGGCCGGCGACGACGAGTTCGACGTGCCCGCCGCCCCGCGCGCCGGGGACCCACAGCGCGTTGCCACATCGCGCCGAGGCATGGTCGCCACCGCGCACCACAATGCCACGAGCGCCGGCGTAGCAGCGCTGGAGGCCGGCGGGAACGCCATCGATGCCGCCATCGGCGCCGCTCTGGCCCTGGGAGTCTGCGAACCGGCGGCCTCGGGACTCGGCGGGCAGACGATGATGCTCGTTCACCTCGCCGAGGAGGGCCGCACGTTCGCCCTCGACGGATCGTCGCGTGCCCCGAACCTTGCCACGGTCGGCGCCTTCGGCAACTACCGGCGCGAGCGACGCCGCGGGCATCGCGCCACGACGGTGCCCAGCTCGCCGGCCGTCTACGGCTACGCACTCGATCGCTACGGCCGCCTCGGGGTCACCGAGGTGATTCAGCCCGCCATCCGGCTCGCCGCCGAGGGTTACGAGGTCAGCGAGTTGCAGGAGCGCCTGACCCGCCGGGAGCTGAAACACCTCCGCGCCTCGCCGGGCGCAGCGGCACTGTTCCTGCGCCAGGGGCGCCAGCCCTTCCGGGCCGGATCGGTCTTCCGCCAGCCCGTACTGGCCGGGACATTGGAGCGCCTCGCCGAGGCCGGTCTGGAGGACTTCTACTTGGGCGAGACCGCGCGGGCCATCGTCGCTGACATGGAAGCCAACGACGGCTTCGTGCGAGCGGAGGACTTGGCGCAGATCCCTCAACCGATCGAGCGGGACACCCTGACGGGTCGGTTCCGCACCAGCCGAGTCCACACGATGCCGCCACCGGGCGCGGGGCGCACGCTCATCGAGATGATGAACATCCACCAGGCTCTGCCGGCGGAGCTTCGCGACCTGGACTCCCCCGAAGGCGCTGTCCTGTTGGCCGAGACGATCCGCCAGGCGTTCCGCGATCGCCGGGACCGGCCATTCGACCCCGCCATCTACCCGCAGGTCGACGAGAAGCAGATGCTGAGCCGGCCCTACGCGAAGGGACTTGCCGCCGAGATGGTCCGCACCCTCGGCGGAGCCGGCGAGACGACCCACCTGTCGGTCATGGACGCCGAGGGCAACGCCGTGGCGCTCACCCAGTCCATCGAGAACGTCTACGGAGCCTGCGCCGCGAGCCCCGAGTTGGGGTTCCTTTACAACAACTACCTCAGTGCCTTCGAGCACAACGACATCGCGCATCCCTACTACCTGCGCCCCAACGCGGTGCCTTGGGCGAGCGTGGCGCCCACCCTGTTGATGCGCGACGGCCAATGCCACCTGGCAATCGGGTCGCCCGGCAGCGAGCGCATCGCACCGGCGATCCTGCAGGTGCTCGTTCGCCTCGCCCGGCTGTCGCCGCTGGCGGCGGTGGAGGCGCCACGGCTGCACTGCTCTCTGGACGGTGTCGTGTCGTTTGAGGCGCCGCGTATGAGCAGCGAGATCGCCGACGCACTTGTGCGCCGCGGGTTCGAACTCGACCGGCGCGAGGCCTACGCCTTCTACCTGGCATGCGTGCAACTCGTGCTACGTCGCGACGGCGTGTTCACCGGGGTGGCCGACCCGCGCCGCGACGGCGCCGCGGCCGGACCTGCCTCATGACCCTGCCGCTGCTGCTGTCGGTGCCGCACGCTGGCTGGGCAGTGCCACCAGAGGTGGCGGGCTTCTGCGCCCTGACACCGGAGGAGATCGCCGCGGACGGCGACGAGGGTGCGGCGGAAATTTACGCCCTCGCGGGTGAGATGGACTGCCACGTCACAACGACCGTCGCTCGAGCCGTGGTGGACCTGAACCGCCCCCCGGACGACTTCCGGCGCGACGGCGTCATCAAGACCCAGACCTGCTGGGAGGTACCCGTCTGGGATCCCGTCTTGCCACCCCAGCTTGCTGAGAAACTGATCGACAACCACTGGCGGCCCTACCACAAACGGCTGCGGGACTTGGGGAACAGCGGCCGATTCCTGCTGGGCGTCGACGGCCACACCATGGCCGCCTACGGGCCTCCGGTCGGGCCCGACGCCGGGTTGGAACGCCCGGCGGCCTGCCTCAGCAACGCAGACGGCACCTGCCCGCCGGCGTGGATCGAGATCCTGCGGGATGCACTTGCTCGCCGGCTGGGACGGGAGGTGACGATCAATCAACCCTTCCGCGGCGGCTATATCACTCGCTCCCACGCCGCCGAGATGCCCTGGCTCCAGATCGAGTTCTCCCGCGCCCCGTTCGCCGGACTCACCGAGAAGCGCTCAGCCGTCCTCGCGGCGCTGACCGAACTCTGCGAGGCGATTGCCTAGTGAGGATCGTTGGTTTTGGGGCGGCGGACCACTGATCCGGCGACGGTCCGGATGGGCATGGTGGAGATCTCGAAGACCGCGCCGACGAGCTGGGCGGGTGAGCGGGCGGCTTCGGCGAGACCGCGGCCCAGCAGGGCGCCGGCGGTTCGCCCCGACGGCCGGCGTGTCCATCCCAGCGCGACGAAGGTTCCCAGCGACACGATGGCGACGAGGCCCATGAACGCGGTGACGATTATCCAGCCGGCGCGGCTGTTCAGCAGGGGGAGGTCGACGAAGTTCATACCGAAGAACCCGGCGATCAGAGACAGCGGCAGCACGATCGCCGCATAGACGGTGAGAACTTTGGTCACCTCGGTCGCTTTGCGGGCCTCGGCGCCCCGGTAGGCCTCGAGGGTCTCCGCGAGGGCGGTGCGGGCGCCGTCGACGCCTTGCGCGGCGCGCGACGCTGTGTCGAACACGTCGGAGAACCGCCGCCGTCCCGGGTCCGATATGAGCCGGGAGGTTGAACGCCGCAGGACGTCGAGGGCCTCTCGCTGGGGATGCACGGAGCGGCGCAGCGCGGCCAGGTCGGCGCGCACGGCGGTGATTTCGGCGAGGAAGTCGGCGTCGGCGGACAGGGCCGATCTGGACCCCAGGTCGAAACGAACCGACAGCCGAGCCGAGACGTGACCAGCGCGAGCCGCCAAGGGTCCGGCCCGGCCCCTGCCTGTGTCGTGGCCTGTGTCGTGCATCCATGCGTGTGAACCCCGGTTCGATGATGACCTCGGTAGGCAGGATGCCCAGGTAGACGCACGAGAGCGGCGGAAGTTTCGCGAAACCTTGGCGTACCGGAGCCGTCCACAGGGAAGCCGCGCAGGCCGACGGCTGACACAATCCCCTCCCACCGGTCCCACCAGGGACCGGAGCGGCGGGAGCCGGCGCTGATCCGGCTCCCGCCGCGTCGCGTCAGGGGGTTGGATCAACCCGCGCCGGCATCATCGGTCACGATGCCGTAGGGCTCGCGGAGCAGGACCTCATAGGGAACGACGCGCAGCTCGCCGGGCACCACCTCGACATGCAGCCGCGTCGGGCGGATCTGCGTGATCCTGCCCTCGGCGCCGTCGGAGAGCCGGATGCGCGCCCCCAGTCGCAATTCGGCACGCAACGCCCGCCCCGCCGCGATCTGCCCGGCGACACTGCGGCCGCCCAGCCCCACCAACAGGGCGCACGCCGTCGCCAGCCCGAAACCCAGCGCAGCGATCAGCACGATGAGAATCGTGGTGTCCACGCCGAGTTGTCCGAGTGCCAGGATCCCCGCACCGAAGGTGACCGTGAGCCGGATGGCTCGCTCCACGCCCGGGCTGCGGGCGCCGGTGGCGCGGCTCAGCGCCCGGCCCACCGCTGCTGCCGCGGCGATGCCCGCCGCGACACCTGCGAGGAGCACAAGCCCTGCCGCCAGCACGTTCGGCAGCCAGGACAGGATGTCCGACGGGATCGTGTCGAGGCTCTCGGGGTTCACGAAGGCGATCGCCACGAGCACGCCGACGCTGACGCCCAACCAGAACAGGAACACGCTCGTCGCCGACGCGATGCTGCGGAGTCCCGGGTGCTCCAGACGACTGAGCAGCCGGCGCGCCGCGAAACCCACCAGCGCCCCCAGGACGATCCCCCCGCCGAGCGCGACGGCGGCCGCGATCCAGTCGTTGCTCATCGATGCTCTCCTCGATCAGCCATCCGCTTCATCCTCGGTTGCGAACAGCACCCGGGCCGTCTGCAGGCCCAGACCCAGGAGATCACCCAGCGTCGACAGCGATTCACGATCCAGAAGCCGCTCCCGGACACGCCGCACCGCGCGGTCCTCGAAATCGTCGTCGATCTGCCCCCACAGCGACTCCAGCCCGCCACGAAGCGCCACCACCGTGGCGTCGTGCTGTTCGAGCATCTCGTCGATCTTCGCCTCGCTCACACCGAGTGCCTCCAACTCGGCGGAAACGTCGATGCGCTGCGGCTCGCTCGCGCTCATCGTTCCAGGTCCAGTTCCTCGCGAAGCCGCGTACGGGCGCGGAACAGCCGGATCTTCACCACAGCCACCGACACCTCGAGCGTCACGGCGATCTCCTCATAAGACATTCCCTCCAACTCGCGCAGCGCCAGAATCGCCCGGCTCGACTCGTCGAGCTCCCGAACCGCAACACTGAGCGCCCGAAGATCCTCGCGCCCAACCGCAACTCGTTCCGCGGACACGACCGCCCGCTCGGGCAACTCCTCCGGATCCCACGGATCCTCGCGCCGGGCCCGCAGCGCCGAGACCGCCGTGTTGTGCGTGATCCGCATGATCCAATGCTCGATCGGCGCCTCCCCCCGGTAGGTGTCCAGGCCTCTCCACACCTTGATCAGACTCTCCTGAACGATGTCCTCCGCCAAGTCCTGGTCCCCCGCCACGATCGAACGCGCCAACCGCAGCATCGACCGCCCGTGCGCCTCCACCAGCAGACGCAACAACTCCTCGGCGGACAACGCCGCGCCACTCTCCCCCACAGGCGGCGCAACAGCCCGCTCAGCGGTCAACGAACCAGCCGGCGACACGTGCAGTGTCCAAGAACGTCCAGACTCCCGACGATAGTACGAGCACTCTCCGGCATCAGGCGGCACCGCCCGACGCTGTCGCGTGTCATCGTTTCTTGCTCAGTCGGCGGTTTGAGTCTGACGCAAGGAGATGAGCATGGCGAAGGCTTCGAAGAAGAGCCCTGAGGAGAAACTGCGGGTGGTGTTGATCGTCTTGCTCGGCGGTCTCGATCTTCGCGTGTCTGAGTAGTTGTCGAACGGCTGGCATCAGTCCTTGCCTTCCAGGAACGGCCGGTACTCGGCCACGAGTTGATCTCCGATCTCATCGAGTTGTTCGAGTGCGGCCAGCGCCTGGGCGCCGGAAATCTCCGACCTCCGCCCCGGGTCGACGCCGATGAAGCTGTTCACACGTTCGTGCATGAGCGCGATCGCTGCCTGCCGGTTTGGTTGGTGACCGCGTCTGGACAGTCTCGCGAGAGCCCGGCCGTTGGCTGAGAGACCGAGGTCGACCAGCACGCGCGCTGCCACCGATTGGCTGCGCTCGGCGAGGCGCCGTCGAGCTTCTTGGCGTCGCCGTTGCGGGCTAACAGGAATCTGCGAGTACTCCGGTGTCGGTTCGAGATCGCGTTGACGTGCGATGAGCGCCGCCCGGAGAGCTTCTCGGTCTGTCGTCACGCTTCCCAGAGTGACGCCGGGCATGATCTCGCGGTCCAGGATCTTGTCGAGCACTCGGTCGTCGGTGAGGTCGAGGAAGGGGTCCTCGAGGAAGTGGCTGATGGACTCGCGCTCGACGAGCTGCGACTGATCGAAGCGACGCGGCTCCCCTCCGCGATCTGACATATCGGCGTTGTCCGGGGTGTCGTCGCTTTGACCGGTCCAGGTTCTGACAAGTTCTTGGTCGTCGAGATCCAACTCGCGGAAGTCGTCCCAGCGCTCCTCGTTGTTGAGACCGACATGGGTAACGATCACGCCCCGGTTGTCGGGGTGGGTGAGTTCCATCGGTCGGTGCACGGTTCCGGTCATGATGACCGGGTCCAACAGAAGCACCGACCGATGGAGGTGTCAGCATGCCACGCGCACCGCTGACGTTGCACGAGCGCGAGGAGATTCACCTTGGGCTGATTGAGGACCCGACGGCGAGTTGGGCGTCCCTCGGCCGCCGGGTGGGCCGTCACCCGACGACGGTCGCCCGGGAGGTCGCCCGCGGCGGCGGCCGCTGTGCCTATCGGCCCGCCGCCTCGCAGCGGCGCGCCGAGCGGTGCCGCGGACGCCCGCGGCGGCGCCTGGAGGCCCCGGAGCCGCTGCGGGACCGGATCGCCGCCGAGCTGCGCCTGGGGCGTTCCCCCGAGGCGATCCGCGCCGACCTCGTCGCCGGCGGCGCAGGGTCGCCTCCGTGCGTCGAGACGATCTACCGGGCGCTCTACGCCGGCGCGCTCGGGCTCCGAGCCGCGGAGTGCCTGCGCAGCCGCCGGCGGCGCAGACGCCGCCGCGGGCAGCGCAACCCCCGGTCGCGGCCCCGAGGGCCGAACATCTCCCAGCGGCCCGCCGCGGCCGACGACCGCGCCGAGGCCGGCCACTGGGAGGCCGACCAGATCATCGGCGCCCGCAACCGATCCTCGATGATCTGGCTCGTCGAACGCCGGACCCGCTACAGCGTCCCGGCACCATGCCCGACGGCTACACCGCCGACGCCGCCCTCGCCGGGCTCGTCGAGGGCCTCGACGCGATCCCGCCGCACCTGCGCCGCTCGGTCACCTTCGACTGCGGCTCAGAATGGGCGCACTGGCCGACACTCGCCGCCCACTACGGCATCGACGTGTGGTTCTGCGACCCCCGCTCGCCGTGGCAGCGCGGCCAAGTCGAGAACCACAACCGCCAAGCCCGCTGGTGGTTCCCGCGGGGCACCGACCTCCGACTCGTCACCCCCCAAGCCGCCCAACACGCCGCCGACATCCTCAACCACCAACGCCGACGCAGCCTCAACCACAACAGCCCCGCCGACCTCTACAATGCCCTCACCGTGCACTGACCACTAGAATTGGCCGATCTGACTGCGACCAGCGGCCAACTGATTGCCACGAACGCGTTACTCGACCCCACGGACGCAGAGATCCAGGGCGTTCAACTCCGACTCCCTTAGCCTGGATCCACCGATGGGTTGGGGGTGTCGGGGCTGGAAATGCGGGGAAGTGCCTTTCTTACCTGGGAGAATGGCCGTGTATAAGGGCGGCCGTCGGCCAGGATCGAAAGGCACTTCCTGTGAGTGGAGTATCGCGCAAGATCGGCCAGTTCGGGGTGGTCTTCGACGAGAGGTCGCTGGTCGCGGACGCGGGCCTGTTGGCGGCGGCGACGTTGTTGGGCCGCCTGGGCGCAGAGGACGCGGTGGACCGCTCGGTGCGCCTCGGCGGGCGCGCCGGGGCGGCGGCGCCGGGGCGGAAGGTGGCGACTCTGGTCTCTTCGATGACCGTCGGCGGGACCCATATCGATCACGTGGACCGCCTGCGGGCGGGCGCGACGGGCGCTGTGTTGGGGTTCGGCCCGGCGGCGCCGTCGACGGTGGGGTCGTTCCTGCGCTCGTTCACCTGGGGCCATGTGCGGCAGCTGGATCGGGCCGCAGGGGAGATCCTCTCCCGGGCGTGGGCCGCCGGCGGCGCCCCCGGGGCCGCCCCGATGACCATCGACGTGGACTCGACGGTCTGCGAGGTGTCCGGCAAGAAGAAGGCCGGCGCCGCCTACGGCCACACCAGACAGCTCGGCTACCACCCCCTCGTGACGGTCCGCGCCGAGACCGGCGAGGTGCTCCACAGCCGCCTGCGCGGCGGTTCCTCCCAGCGCGGCGGCGAGCACTTCATAGCCGAGACCGTCGCCCGGGCGCGCCGCGCCGGCGCCGCCGGCGAACTCTGCGTGCGCGCCGACTCGGGGTTCTTCAGCTACGACCTCCTCGACCGCCTGGGCAGCCTCAAGGTCCGCTGGTCGGTCACGATCCCCCAATACGCCCACGTCAAAGCCGCCATCTCCGCCATCGACGAGGACGACTGGGCGCCCATCGACTACACCGCAGCCGGCGAAGCGCAGGTCGCCGAAACCACCCTCACAGCGGGAGGCCGCGGCGAGGGCCGCGAAATGCGCCTCGTCGTGCGCCGCACCCGCCTCCGCGACCCGAGCCAACAAGAACTCTGGCCGCACTGGCGCCACTGCGCCCTCGTCACCGACCGGGACGACCTCGACACCGCGGCCGCCGACGCCTACCACCGCGCCCACGCGACCGTCGAACTCGCCGTCCGCGACCTCAAGAACAACGCCGGGCTCGAGCACCTCCCGTCGGGGCGCTTCGCCGCCAACGCCGCCTGGCCCGCCTGCGCCGCGCTCGCCCACAACCTGTTCCGCTGGATCGACCGGCTCGCCGGAGGCCGCCGCGGCGACAGGCTCACCGTCGGGCGCACCGTCACCAACCGCCTCCTCGCCCTGCCCGGGAGAATCGCCGACCGCGCCGGGCGCACCACCCTGCGCCTCCCAGCACGCTGGCCCTGGGCGACCGCCTTCCAGAACACCCCCACTGACATCCGCGCCCTGCCCCGACTCTGCTGAACCCCCCCGGCGCCCCGACCGAGCGGCCCCGCACCGACCCCCCGCGCCCCGAAACCGCCGCCGGCGCCGACACGCCCCCGCACCCCGCACGGACCGGCCCCCCACGCCGCCGGCCGCCGCCAGCGCCACCGCAACACCCCACAACCGCCACAAACCCACCCCCACCGAACCCCAACGGTGGATTCAGGCTTAGCGATCGGGCTATCGCCCAGCGCCCTTCGAGGCGATTGCGTGGAGAACTCCTCCCGACGCGACCCGCAAGAGACTCGTCCTCCGATTAGAAAACTGCCTCCAAACAGCGAATCCCAGGCCGGAGCGACGCTCTGACCTGGGACTTCTTGTAGTGGCGGGGGGAGGATTTGAACCTCCGACCTTCGGGTTATGAGTTAGAAACTCCGGTCCGAGCACCTGCCGGCCGAGCCGGGATTGCCATAGTTCGTACGGGCTACCAGCCGACCCGTTCGGTCTCGTAGCCGTCTATCCGACGTGTCGTGCGCGGTTCGTTTGGCACCTTTTGACACGACCGGTGCACAAGTGGCCTAGATTCGATCCGTGGATCTTGAGCCGTCCGTCGCAGAACTCGCCGAGCGAGTCCGTCGTGGACTCGCGAAATCCTTCATCGAGGACGCAGTGATCGGCCAGTACCGCCAACTGGTGCGCTGGCAGCACATCACCGGTCAGTCAGCTCAGATCGATTCCGGTTACCTCGGCCAGCATCTCGTAAGCCTGGTTTCCGGTAAACCGGGTCGAGGTCGGGGCAGCCGAGGCAAAGGTGCAGATCTCGCCGACGACTCCGAGATCAAGATCGCGAGCACCCTTGGTGGGGTCGACAAGCCGCGCTGGAACAACAAGCTGAACACCCCAGAGGCAGTCAAGACTTACCTCAAGAATCCGGCGATTTACTTCGGACTGTTCGACACCTTGGAGAAGGGTGACGACTTTCCGGTGCGAGTTCGGGTGTGGATTGTGAAGCCTTCGAAAGATGAAGTCTTCTGCAACACAGTCAGGACCTGGGCGGGCAAGCCATCTTCCGGAAATTTCCAACTCCATCCACCGTGTTGGTCTGACTCCGATGTCGCTACGAATCAGAGTGGCGACCTCGTGCTACCTCTCGCGTTCCGGGCGACGCAGTTGGATATCCGTGGCGTCGACTACCTCGAGGTTGAGCACTGGGATCCAAGCCCAGGTAGCTGCTCGACGCCGTAGGCTAACTGGCGTCGGAAAACGGCCGGTAATGCTCCGAGCCTCTGTCCCGCAGTTCTCGCGAGTCGCACGCCCGCAGTTGGAGATTCATCTCCGACAGATCCACATACAGGTCCCGTAAGCCGCGTCTTGCGCTCGCAATGTGCTCGAAGTGGCCTTGCGCAGCCTCTCCTGCGTGCGAAACCCACGAGTCGTCGAACGGCGGAAGCATGAGCGAAAGCACATCCTCCGCATCGATTCGGCGTCGTGAACTTGATGTACCGCGACCCAGCGGGGCGATCTGCCGACGAACAAGCGGGTGCTGGAGAAGCACCAACGCTGCGTAGGGGTCAAGATCAGATCGAAACACCCCGAACTCCGCAGAGCATTGGACTTGTCCAACGCCAGCCGGAACGACTGCTGCTCTGAATTTGCTCGGGTTGAGTAGCGAGACAAGCAACTCTCCGGGCTCTGCTAGTTGGCCTGGAGTCACGGGCCGGTGCGTCCACGCGAGATCCCAGTCGACTGCGCCAAGATCGTCCACATGGAGGACCGACACGAACGGTCGGCCGCCAACGATGGGCGCGCGACGCTTTCCATTGAAGTGAAGGATTGTCCGCGCCTCGCATCCCCCCGCGTCCTTGAGTTCGGCGCGAGCCGCCTCCGCCCCATCATCAAGAGTCGAGGCATCGAGGCTGCTCAACTCGGCGAACCGTCTCCTGGCAACTCGCTTCGATGCTTGCCAGGAGCTTGGACTGGCAATTTGTCGTTTGATCTCCACGGTGATCCCGGGAAGGTCGTCGCCGCACGGATCGCGAGCCGGCGAGCCCTTACTCATGACGAACCCAACATGATCGGCGCGCGCGAAAAACACATACTTCGTCGGCTCAGCAGCGGCCTTACGAAGAAAGGTCACGCTGGTCTTCGCAGTGGTTCCCGCAGGAGCGAACGTGGCTGAAGGGAGGCTGATCACCCCTTCCACGCCCAGCGGTAGATCGAGCCTCGACCTACCCAGGAGGAGTTCCCGCATTGGTCGGCCGTCGCCGACCCCGTCGGGCAGAATGATCCCCGCCACACCACCCGGTGCGAGAAGCTCGATGCAGCGGGCGACAAAGGCGAGCGCCGGATCCATCCGCGGGGACCGCGCCAGGCTCGGAAAGTAGAACGCTGCGCGCTCGATTCCTTCTGCGGAGTCGTACTTCTTGTCCCCGAACGGGGGATTGGTCAAGATCAACGAGAACCTGCCGGATCGCTGCGATACCTGCCGATCCGTGATCGAGTCGCCTACCACGAAGACCCGGGGAGTGCGAATCCCTGCTGCCATCAGGTTCACCCGCGCCATTGCCACCGACGATGCAGATTGATCGGCGCCGAACAGAGGGCTACCGCTCTCGAGCCAGCGCTCGTCGAGCGCACGTCGTCGAGCCTCGTGCAGTAGGCCAACCAGGAAACGGCCACTGCCGCAGCACGGGTCACCCATCAGAGTCGAGCTGTCGCGCACGAGTTCAGTAGCTGCAAGAAGCTCGAAACCGACCGCCACCATGAGATCGACAACACCCTCCGGTGTGAGGTATGTCCCCAAGCCTCCCGCATGCTCGTATCGGCCGCGCAAGAAGACATCGAAAGCCGTGCCCACGGGGTCGTACGCTCCGACCGCCCCGAGTTCGATGCCGCCCAGGATGCGCACAGCCTCCGCGAGCACGTCTTCTCTCGAAATCCGAAGGGGTTCATCCAGAGGCCAGACCGGTTGAACGCCCCCACTCGGCAACTCGGCGCCCAGCGACGGCAGGCTGTTCGCCACCCGGAATGCCGACTTTGCCAATCGGACGCTGTCGCCCCCACTGAGTCGGACGCGGTCCAGAACGCTCGCGAGGTTGCCAAAGTGCTCCACCACGACGTCCGGCTCGCGTTCGACCGCGATCCTCAACAGGAGCAACTTCGTCAGTTCCTCAACCGCCGCATTAGAGGGGCGAATGCCTCCGCGCGTGTAGAGAAGCTGGTGAAGGCCATCAAAGTCCCGAGCCAGCTCAACTGGCGCAGCGCTCATCGTCTTCATCGATACGCCCCTTCAGATATTCTCGGGGGAACGGTCCGCGCGAGGTCTTCCATGGTGTCTCGACTGTGTGACACTCGGCTTCGCCTCGCTTTCGAGGCGCCCGGTCTGGACGGCCCAGCGCTGCACATCCGGCCAGTACCAGACGAGGGTCCGGGAAACCGTGACGATCGGCCGCGGGAACTCGCCATGGCGCCGACGCCAGTCATGGACGACCTGGAGGCGCTTGACGCCGAGTCGCGCAGCGATCTCGGCTGCGCCCACGAGTTCATCGATATCGACGCGACGCCCCACGCCCGCATCCTGCCACAGGCTGCGTATGAATTGACGCACCCTCCAACTGCGTACTAAGATACGCACCAACAGATGGAGCCCCGCGGTGCGTCAACACCCCGGGGCCGGCCAGAACCTGGAATGGAGGTTCCGACATGACTGAGCGTATTCGCTCACACTGCCTTGATCTTGACGAGATCGGGACCCGCTTGACCCTCTCCATCGAGGAGGTTGAGTCACTTCTCGAGCTTGGCCGGACGGCCGCCTAGAGGCCGCCCGGAGGGGCGAGATCCCATCCCGCCGTCTCGGTCGGCGCGTGATCTTGCCGGTGCCCGCACTCCTCGAATGGCTCGGTGCCTCGCCACCATCAGTCCCCGCTAATGTCCGAAGCGCCGCTAATGCCGAAGCGCCATCAGAGGCCCAGCGGTGTGAGCTGCGATTCGTGCCGTCAGGTTGCTTGATCACAACTGGCTCGACGCTGCCAAGCTAATTCACCCCACGCGTGAATGATCAAAGAGTGCCCGCTGTCGCCGCCGTAACGTCGTCAGCGCGGGGCGTTGCTCGCCGCACCAGTCGCGGAAGCCGCTGAGGGATGTGAGACGGCGCCGCTGCCGCTTTGTCGCAGGAATCTGCCCATTGGGGTACGAGATTTTCCGCCCGGTGGCGCTGGGGAACACGGGCTCGGCGGGGACGGTCCACCGCGAAGCGTTCGTGTCGATCTCAGTCCAGCATGCACCGCTGACTTCGCCGATGCGGCCCGTGGTGAGACCGAGGAACCGGAGCGCGGGCGTTGTGCCGGCCTAAGGCCGGAGCGACGACTCACGGGCTAGACAAGGGAGGCCACAGATCTAACGTCAGACAGATGCGTACAGCCCGAACCGCGCGGGGTTCCAGATGATCTTGGCTAGGTCTCGGAAGAGTTCTTGTCGCTCGTCTATGTCTGCTGCGGCAAACGAGTCATACGGCCGAAATGCGAGGTTGTGATCTTGACACAATTTCCGGAAAGTTGGGTTGTGGTCGTACATCATTGGGTGTAGCGATTGTGCCAGCGGATTCTGAGCATAATAGTGCTCGACCTTTGCTTCGTAGGGCATGTCGCCATAACTGGCGTTGAAGTCCTTGGGAAGTAGCAGTAGTCCTCCGATCTTATTTCTATGTTCTACGAAATCGTGTTCAGAATCGAACTCATGAGCGTGTCGATCAAAGTGATTTGCCCAAATGTGCTCTACTTCAAAGGGAGGATTTCGCTTCCAGTCCATGTACTCATCAAAGGTCACACCAGTGGCCATTTCTCTATCCAACCATGACGTCATTCGAGCGAGAAGATAACGAATATGTGAATACTTGCGCCCGTGCAGCCCGAGCCAAAGCATTCCACCGAGGCGCTCCTCTTCGTTCTCCAACCATTCAGACAAGACAGCTCGGACAACCTCAGTCGATTGATTCCGCAACTCCTTCATGAGGTTGAACATTGTGTAGACGATTGTTGAGTAACCAAAATTGCGGTAGTTGACCATTCGGCGAACCACATAAATGTCTAGCGCTCCCGCGACTAGGGAAGCTTTTTCGCGGAACGTGTCGTCGTCGTCGTCGGGAGTAATCGCAGCAAGGATCACGGCTAGTTGAAGGGTCAACCCGGTCCAGAAGTTGTAGCGCACGGATTCTAAGCCATCGCGAAGGTTCGACGATGCGTCAATCAACTCGATGTAGCGTTTGCTTAACCCGAAGAACTCATACTCCACGAATCGGCGATATTCGTCTTCTCTATTGAGACCTAGATCTTCGGACTTGTCGCGTACCCACTTGTGGAATGCGGTGCCGATAATGTCGAAGTCGCCGGGCGACGCCTTCGCCTTCCTCTGGCGTATCGTGTCGGCGTAATTTCCTCGCAACCAAGCCTTACAAAATTCTGTGTCAGCATTCTGCTCGCAGTCAGTCAACTCTGTGACGTACTTTCGCCAGCGTTCATTCAGATCGTCAATGACAAGCTCGTCGCCAACCCTCGCGATCAGATAGCTCTTTAGCATGTCTATATTTGTTAGACGAAGACCTCGATCGTTCATAGTCTCAAAGATCTCGAGTGCCATATCCTGATCTGGCACACCGATCTCAACCAGAGTCACTCGGTGCTGCAACCAGTCAGCAAAATAGGGAAGCGCCTGACCCTCATCACCGCGTAGATCGTCCGGAAAACGCTCAACAATTGTCCGATACCTGTCCCAGAGGTTTCGCACGGACTCACGCTCCGTGCTAACGTCAAAGTCCTTTCCTTCTAATATCGCGGAAAGGCACGACTCGCGCTCTGGGACATCCAGATTGAAGGTTTTCCTGCCCATGTAGGTGGAGTAGATCATCAGATTGAGCGCGTGCGCTTCCTCCGGGTGAGTATCGGTAAGCCACCTCCGCAGGCAAATCAGCAGGAGGGTCAAGGTCGTGATGCGCTGCTGTCCATCCACGAGAAAACGCACTCCATCGCGTTGGGCTGTGACGATCGGGCCGAGAAAGTAAGGCCGGTAGGACGCTACATGTCGCCGTTCGTGCGAGATCTCATACTCGTCGAGGAAACGGTCACCTAGGTCATCAATGAGATCCACCACTTGGGCCTCCGCCCACTTGTACTCGCGCTGATAGAAATCCAAGCCATAGCGCGCGTTCGAGAGCAACTGGCTGACCGATCGAGCCGCTCCGACGATCTGCTGGATGTCCACCGCAGTAGCCCCCTCTCAGGCCTCGGGAGTCTGCACCTGCTGCCACGGAGCATACGTGGCGCGACTCGCGGGCTGCTGAGGCGGACCGAAGCCAGGGTGGAGCCTGTCAGGCGCTCCGGCGCGACGCCCGACAAGGCCACGCCCGGGCGGTCTGACCACGGCTCACCGCCGGCAGTCCCAACTTCAAGGGGCGGCGGATCACCGGCCGCGCCCGGCGACGCTCCGACACCGCCAACGGAACGTCCTCGTAGGGACAACCGAATTCGCCGCCCGCGACCGGCGATCCTGCTCGCCTCGACCCCAACGAGGCCGCTCAGAGCAGCGTTCGTCGAACCGTTCATTAGAGAATTCATTAGACAATTGTCCAATAATGGCGAATCCCAGGCCGGAGCAACGCTCTGACCTGGGATTTCTCAGTGGCGGGGGGAGGATTTGAACCTCCGACCTTCGGGTTATGAGCCCGACGAGCTACCAGACTGCTCCACCCCGCGGCGGATCATGCAGGATACGCCACCGGGGATGGCCCAGCAACCCACCACCCGAATCGCAGCCACCACCCGAATCGCGGTCCTTCGAACGGCTTGGCCATACTCCTCGGACCAGTGCGGTCGGAGAGATTCCCGCGCCGGCGGGAACCAGAGCGGCGCAGCGGTCGTCAGACACCAGTGAGAGGACCGGAACCGATACGGTCACGACACAGAACCTGACGGGTCGCGCTCCGACCCCACCTTGGAGCGCCGCCGTCGGGACGACAAGGAGAACTCACCATGCGCTCACTGCTCGCCGGCATCCTGGCCCTGATCCTCCCCATGACCGAGTGCGCCGGGATCGAGAGTGCAGACGACCCACCCGTCGAGGCTGCGACGACCACGTCGACGGCGGCGGTGAGCCCCGCGGGCGAGGCGGAGTTCGCCTCGACCCTGCAGAACTTCGACGACTGCGACGCCCTGCTGGCACACATTCGAGCCGAGGCGATGAGCCGGGTGGGCCCCTACGGGCTGGACGGCGACCGGTTCGGGCCCGCCTTCGGGATTCCCTTCGGGGTTCGGGCCGAAGCCGACGAAGCTGCCGACGCCGACTTCGCGGCGACAGCCACTACTGCGGCGCCCGCTCCCGCCGCCCTCTCCGACGGCGACGACAGCGCCGGCGGCGCCGACTTCTCCGGCACCAACGTGCAGGTGATCGGCGTGGACGAGCCCGACATCGTCAAGACCGACGGGCGCCGCATCATCACGGTTCGCAATGGCACTCTGACCGTCGTGGACGTCACCGGCGACGAGCCCGCCGTCACGGGTCGGGTGCTGCTCGGCGAGCGCTGGGGCGGCGAGTTGCTGCTGCACGGCGACCGGGTGCTGATCATCAACAACCACTACGGCGCCATCGGCCCGCTGGCCGCCGACGCCCTGCGCCGCTACAGCCGCGAGATCGTCATCATCGACGAGATCCTCCTCGACGGCACGCCCCGCCGGGGCCGCAGCCTGCAGGTGGAGGGCCGCTACGTGAGCTCGAGGTCCATCGACGGCACGGCTCGGATCGTCCTCGTCTCCTACCCGCGCGACCTGGGTTTCGTGTACCCGGAGAACCCCAAGGGCGAGCCCATCGCCGAGTACGCCAACCGCAAGGTGGTGGCCGATAGCACGCTGGAGGACTGGCTGCCGGACTACCGGGTGGTCTCCTCGGAGGGATCGGTCGCCGCGGAGGGTCAGATCCTGGCGTGCGACCGGGTGTACGTGCCGTCGCAGTTCTCCGGCTTCGGGTCCCTCGCTGTACTGACCTTCGACCTCGACGAGCCGCTGACCCTCGGCGACGGCGCCGCCACGTTCGCCGACGGCGAGACCATCTACGCCAGCCACCACAACCTCTACGTGGCCACCAACACCTGGCTGCCGCAGCCGTTCCGCGACGACGACGACTGGCGGCGGGACATCGACCAGCGCTACCGCACGTCGCTGCACAAGTTCGCCCTCACTCCCGGCGGCCCCGCCGTCTACGAGGCCTCCGGCTCGATCAAAGGGCATCTGCTCAACCAGTTCTCCCTGCACGAGTACGACGACCACCTGTTCGTGGCCGTGACTAACGGCTCGCCCTGGACTGCCGACCGGCAGAGCGAGAGCCTCATCTTCGCCCTCACCCAGAAGAACGACGTTCTGGCGGTCGTCGGCAGCGTCGGCGACATGGGGCGGGGCGAGCGCATCTACTCGGTGCGCTACATCGGCGACCGCGCCTACGTGGTCACGTTCCGCCAGGTGGATCCCCTCTACGTGGTGGATCTGGCCGACCCTGCCGCTCCGGCGGTGCTCGGCGAGCTGAAGATCCCCGGCTACTCGGCCTACCTGCATCCCGTCGGTGACGGACTGCTCGTCGGCATCGGCCGGGACGCGGGTGAGGACGGCCGCATCCGCGGCTTCAAGGCGTCACTGTTCGACGTGTCCGACCCAGCCGCCCCCACCGAGATCGACACCTGGACGCTCGCCGACGCGGAGAGCAGCGTGGAATGGGACCACCGGGCCTTCCTGTGGTGGGCGCCCGAGCAACTCATGATCGTGCCGGTGTGGTCCTGGCGCAACGAAGTGCCCGGCGGCACCGCCGTCTTCAAGGTCACCGCCGAGGCGGGCCTCGACTACCAGGGCCTCATCACCCACAGCACCGAGGACTTCAGCTTCGCCACCGACTGCTACCACGAGTTCAACAAAGCGCTCGATGGCGACTGGGAGATCCCGCTGCTGCTGATCTGCACGCCCGAGCAGGTCGGCAACCCCATCGGTTACAACTGCGACACCGTGCCGGCTTCCGCCGCCCTCAACTGGGACATCGACCTCGAGGCCATCGATCTCCGGGTCACCGAGAACGACCGCATCCAGTTGTGCTGGCCGCAGGATCGCGGCGAGGCGGAGAGGATCGACCGCTCCCTGATCATCGGCGACGACATCTGGACGCTGTCCCGCTCGCTGCTGCAGAGCAACGACCTCGACACGCTGGATCGCCAGGACCGCCTGGTGCTGCCAGGCTGACGGCCCGCCGTCAGTCCCCGCCGCCGGCTGCAGCCGGCCCCGCGTCGGCGGCGGACACCCCGCCGGGGCGGGTGCCCTGCTGGTTCTGCACGACCATCCCCAGAGCCACCACGACCACCCCCATGGCACCCATCTGCAGCGGTGTCAGGGACTCGCCGAACGCCACCCACGCCAGTGTGGACGCCACGATCGGGATGAAGAGCGTGAGCGTGGATGCCAGCCACAACGGCACCGTCTTCAGCGACCAGTTCATGGCCACGTGGCCGAGAATCCCCGAACCGAACGCCATGATCACCAACCACCTCCAACTGTCGGCGCTGGGCCAGGAAAGGTCCTGGCCGAACAGCGCCGCCAAGGGCGCGTTGAGCACCCCGACGTAGAGCGCCACACACACCGTGTACTGCTGCGTCGGCACCTTCGTCTGGGCGTGCCGGGTGACGGCGAAGTAGGCCGACCAGGCGATCAGCGCACCGATCGCGGCCAGATCGCCGCCCAGCGACCAGCTCGGACTGCCGGACGAACCGAACGCCACGACGACCACGCCGGCCACGGCCACCGCCGCGTAGACCATGTCCCGCCGGGTCATCCGCTCCCCGTAGAGGCGGGCCGAGATGATCGACACCAACACGACCTGCAGGGCGTTGACGATGGTCGCATTGGCGACGGTCGTGAACTTGATGGCCGTGAAGAAGAGGGCAGCGTCGATGCCGAGCGTGAGCCCGCCCCAGAACGAGTACCGGAAGGCATCCCGCGTGAGGGGGATCTTCCTCACCGCCAGGTACGCCGCCATCACGATCCCGAACAGCAAGAACCGGTAGGTGAGGAGGGCGAGGGCGCCCATATCGATGATCTTGGCGACCACGCTCGAGCCGCCCCAGGCGGTGACCGCCAGGGTGGTGCCGGCGATCCCCATCGACCGGATGCTGCGCTCCTCGCTCACCGCCTACCCGGCCTTCCGCTCACCCGTGCACTCTACGGCGACGTGGCAGGCGTGCTGGGAATCGTGTTGGGCCCCACCGGCGCGGCTGGGGACCTAGCGGCAGGCGAAGGCGCGGTCGTGGCGTGCCGGAAATCGTGTTGTGCCCCGCCGGCGCGGCGGCGGGCACCGGCTCGGCGTCAGTGATCGGCGCCAGCCTCTGCCAGCGGCACGGAGCAGCAAGTGTCGGCGAGCGAGTCGGCCCGCCACATGCGCACCGCGGTGTAGGCGGCTGCGGCGGCGATGAACAGACCCGCCGCCGGATCGGCCCACCACCAGCCGAACAGCAGGTTCGCCCCCAACCCGATCAGCACCGCGCCCGAGAGCAGGGCACACAGGGTCGTCTGAGCCGCCTCGGCCTGCACCGCCTGGGATCCCAGCACCACCGCCAACTGCAGCTTCAAGCGCGCCAGGAACGGCATCACCACCAGCGACAGAGCCGCCAGCGCAATGCCGAGGATCGAACCGTCCGGCGGGTTGGCCGAGATGAGATCACGCAGCGACTCGGCCAGCACGTAGGCGGCGAGCACGGCGAAGCAGGCTGCGATGAGACGCTGGGCGCTCCGGTCCGCCGCGTGCCGAGTGCCGGCGTCACCGCCCTCCAGCCTCAAGCGCCACGCCAGCACCAGACCCGCCACCAACTCCACGAACGAGTCGAAACCCCAGCCGATGAGGCTGATGGAACTCGCACGGATCCCCACGATGATCACCGCCACACCCTCGACGGCGTTCCAGCTGATGGTGAGGCGGTTCAGCCGCCGCGCCCAGACGACCGCAACAGGACGCGACAGCCGGGAGACGACCGTGGTCATACCCGAATGTTACGCGGTGAGTCTCCGGTGCCCGGTGGCGCGGTCAGCCGTTGCGGCGACGGCGAGGGGGCGGGCGGGGCGCCCGTGGCTCCGAGGACGTTGAGGTGTGACAGCACGAAGAACCTCCCCGGCCATCACAGCTAGCGGGCGGTCATTCCGGCATCGGCAGGGACGACCGCGCCGGTGAGGGCACCGGCGGCGGGCGAACACAACCAGGCCACGACGGCTGCGACCTCGGCGGGGCTGACGATGCGACGGTCCACGTGGTGCTCGGCGAAGCGGTCGGGGGCGTCCAGCCCGTAGACCTCGGCGCTGTAGGTGAGGATCGCCGTGTCGGTGGATCCCGGCAGCACAGCGTTTGCGGTGATCCCGGTGTCGGCCAAGTCGGCCGCCAAGCCGCGCACGAAGCCGATGACTCCCGCCTTGGAGGCGCTGTAGGCGGCGAGCCGCGGCGTCGCCTTCAGCGCGGCCGCCGAGGAGACCGCCACGAAGCGGCCCGAGCGGGGCGTCGGCACTGCCAGCATCGCCGGCACCGCCGCGCGGGCCAGGTTGAAGGTGCCGGTGAGGTTGGTGTCGAGTTGGGAACGCCAGTGGTCGTCGGGCATCTCCCAGACCCGGGGGGCGGGCACCAGCACTCCGGCCACGGCCACCGCGGCGTCGAGGCGTCCGAACCGCTCCAGCGCACGGTCTGCCGCTCGCTGTAGCCCCTCCATGTCTCGTACGTCGCCCACCAGCGCCTCGCTGCCGCAGTGCTCAGCGGTCGCCGCCAACTCGTCGCGGCTCGCCAGGGAGTAGCCGACAGCCGGATCGTCCCCGCAGGCATCGACGAGGACCAGGTCCCAGCCTTGCGCCGCCAGCGCCTCGGCGACCGCCGCGCCGATGCCGCGGGCGGCGCCGGTGATCAGCGCGGCCGGCACGACTCCCCCGGCTCCGGACATCCCGGTGCGCTCGCCCGGGCCGGCGTGTTCGGGCTCAATACACTCCGCACATGCCGTCGATCGAGATCTCCTCGATCAGCAGTTCCTCGTCGACGTCGGATTCATCACCCGAGTCGGCATCGGCGGTCTCGATCACCGCAATGCTGCCAGCGTTCGGGGCAGTGCCCGGATCCACTTCGGTCGTTCGGCTCATGGTTCCTCCCTCGTGTGTTCTGCGGTTCGCCCGCCCGGCGGCGTGGCACTGAGTCCCGAGACCGGCCTACTGCCGGTGGGTTTCGGCATCCGACTCGACGCGGCGACCCGCAGCAGTACCGACGGCCGGACACTGATCGGCGGGGCGCCGATGCGGCGGGTACGCCTGACTGAGCACGCAGCCAAACTACTCGCCAACCTGCGCACCGGCGTGCCCGCTGCGAGCCCGGCGGCGCGGCGGCTGGGGCGGCGGCTCTGCGACGCCGGGATCGCCCACCCCGTGCCGCCACCGGGAGGCCCCGACCCCGCTGAGGTGACGTGCGTGGTACCGGTACGCGACGACCCCCGAGGTCTCACCGCACTGCTGGAGTCCTTGGACTCGCATCAACCCGCTCCGGGCGGCCTGACGATCGTCGAGGACGGATCGCGGGATCCTGACGAGATTGCCGCCCTGGCAACACGCTGGAACGCCCGGCTCATCCAGCGCAGGGGCGCCCAGGGCCCCGCCGGCGCACGCAACGACGGGTGGCGAGCGGCCAGCACGCCGATCGTGGTCTTCCTCGACGCCGATGTGGAAGTGGGAGCGGACTGGCTGGCTCCTCTGCTGGCGCACTTCGCCGACCCGACGGTGGCAGCGGTGGCACCGCGGGTGCGCGCCCCGGGATCACCGCAGGACACGCTCGGCGGCTTCGAGAGGGAATGCTCCCCGCTGGACATGGGCGCCCGGCCGAGCAGCGTGGCCCCCCGCCGCCGTGTGCGGTACGTGCCGTCGGCGGCGCTCCTGTTCCGGCGGGAGGTGCTGGAAGGCCTCGAGGGCTTCGACGAGGACTTGCGGGTCGGCGAGGACGTGGACCTCGTGTGGCGCGCCGTCGCTGCGGGCTGGACCGTGCGGTACGAACCGTCGGTCGTGGTGTCCCACCGCAACCGCCCCACGTGGGAGGCGCTGGCCTGCCAACGCTTCGCCTACGGCACTTCGGCGGCGGCGCTGGCACAACGCCACCCCCAAGCCTTGGCGCCCCTGGAGATGACCGCCTGGGGCCTCGCCGCCTGGGCGGCGCTGGCGCTGGGAGGCCAGAAAGGACTCCTGCCGGCGGCTGCGATCACTGCCGCCGCCATCGGGCGGCTGCGCGGGCGCCTGGCGAGCGGCGATGGGACCCCGCCGGCAGAGGTGGCCCGCATCGTTCTCAGGGGCCAACTCGCCTCCGGCCGGCAGGTCGCTGTGGCGGTCCGCCGGGCGTGGCTGCCACTCCTGGGAATCGCAGCGGCGTGGCCCTGGGGACGGCGGCTGGCGAAAGTGGCGCTGCTGGCGGAACCACTGGCGTCCTGGCTCACCCGCCGGCCGGGAATCGGACCGTTGCGCTGGACTGCCGCGACCCTGCTCTCCGACGCCTCCTACTGCGCGGGCGTCTGGCGCGGCGCCATCGCGGAGCGCTCGGCGGCCGCCCTGCGCCCCCGCCTGATCGGTGACAGGGCGCCGGTGCCGGGAACGGCCCCGGTAGCGGCGGGAGCCGCTAGGGGGTCACCGGCGACGGACTCCGGAGGGGCCAGGGGTGTGCCCGCTCGAGTTGGCCGGCAAGGCGGAAGAGCACGTCCTCGCGCCCGTACCCCGCCATGAAGTGCACCCCGATCGGCAGTGTGTCGGCGTTGTGTTCCCAGGGGACCGACATCGCCGGCACACCGGCCACGTTGGCGAGCGACGTGAACGGGATGAAGTCGAACACGGCGGTGAGGTAGCCGTTCAGGTCCTCAGTCGTGGGATCCAGGACGCCCAGCGGGGGTGGCGGCGTGGCAACCACGGGCGAGAGCAGAACGTCGCAGCTCTCGAAGAAAGGTGCAATCTGCCGACCCACGCCGTGCATCGCCCAGGTGGCGCGGACCAGGTCCGCTGCGGTGCGGTCGTTGCCGATGTTCCGCAGCACGCCCACCACGTGCTCGAGGTCACCCGGCCCGGGCGACCGGCCGGTCTCGGTGCCGTACCGGTCGAGCCCGGCCTGAACGTTGGCGGCGATCAGCAGCGTGAAGGCATCACCCATCCCTTTCACGTCATAGGCCGGCGCCGCGTCGACGACCTCGTGGCCGAGGTCGGCTAGGGCGTCGGTCGCACGATCCACCGCCGCGACACAGTCCGGGTGCACCGCCGCCCCGTTCAGCGCTTCACGCTGCACGGCGACCCGCAGTCGCCCGGGAGGGGTCGCCGCCTCCTCGGCGTACCGGCGGGCCGGGGGCGGCGCCCAGTAGGGGTCACCGGCGGCGGGGCCGCTGATCGCGTCCAGCACGGCTGCGCTGTCCCGGACGGTGCGCGTGATGACCCCCTCGGTGCTGAGACCGTTCCAGGCCTCGCCGTAGGTGGGGCCGGCGGGCACGCGGCCCCTCGTCGGCTTCAGCGAGAAGGCGCCGCAGCACGATGCCGGGATCCGCAGCGAGCCGCCACCGTCTGAGCCGTGCGCGGCCGGCGCCATGCCCGAGACGACCGCGGCGGCCGATCCCCCGGAGGATCCTCCGGCGCTGAACCCGGCCCGCCACGGATTCTGCGTGGCCCCGAACAGGGCGCCCTCGGTGCTGGGGCAGCAGCCGAACTCCGGCGTGTTCGTCTTGGCGAAGATCACGAACCCGGCGCGGCGGAACCGGCGCACCGTCTCGGAGTCGGCTTCGGGCACGTTGTCGACCCAGTAGTGGCTGCCGGATGTCGTCGGCACACCGGCGTAGGCGGCGCGCAGGTCCTTCAACAGGAAGGGCACGCCGGCGAAGGGCCCCGTCGGCGGCCCGGCGGCGATCTCGGCTCGGGCCTCGTCGTACATCTCGGTCACGACGGCGTTCAGGGCACCGTTGCGCTCGGCGACCGCGGCGATGGCGTCGTCCAGCAATTCCCCCGCCGACGCCTGCCCCGATCGGACCAGTTCCGCCAACGCGAGCGCGTCGTGGTCGCCGTATTCCGTCATGGGTCGCCTCCCTCTCGCCTCAGGCTCAGACGTGGATCGCCTTCTGCTCCAGGTACTCCTCCAGCCCGGCTACCCCCAACTCCTTGCCGAGACCCGACTGCTTGTAGCCGCCGTAGGGCGCCGTGAAGCTCTGGTCGGCGCCGTTGATCACCAGCCAGCCGGCCCGCAGCCGGCGCGCCACCGCCATGGCCCCCTCCGGCTCGCCGAACACACTCGCAGCGAGCCCGTAGTCGGTGTCGTTGGCGATGCGCACGGCGTCGTCGGTGTCGGTGTAGGTGAGGATCGACAGCACCGGCCCGAAGATCTCCTCCCGGGCGATGCGCATGTCCATCGTCACATCGGCGAACACGGTCGGGCGGACGAAGTAGCCCGTGTCGAGACCGTCCGGGGGCTCGACACCCCCCGCCACGAGGGTGGCGCCTTCCTCGATGCCCGAGCGGATGTAGTCGCGGACCCGATCACGCTGGCGGGCGTTGACGAGTGGACCGATGACCGTCTCGGGTGCGGTGGGATCACCCACGGCGAGTGAGGTGGCGATGGCCGCGGCGGTCGCCGCGGCTTCATCCAGTTGCGCCTCGGGCACGAGCAGGCGGGTGGACGCCGTACACATCTGCCCGCAGTTGATATAGCAGCCCTGCACCGCCGCAGCCACGGCGTCGGCCAGCGGCGCTCCTTCCAGCACGATCAGCGGCGACTTGCCTCCGAGTTCGAGGGTGACCTTCTTCACCGTGGCGGCGGCCACCTCGGAGATCCGCCGGCCGGTTGCGGTGGACCCCGTGAAGGAGACCATGTCCACATCGCGGTGCGCGACCAGAGCCTCGCCGGCAGCTGGCCCGTCGCCGGACACCAGATTGAACACCCCCGGCGGCAGACCGGCCTCGTCGACGATCTCGGCGAGCATGAAGGCGGTGAGGGGCGCGTGCTCGCTCGGCTTCACGATCACGGTGCAGCCCATCGCCAGCGCCGGCGCGACCTTGACCGCGATCTGCACCAGCGGGAAGTTCCAGGGCGTGATGGCGGCGACCACGCCGATCGGCTCTTTGACGGTCAACGTGCCGCCGATGGTGGCCTCCATCTCGATGGTCGGGGCGAGTGTCGCATTGTCGCCGAAGACCACCGCGGCCAGACCGGTCTGCAGCATCGGGGCGATCATCGAAGGCGTCCCCACCTCGCCGACGACGGTCTGCGCCAACTCGTCGTTCCGGGCCATGATCCCCTCGGCAACGCGCCCGAGGGCGGCTAGGCGTTCGTCGAGGGGTGTCGCCGACCAGCCCGCGAACGCGGCCCGTGCCGCGGCGACGGCACGGTCGACGTCTGCGGCGCCGCCTGCCGGCACGCGGCCCATGGTTTCGGTGGTGGTGGCGTTGACGACGTCGATGCGCTCGTCGCTCGACGGGTCGACCCACTCGCCTCCGATGTACAGCCGCCAGAACTCCTGCATGGGGGGCTCCTTGCTTGTTCGGTCCCGCCCGCGCCGATGCGGCACGCGGACGGGGGTCATGGCATCAGGACAGGCACAGTCTGTCGATGCGGTCCTCTGATATATCACGGCCGAGAAGTTCGGCGCCTATCACGCCGCGCTGCATGACCAAGACCCGGTCACAAACCCGCACGAGTTCGGCTGTGTCGGT
>LXNI01000876.1_pt1 | contig 31089 bp, 27 predicted proteins | sample 809091 | NCBI WGS metagenome assembly LXNI01 (sample SAMN04870527, study PRJNA318959) | sponge metagenome | biome: 01000161; feature: marine sponge reef; material: water | host: Sarcotragus foetidus | place: Greece: Milos, Mediterranean Sea | collected 2013-05-29 | depth 5-7 m | reverse complement strand
CTTTGCGTGATGAACTGGTTCAGTCCCCAGTAGAAGAGGTTCGGGATCCACAGACCGCCCACGAACACCGCCAGCCACGGCATCTCCGGATGATTCCAGGGAAGCACGGTGTGCAGCTTGCCGTCGGCGACCTCGAGGAAGGGCTCGATACCGCCGATCGCCTTGAACCCGAGCACCGTCACCACAACCCCGCCCAGCAGCAGGGCCACACCCTGGATCAGGTCGGACCACACCACCGCCTTCAGCCCCCCGTAGATCGTGTACCCACCCGCCAGGATGCCGATCAGCCAGATGCCCAGGTTCAGGTCGATCCCGAAGATCGACTCCAGCGCGAGCGCCCCCGAGTAGAGCACGGTCGCCAGCGCCACGAACACATATGCCAGCATGATGAACAAGGCCATGAGCGTGCGGGTCCGCACGTCGTAGCGGAACTCGAGGTATTCGGGGATCGTGTAGATGCCCGCCTGGAGGAACCGCGGCAGGAAAAAGAGGCCCACCAACACGAGGGTGACCGCCGCCATCCACTCGTAGCTCGCGATCGCCAGTCCCAGATCGTAGCCCCGGCCCGCCATCCCCACGAAGTGTTCGGTCGAGATGTTCGACGCGATCAGCGAGAAGCCGATCAGCCACCAGGGGAGGTTGCGGCCGGCCAGGAAGTAGTCGGCGGCGTCGTGCTTGCCGCGCGACGCGTAGAGAGAGATGCCGACCACAAGCGCCAGAAAGCCGATGAAGGCGGCGATGTCGAGGGGTTGGAAGGACATTCGGGGGAACCGGTTAAGGGAGCTGGCCGCTGGGGGACTTGAAGGATAGGCCGCGCCCGATGGTGTTGCCAGCGACTTGCCGGGTTTGCCAATCTTGATGCCGGTGCTGGTCTCCAGCTTGCCCACCGAACCCGCCACATCCCCGGGAATCCCAAATGCGCCTTCGGCATCTCCTTACGTGCACGACCGCCCTCTTCGGCCCGTGGCTGGCCGGCTGCTCGGTCCCGGCCCCGCCCGGTGAGTCCGACGCCGGCATCCCGACCGACACCGCCGCGGGCGCGTGGCCCGACCGCCTTTCCGAATACAACGCGCAACTGGGGGATTCCTATGACTACCGCCCCATCCAGGACGAACTGGCGCGCGGCTGGAATACCTGGGACAGCCGCGACGTGCTTCGCTATGTCCTGCTTCCCTCGGGGCTGACGGTCGACCTGGCCATAAAGCGGCACGCGTGGCTCGAGGAGGGCTATCTGGGCGACGCGCTGATCGGGCGGCGCGGCGAAGATGTCGAGAAGATCCGTCCCGGGGTCCACGCCCTGGACGGTTCATACATGCGGCTTGATGTCGAGTGGCAGGGGCTCTCGGCGACGGTTGAGGCGGGGCATGCGGGGGATGAGTTGGTGGTGCTCGTAACGCCCCACGACTCGATTCCCGCGGCTGTTGTCGGCCACAATAGCCCGGAAGTGGCGGACAAACCGGCCGCTTCGACCGTTGTCGGCCACAATGGCCCGGAAGTGGCGGACAAACCCGCCCCATACGAGCTGGTTGTGAGCGTCGGCTTCGCCTGGAACCGGGAGGGGTCGGTGAGGTCGTCCGGCGACGGTTTCGTCGCGCGGCACGCTTTGGCGACGCATCCCATTCACGTGGTGGGCATCGCGGAAGAGGATCCATACACGGAGACCCTGCTCGCACACCGGGTCGTGCGTCTGGACCGGCCGGTGGGCTTGTCGACCGGGGGGCCCCGCGACCTGAACGAAATCCGCGCCGCCCTCAATGCCGCCGAGGGGTCGCTGCGGGAACGTGCGGACGGATACGGCGACCTCGCCGAAGCCTATCTGGCGGTCACTTCCGGCATTGCCTGGAACACGATCTACGAACCGCGCCACGACCGCGTCGTGTCCACCGTGGGGCGACTCTGGAACCAGGAGTACGGCGGCGTGGCGCTCTTCGGCTGGGACAACTTTTTCCTGGCCTACATGACGGCTCTGGACAATCGCGAGCTGGCGATCGCCAACGTGATCGAGCACCTGCGCGGCGCGACCGCCGAAGGGTTCCTGCCGAACGACAATCGCGGCAACGGCAGCAAGTCGTGGGATCGTTCGCAGCCGCCGGTCGGGGGGATCATGGTGCGCGAGGTGTACCGGCGTTACCCGGAGCGGTGGTTTCTGGAGGCCGCCTTCGATCCGCTGCTGGAGTGGAATCGGTGGTGGCCGCGGAAGCGGATGAACGGGGGACTGCTCAGCTACGGCTCGCACGAGGCGCGGAATCCCTTCAACGAACCGGCCGTGCGCACCAAACGGACCGCGGGATACGAATCGGGGATGGACGACTCGCCGATGTACGAGGATGTGCCGTTCAATCCCGAAAAGAACACGCTCGAGCTGCAGGATGTGGGACTGACGAGCCTGTACATCGCGGATTGTCTGGCGCTGGCGGAGCTGGCGGGGGTACTGGGCCGGGGCGCCGAGGCTGACGAGCTGACGGAGCGCGCGCGCCAGTTCACGGAAGCGCTGGACGGCCTGTGGGTGGAGGAGCGCGGCTACTATCTGAACTACCGGACGGACCTGGACCAGCCTTCGGGCCGGCGCTCGCCGACCCTATTCTACCCGCTCCTGGCCGATGTCCCCGATGCGGACCGCGCCGAGCGCATGATCCGCGACCACCTGCTCAACCCGGCCGAGTTCTGGGGCGACTATGTCCTGCCGTCCACCACCCGCGACGATCCGTCGTTCCCGCGACAGCGCTACTGGAAGGGCGCGATCTGGCCGCCGCTCAACTTTCTCACGTATCTGGGACTGCGGCGGGCGGGGGCGTATGACGTGGCCACCGAGTTGTCAGCGCGTTCCCTCGACATGTTCCTCTCCGAGTGGCGCAGGAAGGGCTACGTGAGCGAGAACTACTCCTCGATCACCGGGGCGGGAGACGATGAGCGCCTGTCGAGCGACCCGTTCCATTCGTGGGGCGGGCTCTTCGGGTTCATGGCGTTCATCGAGGCGGGGTATGTGGCGGCGCCGGAGGGGGGGTTGGGGGGATAGCGCTTCGACCAGCGACCGGGGTGGCGTCACTCCCCGGCCTCCTCCGACCGAATGGGCCGATGGCCGAACTGGTTGATCCAGCTGACGACATCGGCGCGGCGAGTGTCGGTGATGTGGAGGACGCGGGCAATCTCGTAGAGTGAAACCGCGCTGCGCGGAAGAAGGCGGTGCAGGTCGAAGGAATGGATGCAGGCAAAGACGTGCCAGACCTGAGACCATGGCTGGCCGGTTAGTTCGGCAGACCGAAAGTAGCGGCGGAGAAGGCGGCCGGAAGGCCGGTTGGGCATTCCGGCGAGGTAGGCGCCGGAGAGCGAGGCGAAGAATGCGTGCGCCTCCTCGAGGCCGGCCGGTGGGATGATTCGGGTGTGGCCCCGTGGGTTGTCGAACCATGAGAGGGGCAGGGGACGGAGTTTGGCGCGAAGCTCGGGGAAGCCGTGGAAAAGAGTCAGCGGCTTGTCGGCTCCACCGATGAGGGAGCCATGTGGACCGAGTCCTTCGGCCTCGGGGTCGCCGCCCCGAAGAAGGCAACGTTCCAAGCGCTCGCGCTCGTAGCGGGCGTAGAGTTCTTCGCGGGAGCAAATGCCCGCGGGGTCATCCGCGGGGGGATCGAAATAGAATGCGCGGACCTTGGCGAAGTCGAGCATGGTATCAGCGGTCGCGGGAAGGGGGGATGTCGGGGTTGGGCGTGCGTGGGGTTCTGCCGTCGAGGTGGCGTCCAATCACCCGACGGACGATGGCAAGGGAATCGGCGGCATCGTCGGGATGCGCAGGTTGCAGGAGGGGTTGACGGTGTGCGTCGGCCCAGCTTGGGCTGAGGAGGCTAAGCTGCTGGCGGATGTCATCGAGGTTCGGTGGAGGAATCGTTGCGATCGCGGTGTCGAGAGCTTCGGGATCGAAGTGCCTGGCCACGGCGATGTCGTAGAGATCGCGGGGGACGAAGATGTGATAGACCGACATGCGGTGGGCCAGCTTCTTGGCGAGTATTTCGGCGGTGGATTCGACGGCGATGCGTGTGCCTCGGACGGTGTCGCTGGAGATGGGTTGGCGAGTAAGGGAAGGTGTGGTGAGAACGGTGATCTCGCCGTCCCGCAGCGCGATCAGAGTATAGCCGGGGCCAACGCCCAGTTGCTCGACGGCACCGGTGTGTCGTTCGATATTGGTGCAGAATTGCTGGGAGTTCCGATATAGCTCGGCGTAGGGCTCGGAATCCACGAAGAGATCGACGTCGGTGCTATGTCGGTGCCCCCACCGGGCGGCGAGTGCGGTGCCGCCACCGAGACGGATGTGGTGTTCGCCGCCAAGGTGGTGGGCAAGCGGCTTGCGGATGGCTCTAAGGAGTTCCGCGGGACCGTCGGGAAGGTCGAGTTCGGCCATCAGAAGGGTACAGGGAGGTTGGCCATGGTACGGGTACGATAATCTGCTTCACCGAAGTGGTGAAGTGCCTTGTCGGCCATTCCATTCGTGGGGCGGGCTCTTCGGGTTCATGGCGTTCAGCGAGGGTGGGTATGTGGGGGCGCCGGAGGTACCCGGGCAAGAAAGTCCTCGGGGGTGTCGCAATCGATCACGGCATCCGCAACCGCTCTGATCTCCTCGGGGTCCGAAAGCTGATCAAGGGCTTCTGAGACCCTGCGTGCCGTTTCGGCGCCAAATTTCCGTATGGCCAGCTGCCGGACGACGAGGGCCTGCCCTTCGCTTCGGCCCTGTTCCCGGCCCTGCTTCCGGCCCTGCTTCCGGCCCTGTTCCCGGCCCTGCTCCCGGCCCTCTGCCAGACCGTCTTCATACCAGCGTACGGCCCATTCTCCTGTCGGCTTAATCACTTCCAACACCTCCTTCAGAGTTGTCGCTGTTGCCAGTTCCACCCAAGGCGTGTGCAGGGAAGACAGCAATCGTTTCGTCCACGTGGTGAGCGCTCGGTCGAGGGCTCCTTCCCTGTCGTCGCCCAATTGGTCGTGCAACCGGATCAGCCGCATCACCAAGTCATCCTGCGTCCGAGCCCTGACGACTCCGACCAGCGCCGTCACCAGGTTTTCCGCGGGCAGTCCAGAGGTTCCGCCACGCCTCTCCTCCAGGAGAAAATGCTCGTACAGCGGCTGGTTGACAAGCAGCGCCGGATTGGTCGCAGGCAGGAGTTCCGCCAACCGCGTCGGGACGTCCCAGGGCCGGACGCCGCTGTAGATGACGATGGGCAGGAGAAGCGCAGCCTTGTCGCCCCGGGCAAGAGTCACCTGCCGTGCCCACTCCATCAGGGCGCTTGAGCCGTAGTCGAGAACGCGGAGCGGCATGGAGTAGTCGAGCGTGGCCTGGAACTCCAACGGGACAAGAACATGTCCTTGGCCGTGACGCAGCCTCGCTCCCCACAGCATGTCGCCGTAGCGACGCGCGCGGCCCGTGCTCACGTACTCGGTCGAGAGCTTTCTCAGCGTGGAGAAGTCGATCGCTTCGGCCCAATGCCGTGCCAGGGCGCGCACGAGTTCCTCAAGCATGCGGGGGAAGGAGTAGAGCTTCTTGTAGGTTGGATCGTGCACGGCGCCTTTCGGATCGATGGTGGTCCTGTCTTGCGGGTGTAGGAAGGTGGGACCGGATCGCGGGCGCATACATGGAGGAACGGGACGGATTGTCTGGAAGGGCGATGAGCGGGTGTGCAGGCGATTCTCGGGGGAGGGGGGTCGGTGTCTCCTCTTTGCAACCATTCCCGCCGTGGTCGTGTCTCCAGGCGGAACAGAGCAGCCACCGGGCCGTGACGGATGCCCACGAACGCGGAAAGACCATGTCTCACCCCACTTCGGTGGATGTACGACCCAAGCGATGCCTGCCGCTCACAGCGGCCGCGTCGGAAGTCATGACCGGCGGTGGGGTGCTTCATGGTACGGCCGCCAGCGCCCCTTACGTGACCCTGCCCAGCATCCGACGATGAACGCATCGGCCGCGGTACCCCAGGTTCCCGCCACCCCGAAGCCGTCCCCGCTGGCGCCAGGACGCCCCTCGCGCAACCATTCCCCACCTCGTGGTGTCCAGCAACCGGAAACAGGACACCTGCCGCGGGACCGGAGACTCGGCTCGGTGACGGAATCGCAACTCATACAACGTTTGAAGGACGGGGATCACGGGGCCGCGCGGTCGCTGTACGACCTGCACGTCGACCGGGTCTTCCGGCTCTGCTACCGGTTCGCGGGCGGGTACGATCTTGCCCAGGACTTTACGCAGGAGACATTCGTGCGCGCATTCTCCAAGATCCACACCTTTCGCGGCGAGTCGGCGTTCGGGACCTGGGTTTCGGCGATCGCGACGTCCGTGTCCCTGAACGAACTCAGGCGAATCAAGCGCTTCCGGACCCGCGAGGCCCCGCTGGACGATCAGCTTATGGGCGCCGGCCCCGCGACCAGGGTAGAACCCGACCTGCGCGACGATCTCCACCGTGCGATCGACGATCTTCCCGAGGGGTATCGCACGGTCTTCCTGCTGCACGACCTGGAGGGCTACACGCACGAGGAAATCGGGCAGATCCTGGGCATCAAGGCGGGGACGTCGAAGTCACAGTTGTTCCGTGCGCGCAACCGGTTGCGCGAGATGCTGGCGGTTCACGCCGAGGAGTGGGCGTCGTGAGGGACTTTGACCGATTTGCCGAGTTTCTGCAGCGCGAGGCCGCGGGCTATAACGAGCCGCCGGAGACGCCGGGAGACGCGATGTGGGCGGGGGTGGAGGTTCGGTTGGCGAGGGCAGGTGGCCGGGCGACCGAAGGTAGCAGGCCCGCTACCGCAGCCGGTGTTGTCGGTGCCGGGCTTCCAGGGAACCGGCGGTCCTTGGTCGCTCCGGTCGACTACAATCGGCCGCCCCCGGCGCCGCGCGAGGAGATGTGGGCGCGGATCGAGTCGGCGTGGGCTTTGCGGCGGGCGGCGCCGGTGTCGCGTCTGCGTCCGGCCTGGCTGGGGCAGCGGGGGGCGGCGGGGTGGGTTGCGGCGCTGGCGGCGGCGGCGTCGCTGGTGTTGGGCATCGGGCTGGGCAGGGGGACGGGGCCTTCGCAGCCGGGTGAGCCGAGTGCCGCGCCTTCGGTCCAGCCGGAGGATGCGACGACAGAACGGGAGACAACCGAAGCCACAGTCGCAGCGGTTTCCGGCGAAGTGACCGTGCCGCCCGCAGCCGGTGACCAGCCGTTCGAGGCAGGCGCAATCGCCGAGTCCGAGCCGGAGGCGATTGCGGCCAGCGTCCTGCCGCTGACGGGCGCGAATGTCGAGCTGGAGGGCGTTGCCGTCGCGGAAGAGGCTGCACGGACCTTGGTGCGGTTCGCCGAAGAAGCGCCCTTGAACCGCACGGCCGCCTTCTCCAACCCGCCGAGAGCCCGCAGAGACCACGAGACCGTTCGCTACCTCGGCCGCGCCGAAACGCTGCTCACCGCATTCCGAACCGACCAGCGGACGCCGCTTACCGAGCGGGACCTCGCCTCATGGGGCCGGGAGCTTCTCATCGAGACGCGCATGCGGCTTGATCTGCCGGTGTCGCGGCCTCCGGAGGAGAAAGAACTGCTCGAGGATCTGGAACTGTTGCTGCTTCAGATCTCCCGTCTGGGCTCCGGTGCGACGGATGTCGAATGGCAGTTGGCGCGGGAGAGCATGGAGCTTAAGGGCGCCCTCCCCCGGGTGCGCGCGGCGACCGCCACGGACGGATTGTGATATAGAATAATATATGAAACAACATCACTCATATACTTGGAGATATCAAAAATGAAGATTCATGCACGCAATCTCGGGTGCGCGGGCCTCGTTTTGGGGGCTCTGATGGGGTGGGATGCCGTCGCGATGACGGCGGGGGGTCTGGCGGGTTCGGAGGGAAAACGCCTGGCGGCTCAGGAGACGGAGGTGCGCAACCAGCAGGACGAAGAACGAATGTTCATGGAGGCCCGGCGCGCCCTCAACCGCGAGGAGTTCGACCGCGCGGCGGAACTCTTTCAGGCCCTTCGGGAAAAGTACCCTGTAAACAACGCGTACAACTACAACTATGGGCGGTTCGTCCCCGACTCCTACTACTGGGAGGCCTTTGGCCGGTATCGGCAGGGGAATCTGGACGAGGCTCTGATGCTCCTGGATCTGGTGAGAGTCTACCGGGAGGCGCAGTACTACCGTGAGGATGGCACGTGGAGGCAGGGTCGCCTCTATGACGATGTCCGCGAACTTCGCCTCCGCATCCAGCGGCAACTCGCCGAGGAGGGCGACCCCGACGCGGCTGAGGAGGTGCTGCGCCGTTCCGAAGCGGTTCTGGCGAGGGACTCAACGGAGATCCTCGCGAGGCAGCGGGGATTCGCGGAGGAACTGGCGAACATGCAGGCCAGATTGGAGCATGAGCAGGCGAGGTTCACTCCCGATACGGCGGCATACCGCGAAATGCAGCGGCAATTCGAGGCGCGGATACGGGAGTTGGAGGATGCATGGACGGGACAGCAGGCGCGCCTTGAGAGGGAACTGCAGCAGTCCTTCGAGCGGTATCGCGCGCAACTGGATTCGACGGATGTCCTGGGGGTCCTGCGGCAGGAACGGTTGATGCCCAACTTTGCCGAAGCCGAGCGGATGGCATGGGCAATGGCGGACTCGGTCGCTGGCGCGTCTGGCCCGGGTGTCCGGGTGTATCGTGGGCCGGGGGGACGACCGGTGATCGATGTCTTCTCCGATCCGTACGGCCCGGTCCCGGCCGGAATCGACATCCACTGGGAGTGCGAGGACGCGCTGATCGACCAGGAGGCCCTCACCTCGCTGCTGCGGCTGGAAGTCAACGCGATGCCCACAGTCCGCGATATACTGAAGCGCGATGATGATTGCTCGGCCCACCTGCGCAATATGGCCCTCAACTGGTTGGGTAACGAAGGCACCGACGAGGCCCGAGAGCTCTTGATGGAAGTCGCGCGGGACCATCTGGACGCCGAAACCAAGCGTAGGGCCGTTCACGGTCTTGAGCACTACGACGCTCCCGGTATCACCGAACTCCTCCTGAGGATGCTGGAATCCGATGACCCGGAAGTACAGCTAGTGGCCATTCACGGGTTGTACCGACACCCGAGCGACGCGGCAACAGAGGCTCTGATCGAGTTTGCCGCCGCCGGTGAAGGCTCGACACCGGAACGAATGCTCCGTCAGCAGGCGGTCGGCGTGGTGGCGGAGCATGGAGCTGCGGCGTCGCTCCCGACGGTCTTCAGCGGGTTCGATTCCGACGCTGTCCGACTTGAGTTTCTCGAAATTGTGGGTGCGAGGGCCCAAGGTGGAGAGAGTGAGGTCACCGGTTGGCTTCTGCCGGTGGTAGCGGACTCCGGGCAATCGGAACGCGTGCGTCGCGAGGCGCTGCAGGCATGGTTGAAGCAGCCGTCGCTGGATCTGGAATCGATCGAAGAAATATACCGATCCCTGGAAGTCGCGGGCCTGCGTGATCAGCTTCTGTACGCCCTCTTCGAAAGGGCCAGATCCGGGACGGAAAACGGGGACGCGGTCATTGACAAGATGATCGACCTTGCCCGCGAGGAAGAGGATCCCGAGGTGCGCAAGCGGGCGGTCTACTGGCTGGGCCGCACGGGATCGGAGCGGGCCGCGGAGTTCCTCATGGAGATTCTGAACCGGAGAACGCCTTGAGCAAGGTCAGCATCGCGGTCACCGCCGCCACCGCCGTCCTCACCCTCCTCCTCGCCTGCAACCCCGACTCCCAGCCCACCGCCGCCACCCTTGCCACCGACAGCGCCGGCATCAAGATCGTTCACAGTCAGCCCATGAACTCCGACGCCACCTGCACGGCCAGCGCGGAGCCCACCCTCGTCATCGGCGACGACGAGAGCGACGAGAACCAGTGGTTTTCCCGTCTCGGAAACGTGGCCCGGATGTCCGATGGATCCATCGTCGCGGTCGACCGGGGCTCGGCGCAGATCCGGGTCTACGACCCCGATGGCCGGCACCTGCGCACGATGGGCACGCAAGGTGAGGGACCCGGGGAATTCGAGAACGGTCCCTTCCAGATGTGGATCGCCGCCGGCGACACAATCTGGGCCGGCGACTATTTCCCCTGGCGCTACACTGTCTTCAGCGCGGAGGGCGAATTCGTGCGGGGGGTCCATCTCGACCCACAGTTCGTGCCCACCTCGATGGGCGGAGGCGTGCTGGATAACGGCTACTCCGTGAACTCGAGCGAGAAGAGGTTCCGGAAGGCGGACTTCAGCGTTGCGGACACCATGATCGTTGAGGCACACGCTCCCGACGGACAGCTCATCGATACGCTCGCCCGCATCCCCAATGGTAGGTGGGGGCAGGACGACCACGAGGCTCTCAGTACCTTCTGGCTACCCCGTCTTTTCCACGGGGCCGCGCAGGTCGACGCGGGCGGATCCACGGTCGCTCTGGCATACGGGATGAATACCGAAGTCCGTGTCCTTGACGACGAGTTCAACCTGCATCTCATCGTGCGGTGGACGGAACCCGGCAGAATGGTGACCGCCGCGGATGTGGATGCCTGGCGCGAGGACTACGTGGAGAACCGGCCGAGGCCGGACTTTTCGCCAATGGCCGAGGCGCATGACGCCACCATCAGCGAGGATCGACCCGTGGCCGAGCTGTTCCCGGCCATATCCACCGTGGTGGTCGGTCGTGATGGCCGGATATGGGTGCGCCAATACGACAGACCCCGGGAAGTCGGCGGATGGCTTGCCTTCGAACCCGGCGGGCAATTCCTCTGCCACCTGGCGCCGCTGCCCGGATCGACCCGGGAATTCGGGTCGGACTACGTGCTGTTGCTGCACGAGTCCGAGCTTGGGGTCCAGACGGTTCGGCTGCACCGATTGGACCTGCCGGCGCAGTAAACGCCATGTCCGGTGCTGGCGTCCAGGATCGGGGGAAGGACGGAATCGACTCGAAGTCTTCGCGTGCGGCGGACTACCCGTCCCTCGGTCGCTTAACGGCGCGACGACCGACACTCGCAGACACCCTGCCCGCAACCGATGGAAACCCGAAAGGCTTGCACCCGGTGAGTAAAGCGATCACAGTGAAGTATGAAACGGCGCGGTGTGGTAGGAGGTAGTCTGGATACAGGACACCGGAGCAAGGGGGATGCGATCACGAGCGGTGATCTGCGGACGGACGTATGGAACGGGATGGCCCCACCCCCACCTCCGAAGGAATAAGATGGTCAAGTCCATCGCGATCGCGCTTTCAGCGTCCCTCCTCCTCGCCTGCAACCCCGACTCCCAGCCCGACCCCACCACGCTTACCACCGACAGCGCCGGGATACGAATCACCACGACTGACGCCGCCGGCCGCGACGCCGGTGCCGTCTGTTCGCTGGCCGACGCACCTGACACCCGCGTGGCCAGCCCGAGCTCGGGCGAATGGACGATCTACGAAGTCGAAGACCTCGACCGGCGGGAGGATGGCCGCCTCGTTGTACTGAATCGGGGCTCTCGAGAGCTGTTGATGTTCAGCCGGGACGGGGAGTTTCTCCGAGCCATCGGTCGGATGGGAGACGGACCCGGCGAATTCGTGGATCCCGTCGAACTCGGCGTTATCGCCGGCGACACCCTCGTTGTATGGGATTGGGGGTCGGGGCGACTCGTGCTATTCGGGCCGGACGGGTCTCACGGGAGAACGGTCAGACTCCAGCCGCCGGTAATCAGTCCCACCGGCCACGTGGGTATGCTCGGCCGGCAGGGGATAGCCGTGGGCAACCACGACGTGCGATTCCCCGGCACGGGGTTGACGCCGCAGTTCCTGCAAGTCCTTCGGTACAGCTGGAGCGGCGCGCTGTTCGACACGCTTGTGACACTGCCGTATGGGGAACGGGGACGCGTCAATCCGGAGTCCAGCATGATGGGTAATCCGCTCTTTGAGGCGAGAGGTGTTTTTTCGACCCACGGCGACCGGTTGTATACTTCGGACGGCGAGTCGCCCGAGGTTCGGGTGCATCACGGAGAACGGCTCGAACAAATACTCCGGTGGGAGCCCGGCGACCTGTCCGTGCGTCCAGAGGACGTAGAGGCCTACAGGGCAGCGTACCTGGAGGGTGCTGCCGGCGATCTGGCACGGCTGCTTCGCGAGAGGCTGGACGCCTTTCCGGTCAAGGACGCATTTCCGGCCGTCATGGAGATCCAGGTCGACCCCCAGGGTCGAGTATGGACCCGGAGCTTCGCGCGGCCGGGTGCGACAGCCAACGAATGGCTGGGCTTCGCGGAAACGGGCGAGTTCATCTGCAGCCTGTCTGTGCCGAGGGCCCTCAGGGTATACCGCTTCGACTCGGCGGCAGTTGTGGGCGTGCACCGGGACGAGATGGGCGTAGAATCGATCGAGGTGACGCCGTTCGCCTTCCCGCGATGAACATTTTCCGGCTCCGGGCGTATGACGAACGGATTTGGCATACCTGTAACCAGGTGAACTCAACGAAAGAGGATTGACATGAAGCGTGTTCCGTTTCGACCGACCGTTGCGGCGGCGTTCTTTCTGATCCCGGCCGCCTGCTCCGTGGAAGGGGACTCGGAAGTCGTCCTGCCCGAAGTCCCCACCTACGAGGGCACCATCGAGCTCGAGATCGGCAAACTCGATGGGGAGGATCCCTACCTGTTCTCCTCGATCGGAGGCATCGTGGCCGACGAGGGGGGACGGGTGATCGTCGCCGACAGCCGGACGAACGAGATTCGGGTCTTCGAGCCCGACGGGGATTTCGCGTTCCACTTCGGTGGCCCGGGTGAGGGTCCTGGCGAGCTGTCGGACCCCAGAACTCTGCAGTTCGGTCCGGATGGCGAACTGTGGGTGCGGGAGAGTGTTCGGTACAGCGTGTTCAGGCTGGAGTCGGAGAAGGCGGAGTTCCGGAGAGTGCTCAGAAGTCTGCACCCTGGACATGTCGGTCTCATCGATCCGTTCACCTTCGACTCGGACGGCCAACTGGTTGCCGTCGGACCCGTGCGAGGCGACGATGACGTGAGCCTGGAAGCGCGACTCCGTCTGCGTCATGACGGGGTTGTGGACACCGTGGTCATGGCGGATTCCGAACGGCAGAAGGCCGGCCAGAAGACGGTGCCGTTCGAAAGGGGGAACATCCGGGGCATTACCTACCTCCATGCGCCTTTCGGTCCGCGGTGGATTCGCGCCCATGCGAACGGGGGCACATGGGCGGAGGCGGTCAGCACGGAGTATGCGATCAACTACCATGGTCCAGACGGCACCGTTTCCGTGATCGAGGGTCCCGCGCTCCAGGGACCGGCACCGGGCGCGGACGAGCGGGCTGCGGCGGAGCGCCAGATGGAACGCGAGCGGGACCGTGCCGGACTCGATGAGCACCCATTCAGGATTCCCGACCGCAAGCCTCCGCTGGACCGCATGTTCTTCGACCAGGCAGGCCGGCTGTGGATTCAGAAGATGGCCGCGGACGGAGCGGCAATGCGCGAGGCCGACGTGTACGAGGGAACGACGCTGGTGGCCGTGTATCGGTGGCCGCGGCGCATCCGGAACTGGCCGGCGCCCCGGGTTTTCGACTCCGCCATGTACGGAGTGACTGCCGACTCGCTCGGTGTGCAGCGGGTGGCGCGGGTGCGGTTTCGAGCGGTGAATTGACCAGGGGCGGCGGTTAGGTCTCCGAACCCCCTTACCCCCCCGCCACCTCCGCCGTCCACGTCACCTCGACCGCCCCCTCCAGACTCCTCGCCGTCGGACACTTCGCCACATGCGTCTCCAACGCCCGGTCCACCTTCTCCCGCGGCGCGCCTTCCGGCAGCCGGATCGTGTAGTGCGCATGAATCTTCGTTAGCACCACCATCCGGTCCACCACCTCGTTCACACCCTTCGCCTCCACGCTGATCGCGTCGTTCGCCATCGGGATCCCGCGCACCTCCAGTGCGCCGTTGAGCGTCCCGAGTAGTCAGCCGGCGGCCGCGGCGACCAGATAATCGACCGGTAACGGCCGATCCGGTTCCGCATCGAGGCGGTAGTGGGACTTGATGGGACCGTGGACGCCGAAGTCGATCTCGGTGCCGTCTTCCAGGGCGGCGCGACGGTGGATACCGTCGACTTTCACGACGCTGGCGCGGGCGGTGTAGAAGGGTTCGCTCATGGGTGGGTTCTCGTCTGTTTGAGGGGGATGTGGGACTATTCGTGCCCGGACTCTCCCCCCAACCTACCACCACCCCCCACCATCCGCCCATACAGCTCCGGGTCGGTCGCGCCCTCCGTATTGAACACGAGCACACGCGAGCGCTCATCCAGCCCCGCCGCCCCCCGCCGTCCCCCGTCGCGCGCGACCTCGATCAGGCCCAGCAACCCCGCCACCCCCGACTCGCCCCCCTCGAACGCCTCCCCCATCCCGCCCCGCGCCGCACGGCGCATGAGCGGCGCGATCCCCTCCTCCGGCACGGTCATGAACGCGTGCGCCCCCGTCCCCACCACCTCCCACGCCAGCGGCGACACCTCGCGGCAGCTCAGCCCCGCCATGATCGTGTCCAGGTCCCCGCCGCTCGCCACCGGCCGCCCGGCCCGCGCACTGCACAGCAGTCCGTCGGCGCTCTCCGGCTCCACGATCACGGCCACCGGCCGCCGCGCCCCCAGCCGCTCCCAAAGATGGCCGATCACCGCCGCCGCCAGCCCCCCCACGCCACCCTGGATGAAGACATGCGTGGGCGGCGATTCCATGCCATGCGATGCCCCCTTGGGGCGCGCCGCACTCATGCCCTCTGAACCCTGGTGGGTGGGAAATGATACCTCGTGGGTGGGTAGGGATGCCCTGACATGCCCTAGAACCTCATCAACCATGACCGTGTATCCCACCATCACTTCACGGGGAATGTCCATGTACCCCGGATACGAGGTGTCCGAGATCACCGTCCAGCCGTTCTCGTGCGCGTCCCGATCCGCCCGCGCCACCGCGTCGTCATACTCCCCGTCCACACGCACCACCCGCGCCCCGAACGACCGGATCGCCTCGGCGCGCGCCTCCGTGACGTGCGCCGGCAGGTAGATCACGGCGTCGCAGCCGAACCGCATCGCCCCCCAAGCGACCGCGCGCCCGTGGTTCCCATCGGAGGCGCACGTGACGGTCAGCGGCCCCGCTGCGTCCCCCATCGCCCTCATCACCCGACGCACCCCATAAGCGCCCCCCAGCGCCTTGAAGCTGCCCAGCCCGAACCGTCCACTCTCATCCTTCACCCACACCGATCCGAGCCCCAGCTCCTCCGCCAAGCTCCATTGATTCCTCAGCGGCGTCGGCTCGTATCCCGTCCATGAAGTGATCTCGGCGCGCGCATCGCGGTGAGCGGCTCGCCCGATGACCGCCCGCAGGCCGGCCGGAAAAGGCCCCGCTGGAGCGGCGTTGGGGTTCAGCAACCAGTGCAATGGCCTCCTCCGGGCATTCGAGGGCGACGCATCCCGCCTGACGCGCTTCGGCCGTCAGGCGGAACACCCGTGGTCCCCGCGGTGTGCGAAGAGACCACATACGATATTACCTTCCTTGGGCAATGGAATTACGTCAAATGTTTACTCATCGCTGGAAATCAGAGATACCAGGACCCCGCGAGGCGCTGCCGGGCAGGTCCGAACCCCTCGCTGTACCCGTCCCCCACTTCGTCAACGGGAACCGGATCAAGCCGCCCTTCCCGGAGGGCTTTCAGACGGCCTGCTTCGCCATGGGCTGCTTCTGGGGCGCCGAGCGCCAGTTCTGGGAGCTGCCCGGTGTCTATTCGACCGCTGTCGGCTACCAGGGCGGCCCGACCCCCAACCCGAACTACCGGGAGGTATGCACGGGCCGTACCGGACACGCCGAGTCCGTGCTGGTCGTCTTCGACCCCGACCGGATCGACTACCGTTCGCTGCTGGCCGCCTTTTGGGAGGGCCACGACCCCACCCAGGGCATGCGGCAGGGGGCCGACGTGGGCACGCAGTACCGGTCCGCCGTCTACACGGTCGGCGACCGGCAGCACCGCCTCGCCGAAGAGTCCCGTGACCGGTTCCAGGCTGAGCTGGACGCCGCCGGCTACGGGAAGATCACCACCGAGATCGCCCCGGCTCCGGACTTCTACTACGCCGAGGAGTACCACCAGCAGTACCTGACCAGGAACCCGGGCGGCTACTGCGGACTCGGCGGCACCGGCGTCCCCTGTCCCAGCGGCATCGTGGAAACGGACGCGTAACCCCGGATGACGCCGTCGAACCGCGCGCGAAACGGCCCGCCGTGGCGGGGCAAGCTGTACGACATCCTCTTCGAGACGGAACTGCTTTCGGCCAGGATCTTCGACGTTGCGCTCATCGTGATCATCCTCGCCAGCGTCCTGGTGGTCATGCTCGATTCCGTCGAGTCGATCGTGGGCCGGCACGATCTGGCGCTGCACGTGTTCGAGTGGATCTTCACCATCCTGTTCACCGCGGAGTACGCCGCCCGTCTCGCTTCGGTGCAGTCCAAGCGCCGCTACGCGCTCAGCTTCTTCGGCATCATCGACCTCCTGTCGATCATCCCCACCTATCTGAGCGTTCTGCTTCCCGGTACCCAGTTCCTGGTGATCATCAGGGTGCTGAGGGTGCTGCGCGTCTTCCGGGTCCTCAAGCTCGTGCGCTACCTGGGCGAGGCGCGGACCCTGGGTCGGGCGCTGGCCGCCAGCCGCTACCGGATCATCGTCTTTCTGATCACGGTGGTGACTTTGACGGTGATCCTGGGCTCGTTCATGTACCTGATCGAAGGGGCGGATGCGGGGTTCACCTCGATTCCGGTCGCCGTGTACTGGGCGGTGGTGACCCTGACCACCGTTGGCTTCGGGGACATCACCCCCAATACGCCGGCCGGACAGATGCTGGCCGCGCTGATCATGCTGCTGGGGTATGGGCTGATCGCCGTGCCGACGGGGATCGTGAGCGTGGAGTTGGCGCAGGCGGCGCACCTGGGCCGGGTGCCGGCGGGAATCCGCGACCGGGTGTGTTCGGGGTGCCGCACCGGCGGACACGACGTGGACGCGCGTTTCTGCAAGACCTGCGGGGGCACGGTCGTCGACGTGGGGGGAGAATGAGGAAGCGAGGCAAGGAGGACCCGTCCGGCGGGAAACCCGTCAAGGTGCTCGATGTCGACGACGCACGGGAGAAGGCGATCGATCTGCTGAGCGAGTGCTTCGCGCGCGACATGCTGTCGGTGGAGGACTTCGAGCGGCGCGTGAGCCTGGCGCACGCCGCCGGGACGATGGCCGAGCTGGGAGAGGCGATCGAAGGCCTGGGCAGCGGAGGGATTGCCGCGGCGAAGACGGCGGGGTTGCCCGGGAAGGCTCCGCGGAGGGCCCCGGCTGCGTCGCCGTCCGAGGTTCGGCCGGCGGACCGGGCCGTGGCGGTGTTCGGCGAGACGAAGCGGGCGGGGCAGTGGGTGCCGGCGCGGCGGACCACGGTTGCGGCCGTCATGGGATCCGCCACGATCGACCTGCGCGAGGCGCGGTTCGGTCCGGGTATGACGACGGTTACGGCGGTGACGTTCATGGGTGCGGTCGAGATCCTCGTCCCGCCCGGTCTGCACGTTCAGTGCGCGGGTTCGGCGGTGTTCGGGAGCTTCGAGGGCCGCGATTCCAGCCCGGCTCCGGTGAACGCGGGCGAATCCATGATCCGGGTCGACGGAGTCGCCGTCTTCGGATCGGTGGAGATCGAGACCCGGCAGGTGGGCGAGTCACGTCGGGAGGCCAAACGGAGACGCCGTCTGGAGCGGAAGCGGCGCAAGCGGCTGAAGCGCTAGCGGAGTCCCGCGGGTTCGACCGGCGTTCCGTCACCCGCTTTGCGCCCACGGCGTCCCCGGCTTACGCTTTCCCCCGTTCTCCGTGGTACCGAGTGACCCCTCAGCAGGAGGCGACCAGACGATGTTCAAGGATCACGCCGGATTCAAGGCAATCACCCACAACGCGCTTCGGATCGTGGCCGGCTTTCTCTTCACGCTCCACGGCGTCCAGAAGCTCTTCGGAGGCCTGGGAGGCAACCAGGTCGAAGTCCTGATGAGCCAGCGAGGGATCGCCGGGATCCTCGAGTTCGTCGGCGGGCTGCTCATCATGGTGGGGCTGTTCACCCGCCCGGTGGCCTTTCTGGTCTCGGGCCAGATGGCGGTGGCCTACTTCATCGCGCACGCTCCCAACGGCTTCTGGCCGATCATGAACCGGGGCGAGCTGGCAGCCTTCTACTGCTTCACCTGGCTCTTCTTCTGCGCGCACGGGGCGGGCAAGTACTCGATCGACGGCTGGCTGGCGTGCCGGAAGGCGGCGTCGGAAGAGTAGCTCCCGAAGGGGTCAGCAGTGCTCCGCGAAGGCGGCCTGCAGGTCGCCGGCGATCGCCGGGGCCGAGCGCCCCTCGATCTGGAAACGCTCGAGCATGAACACCACGTCGCCGTCCTTGATCAGCGCGATCGACGGTGACGAGGGCGGATAGCCCACGAGGTGCGTGCGCGCGGCGGCGGTCGCGTCCAGATCCTGTCCGGCAAAGACCGTCACCTTGTGGTCGGGCTGATGGTCGCCCTGCAGCGCCATCATGACCGCCGGCCGGAAGATCCCGGCCGCGCAGCCGCAAATCGAGTTGACCGCGACCAGCACGGTGCCTTCCATGGCCTCCATGGCCTGGCCGACCTGTTCCGCGTCGCGAAGTTCCTGAAAGCCGATGCGGGCCAGTTCCTGCCGCATCGGGGCCACCATCATTTCCGGGTAGGGCATGGTTTCGTCGAGTCCTGAGTGTGTGAGAACGGGGATCCAAAGGTAGTCAAGTAAGTATACAGTCCCAGTCCCCACCGAAAAGGAGTGCCCCCATACAGGCTGGCCCCGATCCCCATGCCGAACCGATATTGTAGGAGACGAGGAGGGTCCGAATGGAAGTAGTCCGCCTGCGGGTCAACGGGGACGAACGCGTCTGCGGTGTGCCCGCCCACTACACGCTGCTGGAGACGCTGCGCTACGGTCTCGGCCTGACCGGGTCGAAACAGGGGTGCGACAAGGGTGATTGCGGTGCGTGCACGGTCATCGTGGACGGTCGTGCCATCCTGTCGTGCATCACGCCTGTGTGGGAGGCGGAGGGGCGCGAGGTGCGCACAGTGGAGGGGCTTGCGAACGGCACCGAGACGCACCCGGTGCAGGACGAGTTCGACCTGAACGGGGCCGCGCAGTGCGGCTTCTGCACGCCGGGCATTCTGTGCAGTTCGGTGGCGCTGCTGGACGGGAACCAGTCGCCCACCCGCGAGGAGATCAGGAAGGCGCTCGCCGGCAACCTGTGCCGCTGCACGGGTTACGAGAAGATCTACGACGCCGTCGAGGCGGCCGCCGCGAGGTTGGGCTCGTGACCAGCCGAAACGGCTCCCGCGCCTCCCGGGACGGCCTGAACACCATCGGCCGCCCCATGCGCAAGGTCGACGGTCTGGCCAAGGCGACCGGGCGGGCTCGCTACACCGACGACATCCGGCTCCCGGGCATGCTGCACGGCAGGATCCTGCGCAGCCCGCACCCGCACGCCCGCATCGTGTCCATCGACACCTCCCGCGCAGAGGCGCTGGAGGGCGTCCACGCGGTCGTGACCGGCCGCGACATGCCCACCACCTACGGCATCATCCCGTGGACGCCCGACGAGTATCCGCTGTGCGTGGACAAGGTGCGGTACATCGGGGACGGGGTGGCGGCGGTGGCGGCGGTCGACGAGGACACGGCCATCGCCGCACTGGACCTGATCGACGTCACCTACGAGGAACTGCCCGCCTACCTGGATCCCCACGAGGCCATCGCCGCGGATGGCGGTCCGTACATTCACGAGCCGCGCAAGCCGGGGTGGAACGGGAATGTGACCAAAGTGGTCAAACTCGAGTTCGGGGAAGTGGAGGCCGGGCTGGAGGACGCGGACATCGTGGTCGAGAGCGACTACTTCTTCGAGGGTACGACGCACACGCCCATCGAGCCCCACTGCGCGATCGGGCTGGCCGAGGGCAACGGCAAGCTCACCGTGTGGTCGGCGACGCAGGTCCCCCACTACCTGCACCGGGAAATCGCGCGCGTGCTGGATGTGGACCCGGCGAAGGTGCGGGTCATCCAGCCCCCGGTCGGCGGCGCCTTCGGCGGCAAGTCGGAGCCCTTCGACCTCGAGTTCTGCGTGGCGAAGCTGTCGATGATGACGGGCCGCCCGGTGAAGATTCTGTATACGCGCGAAGAGGTCTTCTACGCGCACCGGGGACGGCATCCGTTCCACATGAAGTACCGCACCGGCGCCACCCGCGAGGGAATGCTGACCTCGGTGGATGCCGAGATCGTGCTGGATGGGGGCGCGTACGCATCGTTCGGGCTGGTGACGACGTACTACTCGGGGCAGCTTCTCACCGCGCCCTACCAGATGCCGGCCTACCGCTTCCATTCCACGCGCGCGTACACCAACAAGCCCGCGTGCGGACCCAAGCGGGGCCACGGCTCGGTGCAGCCCCGCTTCGCGATCGAGGTGCAGCTGGACCGGATCGCCGAGCGGTTGGAGATAGACCCGATTGAGTTGCGGCGGAGGAACTTCATAGGTGCCAACACGCGTACCGTGAACGATCTGCGGGTGACCTCGAACGGGTTCCTGGAGTGTCTGGAAGAGGTGGAGCGGGCCAGTGGCTGGAAGCGGAAGTATCGGCGGCTTCCGTATGGGCGCGGGGTCGGGGTGGCCGGCTCGACGTACATCACCGGCACCAACTACCCGATCTACCCGAACGAGATGCCGCAGTCCGGGGTGCAGCTGCAGGTGGACCGGTCGGGGCGCGTGGCGGTCTTTTCGGGGGCGTCCGAGATCGGGCAGGGGGTCGACTCGATGGTCGCGTACGTGGTGGCCGAGGAGCTCGGCGTGCCGCTGGAGCACATCCGGGTGCTGGCGGGGGACACCGACTTCACCCCGGTCGACCTGGGCGCGTACTCGTCGCGGGTGACGTTCATGCTGGGCAATGCGTGCATCGAGGCGTCCCGGAAGCTGAAGGCGAAGGTGCAGGAAGCGGTGGCCGAGGCGTGGGAGGCGAAGCCGCGCGAGGTGCTGCTGGCGGGGGGATGGGCGGTGCGGGCGGGCGACACGGGTACGAGCATGCCGCTCCGCGAGGCCTTCAACCTGGCCGAGGCGAAGTTCGGCACGCTGGGCGCGACGGGGTCCTACAACACGCCCAAGGACGTGCACGGGAGCTACCGGGGCGCGACGATCGGGGCCTCGCCGGCGTACTCCTTCACCGCGCACGTGGCCGAGGTCGAGGTGGACCCCGAGACGGGATTCGTGACGGTCGACAAGATCTGGATCGCACACGACTGCGGGCGCGCGTTGAACCCGGTGCTGGTGGCCGGACAGATGGAGGGCTCGGCGTACATGGGCTTCGCCGAGGCGATCATGGAGGAGCAGATCTTCAAGTCGGCGGACCAGGGGCGGGAGGGGCTGCACAACGCGCCGTCGCTGCTGGACTACCGGATTCCGACGAGTCTCGACACACCGGCGCTGGAGTCGCTGATCGTGGAGTCGATCGATCCGGAGGGGCCGTACGGGGCGAAGGAGGCTGGGGAAGGGCCGCTGCATCCGTCGATTCCGGCGATCGCGAACGCGATTTACGATGCGGTCGGGGTGCGCATGGACGCGTTGCCGTTCTCGCCGCCGCGCATGTGGCGGGCGCTGCAGGCGGCGGATGGGGGGCGGTGGGCGCCTGGCCGGGCGAAGCAGATGGCGGGGGTGGGAGGGTCGCAGTGAAACTCCGGCCCGAACCCCGCGGTCCCGCTCCCTTGCCCGGTCGGGGGACTGGATGATCAGGAGGCGCAGGCGCGGTCGACCCGCCGGTCCGGTGGGGCGAGCCGTCGTGGGAGCGTTGCTTCTGCTGGGGATCGGCTACGTGGTTTGGGAGAGCCAGTCGGGAGGTGAACATGGTCCTGTGGCGCCCCAGCTTACCGAGGACGAGGTGCCCCAGCCCCTCGTGGACGAGCTTCCCCAGCGACCCGCCTCCGGCACCCCCCGCGACTGGGAGATCGCCCGGGAGCACTTCACCTGGGCTGCCACCCAGCCCCCCGGCACCTTCCCCCGTTTCGGCGACCTCGTCGCCCGCATCGGCGAGCGCTTCGTCGGCACACCCTACCAGCCCCACACGCTGGAACTCGCCGGGCCCGAGCGGCTCGTGATCAACCTGGAAGCCCTCGACTGCGTGACCTTCGTGGAGAACGTGCTGGTTCTCGCGCGGTTGGCGTGGTCCGAATCGTCCGATCTGGCGGATCCTGACGGCAACGGCGCGGCAGACGTTCGCAGAGCCGGATCCGCCGCGTCCGGTCGCACCGCCCTCCTGGACGACCCGGACGCATTCCAGGCGGCCTACCGGGACCAACTCACCCAGATCCGCTACCGGAGCGGGGTGCTGGACGGCTACGCCAGCCGTCTCCACTACTTCTCCGAGTGGATCGCGGACAACGAGGCCTCGGGTCTGGTGGACGCGATCTCGCGGGAACTGGGCGGGGTGGCCGACCCCTCGCCGATCGACTTCATGTCCACCCACCCGGACGCGTACCGCCAACTCGCCGATCAGGCCACCCTGGTCGAAATCGCCCGGATGGAGGCGCGGCTCGGTGAGGTCGAGCGCTACTACATCCCTGCCGGTGAGATCCACGCGGCCGCCGCGGGGATCCACGACGGCGACCTCATCGCCGCGACGAGCACGGTGGCGGGCCTGGACATCGCCCACACCGGGATCGCCCTGTGGCGGTACGGCACGCTGAGGCTGATGCACGCGCCCCTGGTGGGATCGCACGTCCAGATCAGCGAAGAGTCACTCGCCGAGCGGATCAGCCGCATCGGGGGCCAGGACGGGATCATGGTGGCGCGACCCCTCCCCCCCGGCGCCTGACATGCTGCGACTTCCCCCCTTCCGCTACCACCGCCCGGGCACCGTCGAGGAAGCGATCTCGCTGCTGGCCCGCTTTGGCGAAGACGCCCTGCCCATCGCCGGCGGCACCGACCTCATGCCCAACATGAAGCACCGGCTCTTCACTCCGGCGCATGTGGTTTCGCTCAACGGGATCGCGGCCATGCGCGGGATCGGCACCGTGAAGGGCACGGGTCTCACCTCGGACAACGGCAGCGCCCCGGGCGGGGACAGGCTCTTCCTGCGCATCGGCGCCCTGGAGACCCTCGCCGACGTCTCCAGGCATCCGCTGGTCCGCCAACACCTCACCGGACTCGCCGACGCAGCCGGCCTGGTAGCCGGTCCCCAACTCCGCAACATGGGCACGATCGGTGGCAACGTCTGCCTCGACACCCGCTGCACGTACTACAACCAGACCGAGTTCTGGCGGGACGCGCTCGGCTACTGCCTCAAGAAGGACGGCACCGTCTGCCACGTAACCAGGGTCGGTCGCAAGTGCGTGGCCGCGCACTCCGCCGACACCCCACCCAACCTGATCGCCCTCGACGCCATGCTGACCCTCGCCGGCCCCGATGGAACCCGTGAGCTCTCCGCCACCGACTTCTTCGTGACCGACGGGATCTGGAATACGCGGCGGGGGAGGGACGAGATCCTCACCGAGATCCGGATTCCGATTGTGGAAGGGCGCCGGAGCGCGTACCGCAAGCTGCGCCAGCGCCATTCGATCGATTTTCCGCTGCTGTCGGTGGCGGTGGCGGCGGACTTCGCGGAGGACGAAACGGTGGTCGGGTTGACCGGGGTCGTGTCGGCGCTGGGGGCGCGGCCGCGGGTGCTGGCGGGGTGGGGGGAGATGGCGGCAGGGGAACGACTTTCGGGCGACCTGATCGAGGCGCTGGCCGGGCGCGCGTGGTCGCAGTGCCGGCCGCTCGACAATATCATCGTGGATCCGGAGTGGCGGCGGGCGATGGTGCCGGTGTACGTGAGGCGGGCGCTGGGGGAGGTTGTGGGGGGAGGGGGGCTCCGGGAGGGGGCGGGCGAATGAGACGGATGGCGCAGTCGTGGCCTTTGAGCCCGAACCAGGAGACTGAACAATGAATGGTGGACGCGCGGTGTACCGGGAACGCACCTGGGCCCCCCCATGGGTCTGGGTGACGATGGGTCTTGCGTGCCTGTTGAGCATCGGACCGACGCTGTATGCCGCATATGGCCAAGCGGTGCTGGGGCAGCCGGCGGAAGACCTGTCGACGCGCGGTCTGATGCTGCTTGCGGGCGGTATTGCGATCCTGTTCGCCCTGTTTTTTTCCGTCTTCATGTGCCTGGACGTGGAAGTGCATGCCGATCACCTCTTCATCGCGTTCGGGCCGGTCCACCTGGTGCGCAAGCGCATCCGGTACAGCGACATCGAGGGCGTCAGCGCCGTGGCCTACCGTCCGTTCCGGGACTTCGGGGGGTGGGGCATCCGCTGGCGGGGCAGGACGACGGCGTGGACGCTTTGCGGCAACAAGGCGGTGAGCGTCGATCTGCAGAGCGGGAAGGCGGTGTATGTGGGGTCGAAGTATCCGCGCAGACTGGCCGGGCGGATCGAAGCGGCGATGAGGTTGATGTAGCAATCCCGGCGTCTACTCCTCAAAGGCCACACAGGGCATCCGGATTGCGCTGTACTGTGGACTAAGTCCACCGGACTAAGTCCGCTCCAGCACCATCGCAAATCCCAGCCCCCCCGCCGCGCACACCGTCACCAACCCGAACTGGCCGTCGCGGCGCCGGAGCTCGTTGAGCAGCGTGATCGTGAGCCTGCCCCCGGTCGCGCCGAACGGATGCCCGATCGCGATCGAGCCTCCCATCACGTTGATCATCTCGGGGTCGGGATGGCCCACCTTCCCCGCGCGGCCGAGTTCCTCGCGACCGAACTTCTCCGAGTCCCACGCCTGCAGGTTCGACAGCACCTGCGCGGCGAAGGCCTCGTGCATCTCGAGCAGATCGATGTCGGCCATGGTGATGCCGGCGCGGTCCAGCGCGAGTGGCGCCGCGTAGGCGGGTCCCTGCAACAGCTGGTCACCCGGATCCAGGCCGGTGAAGGCGTAGCTGCGCACGTAGCCGAGCGGTTCCAGGCCCAGTCCGCTTGCCCGTTCGGGAGACATGAGCAGCACCGCCGAGGCACCGTCGGTGAGGGGCGAGGCGTTGCCGGCGGTGACGGAGCCGAACCGCCGGTCGAAGACGGGGCGAAGGCCGGACAGGGCCTCCATGGAGGTGTTGGACCGGATTCCGTTGTCGCGCTCCACCGTGTTCTCGTAGCGGGGCGGCACGTGGAACGGCGCAATCTCGGCGGTCAGGCGGCCGTCCTCGGTGCCTGTGTGCGCCTTCATGTGCGACCCCAGCGCCCAGCGGTCCTGGTCCTCACGCGCGATTCCGTTCTCCTTGGCCATCCGCTCGGCCGCCTGTCCCATTGTTTCGCCCGTAGAGTATTCAGCGATCGCCGGCGCCACCGGCACCAGGTCGCGGGGGCGGATCCGGGCGAAGGTGCGCAGACGCGCACCCAGCGACTTCGCGCGGGACGCGTCCACCAGCGTGCGCGAGAGACGGTCGGAGGCGAGGATCGGGATACGGGACAGGCACTCCGCTCCCCCGGCGACCACCGTGTCGGCATAACCGGCCTCGATCAGGTTCACCCCGTCCGAGATGGCCTGATTGGCGGACGAGCAGGCCCGCGATACCGTCACCGCGGGGACTTCCTTCGGCAGGGTAGCGAGGCCTACTTCGCGGGCGATGTTGGGGGCCTGGGTGTCGTGGACGACGGTGCCGTACACAATGTGGTCGACCACATCGGGCGGGATCTGGGTGCGCGCGAGCAGTTCGGTGACCGCGTGCCGGCCGAGGTCGATCGCGGTGAGGCGTGCGAAGTGCGTGCCCGACCTGACGAACGGGGTGCGGCAACCGTCGATGACGGCAGTCTTCATGCGGTGACCTCGGCTGTTGGAGATTGTACGAGGGAGCGCGGCGCCGGGGTGGTCCGCTTCCCCGGCGTCTCCCTTCACGCCACTTTACCACGTTCGCGCCATCGACGCATCATGACGGTCGCGCCGCCTGCGGGCTGCGGGATGCCCGATGACCGCGCGCGTCAACCCGATTCAGGAGGCCTGCCGCCCGTGGACAAGATCCCCCAGCCCTGTGCCCGGCCACTCTCGGTGTCCGGGTGGACCGATCCGCGGAATGCAGGAGGTCATCCCCAGTGAAAGCCGTCCAGTTCAACGTGACCATCCCGGGCTTTATCCTGACCCGGACCCTGGGGCGCGTCAGTGCCGCGTTCGTGTACGGGCGCCCGTCCACCCTGGGCATGGTTAACCGGCCGGCGCCGGCGATCCCCGCGAGCGATTGGGTCCGCATCGAAGTCCTGCTCTGCGGCATCTGCGGGAGCGACCTGGGCAACATCTCCTACCGGTCCAGTCCGGCCATGGAACCGTTCGGATCGTTCCCCGCGGTGCTGGGCCACGAGATCCTGGGACGCGTGGTGGAGGTGGGTCCCGGCGTGACGCATGTGGAGCCGGGACAGCGCGTCGTGGTTGACCCGATGCTCCATTGCGAAGCCCGGGGCTGGGGCGCGGAGTCGTGGTGCCGGTCGTGCGCGGGCGGCAATCACTCCACCTGCGAGATGTCCGGCGAGGAGGGGCCGCTGGTGGTGGGGGACGGAGAGTTGGCCCGCGGGCTGACGATCGGCTACCACCGGGACCTGCCCGGGGGCTGGGGCGAAGAGATGATCGCGCACCGGCGCCAGGTCTTCCCGGTTCCGGACTCCATTCCCGACCGGATCGCCGTGCTGGCGGAGCCGCTCTCCATCGGGATGCACGGCGTGCTGCGGAGCGGAGCGCTGCAGTCCCCCGGTCCGGTGCTGGTCATCGGCAGCGGCACGATCGCATTCGCCACCATCTGGGCGCTGCGCACACTCGGATACTCCGGCAACCTGGTCGCGCAGGCCAAGCGCCCCCACGAGGTCGCCCTGGCCCGCGCGCTCGGCGCCGACGACACGATCACTCCCGGAGACGACGCGCGGCAGGCACTGGTCGATACCGGTGCGCGCGCCTACATGCCGGTCATCGGCGACGAGGTGTTCGCGGGAGGGGGCTTCGACACCATCTTCGACTGCGTGGGCAGCCGCTCAAGCGTGGACCAGGCGCTTCGGTACGGTGGCGCCCGGGGCCGAATCGTGATGCTCGGATGCGCCGGACAGATGCGCAAGCTGGACCTGACGTTCCTGTGGGCGAAGGAGCTTCGGGTCGAGGGCTACGTGGGCTACGGCGCGGAGACCTGGGACGGGCGAACCCGTCACACCTTCGACCTGACGCTGGAACGGATGGCCGACGACCCGCGCGCACTGGGCGACCTGGTCACCCATGTCTTCCCGCTCAAGCAGTACCGCGATGCGCTGCGGGCCGCGTACGATCACCGGCGCAGCAAAGCGGTGAAGGTGGCGTTGCAGCCGTGAGGTGGATGTAGGGCGGCTACCCCCGGCTCAGCCCGTACATCACCACCGTTGGGACTCCGAGTTCGTCAGTTTGAACCCCGAGCACATAGTCGGCGCCGATCTCGCGGATGGCCATCGGCACGCGCTCCAGGTGGCAGGAGAAGGTTCCATCGGGCTCGAACGCCATCCACCTCCGTGCCTCTTCTGCGGGCTTCCGGTAGGGGGCGACCCACAGCCGCCCGTCCGTGCCCAGCAGGATGGAGGAATACGCCGGGAATACATCGGCGACGGGTCTCTCGGGGTCGATGGTCGCTTCGTCCAACGGCCCCCACCGCTCGGAGTCGCGACCGCCCCGGCCTTCCACGTAGCTGTCGCGCCACGCCCTGACGTCGGCAGAGGTCACTTCCCTGTCGGGTTCGGACCAACGCACGACTCGCTTGAGTTGCAGCTCGTCATCCAGAAGGCGTACCTCTGGATCGCGACCGTGGCCGATTGCGACGGTGCTGCCGATGGCGTCGGCCTGGGCAGAGGCGGCGAAGAGCGGGGTCAGAACCATGTTCGCGGCCTCCGATTTGGCCGTCGTTCCTTCGAGCCTGTTGGCAATACGCGCCACCGTGGTGAGCAGTTGTCCGTCGCTGTCGTGCGCCTCCACGATAAGGGTGTCGGGCACCGAGAAATCGCTGCGTGCGCTGAAGGTGGTTCTCGTGTTGATCGAGGTCCCGTTGTGCAGCACCCCTCCAACCCGTGAGGGGTTGCCGTAGGGCGGCGTCATCTGCACCGCCCGTACGAACTGGCCGTCCCGAGTGAAGACGTTGTAGCGCCAGGGGCGGTAGTCGCCGACCCACAGCGTGTCTCCCGGCAGCACCCAGAGGAACCAGGCGTTCCTGAACTCGCCGGGACCTTCACCGGGGCGGCCCATGGACACGAGGTGGCGCCCATCCGCCCCGAACACCCGGACCTCCTCGCTGGCCCTGTCGATCACGGCGACGGAGCCGTCCGACAGAAGTCCGACGCCGCGGATCGTGCTGAACCACAGGTTCTCGTCGTCTTCCGCTTCTCCCACCCGAAAGATCGGCTCTTCGCTGGGGCGGCAGGTTGAGTCGGAGCTGAGGGGATCGGTGGTGACGATCTCGACATCCGAGCCGTCGGTGGTGTCGGCCCCGGGATTCCCGGCCGTCGAATCGCATGCGGTGCAGACGAGCGCGGCGAACATCGGTACCCGGAGCAGCGGGCGGAGAGAGACGATGGGCCTGGCACCGGGTCCACCAGTCCGTCGGCAGAGTGAGGGTGAGCGGAGTCTGGACATCGTAGCCTCCATGTGCGAGGGGCACCTTGAATCGAACCAGGAACCGTGGAAGCGATGCTCAGGTTTGACAGCCCGCCATGGCACCCCGGGACGTATTCGAGAAATGTACGTACTCGGAACCCGGGACACACTCAACACCGGCTTGGTTGCGATGGCGCCGCCAGCACCACCCGCGCGTCCACCGGTACCACACGATCCGGGTACACGAACAACGGGTTGACCTCAACCTCCGCCACATCCGGCCACCGCATCACGCACTCGGCCACCGCATTCGCGGCGTCCACGATCGGCCCGATCCGCACGGCCCGTCCCCCCCGCGCACCGGCCAGGAGCGCACTCACCTTCAGCTCCCCGATCGCGGCCACCACCTCATCCTCCCGCACCGGCAGCACACGGTGCTCCACGTCGCGCAGCACTTCGACCCAGATCCCTCCGGCGCCCACGGTCAACACGGGTCCGAGTTGGGGGTCGCGGTACGCACCCGCCAGCAGTTCGGCGACCGGCGGCGCGAGCATGGGCGACACGGTCGCTGCGTAGTCCTCTTCCGGGAGTCCATGGGTGCCGGCGTACACGGAAGCGCGCTCGGTGATACCGGAGAATGCCGCCCGGGCCTCGTCCCCGGTGCGCACGTCCAGCACGACCCCCCCGGCGTCCGACTTGTGGGTGATGTGCTTCGACAGGAGCTTGATTGCGACCGGTCTGTCAGCCTCCGCCGCTGCCGCCGCTGCTTGATCGGCCGAACGCACCACCGCGGCGGGCTCAAACACCATTCCGGCTTCGCCCAGCAACGCGCGCGCCTCCATCTCGTCAAGTGTCACCCTCCCTTCCGCACGCACACCATTGATGACGTGATGCGGTGATGCGGTGATGCGTGTGCGCAGTTTCCCGGGGCGCCACCACGCACGCGCCAACCCCACCCCTCGACGGTGCAATTCCACCACCGTCCGGCACGCCACGTCAAGCGACCCGATCACCGGCACGTCGGCCTCCCGAAGCGCATCCAGTGCCGCGCTCTCATGCGACGCATACTGGGAGTGCACCACCAACCCCTTGCCGAGCGCCCGCATCGTCGCGGCCATCGAGGCCGCCGCTTCCGCTTCCACCTCCGCCAGTTGTCCCGAAAACCGAATCGCATACCCCCCGAATAGCCCGACCAGCATGACGATCCCCACCGACGGATCGCGGGCCAGCACGTCGAGTGCGCGCGCGAAGGCGCCGGGGTCGGCGTCGGCGGCGCCCGCGACATCGACGGGTGTGCACACGGCGGCGGCCGGGCCGAGCAGTTTCCGCAACCTCCCGGAGGTCCGCGGCGAGAGTTCGGCCAGCGGTATCCCCCTTTCGTGAAGCGCATCGACGACGAGGGTGCTCTGCCCCCCACCGTCCGACAGGATGGCGACGCCGGTTCCGGCGGGACCGGGTGGCTGGGAGGCCAGCGTCTCGGCCACGCGGAGCAACTCGTCGGTGCGCCGCACCTCGACCACGCCGGCCTGGGCGAACCCGGCGCGGAGGCGATCGTAGGGGCCTGCCACCGCACCGGTGTGCGAGAGTGCCGCGTGCGCCCCGGCACCGGTTCGTCCCGACTTGATGACCACCACGGGCTTTCGCGGTGCGACCTCGGAGGCCGCATGGAGAAACGCGCGTGCATCCCGGCAACCCTCGATGTGCGCGATCACCGCGCGGGTCTCGTCGTGTGAGCCCAGGAACTCCAGGACTTCGCCAAAGCCGACATCGACTTCGTTGCCGAGCCCGCAACAGATGGAGATCCCCATCCGCGTCCGCTCGGTGACCTCGGTCATGAGCGCGAGCGCGATGTTCCCCGATTGCACGAGCAGCGCAAGTCCGCCCGGACGTACCCCGCGAGCCCCGATCAGGTTGACGCCCAGGGGCAGGTTGAGCAGGCCCGAGGTGTTGGGCCCGATGATGCGGACTCCGTGCTTCCGGCCTGCCCGCCCCAGCTGGGGCCTCAAGGCGCGCGCCGTCCTCGCCCGACTCGCCGAAACCCACCGCCAGGACCACCGCGCCCGCCACGCCGCGCTCGCCGCACTCGCGTACCAGCCCGGGTGCGGCGGCTGCCGGGGTGCACAAAACCGCCAGGTCCGCGGCCTCGGGCAGCTCTTCCAAGGACCTGTAGACCGGCCGGCCCAGAATGCTCCCGCCTCTCCGGTTCACCGCGTGGACCCTCCCCTCGTACCCCGATTCGTCCAACGCGCGGAGGATCTGGTGGCCGCGCTTTGTGGGGTGCGCGCTGGCTCCGACGACCGCGATCGAGCGGGGTTCGAAGATGCGGCGGAGCGCTGACATGTCAAGTGTAGTTGACATTATGTCATGTGCAGATGACATGTTGACAGAAGGCTCCAATCTGTGAACCTGCTGCGAGCGTGTAACTTGCGGGATTCGAAGACCCGATTCCCGCTGTTCGGTTCCCGCTGATTTGGATCAGACGCCAGATTTGCGGGGACGGCTGTCCAGAGCCGTCCTGAGTTG
>LXNI01000875.1_pt1 | contig 31103 bp, 27 predicted proteins | sample 809091 | NCBI WGS metagenome assembly LXNI01 (sample SAMN04870527, study PRJNA318959) | sponge metagenome | biome: 01000161; feature: marine sponge reef; material: water | host: Sarcotragus foetidus | place: Greece: Milos, Mediterranean Sea | collected 2013-05-29 | depth 5-7 m | reverse complement strand
GTAGCCCTCGTCTTCGCCCAGATTACGTCTGCCGACCTGAGGGTTCAGCTACCGCGGGGGTTATCGTCGAGGTCAAGAAGCTCGGAACCGATCTGACGAAACGAACGGGCCTGAAGTGGTCCGCTGCACCGGTCGGTCAGCTCCACCGCTACCTCAGTTCCTATCGCGGTGCCGGTGATGGCACTTGGGGTGTCCTGACCAACGGCACGGAGTGGATCGTCGTCCAACGGTGCGGCGACCACGTTTCACCCTACGAATTCCGTGATCCGGTCGAGGCAACGACGTTGCCTGAATTGCGGTCGCTTCTGGCTCCGGTCCGCGATCACAGTTACCGGCGTGTCCGCCCCGCGAAGGCACCGGAGCGTGTCGCCCCTGATTGGCTGTCTGCTGTTGCGGAAGCGAAGACGCCGCACGACTTCATTGATCAGGTCGCGCCGGATGCCCGGGAGAGTCCGAGGCTCCAGAAGGACCTGTTTTCGGTTCAGAACGATGGCGCCGGATCCGATGCTGACGCGGGTAACTGCGCCTCGGTCCAGCTTGCCGACGGGGACACGAAGGTGCATCTTGTTGCCGTCAAACTGGACTTCCCCGATGGGTTGATGGCTCCTCAGGACATCACTGAGGTGCTTCGCCCGCGGCGAGCCGACCTGACCGGACGGATCATCGGTGTAGCTTGGGTCACGGCGAACGAGGGACGCGTCTGTCGTGGATTCCTGTCGGATGGCAAGAGACTCGTGACCACGGCGTTGATCGATCCGGCTCTTCCCGGCTCGCGAGCTGAAAGGCAGTTTGGCGTGCTGGCGATGCACGGTGCGGACCTCGCTGACGACAAGGTACTGAATGCGCTGTCAAGCGAACCGCTTCACCGGAGATTCCACGAAGAACTGGACCAGTGGTTTCGCTCTGGGCCGTGCCGCGCCGCAGAGTTGCGACATCTGATCAGGGTCCTCTTCGTCTGGCTTCTTCAGCAGCGCGGGGTCTTGCCGGATGACGCCCTTTGGAGACAAGGTGCGCGTCCGTCGGGGCCGTTGGAGGTCCACGAGCACATTGTTTGGCTCTTCTCGGAGGTCTTGGCCGTTCCTGCCGAGGAACGCTCCCCCCAGAACAACGAGTGGAGGCGATCGCTGGTGCAGGACGTGCCGTTCGTGAACGGCTCCATGTTCAATCAAATCCTGAACGAGGAAACGCTGGCGCCGGTCGAGAACTCCAGGTACCTGGATCCAGCCGACGGACTTCTCCCGATCCTGAGTCGGTACGACTGGACGTTGTCAGACCGAACGGGGTACGAACCGGAGGCTGCTATCGACCCGTCGATGCTCGGCAGTCTCTTCGAGCGGCTGATACTGACGATCGAGGGGCCGAGAATCGAGGGCAAGAACCGGAAGATGCCTGCGGGCACCTACTACACGCCCGCGGACGTCGCGGACGAGATGACCGCGGACGCGGTGGCGGGATGGCTTTGTGGCGCGTTGCCGGAGCTCGACTGGGCGTCGGCCAGGGCACTCGTTCACCCGACTCCAACGGGCGAAGACTGGCGCGAGTGGGATGCCGCCCGGAAGGAGGCGGCTTTGGCTGCCGTTCAGCGCGTCACCGTCTTCGACCCCTGCTCGGGCAGCGGCGAGTTCACGCTCTCCGTGCTCCACGCCCTGTGGCGATCAGTGGCACGACTGAGCGACTGTTCGGTGGAGCCAGGGCGAGTCGCCCTCTGCCTAACCTCGAGACCCGATGCATCGTGGCCAACACGCTCTGCGTGGAACTGACTCCACAGGTCCTGATCGGGGGTAGCGAGTGGAACGATGCGATCGCGGAGCTTCGCGACGCTCGGGAACTCTGGGTCCGGGCGTACTCTCCAGGCGACAAGGAAGCTGCACTTGATGCCGAGGAAGAGGCTCGGCGGCACGTTCGGAGCGTGGGCCGGTCGCTGCATGGCAACTCCGACCTCAGTTGGCTGGACGTGAACTTCCTGTCAGAAAGGGCGGACGCCGCCCACTTCGATGTACGGAAGCTCTTTCCGGCACCGGCAGGCGGATGGGACATCGTCATAGGCAACCCGCCGTACCAGAAACCGGATCCAGCCGACCGGGAGCGTGGAGCGCACCTCGGCTACGTGGGTGCCAAGGACAACCTCTACCTGATGTTCCTTGAGTTGGCACTGGCGGCCACCCGCCCTGACGGCTGCGTCACGATGGTCGTTCCTCACTCGATCGTTTTCGGACGTCGCGGTGCGTTTCGGGAGATCCGCAAAGCGATCGAGTCTGGGGCCAGGAAGGTTGACCTGAGGACCTACGACAACATGCCCCAGCCGCTGTTTCCGTCCCTGCCTTGGCTCAAGAAACAGCGGAGCGGTCAGCAGAACCGGCAGCGAGCTACGATTCTGACTGTGCTTAAGGGCAACCCTGACCGGGGATCCGAGAAGGACGGTCGCGTGGCAAGTTGCGGCGTCATACGGTTCGGCGCAGCGGAACGCCAGAGCGTCCTGAAGTCCGTTCGTCGTGGAACGCAGCAGCCTGCGTGGTCGGTCCAGTGGTCGCAGGCGCCGACGGAGGAGTTGAGAGCGCTGCTCCAACGGATGCGACGGGATGTCTATATTCATCGCGCGCCTGTGCCTTCCGCGCCGAAGGAAGTGACGTTCCCGGCGACGGCGATGTACTTCATTTCGTGCCTTCCGGCCGCGTGTCTCGACAATCCCAGGCGCAAGAAGTTCGCTCTGGAGGACGATGAGTACCTTTGGCCATGGATCGGCCTCTACAATTCGAACCTGTTTCATGCCTACTGGCTCATGGTTGGCGATGCCTTCGACGTGACGCTGCAGGAGTACGGGAGCGTTCGGCCGCCAGACGGCTGGAAGGAACCCAAGCAGCGTGGGGCCATTGAACAGTGTGCGCGGGAGCTGCTGGCTGAGAGCGTGGTGAACGCTTGCCGCGTGATGAAGAGGAACCTCGGGGAGCAGCACAACGTCAACTTCCACCTCGAGGGCAGTCCTGGTCCGGAGATAGCCGAACGCCTGGATCGATTGCTGTTGACCGCCTACGGCTTTCCGCACGATCCGTTGATGGAGCAGATGCGGGCTGTTCGGGAAGGTAGCGCGCACGTTCTGTTGGGCGGGGCGAGGCGGTAGAGAGAGCAGTGTTCCCAGTCTTGCAGCTGCCGTAGCGCGGGTATGGCTTTTTGCGCTTGAACGGTGGGACTGGCGGCTCACCCGCCGGCGCTGTTCCGGCAGGGGCCGCGGGCGAGATGGACTGGCTCCGCTCTCGCCGACAGCCTTCGTCTGGTAACTGGTGTTCGGTCACGGTGAGCCGTTTGAGGGTGTACCATCGGTCCATGACGCAACGTCGAGTCGCTAGGCGAGGTTCCACCTACACAGCCGTCGTAGAACGCTGCCCCGACACGGGTTTCTACGTCGGCTACGTCCCGGGTCTGTCCGGTGCCCACAGTCAGGCCGAGACGCTTGAGGAACTCAACGCGAATCTCCGTGAGGTCATCGGTCTGATCCTCGAAGACGGACCGCCTCCCATCACGGGAGAGTTCGTTGGTACCCAGGTCGTCGTGGTCGCCTAGAGGGCACATGTCAGCGATTCCTGTCCTGAGGGCGCGGGAGACCATTCGGATCCTCGTCGGCCTTGGCTTTGAGGAAGTACGCCAGCGAGGCTCGCACAAGCGGTTCCGCCATCCGGATGGTCGCACCACGACAGTGCCGGTGCACCAGGGTCGCGATATCTCGCCGGTGCTGCTTAGGCGTATCGCCCGCGATATCGGCTTGACGATCCAGGAGTTCGTCGGGTAGCGGCGGTGAGGCGGCCGCGGCGGTGCTAGGGCCCCGCGGCCGGGAAGTAGTACTTCATCGCGTCGAAGTCGATCGTCCAGGACCCCTTGGGCCACAGGTACTGGTGCGAGATCAGGGCGTCCGCCATGAAACCGAACTGCCAGAAGAAGTCGTCCTCGACGAAGACGTTGCCCAGAGCCTGAGCCGGGCCGCCTGGCAGGCCGTCGAGGCCGTGGGATTCGATCGGGGACCAGTAGTAGGTCGTTCCCTGGATCTCGTTCTTCTCGAGTCCGAGGAACTCGACGGTCTCGTCGACGACGATCAGCGGCATGCTCGCGGCCAGTCCCGAGTCCAGGAAGTAGTTCATGCCCTCGTGGCCGTTCAGGTTGCCCCTGGCGAACATGAGATGGGTGCTCGTCATGTAGAAGGGCGCTTCGACGGGCGGCGTGCCGCCGAAGGTCGCCAGCGCCTCGGCCAGTGCTTCAGTGCTTGGTTCGCGGAATGTGATCCGCCGGTTGCCGTAGTCGACGGTGGTCAGGAACTGCTTGAGGATCTGCGTTGTGAGGACGCCGTCGGAGGTCTGGCCGAGGGCCTTCCAGGTGGCGCCGATCACGGGTACGTTCGTCAGCGTCACGTCGCCCATCGTCACAGTCCCGGCGATGCCGAGAGGCTCTTCGACCGTCTCGCCCTGGGTGTAGGCGTAGCGGGCCTCGCGGTGGGCGAGGGTCGGAAGGCCGAGGCGCTCGTAGATGCTCTTGTCGAGATAGAGCCGGTCGCCGCCCGTGTCGAGGATCAGGTCGACCGCTTCGCCGTTGACCTTCAGGGTCACCAGAGGCAGGGCGCCGGGCCGTGTGATGTCGTTCGTCATCGGAGGGTGGGCGATCTTGTCTTCGGTGGCCCATTCGATTCCGTATGGTTCGCCCTCGAACGCCTGCATGAAGGTGAGCAGGCTGGCTGACCCTTCCGCTTCGGTCGGCGCCGGAAGCTTCCGGGCCTTCGCGAAGTCGCCGGTCTGGTAGCGGGACAGGGTCAATCCCCGGATGGCCTGGGCATGGAGATCCGAACCCTCGTCGGCGAGTTCGAGAAGCCGCCCGTTCAGGGCCGCGGCCCTCTCGTAGTCGCCGAGCAGGTAAGCCGTCCTGGCCGCGAGCCGCAGGTCGCCAGCGTGGCACGACTTCGTCGTGCCCAGGGGAGCGATGACCTCGTCGGCCTCCCAGATGTCGCCCAACTTGAAGAGGACCTCGGCGTAGGCGCGGCGGGCTTCGTTGTCGTCGGGCTCGGCCTCGAAGGCCGTCCGGCGGAGCGGCAGAGCCGCTTCGACATCTCCCCGGAGACTCGGGCTCCACTCCTCGACGTCGGTGCCGGAGAGCTCGCCGCAAGGAGGGGAAACGCTCTGACAGCTCGACATCGCAGTACTCGCTGCCAGCGCGATGATCGCCAGGACGAGCGGCGATGCGTTCTTCATGGGCTACATTCTCCAGGTCGTCTTCGTCCCCATCCTACGAATCGCATTGACAGAGGAGGTAGCAATGACCGATGTCGCCATAGCCGATCCGGAACTCCACACGGGTGATGAGGCGGTCCTTCGCCGGGCCGTGTTCAACCCGAAGGTGCGCACCTACTGGTTGTTGGCGGGCGCGCTGATCCTGACGTCCACGATCGTCGGGATCCCGCTCCTCCTCCTCTGGTTTCCGATCGGCCGCGCATTGACGGGCCGTTATCTGGAGCGCGTGAGCTGCGTGCTGACGGAGAAGAACCTCCACGTCGCCCGCGGCGTCCTGGTGCGGCAGGAGAAGACGGTGCCCCTGGACAAGATCACGGACCTGGCGATGTCCCACGGGCCGATCATGAGGTCCCTGGGGCTGCGCGGACTCTCGGTCGAGACGGCCGGACAGTCCGGCCCGGGCAGCCTGATCAAGCTGGTCGGCATCGAGGGAACCGAGGAGTTCCGGGCAGCGGTCCTGGCGCAACGCGAGCGCGTCGGAGCATCGGGAGGAGCATCGTCCGCTCCGTCACCTGCGGCCGCGGCTGCGGGTGAAGCGGCGGTGGAGTCCGGCAAGCTGTTGACGGAGATCAGGGACGCGCTGTTGCGGATCGAACGGCGGCTGGACGGAGGCGGCGAAGGATAGGGTGCGCCGACCGGCGCGAGGCCGGTACAGAAGCCACGACCCGGAGCCGACCATGACCGAGAACCGCCAGATCATCATCGATTCGCTGCCCCAGGACCGGCTCGAGCCCGGCAACTACGTGCTCCGCACGGTGGAGGCGCCGGTGCCGGGCGACGGGGAGGTGTTGTGCCGCACCCTGGCGATCACGATCGGAGCGGGCCAGCGGGCCGGTCTTCAGGGCAGCGCGAGCTATGCGGGAGCGCCGCGCGCGGGGATCGTGATGAGCGGCACGGCGGTGGCCCGTGTCGAGGCGTCGAACGCCGACTCGGTGCCGGTCGGCGCGCTCGTCGTCTGTCCGGCGGGCTGGCAGGACTACTCGGTTCATGCTGCCGCGAAGGTCCGCGTCGTCGATGACGGCGACAGCGTCGGCGATCCGGCCCACCAGCTCGGCGTCTACGGCACGAACGGGCTGACCGCCTACTTCGGACTCTTCGACGTCGGCGAGCCGGAGGAGGGCCAGACGGTCCTCGTCTCGGCGGCTGCCGGTTCGGTCGGCCACCTTGTGGGCCAGATGGCGAAGATCGCCGGCTGCCGGGTCGTCGGCGTTGCCGGCGGGGAGGCGAAGTGCCGCATGCTCACCGAGGAGCTCGGCTTCGACGCCGCGGTGGACTACAAGAGTCCGAACTTCCGGCTCGAGTTCAAGGAGGCGCTGCCCGAGCGGATCGACATCTACTTCGACAACACGGGCGGCGAGGTACTGGGCGGCGCGCTGCGGCGGATGAAAGTCGGTGGCCGCATCGTCTGCTGCGGCGTGGTGTCCCAGTACGACACTTCGAACCCCTCGCCGGGGCCGCGCGGGGTTCCGGGCCTGCTGATCAACTTCCGGGTGCGCATGGAGGGCTTCCTGGTCTTCGACTACGCCAAGCGCTATCCGGAGGCCTGGGGCCGGATGCGCGAGTGGGTCGAGGCCGGCAAACTGGTCCCGAAGCAGGACGTCTTCGAAGGCCTGGAGAAGGCGCCGGAGGCGTTCGTCGACCTGCTGGCGGGCGGCAATGTCGGCACGCGGATCGTGCGGGTTGCCTCGTGATGGTGGGGAGGGGAGTGATGAACCGAAGAGCACTCTGGACCCTGGCGACCGCGGTAGTCGTCGCCGCGTTGACGTGGGGATGCGCTGGTCCTCCGGGCGAGGTCGCCTCGGATGCCGACCCGTCGCCCGAGGCGCTGCTCGAACAGGCGCGCGCCATCCATGAGCGGGTGCTCGTCCTCGACGCACACGCGGACACCGAGCTTGCGGACGCGCCTTCCCCCTACGTCGGCGACGATGGCCTGTCCCAGGTCGACCCGGCGAAGCTGCACGCGGGCGGCGTCGACGCGGTCGTCATGTCCGTCGCGGTCGGCTCCGGGCCCCGGACGCCCGAAGGCTACGCCGCGGCCCGGTCGAGAGCGGACGAGGAGGTCGCGGCCGTCCTCGAGTTGGCTGCGGACCCCGCGAACAACGCGGTGGTCGCCCGGTCGGCCGACGAGATCGTCGCGGCCCACGAGCAGGGCAAGGCGGCTCTCATTCTCGGCTTCCAGAACGGCATGATCCTCGGCACGGACGTCTCGGCGCTGGACGACTTCTACGACGCCGGAGCGCGCGTGTTCGCGCTCACGCACCTGGGGAACAACGACTTCGCCGACTCGTCGCGCCCGGTCTTCGACGCGGAGACGGGTACGCACGAAGGAGCGGAGCACGGAGGACTGTCCGACCTGGGTGTCGCCGCGATCCAGCGGATCAATGCGCTTGGCGGCGTGGTCGACGTGTCCCAGTTGTCGCGGGACGCGGTGTTGCAGGTGCTCGAGACCTCGACGGCTCCTGTCATTGCCAGCCACTCCAACGTGCGGCAGCTCACCGAGGCCACCCGGAACCTGACCGACGAGGAGATCGACGGCATCGGCGCGATCGGCGGCGTGATCCACCTGTGCCCGTTCCGGGGCTACCTCTTCGACTCGGCGGATCAGGCGTTGGACCAAGCGATTCGGGAGGCGCGGCGCGAAGCAGGCGTCCTGGAGGACTACCTCTATCCGTTCGAGCTGTACTGGGAAATCGACGACCCCGAGGCTCGCTCAGCCTTCACGCAGTCGATCAGCAGCCTCCTCGGCCCTGGCAGCGTGGACTCGATGCTCGATCACCTCGACTACATCGTCGACCGGATCGGCGTCGACCACGTCGGCATCGGGTCGGACTTCAACCACGGCGGTGGAGTCGAGGGCTTCGCCGATGCCAGCGAGGCTCTGGGAGTCACCGTGGGTCTGCTCGAGCGCGGCTACAGCGAGGAGGACATCGCGAAGATCTGGGGCGGCAACTTCCTGCGGGTCCTGCGGGCCGCGGAGGCCGGCGGGACTTCGGGGGAGTAGGCCGGGGAACGCGGGCGTGTGGCCCGCCTCCGGGGTGGCGTCCGCTTTGGCAGGTGGCGCCACGGAGTGAGGTGGCGTTACACTAGATCGACTATTTCAGTCTCGACCGGAGGTCCCGAAAGATGAAGCGCCTCACAAGCTTGCTGTCGGTAGCCGTACTCGTTCTCGTCGGTGTCCCGGCACTGGTCGCCCAGGACGACGGCATTCCGCGCACCGCCAGCGGTCGCCCCGACTTGAACGGAAACTTCGACGCCGCGACCCTGACGCCGCTTGAGCGGCCGGCGCACCTCGGCGAACGGGCTTACCTGACACCCGAGGAAGCCGCTGAGATCGCCGAGGAGGAGCGTGCGATCCAGGAAGGCGCGGTCCAGCGCTCGGACGCGAACCGTGAGGCGCCGCCCGAAGGAGGCGCCAAGGTCGTCGGACTGGAGCACACCGCTGGCGGCGGCAACGAGTTCGGCGCCGGCAACGTCGGCGGCTACAACCTGTTCTGGATCGACCGCGGCACCGATACCTACCGGGTCGACGGCCAGATCCCGACGTCGATCATCATCGATCCCCCGAACGGCCGGATGCCGCCGATGACCGAAGAGGCGCAGCAGCGGCTGCGGACCACCCTCGCCGGCCTGCTTCGCCCCAACGACGGCAGCGCCTGGTGGGTCGAGCACGACGGGCCCGGCCCCTACGACGGCCCCGAGTCGCTGCCCACGAGCGAGCGGTGCCTCGTCGGCTTCACCGGCGCCGCGCCAACCTTCCCGAGTCTGTACAACAACTTCAAGAGGATCGTGCAGACAGAGACACACGTTGTCATCCTCCTCGAGATGATCCACGACGCGCGGATCGTTCGGCTCGACTCCGAGCATCCCGGCCCCGAGGTCACGAAGTGGCTGGGTGACTCGATCGGTTGGTGGGAGGGCGACACCCTTGTCGTCGATACGACGAACTTCCGGCCTGGCGGACGCGGATTCCGCGGCGGCTCGGAGAACACCCATGTTGTCGAGCGCTTCAGCGTGCAGCACGACGGGAACGTCCTCTACAACTTCACCGTCGAAGACGACACCGTCTGGACCGCGCCCTGGACCGGCGAGTATCTCTGGAAGGCAAGCGACGATCGGGTCTACGAGTACGCCTGCCACGAAGGCAACTACTCGATGGGCGGCACGCTTAGAGGAGCTCGAATCCTTGAGGCAGACGCTCTGAGCGGAGCGAGCACGGGCGCCGAGTAGTCCGTCGGCGACGCGTCGGTATGGCGTCGGTACGGCGGAGGTCCCGCCGCGATGGCGGTGGTTGCACCCGCCCGTCTTGGGTCAGGAGGGGTCAGCTCCCAGGTGGCGTTCGCGTTTGAGAGGAGATGGGAGGGGGCTACGCTCACTCCGCTTCACTCGCTCCGGTTTGTCGTCGGTTGGTTCGATGTCGTTGGGCGTCGCTCGTTCAGAGGCACCTGGGAGCTGACCCCTCCTGACCCGACTGGGCTGGACGTTGGTGCTGAGCGGGCTGACGTGCGACGGGGAGTTCGGACTTGTGCGTCGCGCGCAGGGTGCTTCGATCGCAGTGACGACGTGTCTCTGGGCGCACGGACTGGTTCGCGGGTGGCGCGGATCGCGCCACCCGGGGTCTGGTCCGCACCGCGGCAACGTCGAGGCGAATCTCGGCATAGGGTCGCGCCGCACCGACTGTCGGTGCGCCGGCCTTCTGGCCGGAATGCAATGAGCCGGGTAGGGGAGGGGATGGAGCTTTGCGCTTTGGTCGCAGCAAGAGATAAGGAGCGTTGACCTTGAAGAGCGGCGTATCGAAGCACTGTGAGAAGACGTTGGAAGACTTCGCGGCGAGGAAACAGAGAGCGACCTGCTCGAGGCTCGCCGGTGAGAAATGCGGCTACGACGGAAAAGGTGATGGTCCCTGTGGTTCGTGCCGTAAGCCGACCAAGTCGGTGATGAATGCGCTCGACAGATTCGGCCGGATTCGCCTATCCGAGCACTACTTCATGCGCGACTTTTTGTACTCGGAGATCGCCGCGGCCCATGGCATCGTCAACGTGCCGTGCGACGTCGAACTGGCCGTGAAAGCCGGTAGGGGATTGTGCAAGTACCTGCTTGAACCGCTCCGCAGCATCTTCGGCCATGTGACGATTCGGTCCGCGTTTCGCAGTTGCGCCGTGAATGGATACGGGAACTGCCACGACATGAGTTGCTCATCGAATAAGAGGAGCTACGCCGATCACGTTTGGGACCATCTGGGTCAGGGAGGACGGGCGGTTCCAGGAGCGAGTTGCAGAGTGGCAACGTGTGGCGCCCAAGACTGCCTATGACCAGTGGAGGCGGAACCGGCTTCGTACCGTGAGGAATGCGTGGAGAAAGAGAAAGGAAGGTCGCAGCGCAGCTCCCGTGTTTGAGATGGAGCAGTGGTACGGGCAGAGACGCGGTGCTGCGGCCAACTCCTGAAGTGGTCGCTGGGTGCGGGGTGCGGTATCCGCGGGCGGGGAGGACATCGTGAGGGCCGATGCCCAAGACCGCTGCCGCGGCCTGATGGTCGGCCTCGGCGTCGGCAACCTGCTCGGCATTCCGCAGGAGGGTTGGCCGCGTCACATGGTCGAGGCTTCCTACCCGAACGGAATCCGTGAGATCGAACTAGGACCCGGAGAGCCGGACGACGACGATCTGGCTCAGGCGATCATCCTGGCTGAGGCGGCCATCGACGCGGGGCCCGACCCACTCGAGGTGGAGGAGGTCGGCCGTCGATTCTGGGTCTGGGCCGAGGAGAACGGCCGCGGCATCGGGATTCAAACCGCGGACGTCCTGTCGCGGATCGGCGGCGACATGCCTCGTTGCGCTGGTGGCGCCGGAGTTCAGGCGCGCGAGCCGAGCGGCGTACCGGCGTTGGAGGCCGCGTGCCAGGTCTGGGAGGAGTCGGGCCGGTACTCGGCCGGCAACGGCGCCGTCATGCGCTGTGCGCCGTTGGCGATCCGCTGGATGGGGGACGACGTCGCCTTGGCCCGGAACACGGTGTTGAGCGCGGTGGTGACCCACGCGGATCGTCGTTGCATCTGGTCGGCGGCTGTGGTGAACGTCGCAATCGCGATGCTCCTTCGGGGCGCAGCGGTCGAAGTGCCGGATGTCGTTGCCCGGAGCCAGCAGGCGGCGGGGCGACTTGGTGATTCGCTCGCGGACTACTTCCGAGTCGCCAGAGCCGTTCCGGAAGCCGTTCTGGAGGCCTGTTCCATCCCGAGTGGCATCACACCGGCGGACCTGGTGCTCGACGGCCACGGCATGGGCTACACGCTGAAGGCAATGCAGGTCGCACTCTGGTGCGCGGACCAGGCCGCCGACTTCGAGGAGGCGCTGGTCGCTGTCGTCAGCGCGGGTGGAGATACGGACACGAACGGGGCGGTGGCAGGTGCCGTGCTGGGCGCCCGGTTCGGCCTGAATGCGATTCCGAGCCGCTGGCGCGAGCGGCTCGCGGAGGTCCGGCGGGGCAGGGAGCCGCTGGAAGTACTCGCAGACCGCCTGATGACCGAGTAGGGACTCGCCATTCGACAGCCGGGCAGGCTGCCGATTCGGCGATTCGCTGGAGCTGCGGCGGGAGACCGACGACCGAGGTCGGGCTCTGAGGCTACGGTTGTTGGATGTCGAGCTGGCGGCAGATCAAGCGGACCAAGCTGTCCTTGACCTCTTGATGCCTCGGAACTGGCGCTCTTCGACGGTTCTCAGGATTGACGAAGATGTGGTGCGTCGGCCGTGTCGCTTCAGCTCGCATCCGTTCCTGGAAAGGTGTTTCAGGAGGCGTCGGCGCTTCAAGCGACTTCTACTTGAAGCTCCACGGACTCGTAGTCCGGCACCGGAAGGGGTGCTTCTTCCTCCAGCATGAGCACGAATGCGTCCCGGATGTTTACCTTCAGGTCCTCCAGTGTCTCGGCTTGACTGAAGATCCCCGGGACTTCCCTGAGCTTCCCGACGTACCAACCGTCCTCAATCCAGTAGTCGAGTGTGAGAGCAGCCACGAGTCGTTCTCCTTCCTGGGGGCAATCGCTACTTCGACGACCCGACCAAGGCTAGCAACTCGTCGACCTCCTTCGGCACGGCCGCGCTCAGGATCTCCGGCTCGTCCTCGGTGATCAGCACCGTGTCCTCGATGCGGATGTGGATGTTCCGTTCGGGGATCTCGATGATCGGCTCGACGGCGATGACCATGCCGGGTTCGAAGGGGAGGGAGCCGTCGCCGACGTCGTGGACGGAGAGGCCCACGAAGTGGCCGGCGCCGTGGGCGGGCTTGTCTTCGAAGCCCCAGCGGTCGTAGATCTCGCGGCAGATGGCCGTGGTTTCCCGGCGGGTGACGCCGGGGCGCATGGCGGCGATGATCGCTTTCTGGGCTTCGAGGACGGCGCGGTAGGCGCGTTCCTGGACCTCGTCGAACTTGCCCGTAACCGGCCAGGTGCGGGTGATGTCCATCGTCATGTAGGCGAAAGAGGCGCCGTAGTCCATGACGACGAGGTCGCCGTTCTCGAGTTGCCGGTTGTTCTTCACCCAGTGCCAGATCAGGCCGTTCGGCCCCGAGCCGACGATCGCCGGATAGGCCTCCATTTCGGCGCCGTGCTTGAGGAAGACGTGTTTGGCCGCGGCCTCCAGCTCGTACTCCCAGCCGCCGGCGCGGGTGGCGCGGATCGCGGCGGCGATTCCGTCGGCGCTGACCTTGCCGGCGCGGCGCAGGACTTCGATTTCGCGCGGTGTCTTGATCGTGCGCAGGCGGTCGAGGTGCGGGGTCAGGTCGCGCAGCTTGGCGTAGGGGTAGCGGCTCCGGATCGTTTCGATCTGGTGCGCCTGCTCGGTCGGTTGGCCGCCCCAGGGATTCTGCTCGCGCCGGCCGAGGTAAAGGCCCTTCTCGCTGCGGGCGAGGTCGAGTTCATCGCGCTCGCCCAGGCGCATCCAGAGCAGCTTGCCGCTCTCGCCGGGCAGCCGGCCGCGCCGCCGGGCCAAGTGCTCCGGCAGGTAGGCGAGGTGGTCGACCTCGAAGCCGGTGCCTTCGGCCTTCTCGGGTGCGTAGAGCCAGTTCGGGCCGTCGATGAACTTCTCGCGGTCGCCCTGGTGAGGGAGGTAGAGCCTCGCCTCGCAGTCGTCGACCTCGAGCAGCAGCACTGCGTTCCGGCCCTCGTAGCCGGTCAGGTAGAAGAAGTCGTGGTCCTGCCGGAAGCGGGCGCCGTATCGCGGCATCGTCTCCGAGAACATGAGCGCCGCGCCGCCGTCCAGTTGTTCGCAGAGCTTTGCCCGGCGCTCGGTGAACTCTTCGGGCGGATAGGCGGCGCGCTGGGCGTTCGCGGCCGTGGCGAAGCTGAGCGCGGCGACGAGTGCCCAACCGACGGGCAAGCCGGCGCCGGATCGATTGTGGTGGATTGCTGTCATCGTTATAGCGAGAATTGTCATTGGCGTTGAAAATACTCGGCAATTCGAGTTGCAAACGCTCGTCAGGGCTGCCCGCCGCCGATCGCCACCGCACCGGCCTTGGCGAACGGAGCGAAGAAGTCGTTCCCCTTGTCGTCGATCACGATGAAGGCGGGGAAGTTCTCGACCTCGATCTGCCAGATCGCTTCCATCCCGAGATCTTCGAACTCGCGGACCTCGACCTTGCGGATGCTCTGCTCGGCGAGTGCGGCCGCCGGGCCGCCGATCGAGCCGAGGTAGAAGCCGCCGTGCTTCTCGCAGGCGCGCCGGACTTCGGGTGAGCGGTTGCCCTTGGCGAGCATGACCATGCTGCCGCCGTGGCTCTGAAACAGGTCGACGTAGGGGTCCATGCGCCCGGCGGTCGTCGGGCCGAACGAGCCGGACGCCTTGCCTTCGGGTTTCTTCGCGGGGCCGGCGTAATAGACGGGCTGGTCCTTGAAGTACTGGGGCAGGTCCTGGCCCGAGTCGAGCAGTTCCTTGAGGCGGGCGTGGGCGATGTCCCGGGCGACGACCAGCGGTCCGGTGAGGGAGAGCCGGGTGGCCACCGGGTACTTCGAGAGTTCGGCCCGGATCTCGTCCATCGGCCGGTTCAGGTCGACGGCGACGACCTGGCTGCTCAGCTCGTCTTCCTCGATCTCGGGCAGGTACTTCGCCGGGTTGGCCTCGAGCTGCTCCAGGAACACGCCGTCGCGGTTGATCCGGCCCAGGATCTGCCGGTCCGCCGAGCACGACACGCCGAGTCCTACCGGCAGTGAGGCGCCGTGGCGGGGCAGCCGGATGACCCGCACGTCGTGGGCGAAGTACTTGCCGCCGAACTGGGCGCCGATGCCGATCCGGGTGCAGAGGTCGAAGATCTGCTGCTCCAGGTCGAGATCGCGGAAGGCGCGGCCGAGTTCGTTGCCGCTGGTCGGCAGATCGTCCATCGCGTGGCAGGTCGCGAGCTTGAGCGTCTTCATCGTGGATTCGGCGGAGGTGCCGCCGACGACCAGGGCGATGTGGTAGGGCGGGCAGGCCGAGGTGCCGAGAGTGCGGAGCTTCTCGTCGACGAAGTTCATCAGCGAGATGGGGTTCAGGATCGCCTTCGTCTCCTGGTACAGGAAGCACTTGTTCGCCGAGCCGCCGCCCTTGGCGACGAACAGGAACCGGTACTCGTCCCCGCGGGCCGCGTACAGGTCGACCTGGGCGGGCAGGTTGGTGCCCGTGTTCTTCTCTTCGTACATCGACAGCGGCGCCATCTGGGAGTAGCGCAGGTTGCGCTCCTGGTAGGCGTCGTAGATGCCGCGGCAGAGCAGCTCCTCGTCGTCGCAGTCGGTGTAGACGTCCTGACCCTTGTAGCCGAGGACGATCGCGGTGCCGGTGTCCTGGCAACCGGGGAGCACGCGGCCTGCGGCGATGTTCGCGTTCTTGAGCAGCTCCATCGCGACGAAGCGGTCGTTCGCCGACGACTCCGGATCGTCCAGGACGCGGCGCAACTGCTCGAGGTGGCTGGCCCGCAGCAGGTGCGCGATGTCGTCCATCGCGTCGCGGGCGATCAGCCGTAGCGCTTCGGGCTCGATGTGGAGCGTCTCGCGGCCGCCGGCCGTCTCGACGCTGACGTGGTCCGTGGTGAGAAGGCGGTACTCCGGCTCGTCGCCGCGGTGTTCGAAGAGGTGCTGATGGTGGAAGTCAGGCATGGCTGCCCTTGAGTCTGCGCGACGGACGACCGCGAAGCAAGTACGCCAGGCGACCCGCTGCTAGTCTGCCTGCCTGACCGTGCGGTCCCCCGTCCACATCCTTCTCCTGGCCGGCGTCGGCGCGGGGGCCTGTGGGTACACCTATCCTCCGCCCGGGATGCCCGAAGAGATCGTTACCCTGCGTGAGATCGTGCAAGTGACCCGGCGCCCGTGGGGCGAAGTCGACGGCAGGGAGGTCGAGATCTTCCGTCTCGCGTCGGGGACGGGGCTCCGGGCCGAAATCGCCGAGCTCGGCGGTGCGATCGTGTCCCTGACGGCCCAGGATCGCGACGGTGCGTTCGCCGACATCGTGCTCGGCTTCGACGACCTCGATTCCTATCTCGCGGACACGAACCCCTACTTCGGCGCCATCGTCGGCCGCTATGCGAATCGCATCGCCGGAGGCCGCTTCACTCTCGACGGTGAGACCCACGACTTGCCGCAGAACGATGGGACGAACAGCCTCCACGGCGGTGTCCGAGGGCTCAGCCGCGCGGTCTGGGAGGGCGAACCGTTCGAGGACGGGAACGGGGCGGGCGTCGTGCTCCGGTACCGAAGTCCCGATGGCGAGGAGGGTTACCCGGGCAACGTGGACTTCCAGGTGCGCTACCTGTTGACGTCCATCGGCGATCTTCGCATCGAGGCGGAGGCAGTCACCGACGAGCCCACCGTCGTCAACCTGTCCTTCCACTCGTACTTCAACCTGAAGGGGGAGGGCGAGGGCGACATCCTGGGCCACGAGCTCGTGCTCAACAGCGAGGAGTACACGCCCGTCGACGACGCGCTGATTCCAACTGGCGAGATCGCGCCCACCGAAGGCACGCCGATGGACTTCCGGGACGCGGCGGCGATCGGCGACCGGGTCGACGACGACTCCGAGCAGCTTCGCTTCGGCGGTGGTTACGACCACAACTGGGTGCTGCGGCAGACAGAGGACGACGATGAACCACGTCTGGCGGCCATCGTCGTCGAACCGACGAGTGGCAGGAAGCTGGTCGTGAAGACGACGGCCCCCGGCCTGCAGCTCTACACAGGCAACTTCCTCGACGGAACGCTGGTCGGCAAGAGCGGCCGCCCATACGTGCATCGGGGTGGTTTCTGCCTTGAGACGCAGCACTTTCCCGACTCTCCGAACCAGCCGTCGTTCCCAAGCACGGTGCTGCGGCCGGGGGAGACCTATCGGCAGGTCACGGAGTATGTGTTCATGACGGACGAAGCCATGCGCCGGGACTAGGCCGCAACGCTGGGTGCTCTGATCGAGGAGGAGCAGGCCGACGAGATTCCCTCAAGCGTTGACGGAGATTCCAACGGGGGATAGTGTTGCATCATGAAGACCACCGTTGATATTCCTGAACGTGAACTCGAGGATGCAATCAGGTTCACGAACGCGAAGACGAAGCGCGAGGCAATCGTCGGAGCCATCGCGGACTTCAACCGACGCATGCGCATGGCGGAGCTGGTTCGATTCGCCGGAACCTGTGACGACCTGATGACGGTTGAAGAACTCCAGGCGCTTCGCCGCCGTGGTTAGAACGGGTGGTTCTCGTTGACACATCGTCCTGGATCCACTTGCTGCGTCCGCACGGCGACCCGGCCGTTCGCGCTCGCGTCGAAGCCGCCCTGACGTCCGGACAGGCCTGCTGGTGTCCGGTGGTCCAGCTTGAACTCTGGAACGGCGCCCGCGGCGGTCGGGAGCGAAAGGTCCTGCGCCGCTTTGCCGACACGCTCCCGGAACTGCCAATCGAAGGCGACGTCTGGCAAGTGGCCTACGAGTTGGCGGCTCGCTCACGATCCCGAGGGATCACGGTGCCGGTAACCGACATCCTCATTGCTGCGTGCGCGGCGCATCATGGCGCTGCCATCGAGACCGCCGATTCAGACTTCGACCTCCTGATGTCGCTGGACGAGGCGACGAGCTAGCGAGCACCGCTTCGCGTGTCGTCCTGGTGCAGCCCGAAACCCTCGCGCCCGCCGCGCGTAGGTTAGGACCATAGAATGCGCGGAATGGAACGACTGACCGGTGGAGTGCCTCCGCCGGTGCTACCGGTGCGCCGGTGAGCGCCTTGGCGAGTCCGGGCGGCGTTGCGGAGCCGTCTCCGCCGCGCCCCGACCTGTCCATCCTCAGTGCGGACGACGAGTACGAATACCGGCCGCGCCGGGGCCGCTACATCAAGTGGGGCATCTTCCTGGTGCTCGTCATAGCGGCCGTCTACGCGTGGCGGACGGTGCCGTTCGAGCAGTACGCGCCGTGGCTCATGCCCGAGGTCGAGACGGCGACCGTGCAGCGGCTGACCGCTGAGCAGGCGTCGGCGGTGCTCAACGCGACCGGCTACACCTATGCCCGGGTGCGCGCCGCGGTCGGCGCGAAGATCATCGGCCGGATCACGGAGCTCTACGTCGACGAGGGCGATGCCGTGGCGGCCGGCGACATGATTGCCGTGCTGGACAGCAAGGATCTCGAAGCGTCGGTACGCCGGGCCGAAGCGGCCCTGCTCGAGTCGAGGGCACGCCTGGCCGACGCGGTCCGGGAGGAGGCCCGGCAGCGACGGGTCGTCGAAGCGGGAGTTGCGCCGAGCGCCGATCTCGACGCGGCGACCACGACGCTCCAGGTGGCCAGGGCGCAGGTGGGTTCCGCGCGCGCCAATCTCGACTCGATCCGGGCCCAACTGGAGTACACCATCATCCGTGCTCCGGTCGACGGCGTGGTCATCGAGCGGACGGTCGAGGTGGGGGAGATGGTGGCGCCGGGTGGTTTCACCAGCCAGCAGGCGACGGGCGCCCTGGTGCGGATCGCCGATCCGACCTCGCTCGAAGTCGAGGCGGACATCAACGAGAGCTACATCGCCCGCATCGAGCTTGGTCAGCCGGCTTCGATCCGGGTCGATGCCGTTCCAGACCACGAGTACACCGGCAGCCTGCGCCAGATCGTGCCGACCGCGGACCGCCAGCGCGCCGTGGTTCAGGTCAAGGTGACGATCGACGACCGCGACGGACGTCTGGTGCCGGACATGAGTTGCACGGTCACCTTCCTGCAGGAGGGTACGGACCAGGCCGCGCTCGAAGCGGAGCCGAAGGTCCTGATCCCGGCTGCCGCCATCGTGACCGAGGGCGACCGGAGCTACACCTGGGTGGTCCGGGATGGCGCCCTGGTCCGCTCGTCGATCGAGTTGGGCCTGGAGCAGGACACCGACTTTGAAGTGCTGTCGGGGTTGAGCGGAGGCGAAACGGTCGTGCGGCAACCGTCGGCGGACCTCGTCGAGGGGATGCGGGTGCGCGAGGTTTCCTGACCGTTGAGCGAAGATGACTGAAGCGGTACGAAGAGGCGCGCGTACACAAGGCGCGCTGGAGGAACTGATCCATGGCTGAGACCGTCGTCCAACTGCGGGACGTAACGAAGAATTACCGGCGCGACGCTTTCGAGTTGAAGGTGCTGCAGGGAATCACCCTCGACGTCGAACAGGGTGACTACGTGGCGCTGATGGGCCCCTCGGGCTCCGGCAAGAGCACGCTGCTCAACTTGCTTGCGGGCATTGACCAGCCGAGCAGCGGCGAACTCGTCGTGGCCGGCCAGCAGGTGAGCCGACTCGGCGAAAGCAAGCTGGCGCTGTGGCGCCAGCGCCACATCGGCTTCATCTTCCAGTTTTACAACCTGATCCCCGTGCTCACCGCGTACGAGAACGTGGAGCTGCCTCTCACCCTGCGGAAATCGTCGCGGGCGGCGCGCAGGAAGCGAGTCGAGACGGCGCTTTCGGTCGTTGGTCTGCAGAACCGGATGAAGCACTACCCGCGGCAACTCTCCGGCGGCCAGGAGCAGCGGGTGGCGATCGCCCGCGCGATCGTCACCGACCCGACGCTGCTGCTCGCCGATGAGCCGACCGGCGATCTGGACGCCGAGTCCGGCGGCGAAGTGCTCGACCTGCTCGGTCAGTTGAACGAGCAGTTCAACAAGACGATCCTGATGGTGACGCACGATCCGAACGCCGCGGCGCGCGCCAAACGCCTGGTGCGGCTCGACAAGGGGCGGCTGGTCGCGTCGGAGCCGCGAGGAGGAACCGGAGCATGATCAAGCTGATTCGCCGCAACCTGCTGCGCAACAAGCGGCGCACCTTCCTGACCATGGCCAGCCTGGCGATGGCGCTGTTCATCCTGTCCCTGCTTGGGGTCGTCAACGACGCGATGAGTTTCGCGGACGATTCGGCGATCCCCGACCGGCTGGTCGTGCGCAACGCGATTTCGCTCGCGTTCCCGTTGCCCGAGGCATACGAGCAGCGGTTGCGGACGATCGACAACGTGGTGTCGGTAACGCCCCAAAACTGGTTCCAGGGCGTCTACAAGGACCAGAGACCCGAGAACTTCTTTCCGCGCTTCACGATCGATCCGGCGACGTTTCGGAGCGTCTTCTACGACCTGGAGTGGAACGAGGAGGAGTGGGAGGCCTTCGCGGCGCAGCGCACCGCCTTCGCGGCCGGCCGCGAACTGACCGAGATCCAGGGTTGGTCGCTCGGCGACACGATCACGATCAAGGGGGACATCTACCCGATCGACGTGGAGCTCCAGTTGCGGGCGATCTACGATTTCGACGAGCCGGGCCAGGAGCGGCAGATCTTCTTCCACCGGCGCTACGTCGAGGAGGCGATGGGCAATCCCGGCCAGAACGGAACGTACTGGTTGCTGCTCGACGACCCGGAGGCCGCGCCCGCGGTCATTGCCGCCGCCGCGGCCATGTTCGAGAACTCGGACAACCAGGTGCGGGCGGAGACCGCAGAGGCGTTCGCGGCCTCGTTCACGGAGATGCTGGGCAACATCCAGTTCTTCTTCTCGATGATCGGGCTTGCGATCGTCATCTCCATCTTCCTGATCACGGCGAACACGATGGCGATGGCGGCGCGCGAGCGGACCACCGAGGTCTCCGTGCTCCGCACCCTGGGTTTCCGGCGCAACCAGGTGCTCGGCATGGTGATCGGCGAGTCGCTGGCGGTAGGCGTGCTGGGTTCGGCGCTCGGCATCGCCTTCACCGCGGTGGCGATTCAGGGCGCTACGCCGTTCCTGGAGCAGATGGGTTTCGGGTTCGGCGGGTTCGCACTCGATACTCAGGTCCTCGTGACCGCGGTCACTATCGGCATCGCGGTGGGCCTGCTGAGCGGTGTCTTCCCGGCGGTCGCGGCGGCCCGGCTCAAGATCGTCGACGGACTGAGGCGGCTCTGACGTTGGGCGGCCGCATGCACAAGGAGACGGCATGATCCCGATCAAGTACACCTACCGCAACCTGTTCGAACGCCGCGGCGTGGCCTTCATGACCTTGGCTTCGATCGGCTTCGTCGTGCTCGTCTACATCGGCGTGCTCGCTCTGGCCGGCGGGCTAAGGGCTGCGTTCGCGGACACCGGGGACCCCTCGGTCGTCATCGTGATGCGGGACGGCACCCGCGCCGAGATGGAGAGTTCCTATGCGCAGGAGAGCCACCGCCTGCTGACCGCGATGCCCGGCGTCGAGCGAACGGCCGGCGGCGACGTGGCCGCGTCTGGCGAGACGGTGACGATCCAGATCTTCGAACGGGTCGACGGTACCGAAACGAACGTGATGGTCCGCGGGGTGGAGCCCGGAGGGTTCGCCATCCGGCCTACTTTCGAGATCACGGAGGGCCGGCGCTTCGAGCCCGGCCGGGGCGAGATCATCGTCGGGCGCAGCCTGGCCGGCCGGCTTGGCCTGCGGGTTGGCGACGAGCGCGAGTTGGGACGGAACACGTTCCGGGTCGTCGGCCTGTTCACCGGCGTTGGCGCCCACGGTTCCGAGATCTGGGGGGACTACCGCGACCTGGGCGATTCGTTCCGCCGCAGCGGCTACTACTCCTCGACCCGGCTCCAGGCCGCGTCGCCCGCGGCGGCCCGAGAACTGATCGAGACGGTCAAGGCCGAGCAGCGGCTCCAGGTGCAGGCCCTTACGGAACCCGAGTACTACGAGCTCCAGTCGGAAACGTCATCGGGCCAGTTCATCATCCTCGGCAATGTGTTGGCTGTGCTGATGGCGATAGGAGCCTGCTTCGCCGCCGCGAACACGATGTACGCGCAGGTCGCCGCGCGCGCCCGCGAGATCGGCACCCTGCGCGCTCTCGGTTTCAAGCGGCGCTCGATCATGGGCAGCTTCTTCCTCGAAGCGGTGTTGCTCGGTGTTGTCGCGGGCGCCTTCGGCGCGTTCCTCGCCCTGCCCCTGAACGCGATTCAGACCGGCACGATGAACCAGGTCACGTTCAGCGAGATCACGTTCCAACTGCGCACCACGCCGTTCGCCATGTTCTCCGGCATCTTCCTGGCGACGATCACCGGCGTGATCGGCGGCCTGCTGCCGGCCTTCGGCGCCTCGAGGCAGAAGATCACGGACCTCCTGCGCGAAGCGTAAAGACTGGGTGTGCCGGCCTCTGGCCGGCTTTCGGGCGAAGCGGCGAGCCATACGCCGCGTGTAAGCTGGCTGGACAGTGCCTTCGCGTCCGGTCCGTTCCTTAGAGGCTCTCGCCCTCGCCGCCGCCGCTCTCCTCCTGGCAGCTTGCGGGGATACGCCGGCTCGTCCAGCCGAACAACCAGAAGATCTCCCCAACATCGTCCTCATCGTCCCGGACGACCTCGGCCGCCACGACGTCAGCTTCCACGGCGGCGACATCGCGACGCCGAACGTCGACAGGATCGCGGCCGAGGGCGTGCGGCTCGAGCGCTTCTACAGCGCGCCGGTCTGCTCGCCGACTCGAGCCGGCCTGATGACCGGCCGCTATCCGATCCGTTTCGGCCTGATGCGGGCGGTCATCGCGCCGTGGCGTGACTACGGGTTGGACACTTCGGAGGTCACTTTGCCGGAGGTCCTGGCCACGGCCGGCTACGAGCATCGCGGCATCTTCGGCAAGTGGCATCTCGGCCACTTCGACCGCAAGTACCACCCGCTGCGCCGCGGCTTCACCGAGTTCGTGGGCCACAACACGGCGGTCGACTACTTCACGAAGGTGCGCGAAGGGGAGCGCGACTGGAGTCACGACTACGAGTCGGTCGACGAGGAGGGGTATGTGACGGACCTCCTGGCCGAACACGCGGTGCGGTTCATCGACCGGCACGCCGGCGGCGAGGCGCCGTTCTTCCTCTACGTTCCGTTCAGCGCGCCGCACTCGCCTCTCCAGGCCAAGGAGGTGGACCTGCCGCTCTACGAGGACCTCGATCCGCTCGAGCCGCCGCGCGGCTGGGAGGAGTCGACGGCCGGCCGGCCGCTTGCCGCCGACGAGCGGCGGCGCAACGGGCGTCGGGTTCATGCGGCGATGGTCCACTCGCTCGACGAGGGCATCGGCCGCGTCCTCGACGCGATCGACGAGCACGGTATTGCCGAGAACACCCTCGTCCTCTTCTTCAGTGACAACGGCGGCTCCGTGGGGATCGGCGACAACGGTCCCTACCGGGGCGCCAAGGGCAGCGTCTTCGAGGGCGGCACCCGGGTGGCTGCAGCGGCGCGCTGGCTGGCGGGGAACATCGAGGGCGGCGGCCGGATCGAGGCGCCGGTGTCCTACGTCGACGTGCTGCCGACGCTGATGGGGATCGCCGGCGTTGACGATCACGGCGGCAAACCGCTCGACGGAGTCGATGTCGTCGACGTTCTCACCGGTGCCGACCAGGTCGGCCCGGAGCGGGATCTCTACTCCTTCATCGCCCAGCTCGACCCCGAGCGCGAGCAGGTTTCGGTTACGGAGGGCGAGTGGAAGCTCGTCGTCGTCGGGCCGCCGCTGGTGCGCGAGGGGGCCGCGGGCGTGTCGCGGACGATGCTGTTCCGGCTGGCCGAGGATTCGCTCGAAGAGCAGGACGTGTCGGCTGAACATCCCGATCTTGTGGCCCGCCTGCTCAAGAAGGCGGCCGAGTTCCGGGCGTTGCAGCCGCCGAATCCGGTGGCGCCGTTCTTCGCAGGCCGGGAGGGCTTCCAGCCGCCGCCGAACTGGCAGTTCGAGGAGGAGTGATGCCTGGTTCGAGGACGCTTGAGGACTGGGTGCGCCGACGTCCTCGTCGGCTTTCCGGCGGAACCGCGGAGCGGCGAGCACGGCGAGGCTGGACAGCCTCGTCGCCTTCGCAGCGCTGCCTCGCCCGTCGGCTGCTGCTCGGCTTGGCCCTGTCGGTCGGCTGCGCGGGTACACCCGGCGACCGTGTCGCCCCCGAGACGGCTCGCCCCAACATCCTCCTCGTCCTGATCGACGACCTGGGTTTCGAAGCGATCGGTTCCTACGGCGGCGCGTCCTACGAGACGCCGAACATCGATCGCCTGGCCGCGGAAGGGGTCCGCTTCAGCCACGCCTACGCAATGCCGCTGTGCGCGCCCTCGCGGCTCAAGTTGATGACCGGCCGCTACAACAGCCGCAACTACACGGAATGGGGGGTCTTGCCGCCGGACGAAGTGACCGTCGCCAACCTGCTCCAGGACGCCGGCTACGCAACCTTCATGGCCGGCAAGTGGCAGATGTCGGGCTTCGAACAGGTCTGGGCGCCGGGGAAGGACTGTTGCGAGGGTCAGGGGCAGACGCCGGAGGAGGCCGGCTTCGACGACTATCTCGTGTGGCACTACCACGAGAAGGGAGAGCGCTACGCCGATCCACTGCTGTGGGGCCCCGGCGGCGAAGGCGGGATTCACGAGGGCGAGTACGGCCCCGACCTGTTCGTGGACTTCCTGCTGGACCGGATCGGGTCGCAGGTCGCTGTTGACACCGACCGGCCGTTCTTCGCCTACTACTCGATGGCCCTGGTCCACGACCCGTTCGTGCCGACGCCGGACAGCGCGGACTGGACCGCGAACCGCAAAGCCCGGGACCCGGCCTACTTCGGGGACATGGTCGCCTACACGGACAAGCTGATCGGCCGAACGGTTGCGGGGCTCGAAGAGCTGGGAGTTCGCGAGAACACGTTGATTCTGCTAACCGCGGACAACGGCACTCCCAGCCAGATCACCAGCACGATGCAGGATGGCACCGTGGTCCCCGGCGGCAAGGGCGCGACGATCGACCATGGAAGCCATGTCCCGTTCATCGCCAACTGGCCGGCCGGGTTCGAGGGCGATCGGGTGTCGGACGCACTGGTCGACTTCAGCGATTTCCTGCCCTCGGCTGTGGAGGCGGCGGGAGCCGTGCTGCCGGGGGACCGAGTGTTCGACGGTCGAAGCTTCCTGCCTGTCCTGCGCGGCGAAGCCGACTCCGCCCGCGACTGGATCTTCACCGACTTCCGGCCGCGCTTCCTGAACATCCCGGAAGTAACCTACGTTCACGACCGTCGCTACAAGCTGTACGACGACGGCCGCTTCTTCGACTTCGAGAACGATGTGCGGGAAGAGAGCCCCCTGGACGCTGGCGACCTGACGGAAGACGCAGCCGCGGCCATGGCCAGACTGCGCGCCGCGATGGTTGAGGGCCTGGGTGGGTAGTCGCGGCCGGCGACGACCGGCTTCCCGCCGCTTGCTCGCGGGTCTGGCCGGCGCGGCGACCCTGCTGGCGGCCTGCGGGACGCCGGTGCCTCCACCGGAACCCCGGCTGCCACACATCGTCCTGATCGTCCCGGACGACCTCGGCCGCCACGACGTGAGCTTCCACGGCGGCGAGATCGCGACCCCGAACATCGACCGGATTGCCGCTGAGGGGGTGTTGATCGAGCGTTTCTACACGGCGCCGATCTGCTCGCCGACCCGGGCGGGTCTGATGACGGGCCGCTATCCCATCCGCTACGGGCTGATGCGGAACGTCATCTCGCCCTGGCAGGACTTCGGGCTGGACACCGAGGAGGTCACGATTCCCGAGGTGCTGGCAAGGGCGGGCTACGAGCACCGCGGCGTCTTCGGCAAGTGGCACCTCGGTCACATCAGACGGAAGTACCACCCGCTGCGGCGAGGCTTCACGGAGTCCGTGGGTCACAACACCTCGATCGATTACTTCACCAAGGAGCGGTTCGGAGAACGGGACTGGTTTCACGGCTACGAGCCCGCCTCCGAGGAGGGCTACGTCACGGACCTGGTGGCCGAGCACGCGGTCCGGTTCATCGACCGCCACGCAGGCGGCGAGACGCCGTTCTTCCTCTACGTTCCGTTCAACGCGGCGCACTCCCCGCTGCAGGCGAAGGAGGAGGACCTGCCGCTCTACGCCGACCTTGAGGCGCTCGAGCCGCCGCGCAGTTGGGAGGAGATCACCGCCGGCTTGCCCCTGGCGCCGGAGGAACAGCGCCGCGAAAGGCGTCGCGTCCACGCGGCGATGGTCCACGCCCTGGACGAGGGGGTCGGCCGTATCCTCCAGGCGATCGACGATCGCGACATCGCGGAGAACACCCTCGTCCTCTTCTTCAGCGACAACGGCGGCGGTGTCGACGTCGGCGACAACGGTCCCTATCGGGGCGCGAAGAGCACCGTCTTCGAGGGGGGCACGCGGGTCGCCGCGGCGGCGCGCTGGCCGGCGGGCGGCATCTCCGGCGGCGGCCAGGTGAAGGCGCCGGTCGCCTACATCGACGTCCTGCCGACCTTGATGGGAATCGCGGGCCTCGAGGATCACGGCGGGAAGGAGCTCGACGGCCGGAACGTCCGCGAGGTCCTCGCCGGCTCGGACCTGGACGGACCGGCACGCGACCTGTACTCCTTCGTCGGCCAGAAGAACCCGCAGCGGGAGCAGGTGTCGGTCATGTCGGACGACTGGAAGCTCGTCGTCATCGGCCCGCCGCTCGATTTGCCCGAATCGGCGGAGGCGTCCGATCAACTCCTGTACCGGATCGAGGAGGATCCGTTCGAAGAACGGGACCTGGCCGCGGATCGTCCGGACGTGGCGGCGCGCCTCCTCGACAAGGCCCGGGAGTTCCGCACCTTGCAGCCACCGAACCCGGTGGAGCCTTTCGGCGCAGGCGGGGAAGGGTTCGAGCCGCCGCCGAACTGGCGGTTTCCGGACGCCGATGCCACCGAGTCGGTAGGATTCTGACCATGCCTTCCATGCGTTCGAGTCACCGTTCGCGTCACTGTGCCCTCATCGGCGTCGCCCTGTTGCTCGGCGGCTGCGCGGGTCCGGCAACGGACGAGGTTCCGGCTGCCGTCGCGCTGCCGGCCGACGATCCCGGCGCTCCATTCCACGGCGCCTGGGAACTCGCCTCGATCGTCCGCCACTCTGCGGACGGCGACGAGCTGTCGCGCAACGAGTCGTCGACCGGTTTCATCATGTACGACCCGGCCGGAACGATGGGCGTGGTCATCCAGGGAGCGGACCGTCAGCCGTCCGCCGAGGGGCAGCCCACGCCGGAGGACCGTCTCGCCGCCTACCGGTCGTACACGGCCTACTTCGGTGCGTTCTCGGTCGACCCGGAAGCCGGTGCCGTCACCCACCACCTGCGCGCGAGCATGAACCCGAACGCGGCGGGCGCGGACTACGTGCGCAACTACGAGTTCTCCGAGGACGCGTTGACGTTGCAGCCGCCGGCCGGCGCGGACGGCCGCACCGTCCGGTTGACCTGGCGGAAGCTGTCGGACCTCGCCGACCTCACGGACGAGCACCGGCGCTTCGTCGGTTTCTGGCAGTTCGACCGGCTCGAGCGGCGGAACGAAGCAGGAGACGCGCTACCGGTCGAGCGGACCTGGATCGACGGGTTCATCATCTACACCGCCTCCGGCCACATGGCCGTTCACCTCGTCCGGCCCGACCGTGAGCCTTTCCTCGAGGAGCGGCCGACCGCCGAAGAGGCCACGGCCGCGATCCGCACCTACATCAGCTACTTCGGGCCTTACACGATCCACGCCGATGACGGCTACACCGTCCACCACCGGTCGGGCTGCTGGTACCCGAGCTGCATGAATACCGACGCCCAGCGCTTCTACGAGTTCGGCGACGGGACTCTGACGCTTCAGCCACCGGCCCGGGAGGTGGACGGCCAGATGGTGCAGGACTCGCTGGTCTGGATGCGGATCAGCGAGTAGAATCGGCGACTGCTACGCGGACTTCGGGATCGTCCGCCAGAGTCAGTCGGTCAGCACCTTCGGAGTCCTCCTGCAATCGTCAGGTTCCGATTTAGTCTACATGATGTCAGACATTACGACAGGATTACCAACTGCCCGAGACGGCCGAGACAGATCCCGGTTGACTGGTTCTTGGCTGACACTCCCGTTGTGCTTCGTCGCCTCTTGGCTTTCGGCCCAGCCGACGCGGCCCTTCATCGACTCCGTCGACGTCAGGGTGATCGAAGTCGATGTCGTCGTTACCAAGAAGGGGCACCCGGTCAAAGGCCTATCGCGCGAGGACTTCGAATTGTACGTAGACGGGCAGCCAGTCGAGATTTCCAACTTCCAGGAATCGACAATCTACGTAGAGGAACGCGACGGTCGACGTACGAAGAAACAGCGCGCCGTCATCCGGCGAGATGCGGCACCCGAGGCTTCGGATGCCACCGAAGCGGGACCCACCGTCGTCTTCTATCTGGACGAACCGAACATCTACCCCGCGCACCGGATCCGCCTGCTGAACCGGCTGGAGGCTGCGGTCGAACCGTGGCGCTCCCTCGGAGCGCGTTTCATGTTGACGAGATTCGATCACCGGGTCGAGGTGCTCGTGCCGCCAACTCGGGATCTGGACCTCATTCTGGATGGCGTCAAGGCCGTTCCGAAGGGCAGTCCTCAAGCCGTGGAGAACGGCACTGCCCGACGTAGCGCGGTCAGGAACCTCATCCTTTCTCACGAGAGTTGCTTGGCGTCATTCTCGTGCCGACCCTGCCAGGATAACTGGGGTGAGCTTCTCTCGATAGCCAGGCAATATGCGGACAACCAGGCAACTGGTGCTGCCATCGCGGCCGACGGTCTGGCCGACCTCGTGACGACACTCAGCGGCGTTTCGGGCAAGAAGGGCGTGGTGCATCTGACGGACGGCCTCCCGCAGCGACCGGGAATCTCGGTCCTCGACTATCTGGGCAACGAGCTCTGTCGGGATCGGCGACAATCGGCACCCACGGAGACCATGTCCGAGATGGTGCAGTACGACGAAAGCACCCGGTTCAACCGCCTCGCCGTTCATGCCAACACGAATCGCGTCACGTTCTACGGCCTCGACGCAGCCGGCCTGCGCAGCGCTGCGACCGACATCACTCTCGACGACCACACTCTCTCCCCTTCCTTCCAGAACGTCAGTCTGGTCGCCATGAATGCCCAGAGCGGCCTCCACTTGCTCGCTCAGGAAACGGGCGGCAAGGCTTTGACCAACGCGAATGACTTGGCGATTCTTCTCGACGACATGACCGGGCGGCTTTCAGCCTCCTACTCCCTTGGCTTCGTTCAGCGAACACCCTCGAACGAGCGGACGAAGCAGATCAAGGTCCTGCTTGCGCCCGGGGCCGATAAGGGGCGGCGAATCGATTACCGACGCACCTACCGTAACAAATCACTAGAGGAACGACTGGCCGAACAGCTTCTTTCGGTCGCCTACCTGGGAAACGGACGGAATCCCCTTCGTGTGCACGTCGATACGGTTGGAACCAAACCGCTTGGCGAACGGACGCACAAGTTGTCTGTTGCCGTCAGTGTGCCAGCGGAGTTCATCGTGAGGTTGCCCGGCAAGGCCGGTGCTCCGGATGTTGCCCTTGGCGGAGTGCGCCTGTGGCTAGTCGCCGTCGCGGACGACAAGGGCGCCCGAACGACTGTTCGCCAGCAGATGGTCACTATCGGCGACGGAGACGCCGTCGTGGAGGGTCATCAGTACCGCTTCGAGGTTGGAATGAACTTGCCCGAGGGCAGCTACCAAGTGGCTGTCGGGGTCCGCGACGAAACCTCCGGCGTCCTCTCCCTGGTGCGCAAGCCGGTGTCGGTACCGCCAGCAGACTGAAAGTCCTCTGCCGTCTTCTGCCCTTCCCTAGAGGCATCCGTTCCGCCGCAGAGCGGACCACAGCCGGTGCCTAGGCACCATTCGAGATCATACACACACTCGTTATGGCACTCTATCCAGTCGGGCACATCGGGGTCATTGCAGGCTTGGCGACATGCGCGCCACTCCGCAAAGCAGCCACGCTCGCACTCCCAGCACTCGTCCAGCGGCGGCGAGGCCGCGTCGGTCCTGTAGACTTTTCCCTTGCACAGGTTTGTGGTTGGCGAAACAACCAACTCGTTACTCCCCGTTTCGCTGCCCGACTCTCCGAGTGCCGGCACTCCGCCGACCACCAGCCCGAAGAACAGCACGCATAGCAGCGTGCCTCGAATCGTTTCCTTCAGTCCCGTAGCCTCCATGTAGGCGCTACAGCCCGCCGTCTACGGCCCATCGGCTAAACGTCTGGCCGCAGGCTCAAGAGTCAAGCCTCACACGGTAGCACACGCGCAGCCGCGGCCGTCAAGGTGGCGCGTTGCTATCTTTGAGGAAGAGGATGAAAGCGCGCCGGTTGCAGGGCGATTCGTCCTCCCAGAGTGTGCTCTACCGGCTACGCGGACTTCGCGATCTTTCGCTGGAGCCAGTCGATCAGGACCCGGTTCGTCTCCTCGGGCTTCTCCTGCTGCGTCCAGTGGCCGCAGTCGGCCACCGTGTACTTCTCGAGGTCGTCGATGAAGTCCTCCATCCCGTCGGCGGAGGAGGGGCGCAGGATGACGTCGTCCTCCGCGCCGATGTAGAGGCACGGCACCTCGATCTCCCACTTCGCGTTCTCGATGCCCGGGAAGGGGCGGCCGGCCCTGCGATACCAGTTCAGGCCGCCGGTGAAGCCGGTGATCTCGAAGGTCTCGGTGAAGTAGTCGAGCGCCTCCTCGGACAGGAACACCTCGCCGGGGAAGTCGTCGCGGTCCAGCATCCGGAGCAGGTCCATCTGCCGTTCCGGGGAGTCCGCCGGCATCGCCTTGAACGCCTCGACGTCCCAGATGTAACCGCGTCGCAGCATCATCTGAAAGGTCTTGCGCACGTCGGCGGACAGCGCCTTCTCGGCCCGGCCGGGCTCCTGGAACTGGACCGTGTAGTAGTTCCCGGACCGGACGATCAGCGGTTCCTCGGTCGGCTCCGGTCGCGGCATGCCGGGAGGCCGCCCGCCCGGTGTGTTGACTCCGACGATGCCGAGGCAGCGGTCCGGGTGCAGCCGCGCCATCATCCACACCACGCCGCCGCCCCAGTCGTGGCCGACGAAGACGGCCTTGTCGATCTCCATCGCGTCGAGCATGCCGGCCATGTCGTCGCAGAGGTAGCGGAGGCTGTACTCGTTTACGTCCTCCGGCCGGTCGGTCAGGCCGTATCCGCGCTGATCGGGCGCGATGGCGCGGAACCCGGCGTCGGCGAGCGCCGGGAGCTGGAATCGCCAGGAGAAGGCGAGTTCGGGGAAGCCATGGCAGAGGACGACGGGGACGCCCGATCCCTGTGCGTAGACGGCCATCCGGATGCCGTTCGTCTCGACGAAGCGGGGTGACGGCATGCCGGGCGCAGGCCGGACGTCGGAACCATGGGACAGGCGGGGCAGGGCCAGGGCGCCGGCCAGGATGCCCGTTGTGTGCAGGAAGGCGCGGCGCGACAGGACGGGGGAGTGGATCATCGGAACCTCCGGAATCGGGGACCTGGCGGGAGCGTTTTGGTCGGTGGTGGCCGGAGTATTTCAGTGTTTTCCAATAGAGAAATGAGCGTGGAGCGGGAGCGGTAGAGAGGTTTCGATCCGGTTCGGTTCGGGGTTGGTTTCTGGAAGCGGCAGACGGTTCCGTACCGTCTGCCGCCTGAGGGTA
>LXNI01000874.1_pt1 | contig 31114 bp, 28 predicted proteins | sample 809091 | NCBI WGS metagenome assembly LXNI01 (sample SAMN04870527, study PRJNA318959) | sponge metagenome | biome: 01000161; feature: marine sponge reef; material: water | host: Sarcotragus foetidus | place: Greece: Milos, Mediterranean Sea | collected 2013-05-29 | depth 5-7 m | reverse complement strand
AAATTCCCCCTCACCCGGCGCCGGGTAGGCTTGGCGTTCGCCTCGCCAACCCTCCGCATCCCTCTCCCCCTGACGGGGGCGAGGGAACGCATGGCAAGCCTCCTCTCCCCGCTCACCCGCAAGCCGTCATCACCGGGCTTGACCCGCTTGTCGTCATCACCGGGCTTGACCCGGTGATCCACGCCTCGCGGCACGGTACACGTGGATGGCCGGGTCGCGGTTTGTCCTCCGGCCGGCGAAGCCGGTCCGGTGGGCCCGGCCATGACGCACTCATTTTATGCCTCATCGCCGCAACACTCCTATGGCGGCTCAATTGAGTCCGGACCTAAATACCCGCCGGGTCAGGTGTGAGTCTTGAGGATTTCACCCGCCAGATAGAGTGATCCGCAAATCAGGATTCTGCCCGGGCGATCCAGGCGGGATAGAATTCTTTGTGCGGCCGGATGAGGTCCGCCGGATTCGAGCGCGGTCATACCGGCTGCCGTTGCCTGCCTGGCCAGGTCTTCGGCGGACCAGGCGCCGTCTTCGCCGGGAATTTTCAACGCCACGGCGAGTTGAGTGTAGGGCGCGAGCGATTCGAGAAATACCCGCGGATCCTTGGACTTCAGCATGCCGACCATCAGCGCCAGCGGACGGTCTTTCCAGCGCGCCGCCTGTCGGGCCAAGACGATTCCGGCGCCGCCGTTATGTCCCCCGTCTACCCAGATTTCCCACCCCGGCGGGAGGCCGTCCAGGAGCGGCCCTTTTGTCAGCCGTTGGAGGCGGCCGGGCCAGTCGACGCCGTTGAGGCCCTTGGTGACGGCGGCGTCGGGAATCGAGACTCCGCCAAGTGAATCGAGGCACGCGATTGCCTGGGCGGCATTCTCGATCTGGTGGTCGCCGGCGAGCATGGGGACCGGCAAGTCCCGGAGTTTGCCCGGTGTTCTGACGGCCATCCGGGCCCGTTCCCGCCCGACGGACCAATCCCGCCCCGAAACCAATAATTCGGCGCCGATTTCGTCCGCCTTTTTCCTTATGACCGGCATCGCTTCAGCCGGCTGTCGGGCAACGATGCACGGCACGTCGGGCCTCATGATGGCGGCTTTCTCACCGGCAATCCCGGTCAGCTCATTTCCCAAATAGCGCTGATGATCCAGAGAGATCGGGGTCAACGCCGTCACGGCAGGCGCGTCGAGAACATTCGTCGCATCCAGACGGCCGCCGAGACCGGTTTCGATGAGCGCCAGGTCCGCGGATGTCCTTGAAAATGCGAGGTAGGCGACGGCGGTGGTTATCTCAAAAAAAGTGATCGGGTGGTCACCCGCCGCGGACTCGCACTCCTCCAGCAGTTCAAGCAGCCGATTGTCGGCAATCAAGTTTCCGGCAATACGAATTCGTTCATTGAAGCGTATCAGGTGAGGTGAGGTGTAAACGTGAACCTTGAGACCGGCGGCTTCGGCGAACGCGCGCAGGAAGGCAATAACCGAGCCCTTTCCGTTGGTGCCGGCCACATGGACCACCGGCGGCAGCTTGCGTTCCGGGTGATCCAGCCTATCGAGCAGGAGCTGAATCCGGTCCAGGGAGAGATCGATCACCCTGGGGTGACGCTGATTAAGCCGGTCAATAAGAGAGGTTGCGGTCACGGCGGTGCGCTCGGAATTTCGGTTAGCGCTTCAATCCGCCTGCGAGGTCTCTGACCAGTCCGAGGACGGCATCCCGGCACGCAGACGCCGACGGCCCGTCGCCGTTTAGATTTTCCTCGATTTGAGAGACCACGGCGGAACCGACGACGACGGCATCGGCAAACTTGCCGATTTCAGCCGCCTGCGCCGGGGTCTTGATACCAAATCCGACGGCAATCGGCAGGCTGGTGTGGCGGCGAATTCGCTCAACGGCTGTTTCGACCGCACCGGCGTTAGCCGATTTGGTGCCGGTAATTCCCGTTATTGAAACATGGTAGATGAACCCCCCGGCGTGTTCGACCACATGGGGCAGACGATCGTCACCGGTGGTCGGCGCGGTCAGGTAAACGAAGTCCAACCCGGCGGCCTCGGCAGGTTGCCGAAGCTCGGTCTCCTCGGGCGGCAGGTCGACGACAATCAAGCCGTCGACGCCGGCGCTCTTGGCATCGGCCATGAACTTTTCGGGTCCGTAGGCGTAGATGGGATTGTAGTAACCCATCAGGATGACAGGCGTCTGTTCGTCGTTTTTTCGGAACGACGCCACCATTTCCAGGGTTTGCTTCATGTTGGCGCCATTGTTGAGCGCCCGCAGGCTCGCTGCCTGAATGGCCGGACCATCGGCCATGGGATCGGAAAACGGCATTCCCAATTCGATGAGATCGGCGCCGGCCCCGGGGAGCGCATCCAATATGGATTGCGAGGTCCCGCGATCCGGATCGCCTGCGGTAATGAACGTGACCAGTCCTGAACGGTTCTCCGATTTCAGCCGGTCAAATCGGGCGGATATTCGCGTACCGCTCATGACCCTTGTGCTTTCAGGTAGGCGCCGACGGATTCAAGGTCTTTGTCGCCGCGTCCGCTCATATTTATGACCATCAGGTGGTCCGAGGCGAGTTCGGGGGCGATTTTTGCCGCATGGGCCACCGCGTGGGCGGATTCGAGGGCCGGAATGATTCCCTCGGCCTCGGTGCAGAGTTGAAAGGCATCCACGGCCTCATCGTCCCGGATGGACACGTACTCGACGCGGCCAAGGTCATGGAGCCAGGCGTGTTCGGGTCCGATGCCCGGATAATCCAGACCGGCCGAGATACTATGGGCTTCGGTAATCTGGCCGTCGTCGTCTTGCAGCAAATAGGTCCGGTTGCCGTGCAGGACGCCGGGCTTTCCCGCGGTGAGGCTGGCGGCGTGCTTGCCCGTCTCGATCCCTTCGCCCGAGGCTTCAACGGCAATAATCCGGACCTGATCATCATCGAGGAATGGATGAAACATGCCGATTGCGTTTGATCCGCCGCCGATGCAGGCGAGAAGCGTATCGGGGTTTCGTCCCTCGATTTCGTTTATCTGCGCCTTTGTCTCTTCGCCGATTACCGACTGGAATTCCCGAACCATGGTCGGATAGGGGTGCGGTCCGGCAACGGTTCCGATCAGGTAGTAGGTATCATCGACCGTCGCCACCCAGTCGCGGAGCGCATCGTTCATGGCGTCTTTCAGGGTCCCGGAGCCCGACGTTACCGGTCGAACTTCGGCGCCAAGCATCTTCATCCGAAATACGTTGGGCGCTTGCCGCTCGATGTCGATCTCGCCCATATAGACAACGCACTCGAGACCGAACAGGGCGCACACGGTGGCGGTGGCGACGCCGTGCTGACCGGCGCCGGTTTCGGCGATGACCCGGCTTTTGCCCATCCGTTTGGCGAGCAAAATTTGTCCCATGCAATTGTTGATCTTATGGGCGCCGGTATGATTGAGGTCCTCGCGCTTGAAGTAGATCCGCGCGCCCCCCAAATGTTCGGTCAAGCGTTCGGCAAGGTAGAGCGGCGTCGGCCGGCCCACATAACTCGTCAAATAAGAGCTCAGTTCCGCCTGGAACGCCGGGTCGTTGCGGGCCTCGTCATAGGCTCGCTCGACATCGAGAATGAGGGGCATCAGGGTCTCGGCGACGTATCGGCCGCCATAGATTCCAAAATGCCCGTCGTTGTCGGGACCTCGCTGGTAGGTGTTGGGCTTGGTCATGCCGTGGTCGTGGCCCTGGTTGCTTGATCGGCCGCTAATAAACCACACCGTTGCCGGTGCAACGAGGGTTATTTCATGGTCCGCGCGTTGATCGGCACGGACCGGACCGCGCCGATAAACCGTTGAATTTTATCGACGTTTTTCACCCCTGGCCGGTCCTCGACCCCGGACGATACGTCAACGGCCCTGGCGCCCGAGATTTGGATGGCCTGAGCCACGTTCCGGTCGGTTAAACCGCCCGCAAGCATCCAGGGCGTGTCGATCCGGCGTTCCGACAGCAACCGCCAATCGAACATCAGCGCATTGCCGCCGGGAAGCGCATCCGTCATATCCGTGGGCGGTTTGGCGTCGAAGAGAAAGCGGTCCGCGATGCTCCGGAAATCATCGGCGCGTTCGAGGTCGGCCGCGCCGGCCACGGAAATTACCTTCATGACCGGGAGGCGCGTGCGTTCCTTGATCTCTCCGACCCGGTCCGGTGTCTCACCGCCGTGGAGCTGAAGGAGATCCAGGGAAGTTGCTCCAAGTACCCTATCGATTTGCTCGTCGCTGGGGTCGACGAACAATCCGGCCCGGACCACGCCTTCCGGAACCAGCCTTATGAGCTCGGCTGCATGGGCAGGGCTCAGATTTCTCGGTGATCGCGGGTAAAAGACAAACCCGGTATAGTCCGCGCCAGCCGCTGCCGCGGCGGCTACGGATTCCGGGCGGTCAAGGCCGCAAATCTTTACCTCAAGCGGCCTCGGCGAGTTCATCTCGAATCCGGCCGGCGGCCTCTGCGGGATCGGCGGCACCGGTGATCGGCCGCCCGATCACCAGGTAATCCGCCCCGCGGCCGACGGCATCCGCGGGTGTGAGAATGCGTTTCTGGTCGTCCGCGGACGCCCAGACAGGCCGGATTCCGGGCGCCACGAGTTTGAAATCCGGACCGCACTGCGCCCGCAGGGTTTCGATTTCGCGTCCCGAACAGACGACTCCGTCCAATCCGCTCTCCTGAGTGAGGGCCGCCAACCGCTTTACCTGATCCAGCGTCGGACCGGAGATACCGGTGTCCTTGAGGTCGTTATCGTCAAGCGACGTGAGCACGGTGACGCCGAGCACCAAAGGCTTTTGAAGCCCGATCTTCGATGCCGCCTCCCCGGCTGCATCGGTTGCCGCCCTCATCATGGCACGGCCGCCCGCGGCGTGAACGTTGATCATGTAGGGTTTCATTTTGACCGCGCTTCGCACGGCACCGGCAACCGTGTTCGGGATGTCGTGAAATTTGAGATCGAGAAACAGCGGTATATTTCCCCCGGTAATCTCCAAGACGGCTTCAGGCCCAAGCGCCGTGAACAACTCCTTGCCGACCTTCACGCCGCCGACATGACCCGCGACATCGGACGCAATCGCTTTGGCGCGGCCGGGATCCGGCGTATCGAGAGGGACAAAGACGCGTTCATGAGGCGGCAGGGTCATTCGCAACGCTCCAGACTTGGTGAGGTCGCCGTCTTATACAGCCCCCGAGGTTGCGGCGCTAGGGTCCGGACTCGATTAGTGGATTCCCGTTTTTGCCCCCTCACCCGGCTCCGGCTATAACTCGCTTCGCTCGCCAACCCTTCGCATCCCTCTCCCCCTGAAAGGGGGCGAGGGAACTCGATGCGGCAACGCGACTACTCCCTCTCCCTCTCTGAGGGAGAGGGCCGGGGTGAGGGTGATATGAAAGTTCCCCCTCACCCAGCTACGGCTATGGCTCGCAGGCTCGCCAAGCCTCCGCATCCCTCTCCCCCTGAAGAAGGGGGAGAGGGTGCAAAAAGAAAGACTGATCCCTCTCCCCCTGAAAGGGGGCGAGGGACCTTTTGCCGCGCCGTCCTCATCGCCGCAACACGCCTCGCGGCTCAATCGGGTCCGGACCCCGGCCGGATCGAATGACTTCGGTCAGGCCGAGGGGCCGGTGCCGCTCTTGTCGAGTTCGTCGATCCTGGATTTGAGAGTTTCCAGGTCCTTTTCGAGGGTATCGGCGCGCCGATGTTCTTGACGGGCCCTGCGGCGCGTTCCGCCGGCGGATAGCCAGGTTATGATGCCCCCGCCGACAAACCCGACAAATGCCGCGCCGAGGACGACGGCGAAACTCGGCACGACCGGGGTGAACGGGAGTGGCCAGAGGTCGATCTCCAGCGGAGATCGATTGGCGACGGCGAATACGATAATTGCCAGGCCTACGACCACCATGGCGATCCAGGAAATGACGCGGATCAATGAACTGGTCTCCTTGCGGCAAGCCGTCGCACCCGGACCCTCCTGGGCGGGCGACGGCTCAGGAGTTGATCATTTCCCGGAGTTGCTTTCCAGTCTTGAAATAGGGAACGCGCTTTGCCGCAACCTGCACCGCCTCGCCGGTCCGGGGATTCCGCCCCGTGCGGGAGTCGCGGTGTTTGACCGAAAATGCCCCGAAGCCGCGTAATTCGACCCGGTCTCCTCTTGCGAGGGCCGCGGCAATTTCGTCGAAGATTGTTGTTACGATTCGTTCCACGTCGCGCTGATAGAGATGGGGATTCTGCTCGGCCAAGTATGCGATGAGTTCAGATTTGGTCATCTCAGTGCATCCCTCCCCCGTCGCTGCCAATTCTTCGATGGTGAAGATTTTGGCCGACGCTGCCAGACGCCGAACAAGGTTTATTTGAACTCAGGGTGCCAAAGGGAAATCAACCCGTCAAGTCTAAGTCGTTCAGAAAACAATGTTTTTCCGACTACATCGTCAAGCATGTCCCTCAGAATTCCACCGTCGCGGCGTGCTTTTACGGGCCGTACCGGCAGTGATGCGGCAATGCCGTGGGCCGAGGCCAACCAGTCGCGCGCCTCCGCCTCGCCACCAACGCCGTCGATGAGCCCTTGGCGAAGAGCTTGGCGTCCGGTGAATATCCGCCCGTCCGCCAACGGGGCCACGCGCTCCCTGCTCATCCCGCGCCGCTCGGCAACCATGCCGACAAATAGGTCATAAATGTCGGCAACCACTGCCTCGGTGGCGGCGCGGGCTTCTTCGGAGAACGGCTCCAGCGGATTGGGCTGAGACTTCAAAGGCGAACTCTTGACCGACTCCGGTTTGACGCCCAGTTTGTCCAGCAGGCCGGTGATATCGGTGCTCTGCAAAATTACGCCGATGGACCCGGTGATCGAGCTTTCGCGGGCGATAATATAATCGGAGCCGAGTGCCGACATGTACCCGGCCGAGGTCCCGAGTTCGCCGATGACGGCGACCACGGGTTTTTTGTCGGCGACCAGCCGTAACGCCCTGAAAAGCGCCTCGCCCCCGGCAACGGTGCCGCCGGGAGAATTAATCCGGACGATGAGCGCCCGGGCCCCGCGGTCCGCGGCGACCCGGCGAAGCGCGGCATCCCGGGCCGGTTCTCCAAATATGACATTGGAGATTTCAATGGCGGCCACATAGGGCCCGCCGCCAATCCCGCCAAAGCGGCCGACGCCCACGGCCACCAAGGCGATGAGCGCCGCAACGGCGACGATCCGCCAGAAGCCGAGGCGGCGCTTAAGGCGGCGGCGATCGACGATCCTGTCAGTGTCCAGCGCCATGGGCCCGCCCCATCCCCCAGACCATACCCCAGGCGCCGCTAGCTCTTGGCCTCGTCTTCGGACTCCCCTTCGGGCTCCTTCTCCGCATCGCCCGCGTCTTCGGCGGCCGCTTCTTCGGACGGTGCCTCGGTCTCGCCGGCTTCGGCCGTATCTTCGGCGGCGGCTTCTTCGGACGGCGCCTCGGTCTCGCCGGCTTCGGCCGTATCTTCGGCGGCGGCTTCTTCGGACGGCGCCTCGGTCTCGCCGGCTTCGGCCGCATCTTCGGCGGCGGCTTCTTCGGACGGCGCTTCGGTCTCGCCGGCTTCGCCCGCATCTTCAGCGGCGGCTTCTTCCGCTTCCGCTTCTGCTTCCTCCGGTTCGGCGTCGGCCTCGCTTTTCTCCTTCAGAGCCGCGCCCAGGATATCACCCAAAGATGCGCCCGAGTCCGAGGAGCCATAGGCCGCCATGGCGATCTTCTCCTCTTCGACCTCGCGGGCCTTGATGGAGAGGTTGATCTTACGGCTGGTTTTATCGACCGAGACGACCATCGCGTCGACCAACTCGCCGGAGGCAAAGCGGTCGGGACGTTGTTCGGAGCGGTCGCGGCCGAGGTCGGACCGGCGGATGAAACCCGGAACGTCCCCGCCCACGGAGACCTCGATTCCCTTGTCACCGGTGCCGGTGACCGTGCAGGTAACGATGTCGCCCTTCTTGAGCTTCTCGAGACCGTCGGCAACCGGGTCTTCGGTGAGCTGCTTCACGCCGAGGGAAATCCGCTCCTTCTCGACATCGACGTCCAGGACCTTGACCTTCACCATGTCGCCCTTGTTGTAGTCAGCAATCGCTTTTTCGCCGGACTTCACCCAATCCAGGTCCGACAGGTGGACCATGCCGTCGATCTCCTCATTGAGGCCGACAAACAGTCCAAACTCGGTGATGTTCTTGATTTCGCCTTCAATCTCGGAACCGACCGGGAATTTCTCCAGGAAGTCGGTCCACGGATTGGCCACGCATTGTTTCAAGCCCAAACTGATGCGCCGCTTGTTGCGGTCGACATCGAGGACCATGACCTCCACTTCCTGGCTTGTGGAGACGATCTTGCCCGGGTGGACATTCTTCTTGGTCCAGCTCATCTCGGAGACGTGGACCAGACCTTCGACGCCGGGTTCCAATTCCACGAAAGCGCCGTAATCGGTGATGTTGGTTACCCGGCCGGTCAGCTTGACCTCGAGCGGATACTTGGCATCGACACCGTCCCACGGGTCGGCTTCAAGCTGCTTCATACCCAGTGAAATACGCTGGGTCGACGGGTTGAACCGGATCACCTGAACATTGACCGTTTGGCCGACCTGCAGGGCTTCGGACGGATGATTGATCCGCCGCCAGGCGATGTCGGTCACATGGAGCAGGCCGTCGACGCCGCCGAGATCCACAAAGGCGCCGTAATCGGTAATGTTCTTGACCACGCCCTCCAGAACCTGTCCCTCGGTAAGGTTGGAAATCAGCTCCGAGCGTTCTTCGGCGCGGGTTTCCTCCAGTACCGCGCGGCGGGAGACGACAATGTTTCCGCGGGAGCGGTCCATCTTGAGAATCTGGAATGGTTGCGGGCTGCCCATCAGCGGTCCCACGTCCCGGATCGGGCGGATATCCACCTGGCTGCCGGGCAGGAACGCTACCGCGCCGGAGAGGTCGACGGTAAACCCGCCCTTGACCCGGCCAAAGATGACGCCTTCGACTCTTTCGTCATTTTCAAAGGCTTTCTCGAGGACGTTCCACGCTTCCTCGCGGCGGGCCTTCTCGCGGCTCAGGACAACGACGCCGTCCCGGCCCTCGAACCGCTCCACGAAGACGTCGACGCGATCGCCCGCCACGATGGCCGGTGCGGTGCCGGCTTCGGAAAATTCCTTAATCGGGATCGACCCTTCGGACTTCAATCCTACATCGATGAGGACGAAATCGTTCTCAACCGTCAGCACGAGGCCGCTTACCACTTTGCCCTGAAGGCGCTCCGCTTGTTCAAAAGCCTGGTCGAGGAGGTCGGAAAAATTTTCGCCGGCCATTTGCTCGGCGACGTCGGGGGGGAGATTGTCGGCGTGGGTATCCACGTTTGCCATGTTCAGGTCTTCCTTCGAATAAATGTTTCACTGGCCAACCGGTTGACTCCGGCGGTCTTTCAACACGTTGAGGGCGCTCATCCGAAAACGAGCGATGCGGGCGCTTGCCGCGGTCGGGCGGCCTGGACCCGGTCTTCAGTTATTCTGCGACGTGATATGAGCGAGTGCCGTTTCAAACACTGTGTCGGCGTCTTTTTCACTGGTGTCGATGACCAGTGCGTCCTTGGCCGGCTCCAGCGGCGATACGGCCCGCGATGCATCCCTGGCGTCGCGGTCCTGTAAGTCCCGCAGAATGCGCGTGTATATAGCTTCAAGGCCCTTGGCTTGCAACTCCTTAACGCGCCTTTCGGCGCGGACTTCCGGGCTTGCGGTGAGAAACAGTTTGATGTCCGCGCCGGGGCAGATGACCGTGCCGATGTCGCGCCCGTCAAGGACCGCCCCCGGCGCACCCCCCGGCGGGTTTGCGGCGAAGTTCTGCTGGAACGCGCGAAGGGTCTCGCGCACCCCGGGAATGGCGGCGACGACCGAGGCCGCCGACGCGGCCGCTTCCCCGCGAAGCGCCGGATTGTTCAAATCCGAGGCTTGAAGTCTTGCGGCCGCGGCAATGGCGGCCGCCGTCTCCCTGGGGTCGCCGCCCCGTTCGATGATTCCGAACCCGACCGCACGATAGAGAAGTCCCGTATCCAGGCGGGCCAACCCGAAATGTTCCGCCAAACGCCGGGTCAGCGTGCCTTTCCCCGACGCGGCCGGGCCGTCCACCGCGATAATCACGGCCCCGGTCCGTCGGCGGAAAGCACCGCCCCCAAATCTCCCATCACCTTGGTAAATCCGGGAAAGCTCGTGGCGATTGTCGAGCCGTCGTCGATGGTGACGGGTTGTTCGGTTACCTGTCCCAAAACGAGAAATGCCATGGCGATCCGGTGGTCGAGATCGGCGGCGATTGTGGCGCCGCCGGCCGGCGGTTCGCCCCGGCCGTGGATTACCAGGGCGTCCTCGGTTTCCCCGACCTCGACGCCGCACGCGGCCAGACCTGCGGCAATGGCCGACAAACGGTCGCTTTCCTTCACCCGCAATTCGCCGATACCGTGGAAGGTGGTGGACCCGGCCGCGCAGGCCGCGGCCATCGCCAGGACCGGATACTCGTCGATCATCGACGGCGCCCGTTCCGGCGGAACGTCGATCCCGGCAAGCGGCGCCCATTCGATACGGATATCGGCAATTGGCTCGCCGCCTTCGGCCGCATTGTCCAGGGGCCGCCGGGTGAGTTTGGCGCCCATTTCCTCCAGGCATGTCAGGAGACCGGCGCGCAACGGGTTGGTGCCGACGGTCGATACGGAAATGTCGGAGCCCTCGACGATGCTTGCGGCGACCAGCGGAAAAGCGGCCGAGGAAATATCTCCCGGAACCTGAATTTCCGCCGGTTCCAATTCAGGCTGGCCGGTGATTGTGGCGGCGGTTCCGTCCGCCGTTTCCTCGATGGCGATCTCGGCGCCGAACGATCGAAGCATTCGTTCCGTATGATCCCGGGACTGACGCCGTTCGATAACGGTGGTCCGCCCCGGAGCGGTGAGCCCGGCGAGGAGAATTGCGGATTTTACCTGGGCCGACGCGACGTCGGGGGTTTCGACGATCGGACGCAGTTGGTCGGTGCCGTGAACGGTCATCGGCAGCCGCCGGCCTGACCGGCAGGTGAAGCGGCCGCCCATCCGCTCGAGCGGGCCGGTCACCCGCGCCATGGGCCGGCCGACCAAAGATGCGTCCCCGGTGAGCGTCGAGTTGAACGGCTGGCCGGCCAGCAGGCCGGTCAGCAATCTCGCCGCGGTGCCGGAGTTGCCCAGGTCGAGGACATTGCCGGGCTCGGCGAGGCCGCCGACGCCCCGGCCGTGGATGCGCCACGGTTCGCCGCCGCCGCCCCTTTCGATCGTCGCGCCGAGGGCTTCCATCGCCGCCGCGGTGGCGAGCACGTCGTCGCCTTCCAGCAGGCCGTGAACCACCGTCTCGCCCACCGTCGAGGCGGCAAGCATGAGGGCGCGATGGGAAATGGATTTATCACCCGGGACACGCAGGGTTCCGCGTAGCGCACCGGCGGCGCCGGATGTCACCGCAGTCATGTCAATCCTAGCTCGTCGGTTCGGGCCGTCTCTTTCGGCCGGTAAACAGGGGTGCGTGAACGCGTGAGGCGGTCCATAGCATGTTTGGCCCCGGTCGCGGAAGGGGTGTATCGGCGGCGCCGGGACCGGATGCGGCGGGACCGGTAATTTTTGCTTTTGACAGAGGCCAGCGAACGTGGCAATTGGCTGGCCGTTAATTGGCCGAAACCGGAAGGAGTAGCGAGTGGTCAAAGCCGAATGGGGTACCAAGCACACGTGCCGGAACTGCGGCGCGAAGTTCTACGATCTCAAAAAGACGCCGGCGGTCTGCCCGAAGTGCGGGACCGAGCAGACGCGGGAAAAACCCAAACTCAGGCGCGCGCCGGCGCCGCAGGAAACCAAGGCGGAGACCCCGGCGCCCGAGGCGAAGGAAAGCGAAGACGTCGAAGAAGACGATATCGAGACCGATGACGGCATCGAAATCGACGGCGACGAAGATGATGCGCTTCTCGGCGATGACGATGATGACCTCGATGGGGATGAAGACGTTGCCGCGGTGGTCGATACGGTCGATGGGGACGGCGAGGACAAGTCCTAGGCTTCGGCGCCGCGCCGTTCCCGCGGGCGCCGCCCGCAGCCGCCGCCCCAAACCGCCTGATGCAACCGCCGCCCCAAACCGTCTGATGCAACCGCCGGACGCCCCCAAAAACTCCTTGCCACAAAGCGGCGATTTACCTAATTTGCGCGCCTCTCGGGCGGGGGCCCTATCCTCATGCGGTCCGCCCGCCCGTCCCGAACGATGGGGCCGTAGCTCAGTTGGGAGAGCGCTACAATGGCATTGTAGAGGTCGTCGGTTCGATTCCGTCCGGCTCCACCAATTTTTTTCGAGGGTTTAGAATTCCGGCGCTAAGCCATTTGTTTTGGCTAGGTCGCAAATAGGTCGAATCCAAAACGTTTGAAGCAACTGTCCATCTTGACTCGAGATAGCTAAATTATCGGCACTATGTTGCAGTAAAGGCCTTGGCTAGGAGGGGAGCTATGAATAGCGCACAAAAAAACGCAGCGAGTCTACCTAACTCACCGTGGGTCATGGATCCTGTGACCTATCAGTTGGCTATACAGGTGCTTGAAGACGCTGCTGCGCACCATAAGCTTTCTGAATCTGATCGCCAGAAGCTACCTGCGGTGATCACGGAACTTGAGGAGCAGTACCAGTATGCTTTGGCAAACTATAAGCCACTTGATCGAGTCCCTCGGCCTTAAAGCGCTACGATAGCCAAACCATTTCCCTGTGCACCAAGCCATAGATTGGAGGTAGGTGCGAACAGTGGGTGAAGGTGGAGAGAGAACACGGCCTTAATACAGTGCAGGTTGAAGCACTTGAGCAAAGCTGGGTCTCACACCCAGCATATGGTTAGTAATCTCTTCATAGTGGGGCTTCCAGAATAAATCCTGGGCACGGCTGACCAACTGTTGGTACTGCGGATTGTTTCTTAGTTGCCCCCACAGGACACCAGAGTAATTCGCAGTAATGAAATCGATTGCCAAAATGGCATCCATTGGCGGGAGACATATCCGTGGTCCACTAACGACTACGAATTCTCCGATATTGTCCCCGAGTAAGGCCAATTCCCTGCCACCGTGCTCTAAGTGATAGAGGGGGTGTATGTACGGTGAGGTTACTGGTTGACCCGCATTATTTGTCCTATGTCGATCGAAATGCCAGGCATCACGCCTGTTTTCCTGAGGTTGAAAGTCGGGTCGGAGCCAAATTCCCAGCGTGAGCATGTTAAACGGGTCGGTAGACGGTCTGGATGTATCTCCCCTCATTTCCAAGTCCAAACCGACAATGAGGTGCTGGTAAGTATGCGATGGCGCAGTCCCCGGTGGTTTGCTGATACGAAACAAAAGACTGCTCAATACGTATTCCCAGCTATTTTGGCCGGCCCTGCCTTCCGCTGCTAGATGACCTGCCGCCGTATCCAGCGCGTCTGGGTTTAGGCAGTAATTGTTGGGCAGGGACTTCAGGATGCCGGCCATATCCAAGAGATCTGCCCGAAGCTGTGAGCGGGTAGCGTTCGTCGGCAGTTGGTGCGGCAATAGGCCCACCTTACTTCCTCAAGATTTTTTTTAGTTCGTTGAATCGTTCGCGTTCGAGAGGGTGGAGCTTGTATCCTTGTCGCCGAGCTTCTCCAGAAATGACTGAAGCTAAAGAGAGGTATAGCGGCTCATTCCAACTCATCTCCTCGCTTTCTGGGTGCCGTGTTCTGAACCCATCGACTGGATCTAATGGTTTTTTCGTTACCTCGCATATGGTCCAAAAGATCGAGCTATTCTCATTTGCAACCGGTTGCGCGGGCCTAAGATTGTTCAGCATTAAACGCTCAGATAGTCTCTCCACGCGTGCCACGCTTGTAAGCCTCTTTAGCGGATATTCCTTTCCGCAAACTTTGGACCACCAGGACTCGATCCTCGCTCCCCACCACCGGGGCCAAGCCTCACCGAATACTCCTTTGTACGCGGCAGTTTTGCGGAACTCCGAACGAAGCGCTTCCCAGTCTTCGGAGTTTTGAAAGTCGACCCCTAGGCGGGCGGCAAGTACATGCTCATCGATTAAGGGGCCCCTCGAACTAATGAGCACTCGATGAATATAGCGTGCCACCTCATGAACGGAAGCTTTCCTAGCGCCGCGATAATCCTCGCCAATTCTAGGATCCAGTGCTGATGCAGCCTTTTCCGACAAACCCAGCATTCGCTCAAAAGAGCCCTTCTGGTTTTCTCGAGTCTTTTGAATCCGTTGGTAGCCCGTCGACAAGCTAATCATTTCGTCAGCTACGCGGTCCGGGCTAACGCTAACGTCAACATCCTTGCCGTAAACTCTATCGAAAAGATCCTTCGCTGTGTCGTCGGGGGTGTAGTAACTTTCGATTCTGTTCTCAACGGACCAAACCACTATTGGGACGGGATTGATTAGTGATCGCGCCATCATTGACCGTAGCTGCTGGGCTACGGTTTGTCCCGGGTAACTGGCGCGATCCTCGCCATCAACTTTTTCCTCGTCGAGTCGCAGATCGAGAATATATCCGTTTACTTTGCTCTGTCCGCTCTTACCCGCTCCAGCACGAATAAGCTCGATAGTTTTTTCGAAACCGCGGGGCCGTCGATGCTCGATCTTTAGCTCAGGATTAGCCCGTTGAACCGTCTGGATATATGGATTTAGTGCGTCGGTAGTTTGGTCATCTAAGAATATGTATCTAGTAGGCATCGTCCGGTATTTCCTCCTCCGATGCACGAGGCACTTCGATACGGAGACAAGTTGCAAATCCTTTGGGAGGATCCGTCAGAAAAATTTCCCCGTCGTATCCCGTTACGATGTCACGGACAATCTTCAGGCCTAATCCCATGCCTGTGAAATCCTCAGCTTCTGGCGCGTCGGGGCTAGGTGGGATCGTTGTTGAAAAGAATGCATCAAAAATCTTCTCCTCGTCCTTCTCTGGAATTCCATCCCCATTGTCAGAGAACTCCAGGTAAACAAGGTCTCCGTCCTCTCCTACCTCCAACTGTAAGCAACCGTCGGATCCCTCTCGGTTGATAGCTTTTATAGAATTCGTGTAGAGGTTGAGCAATATCGACGCCCACTCAGAGCGATGCATCGGGCAGGTATAGATATCGAAACCATTAATTTCGGTTCTAATTTCGATGTCGCGCTTTGGTGCCGCCGTCTCAATTATTGACTTGAACTCATTAACAATGTCGCGAAGGTCGATCGCCTCCAAATCTCTGCTGACGTTGTCTTGAAAAACCCCGTGGAAATAGAGTGCGTAGGAATGGAGAATGTCCAGGCGCCTTGAGAGTTCCTCTGACAGCGGTTGAAGATCTTCTTCTCCTTCGAGTTCCGTGGCGAGTAGGTCAACCTGGATCTTTAGGCCCCCCATGATTGTTCGAATTTCGTGGGTGAACTCGCCAATGGTGGTTCCAACGCCAGCGAGCACTCGGAGCAACTGCTGTTCACTTAGCTGATCCCCGAGCGTTTCACCGAGCGTCTTGACCCGATCAGCGAGCTTTTGCGTCGCCTCAACCACCTCTGATGCGTTGCCGCTACCAGAGGAAACCCGGGAAATGACGCCCTCGATGTCAGCGGCAATATCTTCTGCTTCAGACCTTGGATCTTCTATACGTACGCGAGTCGGCCCGGTCTTGATCTTGACGTCTCGAATTTCGTTGGCTCGCGTGGCCGCTGCCACCAGGCTCTTGAACAAGAAATCCCTCAGCTCCTCAAACGCCGTTGTTTCGAGGAGACCTTCTCTACTCGCTGTTTCCTCAAAATCTTCACCTTCCGGATCAGTGACTTCAGCAAATCCGAGCCAGTTATTCGTCGCTAGCGGGATCAACACATGTCGTCTTCGATAGGCCTCGTTAAGGCTCAGCCAATCGTCAAATTGCTCTCCATAGGGAGATACCCGGAACCCATTGCGATAGAGACGAATTCCCCCGTGTACTCGGAGGGTTTCTCTGATTGTCGATATCAGGACCTTGGGAACATACTCCTCAATTGCCACGAAGTAGTATGCGGTAAACCTGACATTTCGTAGTCGATCGTAAACGGCGGACTCATTGCGTCGATCCGGACCAATCCGCTGTTTCTTAACATATTCGTCTAGACGCTTGCTATTTAAAGACCAAAAACCGCGACCTGTTGAGTCCACCAAGCCCTCGACAACCGCAAGAGCATGGTCGAAATAAGTTGTCTGATCATCAGATACTGTTACCAAACCATCGTCGGTTTCTCTCATGAAATGTGGTTCAAAACCGGGATCCAGCGGAGTATCGCCCGATAACGGTTTACGCCGCCGAGAGAGAGGAAATGGCTGCAGAAGCTCTGACACATATCGAAAGGATCGCTTGATTTGGGGATCTGTCCACGCGTCCCTCATATCCAAGATTTCTAATGCGGTGCCACTGGGTATGGTTTTTTCCACCGTCTCGATATGGTTGCTTACTGCGGTCAAATCTCGATGACCTTTGTAGGCAGACCAGTCGACGGTTACTCGAAGAGCTTCTTTAGATCGGCGAGTTTGGGTTGTGATCGTCAGTCGGAGACCTAACCTCTGCGCGGCAAATCGTCCAATCCCCTTCTTTCCCGCCCGACGTCGGCGGTATTTTCGGGAAACGGGGTTGTCGACCTTGTCTTGAGTTGAGATACGCATGAAGCCGTCGATCAGCTCCTGCTTGGTCATGCCATGACCATTGTCGATTATCTCCAGGGAGCCTAACGGGTAGTCAGCTTCCCTGAAGATCAGGTCGACCCTTGTAGCATCCGCATCATATGCGTTTTTCACTAGTTCAGCGACTGCGGTTTCCTTTTTCGCAACTAGTTCGCGGCCGAGCCTATCAATATGACTGGCGTCGACGGAGAACCTGACGCTGTCCTCGTCTTCTAGGGCTAGGTCGTACGATAGCTGTATTACTCGATCATAGTCGACGACATCTTTTTCTAGCTCCCGCGCCAACGCCCGTTTCACTGATTTCGGAATTTTCGCCAAGTCTTGTGCCTAGATTGAGAAGAATTTACGCCGTGCGGTTTAATCGAAGCTTGCCTAGGGTCTTTGACAATTCAGACTGGGCGATCGTACTACAACTTGCGCCAATTGTGCTCTCTAGTACCAATCGGTCTGCTATTGCCTGAGCGTTAACGTGGTCACCAGCTCGCACGGCACTATCAACTTCGGAGAACGTCTTGGAGATAGTTGAATGATGTATCCCCTTCGGCAAAATCAGCTTTAAGACCCGAAACTCACTAGGTTCTAGCTTAAGTACCCCACCGCCGTACGAACGACCCATCCGTTCAGCAGAAATCTGGCTGAAGCTCGACTGGAGTGAAATCGCCATCAGCCGCCTCTTGGCGACCGAGGCCCTAGCCTTAAACCAAATTCGGTGGAGGGTGTTTGTGCAGTCGACCATTTCGGAGTTCAGCACTAGGCGAGGGCCAAGGTGGTTCATGTAGGTAAGAAAGGCGTCCGGAGGTTGGTAGTCGGTCGGCGAGTACCAATGTTCTCGTTTGGTAAACCAAAGAGTATTTTTGCGGACCTCTCGTGGGACGGACGCAAGATAATTTCTTACTGGTCCCCACTTCTTTCCCAAGCGCATCGGCCTAAACAGCCAACACTTGCGGTTGGAGCCCACGGCCGCAGCATGGTCATCCGATGTATACTCGAGTCCTGCGCAATCTGCAGCCCGTGCCCAGATCGGGAGGAGTGTGTGCTTGGGCAGTCTGTAAGCGCCAACAGTCTCTGGGTCGACGATAAAGTACCTGTTGGCACCTGTTACCAGGCCAATGCTGATGTGAACCAACTCCTTAGTTGAAGCCGCAAAATTCTCAGTTAGCAGTTTCTCGAATTTACCTGGTGGGGGCAGGTAGTTCGCTCTGACAGCGGGGCGGGATATGTTTCTCCGAGAACGAGGTTTTTCGACGATTGCGCTGAGCTGCCGTAGCTCCGTAATTGAACCTGCAAAGCAGACGTCGTAGGCGCCCTCAATTTTGAAGTCGGAGTAGCCTTCGGCAAGCAAGCATATTGTTCGTTCCGTGGCACCTGCCTCCTTAAACGAATGAAAACCCTTCCGGATAACCCGAGTAACCTCGAAATGACGAACTAAACACGCCCTAACGAACTCAGCATACTGGGACGTTAGGAATGCATCTGGGAGGATGAGCCCCATTCGGCCCCCAGACTTGAGGAACGTCATGCTGCGGAGAACAAAATACGCCCAAAGACTAGCGGTTTTTGGTAAACCGGAGGCGTGCTGCGCAAGGCAGTGCCATGCAGTGTCCTTCTGCTCCGATGACATATTGTGGTGAGATACATAAGGCGGGTTACCAATCACCGTGGCGAATTTCTTTTGCCGCCAATGGTTGACCTTGGCCCCGAGAAAATCCCCTTCGATAAAATTCTTTGCTGCCGATTTGAAACCTCCTACCGCGCTGAGGTGATCAAAGGCCCTCGGGTCGATGTCGCAGCCAAAAATGTTATCAGCGGGTCTCGTGGTCCCAAGATCAAGCAGTCGCTTGTTTGCGGCGGCGATAAACCCGCATCCTCCGAAGCTAGGTTCCAGTACCGTGTCGGCCGCTGAACGGATTGCCCAGTTTGCGATTATCTCGGTTAGTTCGTCGGGCGTATAGTATCGCCCCAGCGATTTACGGTCGCCAGGGGACGGGAGCGGGCTCGTTTTTTCCACCGCTTCCATATCGGTTCTTGTCCCCCATTTCCCACCAAGGTGCGGTCGCACCATGGGCCTATCTGGGTGAATTGCTTGACTAATCCGTTATTCGATTTCGGCTGCGCACGAAAATTCCACGCCCGAACTCAGCAATTCTAAACATCTATTGGACGTTTCCAATGTGCAAAAGCAAGGGATAGCACGAAGATTTCGCCAAGCCAGACAAATCTCATGCCTAACACCAAATTTTTGTGGGCCGGGGGGCAACGAGGAAGTCAAAACATAGAGCTGGGGGTAGGGTAAGTGGTCTGACTTGCCAGCTCGTTTTGGATAAGGTCGCCGCTAATGCCGGCCGGATCGCCGTCCCAACCGTTCCCCCGGCCTCCCCAATTCCCCCCTTGCCTCCACCCGCGCCCGGGCTAAATGAATAGACGATTGCCGTCCCCTCGCCGGGGCGGCGTTTTGCGTATGGAGGGGGAGCTATGCAGCATTGTACGGGCAAAATGGGGGGTACCTCCCAAATGGGTGTCATCAAATGTCCATTAATGTCCATTAATGTCCATGTCGCCGAAACGGCGCGAATTGGAATTTGGGTATAAATTATGCTTTTTCAATATCTTACCGCTATGCGCTTGGTGCATGGCTCGCGACCGTTGGGGCAGCCGATTCGGCGCGCGGGTCGCACATAATATGACAACTAGTATGAAGACCAGTACGGCGGCTAAAACGTCCAATGTTTGACAGGAAGGCATCATGAAGAAGTTCGTAATCCCGGCGCTCGCCGCCGCATCGGGCCTCGTGCTCGGATCGTTCGCCGGCGTTCCCGCCGCGGCCGCCAAGGAAATCGTTATCAAGTTCAGCCACGTCGCGGCGCCGGCCGGCCACCCGAAGGGTGAAGCCGCGGCGTTGTTCGCCAAGCGCGTCAACGAGCGGATGAAGGGCAAGGTTCGGATCGACGTATTCCCCAACTCCCAGCTCTACAACGACAACAAGGTGCTGGAGGCCATGCTGCTCGGCGACGTGCAGCTGGCCGCGCCGTCGCTCTCCAAGTTCGAGCAGTTCACCCTCAAATACCGGGTGTTCGACCTGCCGTTCATGTTCAAGGACATCGAGGCGGTGGACCGCTTCCAGAACTCGCCTGCCGGCGAAAAGCTCAAGAGCGCCATGAGCAGGCAGGGCCTGAAGGGTCTCGCCTTCTGGCACAACGGCATGAAGCAATTGTCGGCCCGCAAGCCGCTGATGGTGCCCGCCGATGCCAAAGGACTGAAGTTCCGCATCCAGACCTCCGACGTGCTCCGGGCCCAGTTCCTGGCTCTCGGCGCGTCGCCGCAGAAGATGGCGTTCAAGGAGGTTTACGGCGCTCTGCAGACGGGTGTGGTCGACGGCCAGGAGAACACCTGGTCCAATATCTTCACCAAGAAGTTCTTCGAGGTGCAGGACGGCATCACCGAATCCAACCACGGCATCATCGACTATCTCGTCGTGACGCCGGTCGAGTTCTGGGAAGGCTTGCCGTCCGGAATCCGCAACGGCCTCGATCGTATCCTGAAGGAGGTGACCGCGGAACGGAACGCGATTTCCTCGAAGATCAACCGGGACAACAGGGCCAAGGTCATCGCCGCCGGCGCCAAGGTGCGCCGGCTCACCCCGGCTCAGCGCCGGCAGTGGGTCGCGGCGATGAAGCCGGTGTGGTCGAAGTTCGAGAAAGACATCGGCGCCGATATCATCGCGGCGGCGGCCGCCGCCAACAAATCGCCCGGCAACTGACCTCCCTCCGGGCGCAGGCCGATGACCACCCGACACCCAGGCGATGCGGGCGGCGCTGCCGTGGACGGGCATTCTGTTCCTGTTCCTGATCGCGATCACCTATATCCCGGAAATTTCGCTGTTCCTGCCGGGTCTCCTGGGGGCGTGACCGACTAATACTCCGACACGTTCCCCGCTTCGTTGTCGAGGATCATGAAGGCGTCGAAGTAGGTGATTTCGGGGAGCGCGCCGGTGCGCTCGCGGACGGCTTCCCGCCATTCGGCATTGTGGGCGGCTTCGGCCGCCTCGCGGTTCTTCCACAGATAGAACCCCGACAGCCACTTGCCGTCATCGCTCCGCATGAAGTGTTTGCGGATCAAATCCGGCTCGGCCCGCCATTTGGGAATGACGCTCCTGGCGTCGAGGACGATATCCGCCCGGTCCGCTCCCTCGGGCGCCGGGTATCTGACGAATTCTCCGATCATCGGTGCCGCTCCTACTTCGCTTTTTTGCCGGCGTCGGTCTCCGGTTCCCAGACTTTCTCGTGGGCGGCGTGGGCGTCTTCGTCCCATTCGTGTTCGGTGCCTTCGCCCATGAACACCACGAAGGCCTCGGCGCCGTCCGGGTATTCGTATGGACCGTGCACTTCGTCCCAGCCGAAGATGTAGTCGCCGGGCCGCAAATCCTTGCCGGCGACGCACATGCGCCCCTTGAGGACGCAGATGGAGTGCCAACTCCTGTGGGCGTGCGCGGGCTCGACGTAGCCGGGCGGGAATTTGACCTTCATGTCGACCCGCTTCATCGCCTCGTCGATGGCGAAGACCTTCACCTGAACGCCTTCGGGCAGTGTCAGGAAGTTGGCGTCGACATCGTCCCGCCAGGGAATTTCATCATCATGGATGGCCTTGAAAGTATGGTCCATTTGATCGGTCATCTGCCTCTCCTGTCACCGCATGCCGACGCTATCATTTCATCAATTCGACCGAAAAAACCAGCGTTTCGATTTACGGGCAGGGTGCAAGCGCCTACCATCCCGGCTGGCGGGAGGAAACCGATGGCCCAATATCCCCTGATCAACGTCGCCGATGTGGAACCTCTCGGCGTCGGCGCGGAATTCGATTTCAAGCTGCCGATCGCCAAGCGGCACGGCAGTTCGACGGCCGCCTTTCACATCGTGTTCCCGCCGGGCGCCGGCCTCGGCAGGCATCTCTACAGGAACTGTGACGAAATCGCCATCCACCTGACCGGGACCGGCCTCGCCGGCCAGAACGGCGAGCGGGTGGCGGTGCGGCCCGGCACCTGCCGGGTGGTGCCGGCCGGCGTCGAGCACTCCTTCGTCAATACCTCCGAAACCGGGGACGCAACGGTCGTCGGGTTCTTCGTCGGTTGCCCGACCCTGGAGGATACCGGTTTCGAGATGCGTGGCGAGGCGCCGCGGGATGAGCGGGATGCCGCCGCCGGCAAGTTCTCGGACGGGCTGATGGTTCACCTGGACGACGTCAAGCCGGAGAACATGGATGAAGGGGACGGCTGGCTGATCAGTGATTTCCGGCTGCCCATCAGCGGTCGTATCGGCTACGGGTCGACGCTGTTCCGGGCCAGGTTCATGCCGGGGGCGGTCCACAAGAAACACGCCCACCGGCACTGCGAGGAGATCTATTTTGTGATCTCCGGCCACGGCCTGGCCGGGGCCGGTGACGACCGGGTCGAGGTGCGCTCCGGTGATTTCCACTACATCCCCGCCGGGGTGGAGCATTGGCTTCACAATCTGTCCGGGACCGACCCCATCGAAGTGGTCGGCATCTACATCAATGCCGCCTCCGTGGAGGCGACCGGCTACACCTATCTGGGCGACGTGACCGAGGCCGACCTCGCCGCCGCCCGCACATAGGCTCCGCTAAGGAATTTCAGGGGAATTTCAGGGGAATTTCAGGAATGGCCCGAGTACTTATCGTGACCGGCGGCAGCCGGGGGATCGGCCGCGAAACATCGGTGGGCGCGGCCCGGCAGGGCTGGGACGTCTGCGTCAACTATGTGGGCAACGAAGAGCGGGCCGGCCAAACCGTCGCCGCGATCCGGGTGGCCGGGCAACGGGCGGTCAAGGTAAAGGCGGACATTTCCAGGGAAGAAGACGTGCTGCGCCTGTTCGAGACCTGCGACTCGGCGTTGGGTGTGCCTTACGGCCTGGTCAACAGCGCCGGTATCGTGGGGCCCCATGGCCGGATCGACGAGGTGGAGTTCAAGGACATCGCGCCGCTGATGGACGTCAACATCAACGGCACGCTGTTGTGCACCCGCGAGGCCATCAAGCGCATGTCGACAAGGCACGGCGGAACCGGCGGGAGCATCGTCAATTTGTCCTCGGCGTCCTCCCGGCTCGGGTCCGCCGGCTACGGCGTGCCCTATGCCGCGTCCAAGGGCGCCATCGACAGTTTTACCTGGGGGGTCTCGCAGGAAGTCGCCGGGGAGGGGATCCGGGTCAATGCCGTCAGCCCCGGGGTCATCGACACCGAAATTCAGCCCGAAGGCCGCGTCGAGAGCGTGGGTCCGACCCTGCCCATGCGCCGGGCCGGGCAGCCGGAAGAGGTCGCCAGGGCAATATTGTGGCTGCTATCGGATGACGCCTCTTACGTGTCGGGCGCCATTCTGAACGTATCCGGCGCGCGCTAAGACCTCCGCGCGAAAGGAAAAGGCCCGCCTCGGAAGAGACGGGCCCTTGTCGCATCCGGCTCAGGACCGGCGGCGAAGTCCTAATAGGTGTACTTGTACGGCAACTTCACGCCCATCCCTTCGGCGATCTCGATATACCGCTTGAACACCTTGGTGCCCGGCAGGCCCTGCTTGTCGTAAAGTTGAGCCTTCTCCTTGGACCAACCGGCGAGAGCCTTGGCCATCACCGCGCGCTCGGAGAACGGCAGGGTCGTGACCGTGCTGCCGTCCTTGCGAAGCGCCGCCAGGGAAGCCTCAAATCGCCTGGTGGATTCCTTGGCGGTTTCGACCATCCACTTTTCGGATTCCTGGGAAATGATCTTCCGCACCTCCGGCGGCATCTTGTTCCACGTGCCGTTGTTCATGCTCATCTGATAGAGGAACGTGGAGCCCCAACCAACGACCTTGAAGTGCTTGGCCGGCTCATCGAGCTTGAAGCCCTTCCAGGCGGTCGGGAAGATGACGAGGCCTTCATACACGCCGGACTGCAACGAGTTGTAGGCCTCGTTGAGGCTGGTCTGAACGACCGTCGCGCCGGTGAACTTCAACCACGGCAGGTTGAGGCCGGCGCCGGCAATCTTGTGGCCCTTGAGATCGGCCATCTTCTCCCAGGGGAACTTGGTGCCGAGGCCGTAGGACGAGAACGCGCCCCCGCCCAGCCAACGCTGGTTATACTCGGACAGGGCGCCCGGCCATTCCGGGAATTCCTTGTAGAGCTGGCGCGAGATTTTCAGCTGCGTCATCGGATCGTCGGTGACGAAGGGGATGAAGTAGTTGAACGCCAGGTGCGAAGCCTTGGTCGGCTCGAAGCAGGCGCACCACAATCCGATGTCGAACAGGCCTTTTTCCACGCCCTCAAGGACGTCGAACGGGCCCGAGACGGTGTTCCACAGCTTGGTGAAACGAATCTTGTGGCCGGTTTCCGCCGCGACGCGTTTGGATATGGTCGGAGCGAAGTAGCCATCGGCCTTGAAGATCGGTTCCAGCGGCTTCATCGCTTGCCCGGAACCAATTTTCAGGGTGAAGGTATCGGCATTCGCGACGGACGCCGACGCCACGACGGCGGCGAGGGCGAACGCCCCATAGCGAATTGCTTTCCTGAAGCTAATCGAAGTCATTCATTGATCTCCCAAAGTGAAACCCCGGGGGGTGGGTCCTCCCGATCCGTACCTTGCAACGGGTGCGGGGTGGGTCTACAGATGGAGATTAGGGAAACATAATACATCATGGAATGGCAATAGCTTACGTACCGGTGCGTACCCGGGCTCACACAATCGTCAACAGCCTGGAGAAGCGCCGAATAGTATGCTTAAGCTATGTGCCGGAATGCCGGGAATAACCTCATCGCCGCTCGGGAGGCCGTCGACACATGAATGAAATTCCCGCGGGTCAACGGGATATCGTCACCCGCTCGACCAACGTCCTGAGCACCATTTCCGCCTTCTGGGCGCTGTTGCTCGCAGGGATATTCCTCTGGGACATCATTGGCCGCGAGGCCTTCAACAAGCCATTTTTGGGGACCCACGAGATTGTCGGCAATTCGATCGTCGGGATACTCTTTCTGGAGTTGCCGTCGACAATCAAGCGGGGCGCCATGTTGCGGACCGTATTTGTCTATGAGTCCGTGGCGGTCCTCTGGCGGCGGGTTATCGACAGCGCGTCATACATATTGGGGATTTTGCTGTTCATCGCCATTATCTGGGGCGGCTGGGGCACCATGCTCACCAGTTGGGCAACCGGCGAGATCGAAGGCGCCGGTGCGTTCGAGGTGCCCATTGCTCCGGTGCGCACCGTGATCATCGTGTTCAGTGCGATCTGCGTGCTGGTCTACCTCCAACTCCTTTATCACACCATCACCGGCAAAATCGACTACCACCAGGCGGAGCCGGAGCCACAGCACTAACCGGAAACCAAACCAAAACCATAACGCAATTCGCCTCAGGGGAGCCGCTTCGTGGATCCGACAATCGTCCTGCTGATCATTCTGGTCTTGCTGATCGGCCTCGTCATCGCCGGCCTGCACATTGGTATCGTGCTCGGAATGGTGTCGCTGCTGGGCACCTATCTGCTCTATTTCGATATGACCATCACGTTGGAGTTGGCGAACCAGTCGGCTTATGCGGTGCTCCGAAACTCGGTTTTTGCGGCCATCCCGCTGTTTGTGCTCATGGGCGAGTTCATGAGCAAGTCGGGGATGGCGACCGATCTCTACAAACTCGCCAACTACTTCCTGCGCAAGTTGCCGGGCCGTTTGGCTGTCGCCACGGTGTTCGGCAATGCGGTGTTTGCCGCAGTCACCGGCGTCAGCATTGCGTCCGCCATGACGTTTTCGCGGATCGCTTACCCGGAAATGCGCCGCTTTGGCTATAACCGCGCCTATGCCCTGGGGTCCATCGCCGGCTCGGCCAGTCTCGGCATGCTCATCCCCCCGAGCGTGCTGTTGATCGTCTGGGGTATCGTGATCGAGCACTCGATCGGTAAGCTGTTCCTCGCCGGATTCATTCCCGGAATCATCCTGGCCATTTTGATGGGCGCGTATTGCACCGTCCGCGCCGGGATGAAGAAAGAACTGGCCCCCGCTGTCGCAGAAGATTTGGAACAAAAGCCCACCGGCAAACAATTCATCAGTGGCATGGGTGTGGTGGTGCTGATCCTGTTGGTGCTGGGCGGTCTGTTCGCCGGCTTCTTTACGCCATCGGAATCGGCTGCGGTTGGCTGCGGCGGCGCCATCATCATCTCCCGAATCAAGGGGCTGACCCTGCGGGAGTACCGGGAAGCCATCATAGATTCCGGCAAGACCATCGCGCCGATCATGTTCCTGCTGATGACCGCCGCCATGTACGCCAAGTTCCTGGCCCTCGGCAACATCATCGAGATCATCCAGGATTTCATCAACGGCTTCGGATTTGGTCCAATCGGCGTGACCATTTTGATGGTGGTCCTATGGCTGCTCATGGGAACCCTGATCGACTCGCTATCGATCATTCTGCTGACCGTGCCGATCTTCTGGCCGATCGGCCAAGCCGCCGGCTGGGATGTCAACGCATTCGCCATATTCGGCATTCTGGCCATTGAAGCGGGGCTGCTGACGCCGCCGTTCGGCTTGCTGGTCTATACGGTGAAAGGGGCGGTTCCCGATCCGTCGGTCAGATTGGGAGAGATATTCGCCGGATCAATCCCCTACTGGCTGTTGATGCTGGTCGTCATGATCATCATCTGGGTGTGGCCGCAGACGGCGACTTTCCTCGCCAGCTAGGGTCTGTACTCAATTAGGGGATTCTCTTTTTTGCACCCTCTCCCCGCTCATCCGCAAGCCGTCATCACCGGGCTTGCCCCGTAAGTCGTCATCACCGGGTCGGTCAATTCGTCCGAATTGACCTTATTTGACCCGGTGATCCACGTCTCGCGGCCGGCGGCACACGTGGATGGCCGGGTCGCGGTTTGTCCTCCGGCCGGCGGAGCCGGTCCGGTGGGCCCGGCCATGACGCAATCATTTTATGCCTCATCGCCGCAACACCCCTATGGCGGCTCAATTGAGTCCGGACCCTAGAGCGGTTTCCGGCTAATTGTTGCAATGCCGACCGTAATGTGAGGGAGTCCCCGGCTATGGACGGTTCTCACGGCAAGGCGGCAGGCTGCCGCATCGGGATTGACACCGGCGGCACGTTTACCGACATCGTGCTGGTCGGCGACGCGTCAGAAGGCATCCAGGTCACGAAGGTGCCGAGCACCCCGGAAAATCCAGCCATCGCCCTTCGTCGGGGCGTGGAGGAAATCGCCGAACAGACAGGCCATTCGATTGACGATGTGGCCACCCTCTGCCATGGCACCACGGTCGCCACGAATGCGTTGCTGCAAGGCGAAATTGATAACCTCGCGCTGATCGTCACCGAGGGTTTTCGGCACGTACTCGAGATTGCGCGGCAGTCGGTGCCCGAAGGTTATGGCAACTCGTACTTCTGGGTAAAGCCGGACCGAATCGTTCCCGTCCACCGGGTTTTTGAAATCAAGGAGCGGCTCGATTTCCAGGGCAATGTGGTCCGGGGCCTGGACGAGGACAGCGTTCGGGAAGCCGCCCGCCTATTGGAGAAATACCGGCTCTCGGCCGTAGGCGTCTGTTTGTTGCACAGTTATGCAAACCCGGCCCATGAACAGAGGGTGCGGGAAATCCTCGAGGATGCCTGTCCGGGCGTGACGGTGTCCTTGTCGAGCGATGTCTGGCCCGAATACCGGGAGTACGAGCGCGCCATGACCACGCTCGTGGATGCATTCGTGAAGCCGGTGATGCGCCGCTATCTCTCGGATGTTTCCGAACGGCTGCCGGGTGTTCTCAAGGAACGGCCGTTCCTGGTGATGCAATCTTCGGGCGGGGTTTTGAGCGCCGGGCAAGTGGCCGGGAAGCCCATCTCGACAGCGTTGTCCGGTCCCGCGGCCGGAGTTATCGGCGCCCGTGCGGTCGGTGAGGCGGCCGGATTCAAGAATCTGATCACCCTGGACGCCGGCGGCACTTCGACCGACATTTGCCTCGTGGAGGGCGGTGCGCCTCAGCTTACCACCGATGCCTCCATCGGACCCTTTCCGGTTCGCTTGCCGATGATCGACATACGAACCGTTGGGACAGGCGGCGGCTCCATCGCCTGGGTGAACCGCGAAGGCCAGCTCAAGGTGGGTCCACAGAGCGCCGGTGCCTCCCCGGGACCCATGTGCTACCCGGACGGCGGCGACGCGCCGACCATCACCGACGCATCGGCGGTGATGGGCCGCATTCCGCCCGAACTCATCGGCGGCGGCATCCCGCTGAACGTGCAGCGCGCGCGGGATGGGATTTCGGCATTGGGCGAAGAGTTGGGCGGCGGTCTGAGTGCCGAACGGCTTGCCGCCGGGATCATCGAAATCGCCAATTGGAACCAGGCCAACTTGATCCGCCAGATGACCATCGAGCGCGGGATCGACCCGCGGGACTTCGCATTATTGTCGTTTGGCGGATCGGGGCCGGCGCAATCGCCGGCGGTCATCGAGCTTCTGGGGATCGGCACCTGTCTGGTGCCGCCGGACCCGGGTAACCTCTCGGCTCTTGGGTTGTTGATGGTGGACTATCGGTCCGACCACGTATTCACCCAGGTAACCGACCAGGACGACCTGAACCCGGCGGCCGCGGCGGAGATATACCGGACCCTGGAGACGGCGGCGGTGGATACTCTGGTCGCTGACGGCGTTGCCGCGGGAGATATCACCGTACTACGCCAGGCGGATATTCGGTATCGGGGCCAGTCCATGGAAGTGCGCGTCGAGGTGCCGGGCGGCGAGTTGACGGGCGCCCTGCTGGATCGGATGGCCGAAAATTTTCACGCGGCTCACGAACGGACCTTCGGCTATTGCTACCGTGACAGCCAAGAAATCGAGCTGGTCAATTTCTGTGTTTCAGGTCTCGGTCCGGTGTCAAAACCGGAGTTGAATGCCGGCAAGACCGCGCCGGCGGATTTTCCGCCGGCCTCCGAGACACGCCCGGTGTTTTTCGGCGAAGCGTGGGTGGAGACACCGGTTTATCTCCGTGGAAATCTCGAACCGGGGATGAGCGCGGCCGGTCCCCTGGTGGTTCAGGAATTTGGATCGACGACGGTGGTTTTCCCCGGCCAGTCGGTATCCGTCGACGGCAATCGAAACCTGTTGGTCCTGCCGGCGGGCTACGGGAATTAGGTGAAGCACCATGGGATGGACACCGGATCAGGAAGCTGACATCGCCGCGCTTCGCGAGCGAGCCAGGACGGTCGATCCAATCATCCTTCAGATCGTCGAAGGGACGTTGAATTCGATTGAGAGGGAGATCGAGTTTGCCGTCGAACGGACGGCCCGGAGCCCGATGATCCGCGAGGCCCACGACTATCGGGTTGGACTCTTCGACCGTTTCGCCCGCAAACTGACCGGCCGGTCCTACTCGGCCATGCCCGAGGCGGTGCTGCGCGACTACCCGCCGGAGACCATGATGCCGGGTGACGCGTTCTTCATGAACGACACCTATGACACCGAGGGAGCCATCGGCCACCTGCCCGACATGTGTTCGACGGTGCCGACGTTTCATGATGGTTCCATCGTTGCCTACATCCAGGTCTTCGGACACCACGATGATATTGGCGGCAAAGTGCCGGGCTCCATGCCCGGAACCGCGTTGTCGGTCTTCGAAGAAGGACTGATGATCCCGCCGATCAAACTCTACGACCGGGGCGTCCGCAACGATGAGGCGTTCAAGATCATCCGCCGCAACAGCCGGGTGCCGGAAATGCTGGAGGCGGATGTCGATTCGGAAATGCAGGCCATCCTCATGGGGTCGGCGCGGATGACCGAGCTGTTCGAGCGGTTTGGCCGGGAGACGGTAGAGGCTTGCTTCCAAGCCATCTTCGATCGCACCCGGGACATCTTCCTCAACGAGCTGATGCCGAAGATCGCCAACGGGACCTATTACGCCGAGGATTACGTGGAGCATGACGCCTTCACCGATCCATTGCTGCATAAGATCTGCGTCACCATGACCAAGACGGACGGCAAAATCGTCCTCGACTTTAACGGCACCGATCCTCAAGCGGTCGGGCCGATCAATTGGGCCGCCGACTATTCGGAGGGCCGGTATCTGATCAAATGGGTATCGCCGATCATGCGCAATCTGGCCGATACCCCTGAGCGGGCGGCGGAGATTCCCTGCAACGAAGGCATGGTTGATCTGTTCGAGGTCGTGTTCCCGCCCAAGGGATCTCTAATCACCCCCATCCGGCCGGCACCGACCAATGCGCGCGCCTTCCTCCTGCTCCGGTCCCTGAGCCTGTTCGCCAATGTACTCGCACAAGCTGTTGAGGGCAAAATGCCGGCGGATCAGGAGACCATCCGTTACACCGGGTTCTACGGTTACGACGCCGGCGGCGGCTATTTCCTGTCACGGGAAGTGCTGGGCGGCGGCAGCGGCGGGCGGTATTACGCGGACGGATCGGATGCCATCCACGTTGTCCCGGATTCGCGGAACCAACCCGCTGAATACACTGAAACCCAGTACCCGTTGCGGGTCGAACGGCTTGCGCTGGCGGAGGATTCCGGCGGTACCGGAGAATTTCGGGGCGGGCTCGGATATCTCAAGGAGTACCGTCCGCTGGTCGACTGCTTCACCTTGGTCTCCGCCGACCGTGTGCGGCTCGGCTGCTACGGGGTCAAGGGCGGCAGCTCCGGCGAGCCGTTCGGCGTCTTCGTCGATGCCGAAGGCGAAAACCGGAAGCTGGGCGGTCTCGAAGACGAGGTTCCCGTCAAATCGGGTGAACTGATGCGGGTCGAAACCACGGGCGGCGGCGGTTGGGGCAATCCTCTGGACCGGGACATCGAGGCGGTACGGACCGACGTGTGGCAGGGGAAGGTGTCCGCCGATGCCGCGGCGAAAGCCTACGGTGTGGTGATCGCGCGCGTCGAAGATGGCGAGCCGTTCATTGATGACGCCGCGACGGCGGCTTTGCGCCGAAAGATGCGTGCGGCGCAAAACACCGACGTTCCGATCATCGACCGCGGCACGGGGGTCGAGACCATCCGGCTCGCCAACCCGGGCGCCGGCGAATTGAAACGCTACGGCTGACCGGGGGGACACACTGATTGTTTACTTGCGGCGGTGACCGGTCCTCCGCATCCTTGAAGCCATGAGCCCGTTGTCGGTATTCATCTTCATGGGAATTCCACTGGCCGCCACCCTTGTTGCACTGATCTTCGTGGCGGCTTCGATCGTGCGTTGGGATAGGTCCGATCCGCCGGCCGAACACTACATCGCATCCCGCATGGTGTTCGAACCCGGGGATGAACGGGACGAGAAGTGGCTCAATGAATTGGACAGCCTGAGGCTTCCTTACCGTCATACCATCTGCTGATCCCGGCGACCCCCCGATCGGCGAGCTAATTTTTCATGCGGTCGGATTTTGACCTTGGGCAGGTCTGTCAGGGCCTGCCGTGCCATTGATGACGCTGGCGGTAGGCGCTTGAGGCGTGTTGGGGGCGAACC
>LXNI01000873.1_pt1 | contig 31131 bp, 21 predicted proteins | sample 809091 | NCBI WGS metagenome assembly LXNI01 (sample SAMN04870527, study PRJNA318959) | sponge metagenome | biome: 01000161; feature: marine sponge reef; material: water | host: Sarcotragus foetidus | place: Greece: Milos, Mediterranean Sea | collected 2013-05-29 | depth 5-7 m | reverse complement strand
GAGGGATTCGGCGCGGTAGCGTTCATGCTCGGCAGAGATTTGGGCGGCGGCTTTGAGCATGGCGAGATCGCCGTGTGCGCCGGCGAGTTCTAAGGCGGCGGCTTCGATTTCCTGGGTGCGAATCAGCTCGATTTCCTCGTTGGAAAGGTTGACGAGTTGGGCTATCGCTCTGGCACTGTTGCACATGGCGTTGAGTTGAGAGGGCTTGAGTTTTCCTTCCCGCACTTCGGACAGCCCCTGGCGAAGCTCCTGGATGATGCCGTCAAATGGCTCGGGAATGTGTTTACGGGACCTGGCTGCGTTGGAGGAGTTCCTGCCGCCGCGCGTGCGCCATTCGCCGGTTATTTCTTTAGGGGCGTGGGCGATACAGTAGCCATTGTATTTTTCCTGTCCTTGTCCCTGACAGGGGGATCCATCCGGTTTGACACCTTTACAAAGTGTTTTGGGCATGTGCTTTCTTTCTATAGCTGCTGTTGCGTTGTTCAGACGTTGCGGCGGCAAGGATAGTGAACGCCCGGGTATCTTCTTGCATCGTTTACGCTACGACGGTCCGGCAGGTCGTGAAGGACTGTCCGAGAAGCCGTACGAGGCTAGAGAATGCATGTTCTAGCCAGTGTAATCGGCATCTCGGAGTCTGTCAAGTCCGCATACTGTATGTTGTGTATGTGGTCAGGCTTTCAGGCATATGTTGCGTTGACCGGAAGTTCGGAGATATTTGAAAGGACAGGAGTTCGTGGTTACGGTGCGGCGGTCGCGGGGGAGGGTAGGCAGTGCTACCGCCTGCCAGAAAGCATCGACAAGCGAGGGCACCGACAAGGGGCACCCTACACGTATGCCCGCATGAGGTATTGGTCGAAGAAGATGGGATTGCCCAGTGCCTAGTTGGCAGCTCGTTCGTGAAGGGGAATGAGGGGACAGAACGGGGTATTTTTCTGAATTCTTTCATAAATATGTCCGCTTTGTCCGCTTGAAGGCATGTTCTGGGTGCAGTTTGGGGGTGGATCCAGGCTTTTTGTCCAAATAGACAATTGCTTTGAGCAAGGGCGCGAGCCCGCGCAGATCCTGTCTTTTGACGGCCGGCCGGTTGTGTTGACGCGTTCCTGGCATTCTCCGGCGCGGCCGGCTTAGACGGTGGCGAGGACTGCGGCGGACTCGCCAGGAATAGAGATGTGATTTGGAGGAATGCTAAGGGGATAGAAGTTAGCACTTGGCTGGCGTTGCCGGGGCATGGCTGGCCCTAATCGGTAGACTGCGAAACGGGAAAGATAAGGTGCATCCAGACGGAGGCGTTGCGCTCTTCTGCGGGAGTGCACCAGTCGGGACTTAGATTCAACCTTTCATGGTTCTAGATGGCTTAAGAACTGTATTCCAACCGTTGTCGATTCCAGGCCCGCATCAGATTGGCATGAATGTCGTGTCCACCAGACAACCGGCTAAGTGTCTTCCTGCGTTCAAGCGTTTCCAGCGTAAGCCGGAACTTCCAGACTACCGTGTGTCGCCGCCGTGTCTTGACTCTCAGGTTGCCCCTCCACGGGTTGGTAGGTCGCTCGATTGTACACCTTGGCTTGCAGTCCATTTTTTCGGCCCAAGCTAACCACTGATTCGCGTATGGAATGATGGGGTTGGGATGGGCAGGCGGCCTGGCTCAGGCGGGCACGAGGGCGGAGGGGTCGTCCGGGAGGACGGGCTGGGCGCCGAGAGCGATGAGGTGGGCGTTGTGGGGGGAGGGTAGGGTGTAGACGGGCTTGGCGGCGGCAAGGGCCTGCCGGCAGAGCGCTTCGGTTTTGCCGCCCTGTGCGGCGTGGAGGATGAGGATGCGGTGGGCAAGCGTGGCGACGCAGGCGTTGCGGCGGGAGGCGGAGGCGGCGGTGGGACGGCGGAGGCTGTCGGGGAAGGTGGAGAGGAGCAGGAGGCGGCCGGCGGCGAGAGGATCGCGCCAGGGGCGGGGGATACGCATGTTGGCGAGGCCGCGGGCGGGGCAGATTATCACGGATGGCAGCAGGGGCGCGGCACGGCCGGGTTGGGTTGCGGGCCGGCGCAGGAGGAGTTCGAGGAACTCTTTTTCGATGGGGGACTGGAAGCCGCCGATGAGGGTGATGGGGTAGACGCGCAGGGCGCGGGCGAGGTCGTAGCTTTTGAGGATGATGTCGCCGGGACATTTGACTGAGCAGAAGAGGGCAATAGGTTGACGGTCAAGGAGGGTTTGGTCGCCAATGAGAGTGATGGCGGAACCTCCTGCGGATTCGGTGCAGGGGCGAAGGGACGAGGGCGCGTGGGGCGAACCGTACTCAAATCGTGTGATCTGCAAGGGAAGGTTCCCCGCCAAGGACGGACGACTGCGTCCTCCAGGGCTTTTTCTTTCCAGCTGACTTGGCAAGCGTAACAGAGAAAGCGGATCGCAGGTAGTCCGCAGATGGATCATAGGCAGATCGTAGGCAATTCACAGGCTTAGCGTATAGCAGACGTATGCAGAAAGTACAGAAACCGGAAAAACGGCCAGGTGCCTGATGGAGCTGCCCGACAAATGCGTGGAGGGGCAGTTCAGGGGCCAAGGGGTGGCTCGGCCTCACGGCGACCTGTCGCAGCAGAGCGAAAGCACTCCGTTTTGCCCATCTCGCGGTCAAGTCGTTGGAGCCAGCCACTATTGGGTAGATGTGGGTTCGCATTTGAGTCCTAACGCCTCCACGTATCAGCGGCCAGGCAGAGAACACAGCCTAAATGGCAGGAAGGCGTGTGTTCGTGAACCAGTAAAGAGAATCGGCGATCGCGAGGCAAGTCGTAGCGGGAAGGAAAAACCGGCTCGAAAACATCCTCAGTGAGAAGGTGCAACAGTTCCGGAACCCTGTCGATTTTTCCTTCCTTCACAAGTTCTGAAACCGGCTGTTATGATGTTTCTCGAATCGCATCCTGCGGTCCCAGAGAGACTCCCCCTCATACCGCCAGTAGAGCGTAGCCTGAATCGTCTCATCATCAGGTGTGTCGTAAGCCCGTTTTGCAGCCTGATTCAGTGAGAGAACCAGTTCCTCATAGGCAACTCTGGGGGGATACTGCTGGACTACGACAACCGAAACACGGTCCTTGTCGGCCAGCGTCAGAGTGGCGCCTACCGGCACACCTATATATTCAAGGTTTATTGGCGGTCTACTCATCATACTCCCTCCCTGGTGGGTTGTTCAAGGGTACAGGAAACCCAGCCGTTATCGCCACCGTCGGTACGAGGAGGGCATAGCAGGCCGGGCCGGGGTCTTGGGTCAGTCAATGAATGGCATGACTATTGAAAGATCCTATCCCATCGACTTCTGGCTCTCAGCACCCCAGACAAGGAGCCATTGAACGGGAGGGGGAAAAACTGATGAATCATTCCCAGGCCTCGTAGTCAGACTTGCTGACGACAGTGCAGCCGTTTCTATGGCGGCGTGTGCGCAGAGGATCCGTCTTCAAAGGGCAAATTGAGTTGGCGCCGAGCTCGTTCGTCTGATGAAGGCTTCTTCGCGCCTTTCATTATCTCCATGTATGAATCCCAATCGCCCAGAGTTTGCAGCACGTTTGGTACAGAACTGTTCAGGGCGACGTAAACGGCCACAGCACATGCCTGGCAGTTTATCGAGCGTTTTGGATTGAAAGCAATGTCCGAAAACCCACTGTACCGCTTCAGTTCCTGCAGTACAGTGGGTTCCCGTTGACTGAGCGCAGTTATATAGAGCCAGTTATAGAATGCAGTTTGAGGCTTAGTTGGGAATCTTTCACCCAAGAAGTCGAATTCAATCACCTCTCCCGAATTACGCAGCCTGGGATCGGTCTTGGCTTCCCGGCTTGAGACTGTATAGAGATCGTGAAAAGGGCCACCGCCCTCGAACACCTTGCTCCCCTGATAGGCGGATTCAACGCTGATTGTTTTTGTGCCCTGAGTACAGAGTGAGAGTTCGAATGCACTCAGAGAGACTCCCAAGGCCGACGTCGACTTTCTGGATATCTCCAGAATTGGGTGAATCTCCACTTTTTTGGCAGCTTCGTGCAAAGAGGCTATAGACTTTCGCGTTTGCGTTTGCGAGAAGCCAGCGAACCATTGAAACTCGATGTCAATGGAACTGACGAAGGGAGATCCACTCACATCAGGGATGAAAACAGGGCGTATTGCCATTTTGTCTCCAATTTGCCGCTTTCATTATTGTCAAGAGCGCAGGTCGAGCGACATATGATGCTGCTGCCTAAGAACTCTCACGTCGATTTGCCACTCCAGAACCTATGGTCCTTCCGTGCACTGAAATAATCGGTCTTGTGGAAAACGCCGGCTGCTGTCAACGAGCGCACACGGTCCTGCCACTTAGAGAAAGTAAAGGTATCCCAAAAATGCACTTGCCTAATGTAAACTGCAGGAATTTGCCCAAAGGCTAAAACTTCCGCTTGTGGATTCGTAGGGAAGCTGCGAGGTATATTCAGATCAAAACGCCTGATATCGTCATAGTCGCTGAACATTTTCTCCAAGGCTTCCGGCTGTCGTCTGTCCTGCCGAGGAACTTCCCTCTCCGAGTTACTCGCTGCATTCAGCTGGCAGAATTCGCACTCCAGTTCCCAAAGAATTCTTACATCCAGGAGCAAGACAACCCACTGAGAGTGCGTTACCTGCTGTTGCCTAAAATAGTTCACTCGCTTGCTATAGAACAACATGTAATTCGGAAAACTGACGCTCAAACAGACGGCATCGGGACAGCCGTCCAGTCGATCGTGATCGACAGCGTAAAACCGCATGTGTCGCTCACTAAGCGTTCTCCGGCTCAACAAGCCATTGCGCAGGATACCAGTCAGGTTTTCAAGCCGGGTGAAGTGGCACAGCACGTCAATCTTGCGGTCCCGAGCGAGCCATCTAATGTCCTTCACGCGCCGTTGCTCTCTAAACTCCCGGACATGATCCGACACGATTCACCTCTGGGCTTGCGTGGTTAGCATAGCGCCGGCTTTTGCTATCAGTGATGCGATATTTCACCCACATTCCAGCCACGGTTCTGTCACCCCTTGACGACTCTTCAAGATTTTGCCTCAAATTCTGGACTAGGGGCCGGAGCGTAAAATGGAACAGTGCACCCTGTGCATGGAGGGGCAGCTAAATGGGCAAGGAACGGGGTCGACATACGGCGGCCCACTGCAACAGGTCGAATGTTGTCTAATATTCCGGCTCCGAGATCCAAACACTGGGACCAACCATAAGCCAAGGTGTAGAAAGGTGCAATTCACTCAGCGCTTGGAGGGGCAGTTCAAGGGTCAAAGAGCGGAGTCGCCAAAGAACGGTCTGCCGCAGTAGAATGAAAGCACTCTGTTCTGCCTACTTCGTGGTGCGAAGATTGGGGCCAACCATAGTGCAGCGGTCCTCATATGTGCCTCCTTTGGGATTATGACGGCCTGGGAACCTCTATTCTACCGCAGTCTTTTATCTCATTGTAGCGGTGTGTTACTATGGTGCCGTATTTCTAAAAGTAGCGAAAACACCACCACGACGAAATTGAATGTCAGTATCAGCGTCGACTGTTCCTTGAAAGTGCTTCGTGTTACAGTAAAGAGATACTTTTCCTATGGGGTTTCGCCTGCATTCTCCAAGGTATCAGAGATGAAGACAATTAGACTAGAGAATTTCCGCTGTTTTCGTTCCAAGCAGACTGTCCCGCTGGCCCCTCTCACACTTCTCGTCGGTGAAAACAGCACCGGGAAAACATCCTTTATGGCAGCAATCCATGCCATGAATAGAATTATGATGGGTAGCTCTCTTTCAAGTTCCTGGGGAAGCCCCTTCAATTTTGGCAACTTCAATCAGATAGCTTTTGGCGAGAAATCTGATTACAAAGAAAGCAAGATTGATATGGGGTTCGATCTTGAACTTCCTGACAGAAATGACCTTCAGTGTGATTTCGTTATCGGATCAGTCGATAGCTCACCTGTCCCTGTCTCCGCACGAATAAAGTTTGGCGACACATGGGCGACGATACAGTCCGACACAAAGGAAGAAGACATAAACAGCCTTATAATTGAAATCCAAAAAGGCAACCAAAGGATTGACTTTCCATTTGTGGTTTCAAACATATGGGAATTTCGATTGTTGAATTTGGTTAGTTTGGTCCTGACCGCCTTGCTTGACGGAGAACCCCAACTTGTCGTAAACATGACTGAGATTTCTAGCGAAGGAAGAGAATCATTACAGAGATTTCAAGAAACTATTGAATCTCTTGAGTCCTTTTTTTCGTTTGCTGGCGCTCCCACCCGATCAAAGCCGCAGCGTACATATGACTTAATCCCCTCTACACAAGATCCAGAGGGTACACATATCATGGTATACCTTGCGGAGTTGTCTCGAAACAACAAGGAAGCATGGATACCAATACAGAGGCATCTTCAAAGCTTTGGAAAATCGGCTGGACTTTTCGACGAAATCATTATCAGGAATTTCGGAGGTGGACAAAATGATCCGTTCCAAGTACACGTCAGGGAATACAAAAAAGACGGAAGCGGAGAATTTAAGAACCTCATAGATGTAGGATACGGCGTAAATCAGATCATACCCATTGTCGCGGACTTGTACCGTCTGGCACACGCAAATGTCTTTTTGTTGCAACAACCAGAAGTTCACCTTCACCCCAGCGCGCAGGCTGCAATGGGGAGTTTCTTTTGTAATTTTCCTTCGTGGAGGCAACAACTGATCGTCGAGACCCATAGCGACCACTTAATTGATCGCGTGCGCATGGATATACGAGACGGCAAGGGTAAACTGACCAGTGAGGATGTCCTGCTCTTGTTTTTTGAAAGAGACGGTCCAGAAGTGAAGATTCACCCCATCAGATTCGACGAAGATGGGAATGTAACTGGGGCACCGGATACATACCGCCAGTTTTTCATGGAAGAAACAAACAGATCGATAGGTTGGTAAGATGTGTGCAATTGTCGACACAAACGTAGCTCATGAGGTCTTTACGGATGCACCATCGGGTGCAGGGGAGCGCCTGCGGGACTGGATAAACTCGGGTCAATCCCGTTTGGTCGTCGGCGGGCACCTCTTGCACGAACTCAAAAAGGACCGTAATGTGCGGTCTTGGATACAAGAAGCTCTCAAGAGAGGGAATGCCCGCAGATTCAATCCGCATAGAGTGACAGAAAGAGAAAATACGTTGAAACAGAATTCCCGATTAAGATCTGACGACCCCCACACCATTGCACTCGCGCAACTCAGCGGTGCACGGCTTCTGTTTTCAAACGATCTTGACCTGCAAAGAGACTTCCTTGATAGCAGCCTCATTCATAGTCCTTACGGGAAAGTCTACACAACGGTCAACGACAAAGACAGAACGTTCACGCCAGAACACGCCTCCTTGCTCGAAACAGAGAACTTGTGCGGAGGAGTCTGCGTTTGAGAAAGGTGTCTTAAACCGACCGAGAATTCGAAAACCCAAAAGCCCGCCAGCGTGTTGCTGGCGGGCTTCGTGTGTTGTTGCGCCTAGCCGAGCGGCGCACCTTGTACTTTGTGCTCTCCCCGTTCAAGCATGGTCTCCGCACCAGTGATAGAAATTGAGGGAAGCTAGGCACTTTCTGGCTTGCTACTGTCGTCCCAATCGCCTTCCTTAGCTGCAACACCGGGCTGATCGCCTATTGCGACATCGACAACGATGAGAGTCCGCATCCGTCTGGATGCATCCTGCTTTTTCCATCTTGTGGTCCAGAGGTTGGGGCTCTCCGTATTCGCCTAGACGCACCTCAATTTTCCCATTTCGTGGTCTAGTCATTGGGGACAATCATATAGTCAGTCAAGCGTCGGGAATGGAGGAAAGATTATGACGAAACAGAGTCTTAGTCATGTTAACTCGATTCTCGTTTTCTAACGTAAACCCAGCCGGACCGAAACGCTTTCTCTGAAACCGATCCTCCGTCTTTGGTTTTCGTCAATTCCGTCACAGAAAATCCAGCGTCAAGGTTTACCAGATTACGGAGTTGGAGAAGATTGACCATCCCCTCATCAATGCCGTAAAGTCCAGAATCGTAGTGCCTTACCTCGCTATCAATTTGCTTCTGCTCTTTCTCGCTTAACTTCTGCTTGTCTTTCCATCCGATAATTTCCGCCCGCCAAGAGACCCTCGCAAAATTGTCATTCGTGGAGAGATAGAGAAGAACAGGGTTCATTGGGCTAGGGAGATCGTCTTTCAACTCCTTTATCGGGTACTCTGAATATGGCTGCATGAAAAGACGTATGTTCTCATCCTGCTCCTGGGTTTTGAGCATTTGCTCCAACTGATGCTTGTACATCCCTCTATAGAAAATCGCTGTAGCTGCCATACGCTCTTGCCTCCTCGTCACTATTCTACTATACGCTAAGCGCATTTTCATGTTGCTTGGTTGAACGGGCTGGGCAGGAAACCATCAGTGGTTTGGGGATCACCCAGTTGCTGCGCGACATCGAAACTTCCAATACCTGCGGGGCGGTCAGGTTGCGATGAAGTCCAGATAAGAGTGGGTCGGCTTGGCAGCTAGCGCCCGAGATAGCCAGGCAGGGCGAAAAGCCTCTGGTGTGAGGGATTCATGCTCTCCTGGTGTCTGGCAACTCTGCACAGGAACGTCGTGCCTTTGTAGAATTGTAGCATCCAATCGGATCTGTGCGTTTCATCGGGATGGGTGGGCTCTGCCCAAGACCACCAGTATTGGAAGACGCCTTCGCCGATATCTGCAGGTTCATCTACATTCTGTAACCTGCGGACCGATTGCTGAACTTGCCAATCCATGTACGTGGAGTCATAGCTGCCAACAACGTCCACTGAATAATCGAGCGGCAGATATTTATCGGTTTCTTTCCAAAACAGACCGACAATAATCCTCTCAATTACGTCCTCGATACGTTCGTCGTCGGGAGCGACGGACTCGCCGTAATCAAATGGCAGTGAACTGACCAAATTCCCAGACCAGCGCCGATTCCTAAAATTGAAGAGTGGATTTGAGAGTTCTCCTGCATTCGGGTCCTGCAGTGATCGTAACCCGCTCTTCTGTACCTGCCTTGCTGCGACGTGCCCCCGGCATTGCGGCGAAAAGATGAGAAAGTTGCGGAAATATTCGTCTTTCTCGGTGAGTTTTTCGTGGCAGTTGCGACAACAAGGCACAGTTGTGAGATTCGAGGGCCTCGGTTTAGGAAACAAGCTCCTGGGGGGAATGTGATCGCGGGTCAGGTCTTTAGGAGAGTGACAGTACACGCACCGTTTCTTTTTCTTCATGGCAGCCATTGCTGTTTACTCCCGCGAGCTCTGCGATTAATCCTGTCAACTCACGATTCGGGCAATGCGCTCACAGCCCGAGCGCGAACGGCGACCTAGTCCGGGCGAAGATTTTATCATAGTGAGTCCAGTGACGCAATCGACATTTGAAGAGTTGGCCTTTGGCAGGCTTGTTCTGATTCGACAGGTCCACGCTCACAACTCAGTAGACAGTTCTGGGTTCCCAGAACTGCCGATGACGACTCTTGGCCATTGAACCGCCCCTCCACAGATATGGTGAATCTCTCGTTATATACACCTTGACTTGTGGTCCAGTTCTTGGGGCCCGCTTCAGATTCCAAACATGTTGAATGCGTTTCTTAATGCTTGTTCTTCTGTTTTACCTACTGCTTCGCGTTCGACAAATAGGTTCCCAGGACGTTTCAATGTAATCTGACAAACAAAGCCTTCGTTTAGAACTCTTATAGAGGTACCCCAATCGAACCCAAACATGACATTCAACTTTCGAGCCATATGGAGAACAGCGCCATCGGTTCCTCCAATTCCAAACATCTGACAAGCGTCATGAAACGAATGGAAGTCAGATGTCAGACCGCTTCGTCTTACGACATCGCCATTTGGTAATTGCGCCTCGATAGTGCAACGGCAGTAGGGGATTCCCCACAGGTCCACTTCTTCTTCTTTACTGTTCCAGCCATATCCGAATGCCTTGTGTAATCGTCGGGCGTACGATCGCTGAGAAAAGACATATTCCTCTTCGTCTTGCCATTGCGCTTCTCCATCTATGTTTGCATAGCGACGGGAAACCGTGACTTTCGTTTTGTCTTTTTCGTCAAGTGGTTCATGCAGCATGTTTATGATTTCACGGGTTTTGTCGTTCATCATTCATACTCCCTTTCGAGGTGCCCGCAACGCGATGGAGTGCTGGTGCCGAGAACGAGCAGGCAGTGCTCATTAGCATGGTCTATGGTGAGCCCCAATACTTGGACCACAAGACAGATTAGAGAAAACGCATCCGTCCGAATGCGGCCGGCGCCGATCAGAGCGCCTAGTGCCGGTCAGTCGGCGTGGATCAAGGCGTTATTCGCGCTGTATTGCATATTCAGGGCCGGACGCTCCCCCAGGCTAGAAGAATGAGACCCAGGACTAGCGACACTCCACTCAACCAGAAGGCACAGCGAACTCTGCGCATCTTGGCGCTGGCTATATGGGAAACAATGTGGATTTGGCTGAGTAGCTGTTCTTCAATCACGTCTGAAGACATCTCCTTGGATCGCTTCACAAACTCCTCGCTGCGCATCGCGGCGATGTCTTCGAAGTAGATGAGAGATTGGCCGGTTCGCGGGTGCGTTGGCATGTAGACGCGGGCCGCCGTCAAGACGGTGGCGAACATGAAGGCAACGAAAGCGATCAGAACGACCCAAAGAACCGCCATTTCGAAACACCACGGCTCGGCGAAAAGGGCGGGAATCAACTTCTCGAATCGGGCCGCCAATGCACCGAGGATCGCGATTTGGAGCGCCAGGACGGGCGCCGCTTTGGCGTCGGCCGATCTGATAAACGCGATGGAGCGCGACAACGACTCGTAATGGGAGTTCAGACGTTCTTCCATGATTATTCTTCAGGTCTGCAGCCGGCCACTATTGTCTCGCAGAACTCTGCGCCGTGTACGCAGCACCATTTTGATTTCAATCTGTAGAGATGATCGAAATCCAGACCCATCTCTGTGGGCGCTGACTCTTCGTTCCACAGACATTCTGTCTCACCGATGGGAATATCAAGGCCATCGCCCTGGACACCGTCACTGCAACCGCAGGTCCAGAGGAGAGCCCGCCGCCGGATATAGGAAGCTTTCTGGAATTGAGAGTAAACCCGGTCGGAAACTACCACCTGGTTGGAACATGCCACCGAACTGAGTTTCGCCGCCATGTTTACGGGCTTGCCTCCCCACACTTCATTCTGCTTGGCGCCTCTAAGGCCCAGTCGTCGAACGAGCAATGTGCCCCGGTCTATGCCGACACCGGCCGTCAGTTTCCATTCGGTTGTAGTGTCCTTCTCGAATCGAACGGCAATGTCGCGTTCAACCTGGGTTCTTGCTGTGACCGCGCTGGCCACGGCGCAAAACTCGGACTGTGGACCACTGAACAGAGCAAAGACGCCGTCGCCATGAATGTCGATGTAGTTGGAACCGAACCGTTCGAAAATCAGGACCATCGCCCTTACAAAATAGGTGTACGCGAATGCTGATGTCTTAGGGGTGCTGTCTGCACTCAGTTCAGTCGAACGCTTCAGATCGACAAACACGGCCGTGACATTCGGAATCTGAAACCATAAGCCCTTATTGACCGGTCCTTCTTCCGGGACTTCATTCAGTGCCGTAATCTGCACGCCCAATGCGGCTTGGGCATCCAGCTGTGAAGTCAGGTCCGCCAGGACCCCTTCCAATAGCAATGTGATAATTCACCTCGTGTCGTTTAGGGCCGCCGCAGCCTGCTGCTGGCGGTATTAAATACATTAGATGACGCGGTTACGCGGCAATTCCGCCGCACCGGGGCCGCTTCCCCCTCTATTATCTCTCCAGATACCGGCGGTCATGATCTGCCTTCTCCTGAAGGAATTTCCATTCAGGAGAACCGTCTGATGACTTCTGCAGAAATCCAGTGCTTCAAGCCATCAATAAGTTGCATACAATCCTCAGAAGTCTGACCGAAAATGTCTGCTCTGACGAAAGGCGACTCGTCGCGATGGTCGGCAATGGAATTTGTAATCTCCTGGAGGACAACCCCAGCGGTCTCAAAGTTGTACAAGAAAATGCCCCTGGTTTGCCCCCGCCAATCTGGGCTGCGTCGGTATACACTGTTCATTGACATGAGCATCTCAAGCTTGACAAAGTTGAGGCGGTATCGATCTTCATCAGGAATCAATCCTTTGGTGAACTTTCGCAAAGTATTGAACATCCATTCGTTGAGAGGAAGTTGGTTATTCTCCATTCCTTCCAACATCGTCATCGGACCTCTGGGCTCAAATCGTTGATAGGGCGCGAAGGCTTGTACAGCAGTCAGCCTTTCGTTGTTCTCTCGACGAACTGCAGTTGAAAATAAGTGGCCAAGAAAGGCAAGCCGGTCCGCTTCAACGGCACCTAGCCCCAAAGCGTAGAGGAGAAGCATGCCTGGATAAAGCCGCATATCAAACCATTCAACTTTCCCGTTGGGGCGAGGAACCATAGAGAGCCGCTGTAGAGCACGTTGCCAGTTCTTACAGTGCTCTGCTTCTGCCCAGCGTCCTCCCACCGTCGCCATAGTTGTCAACATGGAACAGACCGCCTCATACTTACGAATGCGTGCTGTAACTGTCTCCGTGGTTGGGGGCGGGTTGTTCGCATCGAAGTCTGGGCCGGACGTTTCCTCTATCACACGCTCGACAGTTTCATCAATCAGGTCTGCAAGTTGAATCTTGTATCTTGACTCGGCCAGGAAGCGTTTTAGACTCGCGACAGCGGCGTCCGTGGAAAGAGGGAGGGGCTTCAAGGCTTGTTCAGTCAATTCCACAGCCTGCTGGGTTCGATAGGCTTCTTCACCCTTTGAACGGAGAAGCTCGGACGCGGCATCAAACGTCATGCTCTTGTGAGCTTCGTCATACTCAAGAAAGAAGCAGTCGGCCCTATCCTTCAACAACTCTTCTTCGAGGCGGGAGTTGACTTCAGGATCACGACCGCTACTCCAGATGCCTTTGGCGCACTCAACACCATAGTGGTCTTTGACGTGAAGGTCGAGTCGCTCATTTGTATTCCATGTCCACCTGTACGTGTGCCCCTCATCAGTTGGGGCGTATTTGGCTAAGAAATGACAGTTCTTACAACAGTGATTCGTGGATTCGCCCTTAGTGTACATGGAAGTGGCAACGGGGGCCTGCACTTGGGGCGTGCCCGACATCTTCTGCACCAATGCCTTATAGACTTCCTCAATTGAAACCCTACGCAAATCAAGATACCCAACAGTCGGCAATATTCCCTCAATTTCTGTATCATCAAGTCGGACTGGCAGAATATACTCCCTGTTTTCCTCAAAAGCTCTTGCCTGAGCACTGCGAAGTTCGAGTCTTGTCCACAGTTTCGTGGCATAGTTTTCAGAAAGGAACACCACGCAATAGTCCGCCTTATCCTTATAGACCGTTGTTAAGTGGACGTACAGGTTTTTCCCCCAGAGATCTGCCCGTTCGTACTTGTCGTAAAAAAAGGTATAGCCGCCAGAATTGAGAAGAACGGCCAACGCCTCAGCGTATGCTCTATCTTCCCCCGCGAAAGACAAGGCAACATCAAACTCCCTCTGCATTTCCCTATCGCTCCTTCACCGCATGTTTAGACTTGTGCGTTTAGCCCCGGTATCTACGCTACGATTTAATCCATTAACGGTTCTCTTGTCAAAAAAATGATCAAGTAGGTTGGTACAGATTTGCCTGCGTGGCGCGTCCTTTTCCACTGTGGCAGCAGGCAGTTTGTCATTGATGCGGTGTCATTGGCCTGATAAGGCGCTACCTCCCCAGACCTTGCTGAATGTAGCAGTTGATGCGCTAAGAAGATTGCTTCGTTGGTTGCGTTGGTCTGAACCGAAATTCTGGGGAGTTGAGAAATGACAGGATTACAACCCGGCTGTGATTTGGTCGTCTGTCTCGTTGTCGGAGCTGTCTTCGAAGACGTGCTTTCTGAGTGTCTCCAGGTTACTCTAGCACTGCGAGGCGCCAGGGATTTCGATGCCGGCAAGGTGGTGCGTCACGTTATAGTTCGGTGCCTTGCATATGTCTTAGCGGGATGTTTGTCGACGAACCTTGGCCCTAATTCTGTCTCTGCACGCTCTTGGTTAATGCCCCATTGTAGACTTAGACTCGTGGTCCAGTCTTTGGGTCCTGCCTTCAATTCGGGGAGCGAGGAGGCCAAAGCGGAGTTCTTGCGCCTAATATAGCGTAAGCGAAAAAGCCAAGTGAGCGGGGTTTCGTGGTATAAGTGTCGTAGTTGACCACTTTCGGTCGCTGTCCGACGCAGAAATTGCGAATCACAAACTTGGGAAAACGTATGACGTACGAAATCCTCACACCGAATTTAGACTGTTTGCGTCAGGAGTATGTTCTTGTCCAAGCCTGGAAGAAGACCTCGAATTACATTCGATATCATAACTGGTATTCTGACACATTAGCGCTCGATAGAGCTACGTCTAACCTTCCAGAGTTCATTGCCGAATTGATGGAACGTCTTGAAGTTCCCGAGCAGTGGGAAAGCGATCCTCTTCGTTTGGTGCTGGCGCCCAAAAGCCAGAAGTGGTGTGTGTCAAAGGACAAAAAATGGGAGCCAGCTGAGAGCGGTGACGACAAAATTCAGATGCGGCCACTTGCTCACGTAAGCCTGCGCGATCAGGTCGTAGCAACCGCACTGATGTTATGCCTCGCAAATAGAGTCGAGACAGCACAACAGGATCCACGGCTAAATTTTGAGAAGGCCGATTTTCGAAATAGGGTAGTTTCCTACGGCAATCGACTATTTTGCGATAAGGCTGAAAACGAGCTGCACCATCGATGGGGCTCAACAAAGCTCTATCGATCCTATTATCAAGACTATCGTTCGTTCATATCCCGACCCAATACGGTGGCGGAGTTATCGGAATTGAAGGATGGACAACGTGTCATCATTGTTGAGACAGACTTAGACAAATTTTACGACCGGGTTCGTCCAGAAATGCTTATGAGTGCTCTTGGTCAATTAAGAAAAGATGACGATGATCAGAAGTTTTATGACCTTGCTAAGAGAGTCCTGGCTTGGCAGTGGGACGATGACGACGAGGACGACATCAAGAATTACGCTAAGCGTTCGGAACTTGATGACTTCACGCGAGTGGCACTTCCCCAAGGCTTGGTTGCTGCAGGGTTTTTCGCCAACGTAGTTCTCTTATCCTTCGACCAACAGCTCAAGAACAGGTTCGGTCTGGAGATCGAGAGCGGTGTCTGTCTTGAAGATGCCTGCCGATATGTCGACGATTTGCGTCTAGTCGTAACATCAGATCGTGATGTGGACGAATGCAGAACAGCTGTAGAGATGTGGCTTCGAAGCTTGCTAAACAGAGAGGCTAAAGGGCTCGTCATATCTGAAAAGAAAACGGAGGCGGTGGAGTTCGGTGCGTCACAACGACCAATTGTGCGCCAAAGTGAAAGGATGAAACGTATTCAGGAAGCTGTGTCCGGCCCATTTGGTATCGCCGAAGGGTGGGTTCTACTGGATATGATCCAAGGACTGGTTCGGTCACAGCAGGATTTGGACCGAACGCAATCCGATAGCGGTTGGGACTTCTCTCCGAAATCCGATGTGCGTGAAGAGAGGGTTGCTAGGTTCGCAGCAAACCGTTTTCGCACGACCTATCGTTTTATTCGGCCTCTTTTTGAAGACAGACGGTCGGCTAGCGAACCTGAGAAAACAGATACTGAGTCTGAGGAAATCTCTAGCGAGTCTGAACTCTTCTTGAATATCGTAGGACCCCATAGTCGGCAGGAACTTGATGAAGACGCAAAGGAATTTGCTCTACGAATAATCGAGCGGTGGATAGAGGATCCCTCAAATGTTCGACTCTTATGGGTCGGGCTAGACATTTGGCCTAATCCGGATATTTTGAAGGAAGTTCTCAGGTTGTTGAAGCCCTACATTTACACCAGTGAAGGCCCACAGAGACGGATAAAGAGGCAAGTCGCTTGGTACTGTCTCTCCGAGATCTTGCGAAGAGGTGCTACGGAAACCAGTATCGTGGACGACAAGGATTGCCTCCCAGAAGTCGCCGATATCAGAAGATACAGAGAAATTTTATGTGCAGAAGCGGCTCAATTGGCTTCTCCCGAGCTGAGGACTATCCCGTGGTATCTCCGACAGCAGGCATTCCTCTTCCTTGCCTGCTTTGCCCCTGCTGCAGCACCGGATATTCGCACAAGCCGTAAAGCAGAAATAAAGGAGTACCATAAACTCATCCTGTTTCTTCGGGGGGCGAGTAGCCGCCTCAGCAGTTCAGAATATGCGACTCTTTCGGTAGTTGCTCGCCGCGCGTTTTTGGATGCCGACAAATCCGCTGAATTGATTCGTTGGGGGCTGACGGCAAATAACAAGAATGCTATTGCAAAGATGGATCCATCGTTTGCTCTTGAACTCAGAGATGTTGACTCAAACTTTGACGAAGGCTTAACAGCAGGCGTCAAAGAAAGTTTGTGCCTCGAGAATGGCGTGGCTAGCAATGATCTCCCGAGTCTTGCGGAAACGGTGTTGGGTGCAGGACCTGTCAGCCCACTAAGAAATGAGCTTTCAATATTGCGCTTCGCGGTTGCGTTTTTGAAGGAAATCCGTTTCCGGGAAGAACTTCAGGACGAAACGATTCCTCCCGGGCGTGTCAGATTGATATTGGAAGACGACGGCGACATCGTCAAAGTATCGAGATTAAAAGTTTCTGTGAGTGAGCCTCCTTCTACGAGTGCGCTTTATCAGCCGCCAAGGTGGTGCGCCCAAGATGACCGTTGGCGCTTCCAATTGGGGTTTCTCTTACGGTTCATCCTTACGCGGCAGCGAGATTTTACCGCCTTCGTAGGACGCGAGTATTGGAAAGTGCAACACGCCACCTACCGCCCCGTTCGGAGTCACTGGCATCAACGGATCTATGGCCTTTACAACGGCCAGTCCGCATTCGGCGATGACTGGTTACCAATTACCGACTGGATGGAACGATTTCTATTGACCCTACTCCGCTGGCCCGGCTGCAGGACGCCTGCTGACTTCGAGTGGGTCAAAGAGGGAATCAGCAAATCGGTGCGGAAGATCAAAGATCGGATTCAGCGTCTTGAAGAACAAAGGGGGGCTGCGACCCAAACTCTCATGATGCCTATGTTTGCGGAGTGGCCCACCGAGAGACCAAGGACGCGATCTTTACGTGGTTGTATAGTGCAGACAGTAATGCCGCGAGATAAGGATTTTGACAACAATGACATTACTTTTTCACAACCCGAGATTCGCAGGAAACACCGCAATCACCTATCAGCCGCACTTGAAGCCGTGAAGAAAATGCTCTACCTGCGCAAGACACATTTGGAGGACGACGGCCGACTAGACTGGCTCATTTTGCCAGAGCTAGCCGTCCACCCAAACGACGTGAAGACACATTTGATACCATTTGCACAGAAATTCAAGTCGATCATTTTGGCTGGTCTTACCTATCAGAAAATACTTGATGACAAAGATCCAGTTAATTCTGCTTTGTGGATTCTGCCCAGGCAGCCTGAAGAGAAAGGATTACAAATCCTGACTCGGCGGCAGGGTAAGTTCCATATTGCTCCAAATGAGCAAAAATATGATGTGGATAGCTTTCGACCTTGCCAGTGGTTGATTGGCTACCCGTGGTGCGAAGCAGACAAGAGACCACTGTGGCTGTCGGCGGCTATCTGCTATGACGCGACCGACCTCAATTTGGCTGCCGATTTGCGGTACGAATCAGATGTTTTCGCGATTCCCTCCTTCAACAAAGATGTCGGCACTTTTGATCAGATGGCTAATGCTCTAAATTATCATATGTTCCAGCATGTAATCGTCGTAAACAATGGTCTGTACGGAGGCAGCAATGCTTATTGGCCTGTTCACGATAAGTTCAAGAGACAGATTTTTCACTTGCATGGTCAGCCACAGGCATCGATTGCATTTTTTGAAATTGAGGACATAGACAAAGTTTTGGACCGACGGCAACTTGCCAGAAGGGACGGCCGACCGGAGAAGGTACCTGTTTGGAAAAGCCCACCAGCTGGCCTATAGTGATTTCAAGGAACACACCGAGTTTTTCGAGTAACCTTCAAACCGACATGGTGGCCCTACGCGTTCTAATCAGCGCCGGCCACATCCGTCTAGATGCACCGATTCTTTCCAGTCTTGTGGTCCAAAGATTTGGGCTCACCATATGAAACCTTCATACACGGGCTACAATTCGCGCTATGTGTGCCGTTCTGACCCGAACTTAACCTTTGCAGACAGGCTCCCAGCACGACTCATTACACTTGGATAACTTGGTGGTCCATTAAATGTCGCACATAGGATAAAGGCCCATTAGTTACCAAATTTCAAGGGAAATTGTTGCAATGACTCCTACAGAAGAAGAACGAACGTCAAAACAGTTTTGGGGAGAAGGGTCCACACGGATTTTCATTAGCCATGTCGCTCTTTACCAACAGGACGCAATGGAAATAAAGGAAGCTCTTGCTCAGTTTGGTATGGCTGCATTCGTTGCACACAAAGACATAAAACCTTCTGTGGAGTGGCAAATTGAAATAGAATACGCTTTGTCAAGCATGGACTTGCTTGTTGCGCTCTTAACAGACGGGTTTGACAAGAGTCCTTGGGCCAATCAAGAGGTAGGAATCGCATACGAACGTAAAGTCCCGATTTTCCCCATTGATCGAGGATCACTCCCCGCAGGTTTTATTTCGAAACTTCAAGCATTACGCTGTAGATCGATGAGTGGAGAGCAAGTTGCGTTGGAGCTGATTAAGTCCTTCCTCAAAAGGCCAGACCTAAGCAGTCTGGCCGTAGACGCTTTCATCACCGCCGTTTCTAACGCCTACTCCTTTAACTATGCAAACAGTTTGGCAGGATGGTTGCCTCACATAGACTACTTGTCTCCTGTCCAAGAGAAAGCCCTTGTCTCGGCCTTCAACTCAAACTACGAAGTGTATAACGCTCGTGATTTCTACCGCACAATTGTCGCTCATTTGCAACGCATGACTGGCACCAGCTATTTCCTTGATGAACCTATCGCAACGATACGAGGCCTAATGAAAAATAGCGTCAATAAGTACATAACTGGTAAGACTGGAGAAATTTGTCTTCATGCTGGAACCTACCGTTCTCGCTGCCATCTCAATTGCGAAATCCATATGGTTGAACAGTCGCCCTTTCCTTTATGCCAAGGAGGTGATTTCGAATGGCATTCGGCAAACTGGGCCTTGGTAGAAACAACCTGATCCTCTTGAGCAGGCCCCAAAACTGGACCACGAGCTAAAATGAATGAAGGAGCAAGTCATCTTGTGCGTGGAGGGGATTTCAGTGGTCAAATAACGTCGTCGGCAGACAGAGGTCTGTCGGGTCAGGATTAAAGCACGCTACTTGTCCCTTTTTTTGCTCTTAAGGCTGGGGCCAGCCGTACGGTATGTGCAGTCGAGAGAATGCCTTTCCGTCTGTTCTTCAAGCTTACAACTGCCACAGAGCGATGCATAGAATCTTACTTGGTCTCTATGGTCAAGTTAATTTGAGGTTCGCTGCATGAGTGGTTGCAGTTGCGATTTCGACCGCGCAGCAATAATCTCACTTTGGTCAAACGAAGCACTGTTGATTCTCTGAACTTGCGTCGGATCAACGGGAAGCAAGTACTCCCTATCAGGAAACGCGGTAAGGCCGATAGCGACATCATAGGATATGGGAAACCACGTTCCAGACAGTGAGTCATTCTCTGCCTGCGAAGGGATGACGACGGGGCCGCAACTTCCCAGTATGAATTCAGTGCTAGAATCCCGATTGAAGCCAACCAGCAAGCCGACTTGGCGACTATTGCGTTCTAACTCGCTGTTTACTTGGGGAGGCAAACCAGCGGCAAGAGACGCCAGATTGTTGTGCCTGGCCATTTCTTTTAGGTTGGCCCATTGCGGGCTTAAGTCATATGCCCTTCTGTCGAAGGCAGGAAAGCCTTCTTCCTGGAGTACGTAATTGATTGCTGCGTCTAAGGCTTGTTCAGAGTCAAGCTCACTCAATAGGCGGGTGGCGTGTTCGGGAGTGCGGAGAAGGGACGTAAAGAAGAAACGCTTCCAAGCATGCCAGTGGTTAGGAGTGAGTCTTGGGTGGTTCCCTTTTCGTGCAGATTGAATAATCTTCCTTAACGCAGGCGCAGCGGCGCTCTCGATCTTGCTGAGTTGCTCCTCAACTGCGAAATCATCCTGCTGTCCGCCGCCGCTGTATCGGACATAGCGTCTCTTTTCAACGAAGGCATTCGGTGCCTTAACCTTGTATTGTTTGCCCCGTTCCTTGTCGAGCATGTGGAGACGTCGGCTGTCGTCCGCGAAATTTCGCACTATCATCTGTGCTATGTAATGATTTCGTCTGGGAAAATTGGAACCCAATCTGGCCTCCTAACTGTGCAGGAGCGACTCTCTTCTCGATAACGCAAGAATTCTTGAGTTGCGGAAGCGACTCTCTTATCCTCTAAGCCTCACTGCCCAGTACCATACTTGACGTCGTCGTTGAAAATGAAATCCAGCTCTTCCTGTGAGAAGCGATATCCCTTGCACAACTTTGAATCAGTCTCCAAGAAGACCCGAGAAAATCTGTCAGATTCCGATTGAGGTGCGGGAAACATTGCTTTTCTTCGCCTGGGATTCCCTTCTTTCCGGCGCACATATTGATTGCCAAAACTCGTTGAACATAATCGAAGATATCGAGAGCCTCTTCTCGATTCCTGAATAATCCATTCATTATCAAGAGATCGGCTCTCCTTGTAATGCGGAAAGCTCCTCGATAGTTGTAGTTTCCAACATATCGTCCTGCGTTCTTCTTGAATACTAGCCGCCTGTTTCGTTCTTTATGGAGGATTCTGCCTAGCCTTGTAAGTAGCGCATGATGTGCCGGGGGCAGATACTCCAACACAGGGAGATGATCACGGACAAGGTGTCCGGTTTCTTCGAACCCTGAAGTGGGCCCCAAAAAATGGACCATGGGCAAGGTGTATCAATGGAGCAATTCACCGAGCCTGTGGAGGGACAGCACGATGGTCTAGAAGCCGGCTAGGCGGCTTGTCGGGTCGTAGTCTTGGGCGGTCCGGACTCTATCGTATTTTGTAGTGTCATCTTGGGGCCAACCATAACGTTCGTGCATTTTCTCTGATTTTTCGTGGGGTGGCCACAACTAATATAGAACCTGGATCATCTCCCAGACACTTTGCAGCCATTCGAAAGACTTCGATATGGGGAACGATTTTTCAAGAGTTTCCCACCCCAAGATTATAGTCAAAACCATCAAGAATATAGTCACAATCGTTAAGATTATAGTCAGCGCTACCAGAACACGCGTGAAACAACTGATCTTTTCCTGAACACGAACATTTTCCATTGCTCCCAGCATCGCGCCATATTGCGTGCCATGATCGCGCAAAGACTGGTCCATCTTCTGAATCCATGCAGCACGTTCGCTAATCATAGAACACAGATGGTTCTCCAACTTAGACCCATCAGGGTAATACTCAGCCTCGATGGGAACGAAACTTGGATATTCGAAAAAATGTAGGGATTTGGGCTGAGCATAGTTTTGGAGGTCGCTCGTTACAACGTTAATGTCTACGCTGAACGAAACGCGTTGAGCCAACTCCTTAAGTATCTCGACCGAGTTAAGACCAGGGTCAAGCCTCAGCGTGGCAGATTCACGAAAAGCACCGAGTCGTTTGCCATATCCTTCCAGCATTCGAAGTAGAGCCCATAACCAGAGCGGACCATCCATTGCGAAATTGTCCACGTAGACAATACGAGCTTCTCTACCTGTCCAATTCATGGCGTCCCTGAGCAAATCATCATCTAGATCATCTTCCTTGATCGTAAGGATTGAGTGGTACTGAGGAACACTTCTGGCCCAACTTGGCGCCCTGAACTTCAGTCCCGGCAGATCAACACACGACCACGCTTCAATACCCAAATCTAGTCCTAGTAAACGGAGGAAAAAGCGTGCCGAATTATCTGAACTCGGAAAGGGTTCTGTCTGTCGCAATGTAACAAATTCGCAAGTCGGCATCTCACCTTCGAGGAGTCCAGAAGAAAACAGGCCGGGTAAGTTCGCAGAAAACCACTTCGTAACGGTGCTTCTCAGTTCATTCCGAATCTGTCGGATATGATTGCTTTTTTGCGTATCGGGGTCATGAATAGAACGGGTGTGTGGAGAGATTTCAGAGTAGTAAGTTTGCCGTTCTGTCCTCAGTGCGGTATCCAACCTTGTCGCAAAACTCTCGTGCAGGCGAAACATCATGACAACGCAGGCCAGCGAGGAAGAAATGGAAAACAGACGTCCACTCATTCTGGTCACGTGCGAAGGCGGTTGTGCAGCTGGGTGGACTTGCTTGTTAGTCAAGTCATTTATTCCCGACGAACGAATTGTGCCAAGGTTTTGCCAACCGCCGCCCCCTGGATGTTCCCGAGACCGATCCGCCCAGTCCTTTATTGCACTGAATCCGCGAATGCCTTCTTCATCCCATCCTAGTCTCCGAATGTTGGTAAGAAGTGCCTCCATGTGTGAGGGCGCGTAAAATTCGACAGCCCAGATGCAACAAAGGTCGATTTTCTCATCGTCTGGTGGTGTAGTTCGTTCGTTTTCCTGCTGATCTCTCTTACGATCAAGGTGCAAAGTATCTGGGAATGGGGAGGGTGTGGATTTGCGGAAGGGCGCGGGAATCAAGTCTTGCACGAATTTTCTGAAATGCGCAGCCACCCTTCCTGTCATTAGCTCACAGCCCCATACGGTACTTGATATCATAGTTGATAATGAAATCCAGCTCCTCGTCGGTGAAACCGTAGTGTTCGGCGAGGACGCGGTCGATTTCGTCAACGATTGGCTTTGATGGCTTCTGGTTGAATTCATCGTAGATGACTATTCCGGTGGTCTTATATCTGGTCTCCTTGCGCGTTTTGTGCTGATGGAGATTTGCCATCAGTCGATTAGTCAACTCGCCGAGCTGGGCTTTCGTGACCTCGTGCATGTGATCAAGCCCAAGAGGGAAATTCACGATTTCTCTCATATTCAGATGACGACAGTCTGACAGAATCAGGAACCACCAGTAGAAAAGCGAACTGTTTAGAGCCCCCACCGTCGCCGAAGCATCTGCCCCTGTTGCCAAATGCAAGGACTTTACCTGAGTAGAAATCTGCTCGCCGTCGCGTTCGTTCCAGAAATAGGGGGCAAAGTCCATAGCGCGAACCCAGTATTGAGGAGCGTTATGATAGTAGACGAGGCCTCCCCATTTCTTTAGTGAAGTTCCCAAACTGCTGTAGCTTTCTACTTTTTCCAGAATTCTCAATCCAAGCTCATGTCCTATTTTCGGAATGGAACCTCTTGGGATTTTCGCGTGACCGACGATATCCGCAAATGACAATATGTCAAACAGCTGAGGTCGAGCTTCCGATCTCCAACGACAGTAAGAGCTAGAGTTAGTGTTTTTCTCTCTACTTGAGCCCTTATGGGAGAGAACAATAGTGGCACGTATGTGCTGCAGCCCATCAAAGAGTCTTGCGGGGCGATCATCGAAATGAGCAAGCCACATGCTGTTGCTCAGGTCAGAGAGCCTTTCCTGAATTGGTGCCATTCTCTCGGTACATGAAAGCGACAACTGAACAATCATGCCCATTCGCCCGCCATTTCGAAGGGTATCGTAGGACCTTTCGAGAACGAACGCATAGAGATTGCCACAACTCGAAGTCTCGTACCCGGCTATCCTATAGTCCTTCACTGCTCGATACTCCACATACGGCGGATTGCCGATGACCACATCGAACCCGCCTTTATGCAAGATGCCGTAGAACTCGACGAACCAGTGGAAGGGCTGGTGGCTGGCCCGCCAGTGGGTGTAGCCCCTCTCGTCGTCCTCTTTCACCCCGTACTCACTGGCCAGGTAGCGATCAAGTTCGGCGCGTAGGGCGTCCAGACGTGTGCGCAATTCCAGCTTGGCGTCGGCAAAGTCACTGGCGTCCATACCGCGCTCGGTTTGCATGGCGCGAAAGCAGCGAAAGGCGCGGTCGGTAAGTTCGGCGCGTTCCTCGATGTCGGGGAGGGCAAGTTCCTTGATCCAGTCGCCCTGGATGGCGCGTTTGACTTCGTCGAGCGAGGCGAAGCCGACTAGGGTATTGCCGGCGCGCACGTTAAAGTCAATGTCGGGCAGCGGCTCGATCTGTTCGTAGGTCTTGAGCTGGGCGACGAGTTTGAGGAATAGGCGCAACTTGCAGATCTCTACGGCCTCTTCCATGATGTCGACGCCGTAAAGGTTGTTGATAATGATCGATTTGAGGATGTAGTAGGGCACGCTGGCGTGCCTGTCAACCTCCTTTGTCACCTGCTTGAAATTGCTCAGCTTCCGGGGGCTGTGCTTGCGCCGTGAGCGCTTCAGGTCGTCAAGAAAGCCGTCCATGGCTTCGATGCAGGCAGAGTAAAGGGGTTCGAGGATGTTGAGGGCGGCGAATAGGAAGGCGCCGGAGCCGCAGGTGGGGTCGAGTACGGAGACGCTGGCAAGGGCTTTCCAGAAGGCGCTCACCAGCTCGGACCCTTCGCTGTTGGCGATTACATCAAGGGCGAACTTCTCGATGTCGAGGTTGTAGGTGATCAGGTCGTTGATCGAGGTGACCTCACCGGCCGCCAGTTTTGCGTGGATCTCCTCGTAACGGCGGCGGCGGGCGACATGCTCGCGCCAGGTCTCGGTGGGTAGGGCGCATGCTTTCGAGGCCGGTTCGTTCCAGCCACCGCGGTGGTTGACGTTGTCGAGGCCGACGGCGATGTCGGGCGGCAACTCCTGTTTGGCGGCCAGTTCCACGCTGTTGTGGATATCATAAGTGATGCCGTGGCGGACAGCGTCGTAGAAGTAACCGTCGGGATCCTCCTGCAATAGCCGCCATACGCCACCGCCAGGTTGAAATGCGATTGGGCACGCCTTCCTGGCGCGGTCGAACAGAAAGGGGATGATGGTGTTGCGGCTGATGTAGCCGGTGATGTCGTCCTTGGTGTAGTAGGCGCCCATCTGCTTCTGGTTGATGTATTTTTCGAAGATGTAGCCGAGTACGTCGGGGTTGATCTCGTTGTCGTTGCGCAGGGGGCGGTCGTCGAGATGCCACTGGTAGGCATCGAAGAAAGCGAAGATCCTCTCAAAGGCTTCGTCGGGGATGTCGATGTCGGGGTGGTCGCGTTCGAGGTCGTGGACGTCAAAAAGGCCGCCGTTAAGGTAGGGGACCTGGCCGAGTAGCGCAATCAGCTCCTGGTCGCGGTCGGCTTCAGGCTGGCCCAAGCCCTCGTGGAAGAGCTTGAGGAGGAAGAGGCGGTAGAAGCCGGCGAACCTACCTGAACCGTGTTGCTGGCGCACGGTGTGGAGGCGGTGGCGCAGGTAGTCGGGGTCGCCGTCGAGGAAGCCGCGTTTCTGGATGAAGTAGATGAACATCATGCGGTTGAGCATGAGGGAGGCGTACCATTCGCGATCGGCGATGTTGTTGATGCCTTCGATGAAGCCAAGGAAGGCCTGATGCTCTTTCTTGAAACGGTCGTAGAAACGTTTGGTGACCTTTTCGACATCAAAAGCGGCACGCACGCGGGAGGAAGGATCGACGATAGTAATGTCGGCTTCCTCGTCGAGGGTGAAGACGATCTGTTCCAATTTCTGGATGAGCGATTCGCCGCTGTGGCCGGAATAGTGGATATGGGTGCGTGAGCGTTCGGCCCGTCCCGGTTCTCGTTTGACCCAGAGCCAGTACTGGGCGCTGCGGTCGTGAGGGCAGAAGATGATGAGGTGCTCGCGCACCTGCCTGGCAACGGATCTCTCGATCTTCTGGCGGGTGGCGTGGTCGGGAAGCTCTTCGCCGGGCTGGGCGATGTAGAGGTAGACGACGAAACCGCTCTTCTGGACGATGGCCTGGAGGGGGTAGGCGCGGTCCTTGACAGTAACTTCAGTGTCGCTGCCGCCGTGGTCCCAGCCAAGCTCCTGGGTGAAGAGGGCGCGCAGATCGAAGTCATCCAGGTACTGTTTGACTTTGGCGCGGTCGAGTTTTGGGGGCATGGTCAGTCTTCCTCCGGCCCAATGAGGCCCAGTGAACAGATGATACGGGGTTCGCGGCGCTCCTGTTCGCCGTGAACGATGCAGAGGCGGTCGTCCTCGCGCATTTCGATGACGAGGCCGGCGAGGTCCTCGTCGGAGATACCGCTTTTCAACTGGCGGTTGAGGGTATCAGTGGCGGTCTGGCGCAGGGGATGGCGGTAGATGTCGTCGACGGCACGGCGAAGGGGGTCGGAGTCGAAAATTTTACCCCTGACCTTCTCGGCGTAGTTCTTCAACCGTTCATAGGTGCGGAAGCGGGCGCCGGAGGGACGGCCCAGCTGGCCGCCGACTTGCTTGTCGTGGGTGGCAGCGCTTTGCGCGGCCTGGCGGACGAGCGCGTAGTGCGTTTCATGGCGGGGCAGAGCGGGCGTGTCGGGCCTGCACTGGGCGGCGCGCAGGATGTCGAACTGGCTCTCGGTTACGCTGCGGCCTGCGCGGTCGAGCCAGACAAGGGCGTCGTTGTCCTGGGCTGTGCGCAGGTAGACGAGCGCGCCGTCGGGCCGCGAGGCGGCAGTCTGGTTGGCCTTTGAGGAGTGAACGACGGCGGGCATCTCTTCGATCGCTTTCTTGAGTGCGGGCTTGCCGTCGGTGGCGTTGTTCCAGATCTGGTAGGCGTAGGAGGCGAGATCGACCTCGGCGTCGTCGTCGCCGTCGAGGATGCCGGCCTGCTCGTTATAGAGGTCGTGGACGGCACGGGCGTCTTCATCCTCAAAGAAAGCTTCATCGGTACCGACGACTTCGGCGTTTTCGTTAAGTCTTGTGCGCACGCGGGCGCGGAGGCGGATGAGGCGTTCGATGCCCTCGGCGGGGAGGAAGGAGTAACAGAGGATGTCCTGCGCCTGCTGGCCGATGCGGTCGACGCGGCCGGCGCGCTGGATAAGGCGGATGATGGCCCAGGGCAGGTCGTAGTTGACGACGACGGCACAGTCCTGGAGGTTCTGGCCTTCGCTGAGCACGTCGGTGGAGATGAGCACGCGCAGCTCGTCATCGGGCGAAACCTGGGCGCGTTTGCCGTTGGCAACGGGGCTGAAGCGCCAGGCGAGTTGGGTGGGGTCGGCACTGGCCCCGGTAACGGCTGTCAGGCTTTCGACGCCGGCGGCCTGGAGTTGCTCTTCGAGATATTGGACGGTGTCGGCGAACTGGGTGAAGACGAGGACCTTTTCGCCGGGGTGGGCGTCGACGAGGATCTGCCGCAGCGCAGTGAGTTTTGCGTCCTGGGCCGGGTCCCACTGGCCGAACCTTACGAGGATGGCGCGCAGTGAACTGGCGTCGGAGAGCAGATGTTGATACAGGTCTTCGACGAAGAGGTGGGGGCTGAGCCAGCGGAAACGGCGGCGGTAACGTGATGCGAAATTGTCGTAGACCTGGGCGGCGCGCTGGCGGAAATCGGCTTCGGTGCGCAGGAGGGCGGGCGGGACCGACTCGGCCGGGGTGTCTTCTGCTTCTTCCTGATCGAAGATGCTGCTGACTGTGACGTCAGCGTCCTCGTCGTTGGACTGGGTATCCAACATGCCGGCGTCGGTGGTGCCGATGGGAAGGGGCTGGTCGTTCTCGATGGCATGGAGGAAGACGAAGTTACGCAGGATATGGCGCTCGAGCGAGAGCAGAAAGGCATGGCCGCTGCTCTCCAGGCGTTTGAGCAGGTTGGTGCGGCAGAAGCCCATAAGACGCTTGCCGGCGCGCGAGAGGTCGTCCAGAATATCGTCTTCTGCTTTTGTAGGCGGTGTCAACGGGGAAGGGGAGACGTAGTTACCGAGGCCATAGCGGGGCAGCTCGAGGGCGTTAATGTCGGCGACCACGTCATCGGCGAAGAGGCGGGCGTACTGATGGTCGATTTCGAAGGGGGCTGTGCGGGGCACGCGTACCGGGAAAAAGGAACGGCGGCCGTCTTCGAAGGTGAGGTATTTGCGCCCGTCTTTGGGGTCGGTGCGGGCGTAGTTCCGCTGGATAAAACTGCGGGTGCGGCGGACGAGATAGAGGCGCATGAGCTCGCGCCAGTCGTCGGCATGCTCGGACTGTTCGAAGGCGGCGAGCGAGCGGAGCGGGGCCTGGTGCTTTTGGATAAACCCAATCTCTCCGATCTCGGTCAACAGGCGTTCAGGGCGGATGCCGAGGTCATCGTGTTCGGGAACGAAGAGGCGGAGCTGGCTGGAGAGGTCCTGATAGGTCTTGTTGTAGGGCGTGGCGGAGAGGAGGATGCACTTGCAGTCGTTTTCCTGGATGTACTCGTGGATGGCGCGGTAGGTATGGCCCTCGCGGTTGCGGAGATTGTGGCTCTCGTCGATGATTACGAGGTGAAAGCGGCGCATTTCAGGCAGTTCTCTGATTGCGCGGGAGATCGGGAGCACCATTCCCCGCAGCCTGTACTGCACGCGGTAGTCTTCCCACATTGGAACCAGATTTTTGGGGCAGATGATCAGTGTCTGCAGGCCGAGGTCGTCCTCGAAAATGCGTGCGAGGGCAGTGGCCATGAGGGTTTTTCCTAGGCCGACGACATCGCCGATGAGGACGCCGCCGCGCTTGTTGAGGTGATGGGCGGCGATCTTGACGGCGGCGGTCTGGAAGTCGAGCAGAGTATCGCCGAAGTCGGAGGGGATGCGGAATTCGGTGAGGCCGGCGCGCGCCTCCTGGGAGAGATGGTAGGCGATCTTGACGTAGATGTGGTAGGGGTCGATCAGTTCTTCGCGCGCCCAGCTTTCGTCGATGATGGCGGCCAGCTCTTTCGAGATATCGATGCACCAGCGGTCGTTCCAGCGCTTTTCGAACCACTCTGCGAGCTTTATGCAGGCGTCATGGTCGAGGACGTCGACGTTCAGCTCGCCCTGGCGGGAGAGTCCGGCCTGGGTGAGGTTGCTGCTGCCGAGGTAGCCGACGATAGGATTGATGGGATCTGCGCGGTGCAGCAGGTAGAGCTTGGCGTGGAGAGGGTGGGCGAGAAAGAGTTTTACGACGACCTTGCCGGCCTTGAGTTGCTTTGAGAGGCGGCGCAGGCCGGCCTCATCCTTATTGGAGGGGGCGCCGAAGGTGAGTTGCTCACGGAACTCCTCGGCCAATCTGTTCTTGAGACGCAGGGCAGCCTGGTTGTCGAGCTGGTCTTCGGCCGGGGCCAGGCTGCGGGCGCGACGCAGCTCTTCGTGGGGGAGGTTCTGCATACCGACGAGGAGACGGCAGCAGTTGCCTTCGCCGCCCGGCCAAGGTTCGATGTGCTTGTCGATGGAGCTCCAGCCGCGCAGGTTGTAGTAGCCGACGCAGAAGTCGGCGCGGTGGGCGTGTTGGAGGGTCTCGGTGAGAGCGTCGCGGAGGTCGCTGTCGATGTTGTCGAAGATGCGGGGCATCGGGTGTGTTGTTCCTCTGCTAGGCGGGCGGCGCAGTTGGGCTGAGCGCTTGGTTACGGATGTCGGTATTGGGTTATGCAGGCAATAATTGTCGCACAGAAGAATTGATTTTGCCAGTGAAATGGGAGCCGAGGTTTTCCACGCACCGCGGGGATAGACCAATTGGGGAATTGTATCTTCGTCATGTTCTCTTAGGTCCAACGTACACTCGGGGTGATCGCAGAGCGAGCAGACAAGGGACCCCCCTACACGATTCAGGCAGCCTCATGAGGTCTTGTCACAGTTCGCTGCTGTCGCCTCACGCCTGGCCTCGCGGACAATACTTCTTGTCCACGGAAGTCCGCGATGGCGGCAATGTTACGTTTTATTTGGGGACCTGCTTTAATGGGAATCGTCGGTCAAAAGCCACTTGACGATAGTCCATTCGTGCTTGCTGTAGTCGCCGGTATTGACTTCGCTGGCGCGTGACCAGTCGCCGTAAGGCGCGAAGGTAATCACGCTGTGTTCGAAGCCCCCGATGCCGGACTCGGGATAGTAAAAGGAAAAGCCAACGGCGTTGACGTCACTCCTGAGGCCGTCGACTCTCTCGCTGGCAATCGCCAAGCCCTCGGCTGCGGTGACCGGTCTCAACAGCCTGATTAGGTAAACGTATCTGACGGCCTTTTCGTCCGACATATCGTCGACCTCTTCAATAACATAACCCATGGAGAAGTCCGGCTCCGCCGGTTCACGGAAGCCACTTCTCATCGACAGTGGGATGGCAATCAGTACAACGAGAAAGATAGCAGATGCGCAGCCTTTCAAGCACCCGACTGCACTCATCTCCGATTCCGGCGCTTCTCGTTCTGAGGTACCGTTGCTCTTGTCTGTCATACGCTCTGCCCCCAATTTGGTGGATATGTGCCTAAGAAAGTCAATTTCGAACTCGTGCCTGCTGTGGTCTCCGGATCTGGCCCTTATGTAGATCGAATTCGTGCAGCGGCAGATTGCGCATACATTATGTACTGAACTTCGTGCTGTTTTCGTTCCATGAATTTGCAGGCTCCCAGGGGGTCTGACTCCCATTTAAGGGGCAATAACGACCATTTTCGGTTCGTCGAGATTGTGCAGGTAGTGGAGGAGCCAATCAAGCCTGTGTCGAGCTGCGAGAGCTTTTTTCGAATTATTCTGCGCATACGGGGGAAATGGAAGACATTCTGTTTCCATTCGTTGCGGTAGGCGATGAGCACGAAATGAGGGCGCGGCTAGGGTTGGCGCGGCGGCGGGATGTGCGTGCCGAGGTGGACGGGCGCTTGTTGTGGGCCCGGGGGATAGGCGCTCCGTTTGTTCTTTAGGGTTCTTTTTGTGGCCGAAGGTGGCCGGTTTACAGGTGAATCATATCATGGGGAACTGCGAGGTGAACTCCTTTTTTTGAACCACGAAGAACGGCAACTGCAACGGCAAAACATTTATCCACGGAGGACACGGAGGGCCACGGAGAAGGTCAACATCAAGACCTTTATCCACGAAGGGCCACGAAGGGCCGCGAAGAAGGCAACTGCAACTCCTTTTGTCCGCGGAGGACGCGGAGGGGCGCGGAGTACGGCAACTGCAACGGCAAAACTTTTATCCACGGAGGACACAGAGGACCACGGAGAACGGCGACTGCAACTGCAACACCTTTTGTCCACGAAGGGCCGCGAAGAA
>LXNI01000872.1_pt1 | contig 31135 bp, 25 predicted proteins | sample 809091 | NCBI WGS metagenome assembly LXNI01 (sample SAMN04870527, study PRJNA318959) | sponge metagenome | biome: 01000161; feature: marine sponge reef; material: water | host: Sarcotragus foetidus | place: Greece: Milos, Mediterranean Sea | collected 2013-05-29 | depth 5-7 m | reverse complement strand
GGTCGCGTCGAGTTCCGTCTGGACGTTGACGGCGTGAAGTGGTTGCCACGTGCCCGTTTTCTTCCGTACGACACGGCTCCTGCCGGAACGTGGCTTCGGTCGTCTCCCTATGTGTCGGAGATCCGCATTGAGGCTCGCAGGTTGACGGACGGTCGCGTCGAGTTCCGTCTGGACGTTGACGGCGTGAAGTGGTTGCCACATGCCCGTTTTCTTCACTACGACACGGCTCCTACCGGAGCGTGGCGCCGGTCGTCTCCCTATGTGTTGGACGCGACCTCCGGACCTTCGCCCGGGGATGAGGATCGCGCGCCGTCGGTGCCGGCCGCAGTGGTGACGCCGACGGGTGTGCCGGTGGCCGTGCTGGAGAAGACCGGCGGCGGTTATCTCGTCCGGACGCCGTGCGGGAACACGGCCGAAGTGTCGGGCGGCACCCCGATCGGGCCGGTGCGTGTGGTGCTGGATCCTGGCCACGGCGGCCCGGCCGATCCCGGCACCGTCGGCCCCAACGGGCTCGTCGAACGCGACCTCAACATGGCCCTCGCCGAAGCCACCCTGGCCGAACTCACCGCGCGGGGCATCAGTGCCACGCTGACCCGCACCGGCAACTACGGCGTGGCGCGGACAGTGCGCGCCGCGTTCGCGGACGCACTCGGCGCCGAGGCTCTCGTGTCGATGCACCACAACGGCCTCGAGTCGTCGCCGAAGCAAGGGGAAGGGCCGGGCACCGAGCTGTACCAGCAGTCGAGATCGGCCGAATCTGCCCGGCTCGCCGGCGTGCTGTACGAGGAAATCACCGAGGCCCTCAGCACCTTTGAAGGCGTCGACTGGGACAGGTTGGCGGACGCTGGTGTTAAACGGATCAATTGGCCTTCGCCCAAAGGCGGCGACGTGCTGGGAATGATCAGGCTGCCCGTGACGACCACCACACTCATCGAGTACGGCTACCTCACCAACGATTCCGAAGCCGCGCTCTTCGCCACCCCCGAATACATCACCGCAGCGTCCAAGGCCACCGCCGACGGTATCGAGGCCTACCTGAACACGGCCCGCCCCGGCACAGGTTTCATCCAGAAGGCGCGGGTTTACGGATTTCCTCCGCGGGACTTCGGCCGTCTCCGTTGCGCCGATACGGCGTTGGAGTAGTCGCATGCGCTGGTCGCCCATCGATCGTTGCTGTTCGGTTCTGTGGAGGTCTCCGTGAGATTTAGGAGCATCGCCGCCGGACTCGCCGCCGCCGCTTTGGGCGCTTCGGATACTTACGGGGATTGGCGGAAGGAGATCAACATGAATTCGCGAGACGGCCGCCATTGGAAGCGGTTCATCGTGCTCGCCGCGGTCACGATGCTCATCGCCGCGTCGTGCGCGGCCGATGATTCTGCATCGGATGCCGCCGGCGCGGCTTCTGCAGCTGCTGACGCTGCAATGGCCGAGGCGAGAGGCGCAGCCGCCGATGCCGCGGACGCGATGGCCGAAGCTGAGGCGACGGCAGCCGCGGCCCCCAGTGCACAAGCGGGCGCCGGCACCGTCGGGCACCGGCCCAACAGCAGCCCCATAGCCACCACCGCACCCACCCCCACCCAGCGATACATCGCCATCAGCGCCGGCGGCGACCACTCGTGCGCGCTCACCACCAGCGGAACCATCACCTGCTGGGGCAGCAACTTCTTCGGGCAGACCGACGCGCCCGCCGGGGCCTACATCGCCATCAGCGACGGCGCCTCGCACTCGTGCGCGCTCACCACCAGCGGAACCATCACCTGCTGGGGCATCGACCTCTACGGGCAGACCGACGCGCCCGCCGGGGCCTACATCGCCATCAGCACCGGCGGCACGCACTCGTGCGCGCTCACCACCAGCGGAACCATCACCTGCTGGGGCTGGAACGACCGCGGGCAGACCGACGCGCCCGCCGGGATCTACACCGCCATCAGCGCCGCTGGCTACGCGCACTCGTGTGCGCTCACCACCAGCGGAACGATCACCTGCTGGGGCGAGAACACCTACGGGCAGGCCGACGCGCCCGCCGGGACCTACACCGCCATGAGTGCCGGCACCTCGCACTCGTGTGCGCTCACCACCAGCGGAACCATCACCTGCTGGGGCAACAACACCTGGGGGCAGGCCGACGCGCCCGCCGGGACCTACACCGCCATCGGCGACGGCAACGCGCACTCGTGCGCGCTCACCACCAGCGGAACCATCACCTGCTGGGGCGAGAACACCTACGGGCAGGCCGACGCGCCCGCCGGGACCTACACCGCCATCAGCGACGGTGCCTTCCACTCGTGTGCGCTCACCACCAGCGGAACCATCACCTGCTGGGGCAACAACGACTACGGGCAGGCCGACGCGCCCGCCGGGGCCTAGACCGGCCCTTCGAGTTTTGTGGCGCTTCGGATATTAGCGGGGAGTGACGGTGGCGGGGAGCGCCCAGTTGGGTTTGCCGGCGTAGAGCAGGCCCGGATCCGGTAGTGGGCGAAGCGGCGGAAACCGAAGGCGGCGCGTTTGACGCGTATGACGAGGTTGTTGATCGCTTCGGTGGGGCCGTTCGACACTGAGGTGTAGCTGACTCTTTGCGACGGGTCGGGTTGGGTTTCAGGCAGCGTCCGGTGGTCGCTGGCGGGTTGTGGTCGGGGGGTAGTCGGCGGGTTCGTCGCTGGCTCCTGCACCACGCCCACGTCGTCATGACCGCCGGCGACAGCATCCGCCTCACCCAAGCCGCCGCCGGAAAGGGGGTGACGCCACTGACCAACTGAACCCCGGGCAAATCTGTTGGCCACGAACGGGCAGTTCTGTTGGCCACCAGTGGGCAGTTCTACTGTCCGCCACTGGGCAGATCCCACTGGCCATTGACACGCCGCTGCCTCCGACGCCTTCACGTCCAAGGTGCCGGCGTAGAGCGCCCGGTAGATGGTCTCGGCGGCCGGCGGCTGCGCCGCGTCCTCGGCCACTAGGTCGGCGCGGATCGCCCCCGGGGGAGCGCCCCAAGCGCAACTCCCGGGTGACCCGGTCGCGCAGCGGCCCCGGCTCCTCCAGGCGCCGCCGCGGTCGACTTCCCGGACCCTCACATCACAAGGCCTGTCCCATCAAGTTCGTAGAGCCCCAATCAGGGCACTGTGATACACGCGAATGTACGCTGTTGCGCGGTGCCGGTTCGGCTCATTACTCGATGGGGCGCTGCCGTTGTCACCGTTGCGGGAGCAGCTCTTGCTGATATGCCCAAGAGAATAGCCCCTTGCCATCGGTTGGTAGTCGCATGTCCGTTGCTCGCAGTTCATCGACCAGCGTTTCGGCCGCCGAACGCTCCAGTTTGCCGCGTCGTACTCCTTGGGTGACCAACCACAGTGAGCCGTGGGCCGTGATCTCATCTCGTTGCGCTAGCCGGCTGGCAGCACGCTCGTCGATGATCGCTACACCCCCGTGAATCTTCGCCCAAGCCTGTACGGCGGCCTCACCAGTGTTCGTCTTCGGACCGCCACCCAGTTGCGACTTGTAGCGAGCAAATGCGGAGAGTTCGTGTTCGTCCGAGAGTTCAACTGGCTCCAGCCAATCCGCTGTCAGCACGTCCGCCAGGTCCGGCATCGTCGCAGCTCCCACACGAACCTCGATTCGAACTTCGAGTGGCGTCAGGCATCGGTACGGATTGACGAGTGACTTGAGTGTCGACAGCCTTCCGGCGCGGGCGAAGTGATTTAGAGGCGTATTGTCGAAGATCAGCGGTGGGCTCACGCGAGCGGCTCGAACTCGCGCCTCCATGCCTCGAGCGGCACGTCATCTTGTGCCGGAAGCTCCGAATGATCGACCGTACCCCACAGGAGTTCCAAGACTCGCGCCTCGGTGAGCTTCCCGCGCCGGTATGCCGCGAGCACCTTTCTGCCGTACAGCGGCGGCACGCACGGCGGGTCGAGTTCAGCAATCCAATGCTCTCCTAGTTCAATGAAGTCCGCACCGGAAGGCGGCTGATTCGCAAGCTCCTCGCGAGTCCCAGCATCGATGGCGCCAAGGTTCCGCAGTTGAGCACAGACAGCTGTCCAGCTCAGCCGATGCCGCACCGCCGCTGCGACGGCAGCGAGACGAGGATTACCCTCAAACTCTGACGTGATCGCTTGAACCTCACCCCGGGGAAGGAGCAGGTGGATCGCGAACGCGTTGATCATCTTCTCGTTGTCATCCTGCGGGGAGAGCCCGACCTCCGGTGCGTACGCGTCCTGGAACACATGATGACCGAGTTCGTGAGCGAGATTGAAGCGGCGCCGCCCAGGCTCCAACGCTCCGTTGATGACTGCGACGCCTAGATCTCCGACCGCCACATACGCAGCATCACCACCCGCCTTTCCGAGGTCGAGGGAGAACGAGAACAGACCAGCGCGCTCTGCGAATGTTTGGAGGCCCAGCAGCGGTCCTTCCTGCACACCGAGCTTCCTCCGCGTCTCCGCAGCGGCATCCTCGGATGCCTCAACGGTCGACGGAGGATCCAGCGCAATCCTCGTGACCTGTGGAAGTTCGCCATCGTCGAGCAGATAGTCGACATCCCGAGCGATCCGCTCAACCCTCGAATCAAGCACCCTCGACCGCCCCCCGACGGCTCGATCAGATCGTCGACTCACGACCGCTGGAGGGGAGGCGCTGAAGAACCAGTCCACAGGCCGGTCGAGCGCTTCGGCGAGCACTACGAGCTCCGTCGCGGCGAGCTTCCTGGAGCCTGCCTCAATCTTCGCGATGACGGTGCGGCCGAGCCCCACGGCCGCGGCCAGTTGTTCCTGTGTCAACCCGGCGAGTTCACGCCCCTCAGCGATCCGGCTGCTCAACTCCACCGCATCCAACTCTAGCACCGTGCGATTCTGGCACAACGCGCCTCCCCGAGAGAAAACCGCCGTACGGCGGTAGGTACCCTCCCGCGGTGCGGGTCGTTGCCGACGCGGAAGGGCGGGCCCGGGGGCCCGCCCTTCTATGGGATTCTTCGGTTCAGTGCGGCGGGCTGCTGCCCGCCGGGTTCGGCCTCAGGCGGCGTCGCGGGCGGCGGTCAGCCACTCGTCCACCTGCGCCCGGTTGGCTTCGATCCACTCGGCGGCGTGGCGGTTCACGTCGTCGGTGGTGTTCTCGCCGCCGTCATAGCGCACGTTCTGCAGTGCCACGTCGACCACGGAGATCTTGACGCTCTCGAAGAGCGATCGTGCCGCCGGGTTGGCGTTCAGGAACCGCGAGTTGGCCACGACCCTGATGTCCGCCGCGGGCCATCCCGTGTAGCAGGGATCGCCGGTGCAGAACTCGGGGCCGAGCCTGGCCGGCGGCAGGTCGTTGAAGTCGAAAGCGTCGACCGTGGAGCCGTCGAGCACGTTCTCCGCGGTGCCCACCGAGACCCAGATGGCGTTGTCGCCGGGGATCAGCTGGGTGAGGTACCCGCTGGGTGACCACGAGTAGGCGATGAACGGCTTGCCGTCCTCGAGGTTGGCCACGGCGTTGGCGAACATGGCCTCGTAGCCGGCGTGCACCGCCTCGAGGTTGTCCCAGCCGTTGAACTCGAAGGTCTGCGCGGCGATCTTGGCGCAGTTCCAGGAGTCCGGGCACGACCCGACCTGGATGACCCCGTCGCCTGGCGTGATGTCCGCGGCGTCGTAGAGCGCCACCAACTCGGGATCGTCGTTGATCTGCCCCAGTGTCTGGAAGCCGTACTCCTCGGCGAGTGCCTTGTTGGTCAGGAAGCCCTCGAGGCCGGCCGCTGCCAGCGACACGCCGACCAGCTCGATGTGGTCGCCGATCACTGAGCCGTCGGAGAGCTCGTCGTCCCAGAAGTTGAGGTGGTTCGGGATCCAGCCGTTGACCCAGAAGTCCACTTCGCTCTCGGCGAGCGCCACGTGGAAGATGTCGTTGGCCAACTCGTTGTCGGCCGGTTCGCTGACGTCGAAGCTCAACTCCTCGAGCAGTTGGTTGTAGATGGCTGCCTGCATGTAGCCCGTGGACCACGTGGCGCGTGCCTGCGTCACCGAGACACCCGCACCCGGGTTCATGTAGGCCTCCATGGCGGCGGCTTCCATCTCCCCTACCTGGGCCTGCGCGGAAGCGGCCTCTGCCTGCGCGGCGGCGGCCTCTGCCTGGGCGGCGGCGGCCTCCTCTTGGGCGGCGGCGGCTTCAGCCTGGGCGGCGGCGGCATCCTCTTGGGCGGATTCGGCCTCTGCCTGGGCGGAGGCTGCCTGAGCGCTGGCGGCTTCTGCCGCTGCTTGCGCGTCGGCGAGAGCCGCCTCCGCCGCGGCGATGGCATCTGCGCTGCCGGTGGCGGTGGCCGTCGCCAGCTCAGCGGCGGCCTGAGCCGCGGCTGCGTCGGCTGCGGCGGCGTCAGCGGCGGCTATGGCCGCGGATGCCTCAGCTTCCGCTGCGGCTGCCCTGGCATCCGCAGCGTCGGCGCCGGCCTGGGCACTCTGCGCGGCGGCCAGTGCAGCAGACGCCTCGCCCGATGCCGAGGCCGCGGCGCCTGAGGCGGCCGCTGCGGCCGCCTCGGCCGCCTCTGCTGCCGTGTCATCGGCCGCGCAGGATGCGGCGAGCAGCGCGAGAGCCGCGGCGAGCGCGATCCCTGCTGAAGTCCATTTCTTGCTGAAAGGTGTCATCGTTGAGATCTCCCCGTGAACGACGTTGTCCGGTAACAGGTCCACCATTGCGGACCCCCTGGTGCGGGTGAGACTAGTCGGTAAGCCGCGCCGAAGGGTACGCGCCCCCGGGCGGACCGGAATCGGTGGAACTCTCGTCGCCGATTTGCACGTAAACCTCGGCCCGGCGGAACTCGCTGAGCACCGAGCGCGTCGTCATCAGGAGCGTCAGTCCGGCCATGAGACACAGGAAAGCGCCTGCCCCGCTGACCAGCTTGGCATCGGCGACCCGGGTGAGACTGCCGATCCAGTTGAAGGCGATCATTATCAGGCCCACGGCTGCGCCGGCCGTGAAGGTGCTCCAGATCCACTTGCGCCGCTCGTCGTGGCCGAACAGTCCGGACGCCAGGAGTGAGCAGGCGGCACCCACGGCGGCGATGACGAGAGCCAGGTAACCGAACCGGGGTCCCCGGGAACTGAAGCCGTCGGTGATGATCTTCTCGGTGCGCTGGGCCTCGTTGATCATGGCGGTCATCTTGAGGGTCGCCTCGCTGGCGCTGGCCGGATCCTCCTCGGCCTGGCGCCTCAGATCCTCGATCTCCGCGGCCAGTTCGGGAGAGATGACCGACTCCGCCCGTTCGTCGAAGGTCCACCCCGAGAAACCGGCGATGACCACGACGACCGCGGCGGTGACGGTTCCAATGATCCGGCCGGTGGCCACCGTCCTGACGAGGGGTCGCCGGGGGGTGAACGGGGCGACCCGCACCCAGGAGGCGGCGCCGACGGTTGCCACGGCGGCGGCGATCAGCGCCAGCCAGACCCCGATGCCGTCGCTGTAGGCGGCGTTGGCCTCGTGCGGTGTCGCCCAGAGATAGGCGCCCGCCGAGATGAGCCCGCCGAGCGCGAACACCAAGGCGCCGTCGGCCGCCAGCCAGCGGGCACTCCGACCGGGCTTCCGCAACGTCATCAGCGCCGACGCCGCGATGAGCAGGCTGAAGGCCAGGACCGCATAGCCGTAGATCGAGCCTCCCTCGGCCGCTAAGCCGTTGAAGCTGCGACCGGTCAGGTCCCCGTCGACGAGACGGCCGTACCCCGAGATCAGGCCGGAATCGGAGCCCCAGGTGAGGAACACCGAGACGATACCGAGTGTCGCCCCCGCCAGAGCCAGCGTTGCGCGGCGGCGCTCGGCGCTTGCGGCCGGTGCCGGCTTGGCCTCAGTTGCCGCCACTGCGCCGATGGTGGCGGCGGTGGGGAGCAGGGCCTCGGGGTTGAGGCGGTGTCGCCAGGCCTTGCGGATCCGGGTGAGCAGATAATCGCCGTCGCTCTCCTCGGTCTGGGAGATGCGGTCGAGGACGACCGCCACGATGAACAGTGCCAGCCCCGACGAGGCGGCCTGCGCGGTGTCGAGGCTCTGGACGGCCTGGAACACGGGACGCCCCAGCCCCCCCGAGGCCATGATGGCGGCGATGCCGAGCATGGAGATCGACAGCAGCAGGGTCTGGTTGAGGCCCGTCATGATGGCGGGGCGGGCCAGCGGGAGCTGCACGTCGCGCAACACCCGCCCCTCCGAGGCGCCGTAGGCCCGGGAGGCCTCGACCACATCGGCGGGCACCTGGCGGATGCCGAGGTTGGTGAGTCGGATGAGCGGCGGCAGGGCGAACACCATCGTCACCATCGTGGCCGGCTCCGCGCCGATGCCGAAGAAGAAGATGATCGGCAGCATGTAGATGAACGGGTGCACCACCTGCATGGCGTCCAGCACCGGTCGGACGACGTTCCACGCACCGTCGAATCGACCGCACAGGATGCCCAGGGGAATCCCGATGACGGCGCAGAGCACGACGGCGACGATGATGATGCCGAGCGTGATCACCGTCTCCTTCCAATACTCAGTGCCCAAGATGCCGCAGAGGGCGAGGGCCAGGGCGACCGAGACCCCCACCCGCAGGTTGCGTGTGAACCAGCCAATGACCAGGAACGCCACGCAGACGGCGATCCAGGGCATGTCGGCGATCTCCCACCAGGGATGGTGCCCCGGCCCGTTCACGAAGTTGCGGAACAGGAACGTGAACGGCCACTCGAAGACGTCCAGAACGGGGGCCATGTTCTGGTCGATCCAACTGACCATCTGGTTGATCCACGCTCCGAACGGCACGTCCCACTGGTCCAGGACGGCGTTGTCGCCGACGCCCGGGGCCTCGGATTGGGCGAGGATGCTCACATGTACACCTCTCGCTCGAAGCGCTCCGTGAGGCTCTCCACGCGGCCCATCTCCTCCATGATGAGGCGGGGGTCGAGGTTGCCCACCAGGGTGCCGGAGTCGTCGCAGACGGCGATCGGCAGACCCTTGCCGGCCAGGGCGTACACCTCGTTGAGGGAGTTGTCCGCGGAGCAGGTGGCGAAGTCGGTCCGCAGCGCGGCGGCCAGGTCGGACGCACCCCCAGCGGCGGCGCGCACCGCGTCGGCGGCCGTCAGCACCGCCGCCGGCACACCGCGCCGGTCGACCACGAAGGCGCCCGCCCGGTCGCCGATCGCCGCAAAGGCCGACCTCAGCGTGGCGCCCGCTGCCACAGGCGCCGGCGGGAGCATCACTTCTCTCACCAGGATCACGCGGCCCTGGTCCACGTCCTGCACGAACTCGGCGACGTAGCCGGTGGCGGGTTCGGTGAGGATCTCTGTGGGCGTGCCCACCTGCACGACGGCGCCGTCCTTCATGATGCACACCCGGTCGCCGATGCGCAGCGCCTCGTTCAGGTCGTGGGTGATGAAGAGGATCGTCTTGTGGAGTTCGCTCTGGATCTCCATCATCTCGTCCTGCATCTGGCGGCGGATGAGGGGGTCCAAGGCGCTGAAGGCCTCGTCCATGAGCAGGATCTCGGGATCCGAGGCCAGGGCGCGGGCCAGGCCGACCCGCTGCTGCATGCCGCCGGACAGCTCCGCCGGCTTGTTGTAGGCGTACGGGCCGAGCCCCACCAGTGAGAGCGCCCGCATCGACGCCTGGTTGCGCGCGTCCCGGGCGACGCCCTGCACCTTCAGGCCGTAACCCACGTTGTCGATCACGTTGCGGTGCGGGAAGAGCGCGAAGTGCTGGAACACCATGCCCATGTGCGTGCGCCGGAAGGCCTGCAACTCGGCGCCCTCCAGTGCCTGCACGTCGGTGCCGTTGACGGTGATAGAGCCTGCGGTGATGTCGATCAGCTTGTTGACGGTGCGCATGGCGGTGGACTTCCCGGAGCCCGAGAGTCCCATCACCACGAACACCTCACCCTTGTGGACAGTGAAGGAGACGTCGTCGAGCCCCACCACATGGCCGGTCTCGGCCTGCACCGCGTCTTTGGACATCCCCGAGCGCAGCAGATCGAACGCCCGCCCGCCGGGCTGGGGTCCGAAAATCTTGTAGACCCGGTCGAGGATGATTATTTCGTCGCCGTTGTGGGGCATGGTCATGAGTTCTCCGACCCGGGCCGGCTTTTCGGGCCGGGCACGGCGGCATGCTAACCCAGGCGCGTTCCCCAGGCGCGTTCACTGTGTCCCCCAAGGCGGTTCCGCTGAGCCTCGGGGGCGCGGTGGTAGCGTGAACGGGCCGGCACACCCCCGGCGAAGCAGCAGACGGAGAGAGACGGCGAGAGCGGAGATCGGTGGGCGGAGTGCGGCAGGCCGGGGTCTCATGATCGAGTTGGATCAGGTCACCAAGATCTACAAGGGCGAGGTCCTGGCCCTTTACAGCGTCTCCTGCAAGATCAGCAAGGGTGAGTTCGTGTTCCTGGTGGGTCCGTCAGGGTCGGGCAAGTCCACGTTCCTCAAGCTGCTGAACCGCCAGGAGACCGCCGACCAGGGCTCGGTGTGGATCTCCGGCAAGGAGGTCGGCGCGCTGCCCCGGTCCAGCGTCCCGAAGCTGCGCCGGCTGGTGGGCTGCATCTTCCAGGACTTCAAGCTGCTGCCCAACAGGACCGTCTATGAGAACGTGGCGTTCGCGCTCGAGGTCACCGGGCGTTCCCGCCAGCAGATCCGCACCCAGGTTCCGTCCCTGCTGGAGCTGGTGGGGCTCTCCAAGAAGACGCACAGCCATCCCCACGAACTCTCCGGCGGCGAGCAGCAGCGCGTCTCCATCGCCCGGGCGTTCGTGAATCGCCCGCCGATCCTTCTGGCCGACGAGCCGACCGGGAACCTCGACGGCGACACCTCCAACGGGATCATGCGCCTGCTCGCCGAGATCAACAAGCGGGGCACCACCGTCGTTATGGCCACCCACGACCAGAACATCGTGAACGCGGCGCGCCGCCGCGTGCTGCGGTTGGACAGGGGCCGGCTCACCGCGGACGACGCCCAGGGTCGCTACGCCTAGCCCACCATGGCCATCTCCTTCGGCTACGTCTTCCGTGAGACGCGGGGCAACCTGCGCTGGAACGTCACCCTGTTCGCAGCCACGATCGTGGCCGTGTGGGTGTCGCTGACCCTGTTCGGCTCGTCGCTGCTCATCCGCCAGGGTGTCGAGCAGGCCACCGGGCGCTGGCAGGGCGGCATCGAGTTCATCGTGTTCATGAACGCTGACGCCAGCGAGGCCCAGCACGCCGCCATCCGGGGCGCCCTCGACGAGAACCCGGAGATCAGCGGCTACGACTACGTCGACCAGCAGGGCGCCTTCAACGAGTTCATCACCGAGTTCTCCGACCGTCCCGAGCTGATCGAGAACGTCACCCCGGAGATCCTGCCGCCCTCCTACCGGGTGAAACCCAGCGTCGGGGACGCGGATGTGATCGAGGCCTTAGCGGCGCAGTTCGGCGCCCGGCCCGGTGTGCGGCAGGTGACGCTGCCCGTGGAGGTGATCCGCACCCTCCAGCAGAACAGCCAGAAGGTCAGCGTGTTCGTGCTGATCATCGCCATCGTCGTGCTGCTGGCCGCGTTGATGCTGATCGCCAACACCATCCGCACCGCCATCTTCGCCCGCCGCCAGGACATCGAGGTGATGAAGCTCGTGGGCGCCTCCAACTGGTACGTGCGGCTGCCCTTCATGGTGGAGGGCACCATCCAGGGGCTGATCGGTGGGGCGCTGGCGATCCCGATGCTGTTCCTCATGAACAACCTCATGGCCGGGTTCGTGCAGGACGACTACCTGGAGTTGCTGCGCTCGCTGGTGGTCGACAGCGCCGTTGTATGGAACACCTCGCTGCTCGTCACCGGGATCGGTGCGGCGGTGGGGGTGGTGGGCTCGCTCTTCGCCGTGGGGCGCTTCCTCGACATCTAGGCACAGCAGCCCGGTCGGGGTTGCTCTGTCCGGTCGGGGTCGGCGGTGGCCGTCGTCGGGAGCGTCTGGCGAAATCGCTCCGCCGGCCGGCCCCCGGCGCCCCTTCCCTGGGTTGTTGCAGGCGCCCGGTCGGGCCCGGTGGTGGCCTTGGGGCTAATCTGCCGGTGATTCGTTAGGAGTCGCGGAGGGAGGCCCACAATGGTGCAGAGCGTGCGAGGCGTGATCGCCCGGTCGAAGGGCGCGCCGGTCGAGATGGAGACGATCCTGGTGCCCGACCCTGGGCCCGGCGAGGCTCTCGTGGCGATTCAGGCCTGCGGGGTGTGCCACACCGACCTCCACTACCGCGAGGGCGCCATCAACGACGACTTCCCGTTCCTGCTGGGCCACGAGGCCGCAGGCGTCGTGGAGGCCGTGGGGACGGGCGTCGCTGAGGTGGCGCCCGGCGATTTCGTGATCATCAACTGGCGGGCCGTCTGCGGGCAGTGCCGGTCGTGCGCCCGGGGCCGGTCCCAGTACTGCTTCGCCACCCACAACGCCAACCAGCAAATGACCCTGGCAGACGGCACCAAGTTGTCGCCGGCGCTGGGCATCGGGGCGTTCGTGGAGAAGACGCTCGTCGCCGCAGGTCAGGCGACGAAAGTGAATCCCGAGGCCAGCGCGGCCGCGGCCGGGCTGCTGGGCTGCGGGGTCATGGCCGGCCTGGGCGCCGCCATGAACACCGGCGGCGTTGGCCGCGGTGACTCGGTGGCCGTGTTCGGCTGCGGGGGAGTGGGCGACGCCGCTATCGAGGGGGCCCGTCTGGCCGGCGCTTCGACGATCGTGGCGGTGGACATCGATGATCGCAAGCTGGAGTTGGCCCGGCAGTTCGGCGCCACTCACACCGTCAACAGCCGCGAGTCCGACCCCGTGGAGGCCATAAGGGAACTCACCGGCGGCAACGGCGTGGACGTGGCCATCGAGGCCATCGGCCTGCCCGAGACCTACCGGCAGTGTTTCGAGGCCCGCGACCTCGCCGGCACCGTCGTGCTCGTGGGCGTGCCGAACCCCACCGCCACCATCGAACTGCCCTTCATCGAGGTGTTCGGACGGGGCGGGGCGCTGAAGTCCTCCTGGTACGGCGACTGCCTGCCCAGCCGCGACTTCCCCATGCTCATCGACCTGTACCTGCAGGGGCGCCTGAACCTGGACGGCTTCGTCAGCGAGACCATCGCACTCGACGAGGTGGAAGAGGCATTTCACAAGATGGAGCGCGGCGAGGTGCTGCGTTCCGTCGTCGTCATGGACTGACCGCTCGGCCGGCCCGGGCGGGGCCGGCGGCGGGCGGCGTCAGGCCGCCAGCACCACCTTGAGGGCGTTGGTCTCGGCAGCCCTGCTGAAGACGTCGTAACCGTTTTCCATGTCGTCGAGTGGCATGCGATGGCTGATCAGTGTGGTGGCGTCGAGGGTGCCGGCGATGATGGCGTTCATCAGCGAGGGGATGCTCAGGGCGGACGGGATGCCCGTCGTGAGGGTGATCTGCTTCGCCCAGAGCTTGTCGAGAGCCAGGCTCACGGGCTCCTCGTGCACGCCGATGTTGGCGATGCGGCCCCCCGACCGGACGAGGTCGGCCGCTAGTTCGAACGGCGCCGGGAAACCGGCGGCCTCGATGGTGACGTCGGCTCCGAGCCCATCAGTGAGATCGTTGACCAACTCGTGGGCCTGCTCGGGCGCCACCGCGTAGTCGGCGCCGAGCTCGAGCGCCTTCTGGCGCCGTGACTCGACGAGGTCGATGGCGATGATGTTCCCGGGGGAGAAGAGCTGTGCCGACAGCACGGTGGACAGCCCAACAGGGCCGGCCCCGACGATGGCAACGGTGTCGCCCGGGCCAACGTTGCCGGCCAGTACGCCGACCTCGTATCCGGTCGCCAGGATGTCGGTGAGGAACAGCACCTGCTCGTCGCTCAGTTCCTCGGGAATGGGGTACACGGAGTTCTGGGCGTACGGGACTCGTGTGTATTCCGCCTGGGTGCCGTCGATGAAATGTCCGAGCGCCCAACCCCCGTTGAGGCACTGGCCGTACTGCTGAGCCGTGCAGAAGCGGCAGAAGCCGCATGCGGTCACGCAGGTTGCGATGACCCGGTCGCCGGGGGCGACGTTGCGGACCGCGGCGCCGGTCTCGGCCACGACGCCGATGCCCTCGTGTCCGAGCACCGTGCCGTGCGGCGTGTCGGGCACGCCGCCCTTGATGATATGGGTGTCGGAACCGCAGATCGTGGTCGTGGTGACCTTCATGATGATGTCGGTGTCGTCGATGAGGCCGGGGTCGGGATGATCGTCCCAGCGAATCTCGTTCGGACCGTCGTAGATCAGTGCCTTCATGGTCGCGCTCCTTCCGCAGCGGTTCGTCTGGATGTTCGGGGCGGGGCAGTAGCAGGCACGGACGGCGATCAGGGCTGTGACCCGTGCATTGACCGTTCGACGACTCTCCCGAGCGGACTCTTTGGATCGGCTCACGACGTAGCTCACCACGTAGAGGCCGACGCCCGACATTACTTGCTACGGCGGTAGCTACTGTAGTACCGTCCGCGCCGCCTAGCCCCCCGATCGAGTTTGGAGGACGGGTATGGAGATCGGTATCGGCTTGTGGGGCATGCAGAGCACGCGCAGTGCGCCGCTCCCGCATGTGACCCTGTACCGACGACTCGCCGATGATGCTCAGCACGCCGAGGAGTACGGGTTCCCGTCCCTGTGGCTTACCGAGCACCGGTTCTGGTACGACGGCTACTTGCCGTCGCTCCTCACCGCAGGGGGGTTCATTGCCGGGGCCACCACGCGGCTCCGAATCGGCACCGGCTGCCTGCTATTGCCCCAGCACGACCCGCTACGCATTGCGCACGGTGTCAACACGCTGGACCAGGTCTCCCACGGGCGGTTGGACTTCGGCGTCGCCCTGGGGTACCGAGATCAGGAATTCGACGGATTGGGGATCCACCGGCGTCACCGTGCTCCACGGATGGATCACGCGCTCCGGATCCTGGAGAAGGCGTCGCGTGGTGAGGCGGTGACGGACAACGGTGCGGTGGTCACGCCGCTGCCGGTGCAAGCGCAGGTGCCGATCTGGGTGGCGGCCGTGGGCGAACACGCCGTCCGGCGCGCCGCCCGGTTCGGATTCAGCATCCTGCTGTCGGACGCTCACGACGACCGGCGGGCGGGAGAGTTGGTGGAGTTGTACCACCGCACCGCTGAGGAACATGGAACCGATGTGAGCAACGCGCGCATGGGCATTCTCCGCTACGTCTGGGTCGACGAGGCGGGGGACGCGGCCGAGTCGACCGTCGTTCCCCGGCTGCGGTCTCTACTGCTGGAGCAGCTGGGTGGCTGGCGCTACCTGTCCGATGAAGACGGCGTGCCGCTGGGGTTCGAGACACCCGAGAAGCTCCGGCGCGCGGCCGAAGGGGTCATCCGCAACAACGCGGCGATCGGCTCGCCCAAGACGGTCATCCGGAGACTGAAGAACCTGGCTGCTTCGGGGGTGGACTTCGTGGTGGCACGCAGTCACCTCATCTCCCAGACGCAGCCCGAGTTGTACCGCGCTATGGAACTGTTGGGCACAGAAGTAGCTCCGGCCGTCGCCGACGCCGGCGCCCGAGTCGGGGAGGTCTGAGATGCGATTCGGAATTGGCCCGTTCTCGGCCGAGGCCTTCGGAAACGTCGGTTGGACCGAGGCCTATGAAGTCATGGGTCAGGCGGCGCGGGTCGCCGAGGAGTCCGGCTTCGACTCCGTGTGGGTTGCCGAGCGCAACTTCACCGACGACGGCTATTGCCCGTCGGCGTTCGTCGCCGCGGCAAGCCTCGCCGCCCAGACCGAAGCGCTGAAGATCGGCGTGATGCCGATCCTCGGCCTCGCGCACCCCCTCTACGTGGCGGAGGATGCGGCTGTGCTCGACATCCTGTCGGCCGGGCGAGCCATCATCATGCCCATCAACGCCGTTGCCCACGAGTTGGCGGCGCACGCGATTCCCGAGTCGAGCTACGACTCGCGCTTCAGCGAGTCCGTGAGCGTCCTGCTCGACGCCTGGTCGGCCCGGCCCTTCTCCTTCAGGGGAGAGCACTGGACCATCCCAGCGCAACTCGACGGGCACGTGGAGAACCGTTCGGGCATGGTCACCGTGACGCCGAAGCCCGCGCAGATCGAACTTCCCCTCTGGATCGGCGGGTTCTGGGATTACGGCCGCCGGCTGGCTGCGGAACTTGGCCTGCCGATGGTGCTCGGGGCGGTCTCGGACAATTCTCTGCTCGGCGACCTCTGGGGCGACTACGACCGCGACGCGCGAGCCTCCGGGCGCCGGCCGCTGCGGGTGCTGATCCGCGACGTCTACGTCTCCAACGGGGACGACCCGGCCTCCGAATGCGCTCACATGCTCAGCCGCCAGTTCGAGCGGTACGACTCGTGGGGCCTGTGGAGCGGCGATGCGAGCGACTTCGAGTCCCTGGCGCGCGGGCGCTTCCTCATCGGCAACCCCGACGCGGTCATCGAGCAGATCCGCGAGATCGACGACCGCTGCGGTCTCGACAAGCTGATCTGCCGGATGCACTTCCCGGGCATGCCGCTGCACCAGTTGCTTCGCTCCGTCCGCCTGTTCAGCAGCGAGGTCATTCCCGAATTCCGCATGCCGGACCTGCCCCACCAGATCAGGCAGGGGGTATGAGGGAGGAGCCCGGCACAGCAGATTCAGGCCGCGGCGCCCCGCCCTGCCGCCGGGGAGCGTCGCGGCGCCGGGTGCCCGAACTGCTGGACGGCGCCGGAGTCGCGCCGTCGTTGACCCTGGCGGTTCTGCGGTAGATCCGATGAGCGTGCCGGCGCGGCCCCTCGAGGGGGTCCGCGTGCTCGAGTTGGGTGCCCTCGTGGCGGCTCCGTATTGCGGCATGCTGCTGGCCGACCTCGGCGCCGATGTCATCAAGGTCGAGCCGCCGGAAGGGGACATGGCGCGACATTTCGCGCCGTTCGTCAACGGCGAGAGCGCCTTCTTCATGTCCGTCAACCGCCGCAAGCGGAGCGTGGTACTCGATCTCAAGCAACCCGAGGCGGTGGCCCGGGTGCACGAGATCGTCGAGCGGACCGACGTGGTCCTGCACAACTACCGGACCGGCGTCGCCGAACGCATCGGGCTCGGCTACGACGAACTCGCCGCCCTGAATGGCAGGTTGGTCTACTGCGCGATCTCGGGATTCGGCCCCACCGGCCCGATGGCGCGACGTCCTGCGATCGACCTGCTCTTCCAGGCCGAGTCCGGGATGATGGCGATAACCGGCGAACGGGATGGCTCGCCGGTGAAGGTCGGCACGAACGCCGCGGATGTGAATGCGGCAACCACCGCGGCGGCCTGCATCAACGCCGCACTGGTGCAACGCGCCCGCACAGGGCGGGGGACACGCGTGGACGTGTCGCTGCGGGATGCGTTCCTGGCGCTGCAGGCCTGCTGGTTCACGAGCTTCCTGGCAACCGGGGAGCAACCCGAGCGGCTCGGCGCCGGATCACCGTTCACCGCACCGACCGACGTGTTCCCGACGGCCGACGATTGCATCGTGCTCGCTGTCGTCAACAGCAAGCACTGGCGGATCCTGTGCGGGGTTCTGGGCCTCGAAGGTCTCGTGGATGATTCCCGGTTCGATTCCAACCAAGCGCGGGTCCGGAACTCCGCCGAACTGCGCGATCTCGTCTCGGAGGTGCTCACCACACACCCGACGGAGCATTGGATCCGCGTGTTCGACGAGGCCGGGATTCCGGCGGGACAGGTGTACGACTACCGGCAAGTCGCCGAGGACGAGCAGATCCGTCACAACCAGATGGTGCTCGGCTTCGATCACCCGACCGCCGGCGCGGTGAAGACTCAGGGCGTTCCGTTCTGGCTGGACGGGGCAAAGAATGCCGACGCGACACCCTCGCCGACGCTCGGCCAACACACCCGCGAGGTGCTCGTCGAGGCGGGATGCGCTCCGGCCGACGCCGATCGTCTTGCCGGTGCCCCGGAGGGCTGAGGTGTTCGGCGGCGCCCGGCGCCTATCCGGCGGACCTCAGGTGCTGGTCTCCTGCCGCGGTGCGCGCCGAGCGGTCGGTCAGGACGACGTCGGTGAACACGTCGGCGAGCAACTCCATGCCGGGCCCGAACACCTCTTCCATCGCCGGGCCGAACTGCTCGAACGTCTTCTGGACATAGATGTCGTGACGGATGAACCCGCGGGTGAGCCCGATCATGCGTCGGTCCGAGGAGATGAGGCCGGTCCAACCCTGCTCCGGCGAGAACATCGCCCAGATGGCTTCCAACCCGTCGCGGACGATCGCGAGATGACGGTTCTGATGGTTGGGGTACACCATCTTGGCGGTCGACAGGTGCTGGAAGACGCGACCCACTCGGATCGGCACCGGACCCCGCCCGAACACGAGGGCCACGGTGGCCACTCCGGCGTCGGCGGCACTGTCGACATCCTCGGCGAGTTCGGACAGCTCGCCCTCCCACCCCGAGATGTAGAGCTTCGTGCGTGCCGACTTGATCGACGTGCGGGCCGATTGCATGAGCACGTCGCGGGACACGACGCTCGACATCACCGCAGGCGACCGCTCCGGCTCGCCGGTCTCGTCGAGCATGCGCGAGAGTTCGCGTTCCGCGGCGGTGGCGCGGGCACCGAACTCCGAGCGCAGCCCGGCGATCAACTCCTCCGGACGCGTGGCGGTGAACCGCAGAGGATCGGCACCGACCTGCACCGCCGCCCCCCGGGATTCGAGCCGGCGGAGCGCCTCGTAGACCTTCGGCTGGCTGACGCCGCTGACTTTCGAGACGGCGTATGCGGTCTGGCCCGCTTCTCTGAGCAGGCCGATGTACGTCCTGGACTCGTATTGCGTGAATCCCAAGGCCATCAGCGCGTCCACGAGGTCGCCGTTTCTCATCCGCCGGATCGTACATCGTTGCACGAGGAGCGTGGTGCGAGGCGGAGCATCCCAATAGTTCAACAGGCGGCCTGCCTGCCCCGTGTGTAAGGAGCAAGGAGTTGAAAGTTTCTGAACTCACCGACGTCCTCTATGAAGTGGATGACGGCTTGGCGTGGATCACGATCAACCGGCCCGAGCGACTCAACGCTTTCAGGGCACGCACGATCGATGAGCTGGTCCACTGCTTCAAGCTGGCGTGGGGTGATCCCGCCGTCGGCGTCATTGCGCTGACCGGGGCGGGGGATCGCGCCTTCTGCGTGGGCGGGGACCAGAAGCAGCGCCTCGAGACCGGTGACTACGGGCCGAGCGAGTACGGCGTCTTCCAGGACGAATACCTGCAACGCTTGATCCGGGACGTCCCGAAGCCGGTGATCGCGGCGGTGAACGGGTACGCCATCGGCGGGGGTCAGGTGCTGCACGTGGTGTGCGACCTCAGCATCGCCGCCGACCACGCCCAATTCGGCCAAGCCGGCCCCCGGGTGGGATCCTTCGATGCCGGTTTCGGAACGGCATATCTTGCCCGGCACGTGGGTGTGCGCCGCGCCCGCGAGATCTGGTACCTGTGCCGCCGTTACAGCGCCGCCACGATGCTGGAGTGGGGCCTCGTGAACTGCGTGGTGCCGATGTCGGAGTTGCGCGAGGAAGTGCGCAGGTGGGCCGACGAGATGCTCGCACTCAGTCCGGCTGCCCTGAAATTCGTCAAACACTCCTTCAACGCCGATACCGAGTCGATCGCAGGCATATCCGCCGTCGCATTCGACGGTCTCGCGGCGTTCGTGGATTCCGATGAAGCCCGCGAGGGAGTGACGGCCTTCAACGAGAAGCGTGTGCCCGACTTCGGCAAGTACCGGTGATCGGCTCCGCCCGATGTCCCAGACCTGCCGGTGCCCATCCGGCGTCGGTCCCGTGCTCGGGTCGACTGCGGGCTAGATTGAATGATCGGTACTTACTACCGCCGTCGTAGGCAACGCGAGAGGAGGGGTGAGCATGGGGAAGGTTGACGTCGGCGTGGGCATCTGGAGCCTGCAGTCGACGAAGACGGGCCCCCGGCATTTCTCGTACCTGTACCAGGAATTGATCGAAGACGCGCAGTACGTCGATGAACTTCGCACAATTTCCACGATCTGGCAGACGGAACACCACTTCTGGTACGACGGCTACTGCCCCTCACTCCTCACCGTCGCCGGCGGTATCGCAGCGGCCACCTTCGGTCTGCCCGACGAGATCCGAAAGCTGGCTTGACGAGCCGTGGCGGACGTCTACGACCCCATCGAGGTGCTGCCGGCCTCAGACCTCCGGGCCATGCACGAGGACTTGTTCGCCGAGCATCTCGGCTACGTCATGAGCCACTCGGCGTTCTACCAGCGGAAGTTCGGGGGCGCGGCCGCGAAAGTGCGTTCGCTGGATCAGTTGGCGGATCTGCCGTTCACCACCAAGGCCGAGGTGCGGGAGAGCCTGCTCGCACGGCCGCCGCTGGGCCTTCACGCCGCCGCACCACTCGAGTCGATCGTGCAGATCCAGTCCTCGTCAGGCACCACCGGGATGCCGACCTTCGTCGGTGCGACCAGCGAGGACATCGCCACGTGGAACGCGATGGGGGCGCGGGTGTTCTACGCCAACGGATTCCGGCCGAGCGACTGGGTCATGCACGCCTACGCCATGGGGCGCGGGTTCGTGGGCGGGCTCGTGAACGTCGAACACCTCCAGCACCTCGGCTGCTGCGTCATCCCGCTCGGTGCGGAATCGGGCGCCGAGCGGCTGCTGCGGGCCATCGAGCACCTGCAGCCGGTGGCGATGTGCGCCACACCGTCGATGGTGTCGCACCTGGGCACCGCCGCCCCCGAGGTACTCGGCAAGCCGGCGCGAGAACTCTCGGTCCGGAAGATCTCCGTAGGTGGCGAGCCCGGTGCCGGTGAGCCCGCAATCCGTGCCCAGCTGGAAACGCTCTGGGGCGCTGACGTGCGCGACATGATGGGTGGAGCGGACTTCGGAAGTACGTACTGGGCGGAGTGCGGCCACAAGGACGGCATGCACCTCTGCTCGCAAACCGCCCTGCACGTCGAGATCGTGGCGCCGGAGACTCTCGAGACGCTGCCGATCGAGGAGGGCGCGACCGGCGAACTCGTCTACACCACGCTGGCCCGTCGTGCCACGCCGCTCATCCGATACCGGATGGGCGACCTGGTAACGGTCACCGCGACGGGCTGTGACTGCGGCCGGACCGGCTACCGCATCAAGGCGCACGGCCGGACCGACGACATGCTGATCGTGCGCGGCGTCAACGTGTTCCCTGCGGCCATCAAGGAGGTGGTCGTGGGGCTGCGGCCCAGAACGACGGGCTACCTCAAGATCGACATCGACTTCCCGGGCCACAGCACCTACGAGCCGCTCAAGCTGCGCGTGGAGGTGGCGGGCGGCGACACCGAGGCGTACCCGAATCTGGCGGGGGAAATCCAGCAAGCGATCCGGAGCGCGCTGAGCGTCGGGACCGCCGTTTCGCTCGTGGCTGAGGGCGCCATCGAGCGCCCCGGTACGCAGAAGGAAAAGCTCGTTGAGCGCATCGCTGCTTGAGACCGCCATTGGTGGCCGCGTGCGGTGTTCGGTCCGCTCTGGCGGATCGCGCTCGGCAACCAGGGAGCTGCTGGCATGGTGACGGCACTGGAGGTCACCGGCCTGTCCAAGTCGTTCGGCGACGCGCGGGCGCTGGAGAACGCCGACCTGGTGCTGCGGCAGGGCGAGATCCACGCAATCGTGGGGGAGAACGGTGCCGGCAAGTCGACGCTCGTGAAGTGCCTCGCCGGCATGGTGGTTCCCGACGCCGGCGACGTGCGCGTTGGCGGCGCGCCGCTGTCGTTCGGGAACTCGCGGGCGTCTCGCGAGGCCGGCATCAGCACGTCGTTCCAGGAACTGTCGCTGCTGTCCAACCTCACTGTCGGCGAGAACCTGTTGATCGCCGAGTTGCCCACCCGGCTGGGAATCGTCGGCCGCCGCCGTGTTGCCCGCCGGGCACAGGAAGTGCTCGACGAGTGGGATGTCCCGGACCTCGATCCGGACATGCTCGTCGAGGACCTCCCGCTGAGCGCCAAGCAGCGACTCGAGACGCTCCGAGCGATGTACGTGCGGCCATCGCTCCTGATCCTCGACGAGCCGACGGCCGCGCTGCCCGACACGGACTGGCTCTTCGCCAAGATCCGAGAACTCGTCCGTGCCGGCACCACCGTGCTCTACATATCCCACAAGCTCGGGGAGATCAGGGAGTTGTGCGACCGAGGCACGGTGCTGCGAAACGGCGCGGTCGTCGGCTCATTCGAAGACTCCGGCTTCGACGCCAACAGCTTGATCTCGATGATGATCGGCCGTTCGATCGAGCTGGTCTTCCCGGCGCGCCAGCACGAACTTCCCCCCGCCGCCCCGACGGTGCTGCAGACCAGAGGAATGACCGTCGGGACGAAGCTTCGCGGCGTGGATCTCGACATCCGCGAGGGCGAGATCGTAGGGGTTGCGGCCCTCGAGGGTCAGGGACAGCGGGCGCTGTTCTACGGCCTCGCCGGCGCCGGACCGATGACGGGGGGCACCGTCACCATCGACGGCCGGCCGTACCGGGCGAAGACTCCCCGCGCCGCTCTCAACAGCGGTCGCGGGATCGCGCTCGTACCGGAGGAGAGGAAGATCGAGGGTCTGTTCGCCGACCTCTCGACGGTGCAGAACATCACCTCGACCGCCCTCGGTCGGGTCACCTCGTTCGGCCTCGTGCGCGGGGCCGCGGAGGTGCAACTCGCGGCAGGTGCGGGCGCCGACGCGCAGCTTCCCGCCGAGTTCCTCGCGCGCGAGGTCGGCCAACTCTCCGGCGGGAACCAGCAGAAGACCGTCCTCGCAAGGACCGCCCTGTCGGGGGCCAGGGTGCTGCTGATGTTCGATCCCACACGCGGCATCGATCCGTCGGCGAAGCTCGAGGTTTACGGCATGTTGCGCCGGGCATCGGCCGAGGGGATCGCGCTGGTCTTCTACTCCACGGAGATCCCCGAACTCGTGGGTCTGAGTGATCGGGTCGTGGTGCTCTACAACGGTCGCATCGCGGCCGAGTTGACCGGCGAGGCGATCCGCGAGGACCACATCCTGGCAGCGGCCGTGGGGCACGGCGGCGAGATTGCCGATGGCCCGGAGCAGGCGAGATGACCGGCTTGCGGCGCTGGCTCGGGCGCTTGAGCACCGGCGGGACCACCCGCGCCGCGCTGTTCCTGCTGATTGTGCTCGTGGTCTGGGATCAGCGGCAGATCGGTGGGCTCACTGTGCGCCTGATCGAGTCGTATCTGGTGCTGGCAACACCGCTGATCGTCGCCTCGATCGGCGTCACGCTCGTCATCATCACCCGCGAGTTCGACCTCTCGGCGGCAGGCGTGGTGACGCTGGTCAACGTGCTCATGGCCACCAGCCTGCAGTCGCTCAACCCGTGGCTCATGGTGGTCGTCTTCGTTCTGCTCGGCGCCGGGATCGGGCTCGTCAACGGGGTGCTCGTGGTCTACGGCAAGCTCCCCGGCATCGCGGTGACGCTGGCGACGCTCGTGATCCCGCAGGGTCTGGCGCTGATCCGGTTGAAGACGCCGGGCGGCATCGTGCCGCGCACCCTGGTCGACGCGCTGAAGACCCATGCGACGGTGCCGCGGGCATTGATCCTCATCCTGGCGCTCGCCGCGGCCTGGCTGGTGTTCCGCCGGACACGGCTCGGCATGTACATGTTCGCCATCGGGAACGACGAGGAGGCGCTCCGACTCTCCGGCGTGTCGACGAGGGCAGTGCGCATCTCCATCTTCTCCATCGCCGGAGCTCTGTACGGGTTCGCGGGCGTGCTCATCGCCCTGACGACCGAGACCGGCGACGCCAACATCGGCAATGCCTACCTGCTGTCGACGTTCGCCGCGGTTGCCGTGGGCGGTACGGCGTTCGTCGGCGGGACCGGCTCGGCGATCGGGTCCATCTTCGGGGCGCTGACGCTCGTGGCGATCCCGAAGGTGCTGTTCGTCCTGGGGATCAGCAACTGGATGGTCCAGGTGGTGACCGGGATCATCATCCTGATCGCAGTCCTGCTCGGCGCCATCGCAGCCCGCCGCGCCAAGGATCGCGAGATGCTCTCCGCGCACTACGCGGATGTGAGCGATGAGTCAGCGTAGATCGCCGCTGCGGGTGATGTGTCATGGCCGGTGACCTGAGCGCACGCTCGGCCGCGGCCCTGCGCCGCTTCGCGCGGCCCCTGCTGATCTTCGGGATTGCCTGTCTCGTCTTCGTCGGCGGCCGGATCGTCAGTGATGCGCTGCCCTCGTGGCGTGCGGCGCAGAGCCTGCTGACGCTGAGCCTCTTCGTTGCGGTCCTGGCGCTCGGGCAGGGTCTGGTGATGCTGACAGGGGGCCTGGACCTGTCGGTCCCTGGCGTGATCGCACTCTCGGCCACGATGACCGCCCTGACGACCGACGAGTACGGCTGGAACATGGGGGTGGCGATCGTCCTGGCACTCCTCTCCGCGGCGGGTGTCGGCCTCTTCAACGGGCTGATCGTGGTGAAGTTCGACGTGCCGGCCTTCATCGTCACGCTGGCCGTCAACGGGATCCTCGTGGGATTGACCGTGGGCTGGACCTTCGGCAGGGAGTCGCCGCCGGCCCCGGAGAGTCTGTTCACCACCTTCAGCGGATCCGGCAAGTTGGGCGGCGTCTCACTGCCGGTCTTCTTCCTGATTGCGGCCGTGATCTTCGGCTACGTGCTGCAGATGAAGAGCAGAGTCGGGCGGGAGACGTACCTGGTGGGGAGTTCGGCCACCGCGGCTCGGATCGCCGGGCGTCCGGTCGATTGGATTCTGGTCGGCGTCTACGGCATCTGCGGACTCGGAGCGGGTGTGGCAGGTGTGATGTTGCTGGGGTTCTCGGCGAACGCTCAACTCGACCTGGGCACCGAATGGCTGATCCCGTCGATTTCGGCCGTGCTGGTCGGCGGCACGATCATCGGCAGCGGTCGGGGCGACTGGCTGAGCACCGTCGCGGCGGCCCTGCTGCTCACGACCATCACGGTCGTCATCGGGGCGACCGGCTTCTCGCAGGGATGGAAGTCGGTGCTCTACGGCGCCGTTGTGATCGTTGCACTCCTGAGCACGCGCCTGAGCCTTGCAGCGTTCCGAAAACGACGATCTCAGCCCGCACGTGCCTCGTAGGTCAGCCGGCACACGCCCAATGGAACTGTCCCCCAAATGGAAAGGATGAAGATGACAGTGAGAAGTAAGACCAAAATGCGAATGGTGGCAGCCGTGCTGGCTGTTGGCGTTCTTGTCTTGTCCGCCTGCAGCGAGTCGGACGATTCCTCCAGCACGGCTGCGCCGCCTCCTGCACCCGCGGCCACCGAGGCCCCTGCGCCGCCTCCTGCGCCCGCCGCCGAAGAGGCCGCGGCGCCGGCGCCTGCGCCGGCCGCGGACGCGGGGTCCGACGCAGGCGACGCCTCGTGCTTCGCCAACCACAAGCCACCTCGCGGCGGCGGCGACAAGTACGTCGTCTACATGACGTCGCTGAACATCGGCAATGCGTGGCAGACCGCGGCCCAGAACCTCGGGCTGGCGGTTGCCAAGATGCCCCCGTTCAACGAGTGCATCGAGGTGCGGTCCGACCTCACGACACCCGACCCCGAGTCCCAGATCTCGCAGGTCCAGTCGATGGTCGCGGCGGGCGCCGACGGCATCATCTCCTACGCGCTCTCGCCGACTGCGATCAACTCCGCATACCGCGACGCCTGCGAGCAGGGTGTGGTCGTCATCATCTTCGACGCGACGGTCACCGAGCCGTGTGCCTACAACGTGTCGTACATCACCAGTGTTCCCACCTTGCCGAACGGCGACTTGGCCGAGCACCCGTTCATGGGATACAACGCCATGGCCGAACTCCTGAGGCTCATGGAGGGCGACGACGAGATTTTCGTCTCCCACGGAGTCGTCGGGACCTCGACCGACAACGTCCACTACGGCTCCGCGCTCGCCGCGCTCGAGCAGGTGGCTCCCGACACCGAGATCCTGACGGAGTACGAAGGGCGCTGGAGCAGTGCCCAGCAGCAGACCGAGACGGCCAAGGCGCTGGCATCGTTCCCTGACGTGGAAGGCATCTTCTGCGGCTACGGCGAGACCGGTTGCGTGAACGCCCTGCGGGCGGTCGACAAGGAGATCCCGGTGAGCGGGGAGACGTCGAACTTCTTCCGGCTGCGGCTGCTCGAGGGATGGCCCGGCGTGAGCATCGGTTCCCCGCCTGCCCAGGGCGGCATCGCCATGAAGATCATGGCGGCGATCCTGCTCGACGGCCCAGCGGGAATCCCCAAGGACATCGAGGTGCCGTACCAGATCGTCACAGCGGACAATGTCCGGGAGTGCACCGGCGACTACCAGACCGAGGGTTGCAACGTGTTCCCCGAGGGGACGGTGAGCGACGAGGACACCGCGGACATCTTCAACGTGATGCTCCCGGAGGCCTCGCTGTCCGCATCCCGGACCGGTGAGCCCAACTCGGGCGACGTCGCAGAGCCGTACACCGCCGAGTATCTCGCGAGCCTGGAACAAGATCCCTCGCGGCGCTACATCACGCGGAATGCGTGCCCCGACGGCTGGTCCGAAGGCGTGCTTCCCGAGGGTCTCGACGGATGTGTCGAGGGCTAGGTCAAACGACGTAGCACTCCGCCGCTTGGTGGCCCGGACCGGTCGGGGTCCGGGCCACCGGCGCGCCTGACACCGAGCCGGTCCGAAGCGGCAAGGCGCCGGGCGTGAAGAACCTCCTGCTGGACGACTCGACCACCTGGCTCGGCGAGTTGCTGCCCGAGACTGTCACCGACGGCGCCGTGCTCGCCGCCTGCGACCTGCCCTCGGACTGGCGCTCGGTGGAGGATCGGCTCGTCGAGGCATTCCGGGTCGCGGGCGAATGTGTAACCGAGCAGGTGCCGCTCGTCTACGTGGTGCACTCCGCCGACCTGCGCGGCGCACGATCGGCGCTCGCGGGCGCGCTCGCCGGGGCGCTCATCAGTTGCGCGAGGGCGGTGGCGTTCGAGTTCTCACGCCGGTCGGCCTCGGCAAACGTGGTCGCCCTTCCCGACGATGTGGATCGGCCCAGCGCAGCGCGGGTGATCGGAGGCCTGCTGGCAGATCCGGTGATGACCGCCGAGTTGATCGACCTGGGCAGTGCCAAGCTGGGAAGGCTTCAGCCGTGAGCGTCTCGGTCGTCACCGGGGCGGCACGCGGAATCGGCCTGGAGATCGCGCGTCGCCTGGCGGCTGACGATCACGAATTGCTCCTCGTTGATGTCGATCCGGCGGTGGTAGCCGTCGCCGCGCAACTTGGCGCCGCTGCGGTCTGCGCCGACCTGACCGACCCGTCGAGCCTCGCCGAGATCGAGGCCGAGGTGCACCGCAGCGGCGGAGGCGTTCGAGCAATCGTCAACAACGCCGGTATCACGCGCGATGCGCGCCTCACGGCGATGTCCGAGACCGACCTCCGGCTCGTTCTGCGGGTCAACCTGGGCGCGGCGTACGAACTCGTCGATCTGCTGCGCGACGAACTCGCCGATGGCAGTTCCATCGTCTCGATGAGTTCTCGCTCGTACCTTGGGAACTTCGGGCAGTTCAACTACGCCGCATCGAAAGGAGGACTGGTGGGCATGACCCGCGCTCTCGCTCGCGAGCTTGCGCCACGGACGCGCGTCAACGCCATCGCTCCGGGGTTCACCGATACGGAGATGACGAGGGCGGTTCCCGAAGCCACTTGGGACAAGGTCACCTCGGCAATTCCCATGCAGCGGGCGGGCCAGCCGACCGAGATTGCCGAGGTCGTCGCCTTCCTCGCGTCACCGGCGGCCTCGTACGTGACCGGTCAGGTGGTGTTCGTCTGCGGCGGGCGCAGCGTCGCATGACTTCGGTGACAGCGCGATGACGCGACACGTCGAGGATGTCTTCATTGCCGACGCGGTCCGCACGCCCATCGGTCGCCTCGGCGGGGCGCTGGCGGCGACCCGTCCCGACGATTTGGCGGCGATCACCTTGCGAGAACTGGTCGGCAGGTCGCAGGGGCTCGACGCCGCGGACATCGACGAGGTGTACCTCGGAAACGCCAACGGCGCCGGTGAGGACAACCGGAACGTCGCTCGCATGGCCGCGCTGCTGGCCGGATTCCCGACGACGGTTCCCGGCTCGAGCGTCAACCGGCTCTGCGGATCCGGCATGGAGGCGGTGATCGCTGCGAGTCGGGCGCTGGCGGTCGGCGACGCCGACGTCGTCGTTGCCGGCGGTGTGGAGTCGATGAGCCGGGCGCCCTGGGTGCTGCAGAAGCCGGAGAGGGCGTTCCCGACGGCGAACCAGACGGTCTGGAACTCGGCGCTCGGGTGGCGGATGGTCAACCCGGCGATGCCCGCCGAATGGACGGTCTCGCTCGGATCGGGTGCCGAGATCCTGGCCGACCGCTACTCGATCACCCGGGACGACCAAGACGAATTCGCCCTGGGGTCGCATCGTCGTGCTGCGGCGGCGTGGGCGGCGGGCCATTTCGACGCCGAAGTCGCAGCGGTGCCGGGAACGGACCTGGAGCGGGACGAGTCCATCCGGGCGGGCACGAGCCGCGAGCGTCTGGCAGCGCTGCGGCCGGTGTTCCGCGAGGGCGGGTCGGTGACCGCGGGCAACTCCTCGCCCATGAACGACGGCGCCGCGGCCGTGCTGCTGGGGTCCGCCGCCGGTCTCGAGCGCGGGGGCCTCGCGCCGATGGCCAGGGTGATCGCGAGCGCGACCGCCGGCGTGGATCCCCACCTCTACGGCATCGGGCCTGTCGAGGCTGCGAGGAAGGCGCTGCGCCGCGCCGGCCGCGGATGGGGTGACCTGAGTGCGGTCGAACTCAACGAGGCGTTCGCTGCCCAAGCTCTGGCCTGCCTGGCCGACTGGCCGGATCTGGATCGGTCGATCGTGAACCCGGTCGGCGGCGCGATCGCCGTCGGTCATCCGCTCGGCTGTTCGGGCGCCCGGATTCTGACCACGCTGGTGCACCACCTGGTGCGCACCGGCGGTCGCTACGGCCTCGCGGCGATGTGCATCGGGGTCGGCCAGGGGATCGCCGTCATAGTCGAGAACGCCGGGAGCGGATCGCTCGGGCGCGAACGGGTGGGCACGAACCCGTGATCGTGGTCATCGGTGGCGGTCCGGGCCGGGGTCGTCTGCCGGCGGTGGGAGCAGAAAGTAGGGTTGTCGGCCGGTACCAGCGTGCGCAGGGGGTGGCGGCATGACCGCGATCGTTCGATTCGTTGACTCGGCGGCGGGTGTGGCCCGGCCGGGGGTGCTCGACGAGGACGGGGTTCACCCCATCGAGAGTGTGGAGACCCTGGCGTCGCTACTGCACCACTCGGCGGCGGAGATTCGCGAGCAGGTCGAGGCGGCGTTGCGGAACCCGCCGGTTGGGGGTGTGCCACGGCTGCTGAGCCCGATCGACGGGGACACGCCCGTCTGGGGGGCCGGGGTGACCTACCGGGTCTCGCAGGAGGCGCGGATCGAGGAGAGTGGGGACGCGGACGTCTACATCCGCGTGTACAACGCCGATCGTCCCGAGCTGTTCCTGAAGTGTGTGGCCCACGAGGTCGTCACCGACGGCGAGCCGGTGGGGCGACGCCCGGACTCCGACAACGACACGCCGGAGCCGGAGTTGGCGCTCATGATCAACACCACCGGTGAGATCGTGGCCTTCGGCGTCTGCAACGACATGTGCGCCCGCGCCATCGAGGGTGAGAACCCGCTGTACATCCCCCAGGCCAAGATCTTCGCGGCGTCCTGCGTGCTGGCGCCCACGATGCGGCCGGCCTGGGAGGTGCCCGACGCCTACGACCTGACGATCAGGTTGAGACTCAGCCGCGGCGCCGACGTGCTGTTCGGTGGTTCCACCTCCACCTCCGAGCTGGCGCGCACGCTGGAGGAACTCGTGGAGTGCCTGTTCTGCGCCACGGCGTTCCCCGACGGCGTGGTGCTCTCCACCGGCACGTGCCTCGTGCCGCCGCTGGAGATGCCGAGCGAGGTGGGCGACGTCATCGAGATCGCCATCGACGACATCGGCAGCATGCGCAACGTCGTGACCTCCACCGACGACATCAAGGGCTGGCTGCACCGCCGCCACGCCGACCCACTGGCGCCGTACGAGGCCTGAGCCCACCGTCGGGCGGTCCGGTCGGGGGCCGGGGTGCCGTTTGCTCCTTCGCGCGGGCGCAAGGCGTCGCAAATCGGCCCCCCGCCCCCCTCCCTCGGGGGTCCGTGGCGGTCCGGTCGGGGCCGCCGGTGGGCGTCGGCGGGAGCGTCTGGCGAAATCGCTCCGCCGGCCGTCCCCCCGGCGTCCCCTCCCTCGGTTGTCAGCGGTCCGATCGGGGCCGGGCGCCTCGCCTAGACGAGCTGGCCGATGATGAGGGCCACGCCGCCGGCGAGGGCGACGCTGAGCACCGCCGGTCGGAACCAGGTGCGGTCGAGGAACGGTCGCACCACCCGCGAGATGGCCAGCCCGATGAACATGCCCGGCACCAGGTAACCCACCAGGGTGAGTTCGTGGAGGCCGAAGCGGTCCCGGGCCGCCAGCAGGCCGATGGCCACCGCACCCACGAGGGCGATATAGATCGAGGAGGTGGACCGCAGCGTCGGCGGGCGCATCTCGCTGAAGCAGATTCCCAGCGGGGCGCCGGGCAGTGACGCGGCCGTACCCGCGAAGCTGCAGGTGAGGCCGCCGATGATCTCGGTGCGGCGGGTCTGGCGCAGGCGGAAGCCTGCCAGCAGGATCACTGCCGAGACGGCGGTCAGGATCCCGACCAGGAGGGCTAGGAGCTGCAGGGGCACTAACTCGACGACCGCCAGACCGCCCGCGATGCCCACCGGCAGTCCCCAGAGAGCGTTCTTGAACGCCTGCCAGTCGATGTGCTTGCCCTCAACGATGATGTGCCGTATCCCGACGATCTGCCCCACGATGAGCAGCGGCCCCGGAATGAACGTGGGCTCGATGGCCACGAGCGCCGGGGCGGCCACCAGCGACAGGCCCACGCCGACGGAGCCCTGCACGACGGCGCCGCCCGCCACCGCGGCGATGGCGAGGACGAGTTCGACGGCGCTCAGGTCGTCGTCCTCGCCGGGTCCCGCGCCCAGATGGTGCCGCCGGACTCCCGGCAGGGGTACACCTCGATGTCGCCCTTGCGGTCGCGTCGGCCGTCGAGGTTCTCCTTCCAGCCGCTCCCGTCGGTGCTGAAGGTCCAGAAGTGCGTGAGGCAGACGATCTCCTCACCGGACACGGCTCCGGCATCACCGAGGTGTGACCACTGGTGGGGGCAG
>LXNI01000871.1_pt1 | contig 31142 bp, 28 predicted proteins | sample 809091 | NCBI WGS metagenome assembly LXNI01 (sample SAMN04870527, study PRJNA318959) | sponge metagenome | biome: 01000161; feature: marine sponge reef; material: water | host: Sarcotragus foetidus | place: Greece: Milos, Mediterranean Sea | collected 2013-05-29 | depth 5-7 m | reverse complement strand
CGCCGCAGCCCCACCCGACGTTCGATGAGCTCCTCCAGCAGCACGCGGATCTTCATGCGCGCCAGGGAGGCGCCGAGGCAGAAGTGGTGCCCGCCGCCGCCGAACGCATAGTGCTCGTTGGGGGAGCGGGCCACGTCGAAGCGGAACGGGTCGGTGAAAGTGTCGGGGTCGCGGTTGGCCGAGGCGTACCACATCACGACTTTGTCCCCGGCGGCGACGGCCGTGCCCGCCAGGGCGGTGTCACAGCGGGCGGTGCGCCGCATGTGCAGGACCGGGGTCGCCCAGCGGAGCACCTCCTCGACGGCGCCGTCGAGGAGCTCGGGGCGCTCGCCCAGCCGGCGCAGCTCGTCGGGCCGCTCGGCGAAGGCGAGCGCGCCGTGCACGAGGGCCGTGCGGGTGGTCTCGTTGCCGGCGAACACCAGCAGGTGGAAGAAGTTGCGGTACTCCGGCGGCGACAGCGTCCCGGCGTCCGCGGCCCGGACCAGTTCGGTCACGAGATCCGCCGCCGGTTCGGCCCGGCGGCGCTCGCCGAGGTCCTCGCCGTAGACGTACAGGGCGTGGCTGGCCGGACTCCTGAACGGCAGCAGTCCCAGCGGCGTGGTGTTGCCGAACGCGTCCGGGGCCAGCGTGGGGTGGTCGCCGGTCCCCTCCACGAGGTAATCCGAGAGTTCCACCAGATAGTCGGCGTCGGCGTCGGGGACCCCGAGGATCAGCATGATGACCCGGATCGGCAGCGGGGCCGCCACCTGCTGCACCCAGTCGCCCCCACCGGACGCCACGAACCGGTCCAGCAGTTCGGCGGCGATCTGCCGGGTGGCCTCGGTGAAGCCCCTGATGCTCCGGGGGGTGAACTGCCGGCTCACGAGGCGTCGCAGGCGGGTGTGATCGGGCGCGTCGGTGTCGATGATCGAGCGGCGGGCCGCCAGGGCGTCGGCTTCCAGATCCCACAGGTTGGTGTGGCCGATGCCGGAGGAGAAAACCTCGGGGTTGCGCGACACCTCGCGCACGTCGCCGTGGCGGGTGACGGCCCAGAAGCCGCTGTCCTCGTAGGGGTGCCAGGTGAGCCCCGGCGCGGCGCGCATGGCCGCGAACCGGTCGTGCGGGATTCCGTCCAGGTACAGGCCCGGTGAGGTCACGTCGGGCGAATGGCCTGCGGTGGTCGCCGGGCTCGGTCGGTCCATGGATCGCCCGGCGCTCAGACGCCGCCGACGGTCAGCACCAGCCGGCCCCGCAGGTCGCCGGCGCGCACCCGCTCGTGCGCTTCCGCCGCCCGTTCGAACGGCAGGGTCTCCACCGGACCGATGATCGACGGCTCGCGGGCGGCCAGCGCCAGCAGTTCGTCGAGTTGGGCCCGGGTGCCCCAGACGCTGTTCATGAACGCCGCCTCGTGGCCGTAGGCGCCGAACCCCCAGGGGATCCTGCCGCCGAACAGCCCGACGACGACCACTAGGCCGCGCTTGCGTACCGCGCCGGCGGCTTGCGCCAGCGTGACGTCCGCGCCGATGAAGTCCAGCACCACGTCGGTCGGTGGGATCCCGTCGCCGGGATCGACCGCCTCGTGCGCGCCGATCGCACACGCGGTGGCCCGCTTGGCGGCCGAGATGTCGGCGGCCACCACGGTGGCGTCGCTGAGCAGCCGCAGGTAGCGGATGGCGAACTGCCCCAGCCCGCCCGCGCCGATCACGGTGGCCCGGCCGCCGGGGCCGCGGCGGCGCAGCAGATCCAGCGTGTGCCCGACGGCCCGGTAGGCGGTCAGCCCGCCGCAGGCCAGCGGGGCCGCCGCGACGGGGTCCAGGTCGCCGAGCGGGGCCAGGTAGCGGGCGCCCCGCACAGCCATCCGCTCGGCGTAGCCCCCGTCGGAGAAGATGCCGGCCTCGGCCGCGTCGGCGCAGATCATCTCCAGAGAGGCCTCGCAGTCGGCGCAGCTGCCGCACCCCCACGGGGCGTAGACCATCACCGGCCCCAGCCGGGGGTGCATGCCGGTGACCTCGTGTCCGAGGATCCGCGGCAGGGCGATGGGGAACAGGCCCTCGGAGATGTGCAGGTCGGAACCGCAGACACCGCAGGCGATCACGTCGATCACCTCCCCGCCGTCCGGCGCCGGATCGGGATGATCTTCCACGAGGCGCACCGGGGCGCCGAACTCGGTGAGCAGCACCGCCCTCATCGGGCCGCGCTCTGGGCAGCGGGAAACCGGGCGGTGCCGGCGATAGTGACGCGCCGGCGCTCGGGGCTCACGTCTCGGCTTCCTCGGCCACCGGCACCTGCAGCACGCGGTAGCCGCCGCCGATGGCCAGCCGCCGGGGCGCCCAGCCGGAGGTCTCCAGCCGGCGCACCAGCGTGTCGGCGCCCAGGTTCTTGTGCATCACCAGCACGGCGAAACCGCCGGGGCGCAGGCGGTCCAGCCACTGCGCCAGCAGCGCGTCGAGGGCTTCGTTGCCGAGGCGCACTGGGGGGTTGCAGTAGACGGCGTCGCAGCGCAGCGCTTCGGGCACCTGCTCGGGAGCGCACACCCGCGCCCGCTCGCCGGTGCCCGTCACGCCCGCTGCGGCGAGGTTGGCGGCGGCCAGCTCCCGGGCCCGTTCGTTCACGTCCACCGCCCAGACGGCGGCGTCGGGCGCCCGCAGGCCCAGCGTCACGGCGATGGGGCCGTAGCCGCAGCCCACGTCGGCCAGCACCCGGCCGGCTGCTGCGCGGCCGCCTCCGGGCGGCGCCGGGGGCAGCGGCGCGTGCTTCAGCAGCAGCAGCGTGCCGGGATCGACGCGGTTCGCCGAGAACACCCCGCGGTCGGTGCGCAGGTCCAGCGTCAGGTCCGGCAACCTCAAGGTGACGGTTCCTTGGCGGCGCCGCGAGTTGGGGCTCGGCGAGAAGTAGTGCTCCGCCTCGGCCATCGTGCCGACGATAGCCCGGCGCGGCCCCCTGGTCGCGACGGCGCTCGCTAGCCTCGGCGGCGTGGAGATCAGGCTGTTCGGCGACCCGGTGCTCCGTTCGAAGGCGGCGGATGTCACTCAGATCGACGGCTCCGTGGCCCGGCTCTGCGACAGCATGTTCGGCACCATGTACGCGGCGCGGGGCATCGGCCTGGCCGCCCCGCAGGTGGGGGTGCGCAAGCGCCTGTTCGTCTACGACGAGCCCGCGACCTGCGGGCGCGGGGTGATCCTCAACCCCGTCATCACCGAGAGCGACGGCACCTGGATCTTCGAGGAGGGCTGCCTCTCGGTGCCCGGCTACTCCTGGGAGATCCGCCGGCCCCGGCGGGTGGCGCTGACCGGTGTGGATCTCGACGGCAACGAGGTGACCGTGGAGGCCGACGACCTGTTCGCCAGGCTCATCCAGCACGAGATCGACCATCTCGACGGCGTGCTCCTGACCGAGCGTCTCGACCCCGACCAGCGCCGCGCCGCCCTCAGCGATCTGCGCCGGCGCGGCGTGGGTCCGCCGGGGGCGGGCCTGTTCCCCTCACTCGGCGCCGAGTGACGCCGTGACCCCCTGGCCGGCGACGGTTCGCCGGCTGGTGTACTTCGGCACGCCGGAACTCGCGGTGGCGCCGTTGCGCGCCCTCGGCGACGCCGGCTTCGAGGTCGCCCTGGCGGTGACCGGCCCCGATCGCCGCCGCCGGCGCCGGGGAGCGGTCGAGCCCAGCGCGGTGGGCCGCGCCGCCGCCGAGTTGGGCATCCCGGTGACGCACCGGCCCGAGGAGGCGGTCAGTGCTGCCGGCGATGCCGACGGTGCCGTGGTGGTGGCCTACGGGCGGCTCATCGGCGCCGATGTGCTCGCGGCTCTGCCGGCTGTGAACGTGCACTTCTCCCTGCTGCCGCGCTGGCGGGGGGCGGCCCCCATGGAGCGCGCCATCCTGGCGGGCGACGCCACCACAGGTGTCAGCCTCATGGCGCTGACCGAGACCCTCGACGCCGGCCCGCTCTACGTCCGGGCGACCACCCCCATCGGCCATTCCGAGACCCTCGCCGAGCTGCGCCCGCGCCTCGTGGAGATGAGCTGCCCGCTGCTCGTGGAGCTGTTGCGGGCCGGGCCGCGCCACCCCGCCGCCCAGCAGGGGGATGTCACGTGGGCGGCCAAGATCGGCGACGGCGACCTGCGCCTCGACTGGGATCGCCCGGCCGCCGAGCTGCACCGGCAGATCCGCCTGGGCCGGGCTTGGACCACGCTGGCAGGGGAGCGCTTGCGGATTCTGGGAGCCACCGTCGCCGCCGACCACGAGGGGCGGCCGGGGGTACTAGATGGTCTCGTCGTCGGCACCGGGGCGGGCGGCCTGCGTCTCGACGAGGTGCAGGCCGCCGGCCGGCGCGCCCTTCCGGCGGGGGAGTGGTACCGCGGTGCCCGCCTCGAGAGCCCTTGCCTGCTCGGCAGCTAGACGGTTAGTTCCAAGGGGTTCAGTGGTCGTAGGCGAGCAGGGAGCGGGCGGGGCCGGGTTGTTGGGTGGTTCGGTTGTGCCGGATGGCGGTGGTCCTCGATGGTCATTCCGGCGTTCTCTTCGTTGCTCCGGCGAAGGCCGGAAACCGGGGTGTGAGCGATCAGACGCTGATGCGGTCGGAGTGCGGGACGGGCAATGTGGGTCGAGCGCGCCCCGCGCCGCACCGGTAGGGTCGCCGCATGACCGACCTGCGTGCCGCCGGGCTCCGCGCCAAGGTGCTGACGGTCTCCGACGGTGTGATCGCCGGAGTTCGGGAGGATCGTTCCGGCGAGGCGCTCGAGGCGCTGCTGGCCGGGGCCGGCTACGACGTCGTCGAGCGGCGCGCCGTGGCCGACGGCACCGAGTCGGTGGCTGGGGCGCTGCGCGCCATGGCCGACGGTTTCGCCGGCCTCGTCGTGACGACCGGCGGGACGGGTTTCGGGCCCCGCGACCTCACGCCCGAGGGCACCCGGCAGATCGTCGAGCGCCTCGCCCCCGGGCTGGCTGAAGCCATGAGGCTGGTGAACCCGCTGGGGCGGCTGTCACGGGCCGTGGCCGGCACCCGCGGCCGGGCCTTGATCCTCAACACCCCGGGGTCGCCCCGCGGCGCCACCGAGTGCACCGAGGCGGTCCTCGACGTGCTGCCCCACGCCCTGCGCCTCCTCAGCGACGACCCCACGCCCCACTGATCGCCCGCGAGATCGACGATGGGGACGATTATACAGTTTGACGTATCAGCGTTATCCACTTCGAGATATATCAATATACACATCAGATAGATATGATATACACTATGAGACTCTTCGGGGCTCGGCACCTCTGCGGCGGACAGCTTGCAGTGCCGTTGAGGACCCGCGGGAACAGATTCCGGACCACTTGCCGCAACGCACTCCGACCGGGGAGGCTGTGTCGGTCAGTGGACGATCTTGGCGAGGGGGAGTTCGAGGATGTCGGTGGCGCCGGCGTCGGAGAGTTCCGGGATCAGCGTGTTGATGGCCGCTTTGGGCACGACGGTCTCCACGGCGAACCCCTGGCCCCGGTAGAGCTCGTTCACCGTCGGCGCCTTCATGGACGGCAGCAGGTCGATGACCGCCGTCAGGGCCGCCGCCGGCACGTTCATCTTCACCAGCACGCGGCCCCGCGCCTCCAGCACGCCGGTCAGCAGCGTGGCGATCTGGCCCATGGCGTGGCGCTTGCGGGGGTCGGCGTGGGCGGTGGGGTTGGCGAGCAGTTCGGTGTGGGACACCAGCACGGTGTCGATGATCCGCAGCCCTGCCGCCCGCAGGGCGCCGCCGGTCTCGGTCAGCTCCACTACGCAGTCAACGATCTCGGGCACCTTGGCCTCGGTGGCGCCGTAGGAGAGCTGCACGTCGGCTTCGATGCCCCGTTCGGCGAAGAAGCTGGCGGTGAGGCGGGGGTACTCCGTCGAGACGCGCACGCCGTTGGGCAGGTCGTCGGTGCTCTGGTACGGCGAGTCGGCCGCCACCGCCACGACGATGCGGACCGGCTGGTCGGTGGCCTTGGAGTAGCCCAGTTGACACAGCGAGGTCACCTCGGCGTCGCTCTCGGCGACCCAGTCCCGGCCGCTGATCCCCAGGTCGAAGATGCCTTCGCTGAGGTACCGGGGGATCTCCTGGGGCCGCAGGATGCGCACGTCGTCCACACGCGGATCGTCGATGGTGGCGCGATAGTCCACCCTTGACATCCGCCGCACGTTCAGGTCGGCGTCGCCGAACAACTCCAGTGTGGCTGCCTCCAGAGACCCTTTCGGCAGCACCAGCCGCAACATCCCGCCCACGCTACCGGCGGCGTCTCACCGCTGAGGCCCTGTCGGCCACCCGCGGCTCGCTGGCAGTCCTCTCCAGCCACCGCGGGCGCGAGTGTTCCCGGCCGCAGAGAGCCGCGACGGCGACGGCACTATCCCCGTGGCGCCTTGCTGCTGGCTGCCAGTGCACAAGCGAACTTCGCACTCGGTATCGAGGCGTCGAACCGACCGGGGAACCTCGCCTCGCCGTACCCCTCGCCGTAGCATGATCCCAGTGGGGATCGAAGCCGCCGAGGCGCCCGGCGACGGCACCGCCCGGGCGGCGGGCTCGGCGGATGTGAGCGTGCTGGTCCCCGTGTGGGACGAGGAGGAGGCGATCGGGCGGGTGGTCCGCGGCGCCCTCGGGGCCGGCGCGGCGCTGGGTGTCGCCGCCGAGTGCGTGGTGTGCGTGGATGCGCGCACCGTCGACGGTTCGGCCGAGGCGGCCGCTGGGGCGGGGGCCAGGCTCGTCGCCCAGCAGGGTCGTGGGCTCACCGCCGCGGTGCTCGAGGCCGCCGCGGCGGCGTCCGGGCCCGTCGCGGCGGTGCTCGACGGCGACGGCCAGCACGACCCCGCGGACTTGGGCCGGCTGCTGGGCCCGCTGCTGGCGGGCCGCGCCGACCTGGTCTGCGGCGCCCGGTCGCCGGCGAGCCGCCGTTGTGGCTTCGGCGGGGCGCTGGGGGGCCTGTGGCGGCGCGTCGGGTCGGCCGCCTTCGGGGGTCTCGCCCGTGCCGCCACCGGCGTCGCCGCCCCCGACCCGCTGACTGGCATGTTCGCCTGTCGCACCGCGGACCTGCGAGCCCTCGCCGCCGATCCTGCCGCCTGCCCGCCCGGCGGCTACAAGCTGCTCCTGGCCCTGCTTGCCGGCACACCGTCCGAACGGGTCGCCCACCGCCCCATCACGTTCCGCCCCCGCACCGGCGGCGCCTCCCACATGAGCGTGCGCACGTCGATCACGCTCGCCCGCCAGCTCGTCCACCTGGCCCGCCGCCGATCCTCGGCACGCCTCCCGCCCCGACGCCGCGGCGACGCGACGCGCCCGGCCCGCGCCCGCACGGAACGCCGGCGGCCGCGCACGCTTCGACCAACGACCAAGTAGTTGAGCGCCCGGCCCGCGCCCGCACGGAACGCTGACCCTCGGCGACTTGCCCGCCGCGGCGACGCGCCGCGCCCGGCCCGCGCCCGCACGGAACGCCGGCGGCGATGAAACACCGTTTGTTCGTCCTATCGTTGTGGCCCGTTTTGATCTGTCGCACAGGGAGAGTTGTATGAAGCGCGGCACGTTGATCGTTCTCGGCGCGGCGGGCGCGGTGGTGGCCCTGTTGACGACGCCGGCCGCGGCGCAGGCCGACGACGCGACAGCCGCGGTGCAGGCGGCGCTGGACAACGCCTGGGTCCTGCTGGCCGCCGTTCTGGTGTTCTGCATGCAGGCCGGCTTCGCCCTCCTCGAGACGGGCCTCACGAGGGTGAAGAACACCACCAACATCCTCGCCAAGAACCTCGCCGACATGTGCATCGGCACTTTGGCTTTCCTGGCGACCGGGTACGCCATCGCCTTCGGCGCGGGCAACCCCCTGTGGGGGACCGAAGGGTTCTTCCTGGCGGGCAGCGACCTCGTGGGGTCGGGCTCCAGCGGCGCCGGGAATCTCAGCACGGCCACGTTCTTCGTGTTCCATGCGGTCTTCGCCGCCGCCGCGGTCACGATCGCCTCGGGGGCGATGGCCGAACGTGCCCGCTTCCGGTCGTACCTGCTGTTCAGCGTGGCGATGTGCGCCTTCATCTACCCGACGGTCGTGCACTGGACCTGGGGCGGTGGCCTGATCGCGGACATCTCCATCGGCGGCGCCGTCTTCAGCGACTTCGCCGGTTCGACCGTGGTGCACGTCACGGGGGGCACCGCGGCGCTCATGGGCGCGATCTTCCTCGGTCCGCGCCTGGGCAGGTACACGCCAGACGGAACGCCGCGGCCGATCGCGGGCCATGCGGTGCCGATGGTGGTGCTGGGCGTGTTCATCCTGTGGATGGGCTGGTTCGGGTTCAACGCCGGTTCGCAGCTCGCCGCCACCGAAGGCAGCCCGGTCACGCGTGTGATCCTCAACACCCTCGTGGCGGGCTCGGTGGGCACGGTGACATCCGGCGCGGTCGTGTGGCGCCGGCAGGGGCTTCCGGACATGTCCATCGTCGCCAACGGCACGCTGGCCGGGCTCGTGAGCATCACCGCCGGTTGCGCCTCGATGAACGTGCTCGGCGCGCTGGTGACCGGTGCGGTCGCCGGCGTCGTGGTCGTCTACTCGATGACGTTCATCGAGAACCAGGGCATCGACGATCCGGTCGGTGCCGTGTCGGTGCACGGGGCGGCCGGCCTGTGGGGCACGCTGGCCGTCGGTCTCTTCGCCCGCTACGACGACGGCTACCTCGGTCGAGACTCCGCCGGGCTGTTCTACAGCGGGGACGGGTACCAGCTGATCGTCCAGGCTGTTCTCGTGGGTATCGTGGTGGCGTGGACCTTGGTGACGACGGGCGTCCTGTTCGCCGTTCTGCGCCGCTTCAGGCTGCTGCGGGTCACGGCGCAGGAGGAGGCGCTGGGCCTCGACCTCACCGAACACGGCATCGGCGCGTACCCCACCGACGTGCTGCCGCGTGACGCCCGTGCCTACGAAGACCCGAAGTAAGCGGCGAGGCGAGACGGGAGGCGGCGCGGTGATCAAACCGAAGAACCTCTCGATCCTCATGCAGCGCCTGGCGGATCTGATCTCCACGAGCAGGGTGGATCCGACGCGGCTGACGTGCTTCGTCTGCTATCACGACGCCGACTTCAGTGACGTCGAATCGTTCATCCGGCAGTACGGCACCGAGTTCATACCTCGCTGCATCGGCGTGAACGAGAAGAACGGCTTCGTCGGCAGCCTCGACGACCACTACATCATGAGCAGGGTCCGCGAGGAGATCCTCGGCGACTCGACGGTCACGATCCTCCTCTTGGGGATGGAGACCTGGCATCAGCGGTTCGTGGACTGGGAACTCGCGGCGTCCTTCCACGAGACCCCGGTCCGGTCGAGGAACGGGATACTCGCCATGCCGCTGCCCTCCATGGGCAACAGGGCGGTGCTCCCGAACCGGGTCCGGGACAACCACTTCGGGGCCGACAGCGAGAAGTCGTCGGTGCTCTACGCGAGCTATCCGGCCACCCGCGAGGCGTTGCGCACCATGCTGGACCGCGCCGACAAGTCTCGGCTCGACGAGACCAGGACGGTGGACAACAGCAGACCTCTCCGCAGGACGGACTCCCCGCTGACCCACGAGTCGTGAGGACCCCGCCGGCAGAGGCCGCCGCCGGGCCCGCCGCCGCTCGCCGCCGGCGGTCGGGCGACGAAGCCGGCGAGGCGCTGCCCGTGGCGATCCTCTTCCTCGGCGTGCTGTTCACGATCCTGCTGGGCGTGCACGTCGTGGTGATCGCCATGGCCCGCACCGCCGTGCAGGCGGCGGCCGACTCGGCGCTCAGCGCGGCGCAGGTCGCCGGTCGTCTGGGCGAGCCGGGCGACTGCGGCGCGGGTCGGTCTGTGCAGGAGTGCCAGGGCATCCTGGGGGCGCGACTCGCCATGGCGGCGGCGAAGAGCTCCATCGTCGAGACCCGCCCGCCCGCGGTGGTCGTCGAGGAGGGGCGCGGCACCGTGACGGTGCTGGTGTTCGGCGGCACCATCACGCCTCTGCTCGGCGGGGTGGAACTGACCGCACAGGCCTGCGGGCCGCTGGACGACGTGTGGTACACGGAGCACCTCAACGCCGCCGACGCCTGGCGATGCTGAGACCGCCCGCCCGCCGCCGACGCCTGGCGATGCTGAGACCGCCCGCCCGCCGCTGGAGCCGCGCCGGCGGCCCGCCCGCCGACGAGGCCGGATCGGGAGCGGCGATCGGCATGGCGGTCATGTTCCCCATGCTGATTCTGGTGATCATCGCGATCTCCCTGCTCTCGGGGTCGGGCCACGTTGATCAGGCGCTGCAGAGCACCGCCGACCGCGCCGCTCGGACCGCCTCGCTGTGCTGCCGCCTCATCGGGGGCCCCGACGGCGCCGCCGCGGGGGCGCGCGCCGCTCTCGCGGCGGCCGAGGACGCCGCCGCGGCGAACCGCATCTTCTGCAACAACGACTTCGTCGGCGACAGCCGGAGCGTCTACGTGGCCCTCGATGGCCACACCGTCGCCGCTGTAAACGGCAACGACCCTGCCGTCTTCTACGACTCCGACGGCAATGTCACCCCCGACGATGAGACGGCGGTCCCGCTCGGCGGCACCGTCCACGTCTTCCTCACGTGCCGGGTGCCGCCGGAGGTGATCGGAGGGTTCGGCTTCCCGGGGCTCGACGCGCGGCGGAGCGTCGAGGGGGTGGCCGTCATCGACCCCTACCGGGCGCGCCCGTAAGCGCCCGTAAGGATGTGGACGGTGGTGAGCTGGATGTCGAGGGTGCCGGCCCGTCGTCGCCCCCTACTGGGCGCGCCCGGACGGATGAGCCGCCGGCTGCGCGACGACGAACGGGGCGTGTACGCGCCGTTCATCGCCATCATCGCCGCCGCGCTGCTGCTGCTGGGGGCGATCGCCTACGAGGGGCCGCGCCTGAACACCGCCCGCGGGGACGTGACGCGCGCCGCCTACGAGGCCGCCCGCGCGGCTGCGGCGACGATCGCGGCCGGGGGCACGCTCGACGACGCCCACGACGCCGCGCAGGGGCGCATCGAGATGTCCCGGCTGGTCTACGGGCAGCCCATCGCCGTCGGCGCCATCGAATGCGCCGGCAGCACTGTCCAGGTGACCGTCGTCAGCAATTACGTCTACCGCTCGGTGCTGGGGGCGGCGCGGGACCGCCAACCCATCGAGGCGGTCGGCGCGGCGGAGGCGTACCTCGTCTTCCCCGACGGGAGCACCAGCCTCCCCCAATCCTACGGGACCCGCGACAGAATCGGGTACCTCGGTCCGTGCCCTCTCTGAGACCGTCCGCGAGGATGACGTTTGCCCGCCCGCTGGTAGAATCCTCCGCTCATGCGACAGAAGAGACGGCGCGGAAGTCCGGCGCCGCCGGCGGCCCGCGACCAGGGTGATCCGGCGACGGGCCGCCGGCGGGGACGAGGCCGCCGGCGGAGGCGTGGCCGCGCCCAACCGGAGGCCGAAGCCTGGTACCGCCAGGGGCCGCCGATCTTCGAGGAGTCTGCTGCCGACGGTGGCTTGACGGGCGACGGCGCGCCGAGCGAGCAGGCGCCGGGCCGCGAGGAGTCCGCCGTGAAGGCGGCCGAGGCGGCGCCCTCCCCGGTCGAGACCTCCGCCGGCGCGGCCTATTCCGACGCGGCCTACGCCGACGAGGCCTACACAGGCGAGGCGCGCACCTACGGGTCGGTCCCCCCGGCGGCGCCGCCGCCGATGGCGAGGACCGCCCCGCTCATGGGCGCGACACCCCTAGCGGCGCCGCCGGGCGCCGTGGCGTACGACGAGCCGGACAGCGCGGTCGGCGATCCGCCGGCCGGCATCCTCGCCCCGACCTATCCGGAGGAGGCTCACCCCGAGCCCGAGGCGGGCCTGCCGTGGGAGACGGCCCCCGAGGCCGCCACCGACGAGCCCGAGGAGCCACCCGCGGCGCACGACACGGCGCCGGATACGGCCCCTCCACCCGATCCCGAGCCTCCACCCGACCCCGAGCCGCCGCCGGACGAAGTAGCCCCGCAGAGCCCGTTCGTGCACGACGCCGGGCCGTCCCCGGCGATCGAGCCGCCCATGATCATCCCGATCCGGGCGTACTACCTCACCCGGGCCGACGACACGCTCCGCAGCATCGCCGCGCAGTTCCTCAACACGCCGTCGCGCTGGCAGGAACTCCGCTCACTCAACGCCGGATATCCGGGAATCGCCGACTGCGGGGCGGACGACGTTCTGCCCATCGGCAGTTCGATCGCCCTTCCCGGTGATCCGCTGCCGTGGGGCAAACCCGACCCCGTCTACCTCTGGACGCTGGCGGAGAAGTTCCTTTTCGCCGCCTGGGGCCGGGAGCCGTCGCCCGACGAGGTCGTACCGTTCTGGCGCGGCCTCACCAGCGGCGCCCACCACCTCGAGGAGGGGCCGTCGGCCGCCGCGGCGATCGGCGAAGCCCCCGCGGCGCTGACCGAGCCGCCCGTCCCTGCCGCCATGCAGCCTCCGGCCGAGCCGCCCATGTCGGCCGAGGTGCCTGAGCAGCCTCCCGCGGCCGTGGCGATGCCGCCGGTTGAGCCGGTGTCCGCTGAGCCCGCCGTGGAGATGCCGCCGTTGCCTGCGGAGCCGCCGCCGCCGGCCTACGAGGCTCCTCCGCCGCCGCCCGCCGAGCCGCCGCCCGTCGAGCCGCCGCCCGCTGAGCCGCCGCCGGCCTACGAGCCGCCGCCCGCTGAGCCGCCGTCGGCCTACGAGCAGCCGCCGCCGGCCTATGAGGCGCCTGCTGAGCCTGCGGAGCCGGCTTACGAGGCTCCACCCGTCGAGCCGCCGTCGGCCTACGAGGCTCCTGCGCCGCCGCCAGCGGAGCCGCCGCCGCCCGTCGAGCCGCCGCCGGCCTACGAGACTCCTGAGCCGCCGCCGGCCTACGAGGCACCTGCTGAGTCGGCCTACGAGCAGCCGCCGTCGGCCTACGAGGTCCCTGCGCCGCCGCCCCCCGTCGAGCCGCCGCCGGCCTACGAGGCTCCTGAGCCGCCGCCGGCCTACGAGGCTCCTGAGCCGCCGCCGGCCTACGAGCAGCCGCCACCGACTGGCGAGATCCCGCCGCCGCCCGTCGAGCCGCCGCCTGTCGAGCCGCCGTCGGCCTATGAGGCGCCTGCTGAGCCTCAGCCCCCGGCTTACGAGTCGCCGCCGGCCTATCAGCCGCCCAGCATCCCGCCACCGGTCTACGAGTCGCCGCCGGGCCTGTCCGACCTGGGGCCGCTCGGATCCTCTGAGTCGCCCGAATCCGAGGCGGATACTCTCCTGCCGGCTTTCATGCCGTCCCTGACGGGCACCGCACCGTCGGAGCAGGTGCCTGTCGAGCAGGTCGCGGCGGCCACGGCTCGCAGGCGCGTGCTGGCCGGCACGGCCGTCGGCGACGCGATGTTGCTGTGGCAACTCGGGAGGCTGCGTCGCCGCCGTCCCACGACCGTCGAGTCGGCGCCTCACCCCTTGGAGGTGTCGCTCCAGCAGACCGCCCGTATGGACTCTCTGCGCCTCATCGAGGCGGCCATGCGCCAGCTCCGGGCCGTCACCGTCGCCCAGCTCAAGCCCAAGCCCGGCGTCGTGTGCGTGCGGACGGGCGCCTACGGCTTCGAGGTCCTGCTCGATCAGCCCGTCGAGGTGCCCGAGGGTTGGCAGACGGCCTCCGGCGGCTACGTGCTGGAGCTGCGCCGGGACGTCACCCTCGAAGCTCTCGACGCCGCCGGCCAGGGACCGTCACTTTGCCCCACCCTGGTGCCTGTGGGCGACACGGCTGAGGGTCCGCTGCTGCTGAATCTCGAGGAGATCAGCTGTCTGGCGGTCTCGGGGCCGCCCGAGGTGTCCGCCAGCCTCCTCGGTTCGGTCGTCGAGATGCTCGGCTCGTCCCCGCTGGCCGGCAATGTCCGCATCATCACCGTCGACGTCGCCGCCCCTCAGGGTCCGGGCTGGGAACGCATCCACCCCATCGACTTCGATTCGCAGCAACTCGAACACCTGCTGGCGTCGGCGCGCTCCCCGGCGGACGCCGCGGGCGACCTCCCTCTCGATGTGCTCGTCATTGGACCCGGCCACGACATTCTCTTCCAGCGCGCTGGCCAGGTCGCCGCCAATCCCGGATCACGGCTGGTGCTCGTCGGCGCCACGTCGTCCCCGACCGCACGCTGGCCCTGGCGGATCCAGCTGGACGCGCATCACCGAGCCGTCATCCACCCCATCGCCGTCAATATGACCGCGACCCAGGCAATGAGGTCCGACCTTGCCTACCTCCTCACTGAGGCGGCCGAAGGCCCGCATCCGACCTCGGGGCCCTAGTGACACCCCGTATCGGAGCGTCGCGGGTGATGCGCGGGCCAGCGGCGGTCCGCCGCCCCCACCGCCGACTGCTCGCGGCGGCGGCCGTCGGCGTCGTGAGCGTCTTGGCGACGGCCTGCTCGGGCGGTGACGGCGCCGAGTCCACCACGGGGGTCGCCGCCGTGGCCCCAGCCGCCGAAGCCCCCGCCGCTGAAGCTTCCGCCGAGGGGGCCGTGGCCTCCTCGACGCGGACCGGGGATGGGATCGCCGCGGCGGGCGGCGCCTTGCGGACCGGCCCCCCGTGTCTCGCCGCCGGCGAGCCCGCCGGCATCGCCGTGGTCACGCCCGACATCGACCGCCTCGACGAGATAGGGCTCAGCGCCCTCGTCTTCGACCCCGTCGACCGCATCTTCGGGGCCTACATCAACGAGGTCAACAGCCTCGGCGGCATCAACGGCACGTGCTTCGAGTTGAAGTTCTACGAGTACGGCTTCACTGATCCTGTCGCCGAGGTCGGCGCCATCTGCGCCGAGCTGCCCGCGGAGCAGCCGCTGGTGATGTTCGGCTTCGCGCTGGACGAGGGCATAGCCGGCTGCACCACGCTCGCCGCGCAGATCCCGACGATCGGGCTGTACTCGCAGCTCCCCGAGGCGTTCTTCGATCAGAGCGCCGGGCTGCTCCTCGTCGATCACGGCTCGCTGGAGTTCCTGGCGGAGAACGGTCTGCAGGCCGCAGCGCGCGCCGGTCTGCTCGGCCGCGACGACCGCGTCGGCCTGCTCTACGACGACGACGGCACGGAGTCACCGCTGCCGACGACGCTCGCGCAGGCGGCCGCGGGGCTCGGTCTCGACGTGGCTCTCTCGGCCGGTGTGCCGGCCGACCTCGTCGGCACCCTCGTGGTCGTGCTCGAGGAGCAGCACCGCAGCCTCGGGGGCGACCTCTTCGGGACCGACGGGGACGCCTTCGTCGACTCTCTCGCCGCGCTGCCGCCCGAGGCGGGTGATTTGCTGGCAGGGTTGCGGGCACACTTCTTGGACACCGCCGCGACCATGCGCGCCGCCGGTGTCGACACCGTGGTGGCGTCGGCTTCCTGGGATGCCGTCCGGAACCTCATGCGGGCCGCTGAGGCGGTCGGCTGGCGTCCCCGCTGGGTGATCAACGACTCGCAGTTCGCCATGATCGTGCTCACCGGCGCACCGCCCGCGCAGGCGCGCAACCTGCTGCAGGTCAGCTCGCGCCGGGCCACCGACGATCCCATCGACGGTCTCGACCGGGGGTGCCTCAGCTTGCGCAACACCGGCGTGGCCGCCGAGCCGTTCTCGCACCGGTACCACACCGACGCGTGGAGCTTGCTCACCGCCACCTGCGACTACCTCGACGTGGTGTTCGGCGCCGCCTCGCGGGTCGAGGGGCCGCTGACCCGCGAGGCGTTCCTGGCCGAAATGCGCGAGACCGACTATCGGGCCGCCCACGGTCAGCGCCTGCGGTTCGCCGCCGGCGACCCGTACGGCTCCGACGGTTTCCGGGTGCTCGGCGCCGACCCGGACTGCATCTTGAACGAGTGGGGCTGCATGCGCCCCTTGACCGGCTGGCTCGAGCCGGCGGCCGCAGCCGGCGGCGGGAGCTGACCGGTGCCCGCTCTGAAGGTCGAACGACAGCCGTGCCGGCGGGTGGTGCTCGCCGCGTCGGCGGTGCTGCTCGCCGCGTCGGCCTGCGGCGGGAGCGGGGGAGGCGGCGGCGCGATCCTGTCCACCGGCGGCGGTGCCTCCGGGGCGGCAGACCAGTCCGCGGCGCCGCCGACGGTCATACGCATGGCCTTGGCGCCGGACCCCATCTGGCAGTGGCTGGAGGACTCGGGCACCCGCGCCGCCTGGGAGCGGACCCACAACATCCGCATCGAGGTCAACCATTCTTTCGACCAGTTCGCCGCTTTCGCAGGCGGCCACGCCGACGTGGTGCTGATCAATGCCCTCGATGTGCCGAAGTTCGTGGAGGAGCCCGAGCGAGAGCCGGTCATCATCGGCAAGTACACCACCGACCGCACGATCCTGGCCGTGCAGCGCACTTCCCGGGCGGAGAACCTCGATGATCTCGTGGAGCGACGCATCGCCGTGGAGGGTTCGCTCGGCTCGACGCTGATGTGGGGGCTCCTCGCCGACATCGAGCACGGACTCGAGTTCGGCCCCGACGGCTTCGACTTCGACCTCGTCACCGTCGACCGGGCCAGCCTCGCCGACCTCGTGATGCGCGGTGACGTGGACGCCTGCATCTGCACTCCCGACGTGAGTATGTCGCTCCTCGCCGAGGGGCGCCTGCGCGCGCTCTACGACGGCCGGTCGGCCGGCGAACTCTTCGCGTCCAGCGTCTTCGTCGTGGCGGGGTTCGGGCAGGGTTTGCTGGTCATCGCCGACGCTTTCGTGGTGGACGCGGCCTGGCACGCGGCCAACACGGAGGCGGTGGACGCCTTCCTCGGCCTCTGGGAGGAGGGCATTTCCGCCTGGAAGCGGGACAGTGCACAGATCGTGGCCGACTACCCGCATCACTTCGCCGCGGAGTCCGATGACGAGATAGCCTGGTTGGCTGACTACGTAGCGGCGCACGACTGGGTCGTGCCGTCGGTCTACATCACACCGCAGGAGGCGGAGACGCATTACTTCGCGTTCGACCGTTTGAAGGCGCTCGGCCTCGTGCCCGCTGACGCTGCCCGCCCCGAGATCAACGTCTCCCACTCCCCGGCCAGCTCGACGTCCGGGGCCGAGGCGGGGGGCTAGCCGCGTGTCTGCCGCCGCGCCGTTCACGCCTGAGGCCGTCTCCGGGTACTCGGTCAAGGAGCTGCGGCGGGCCGTCCTGGCCCGCTGGGGCCTCCGCCTCAGCGTCCTGGTCGGTTGGGCGGGGTTCGTCGGCGTGTGGTACCTCGTGTCCCGGTACGTTCTGACGCCCCAGCAGCTTCCTCAGCCCCATGTCGTGGCCGTCGAGGCCGGGGAGGTGCTGAGGCAGCGCGAGTTCGGCAGCAACCTCCAGGCCAGCATCCTGCGGGTGGTCGCGGGTTTCCTGCTGGCGGCGCTGCTGAGTGTGGGCCTGGGCCTGCTGATCGCCTACAGCCGCTGGTGGCGGCGTTTCTTGGGCAGCGTCCTGCGGTTCGTCGTGAGTGTGCCCACCGTCAGCTTCGCCATCCTGTCGCTGATCGTGCTCGGCATCTCGCCGATGGGGCCCATCGTCAACGCCATGATCGTGGCGACGCCGTACATCACGATCAACCTCGCCCAGGGACTCACCGGCGTGGACCGCCGACTGATCGTGATGGGCGAGTCCTTCGGCCGGACCCGTGCGCAGATCGTCACCGGCATCCTCATCCCCTCGTCGCTGCTGTCGGTGTTCGGCGGCGCCCGTCTGGCGTTCGCCGTGGCCTGGCGCATGGGGCTCCTGACGGAGATCTTCGCCACAGCCGACGGCATCGGGTTCCAGATCCGGCGCAGCTTCGAGAGCTACGACATCCGCGGCATGCTCGCCTGGGCGTTGCTGTTCGTGGTGGTCATGCTGCTGATCGAGAACCTCGTCATCCGCCAGATCGAGCGCCGGCTCTCGCGCTGGCGTTCACCGGGCATGGGGGTGGCGCCGTGAGCGACCTGGGCGGCGGGCAGGGTCTCGCTGGCTTCGCGGGGCTCAACGCCCGGCCCGCCGGCGAGGGCCTGCTGACGATGCGGGGCCTGTCGCGCCGGCCTTGGGTCATCGGCCTGCTGGCCCTCGGGATCCTGCTGCTGATCTGGCAGTGGATCGCGTGGGTGAACACGCGGGTCCCCGGGATCGAAGAGGTCGTGCGGTTCATGATCGTCGAGATGTCCGGCGATTCGCACGGTGGCGCGCTCACCGGTGAGTTCTGGGATCCTCTGGCGCTCAGCTTGCAGCGTTACGCCATCGGTCTCGTCGTCGGTGTCCCTGTCGGCACGGTGCTGGGGCTGGTCATCGGTTCGGTCCGGTGGGCGCGCGGCCTGTTCAACGACACGGTGCTGGTGCTGCTGGCCCTGCCGGCGGTGGTCTGGGCGTTCCTGGCCGCGTTGTGGTTCGGCTCGTCGTCGTGGGGTCCGATCCTGGCGGTGATCCTCACCGTCGTGCCGTTCATGGCGGTCAACCTCAGCGCCGGTGTGCGCAGCATTGAGCCGGGCCTCGTGCAGATGTCCCGGTCGTTCGGCGTGCCGTTCGGGCGTCGGTTGCACCACTTGCTGTTAGGCGGGAGCCTCCCCAGCGGTTTCACCGGGCTCCGGCTGGCTTTCATGACCGGCTGGAACAGCCTGCTGATCGTGGAGTGGTTCGGCGCCACCTCCGGGGTGGGCTGGCGCGCCCGCTTCTGGTACGACGCGTTGCGCTATCCCGGCTTCGTGGGCTGGATCTTCCTGTTCGTGATCCTCATCGCGCTGCTGGACCGGCTGCTGTTGAGCCCGCTGGAGCGCCGCGCCTTCCAGTGGAACCAGCGGCCCACCCTCACTTTCGAGGAGGACTTGTGACCGCCCGCCCGGTCGCCCGCCGCCTGTGCGCGCGGCTGCCTGTGCGGGTGGCCGACCGCGACCATCGACCCATCGGAGAGGCAGGGATGAGATGGCGACTGTACTCATAGAGGACCTCACCAAGGTCTACCCACCGACCCTCAACAACCCTACGCAGGTGCAGGCCCTCGGCGGGCTCAGCATGTCGATCACGGGCAACGTCTTCGTGGCCGTCGTCGGTCCTTCCGGCAGCGGCAAGACCACGCTGCTGAACATCGTCGCCGGCGTGGAGCGGCCCACCGCGGGTTCGGTGCGCGCCTTGCAGGAGGGGGTGCCCGCCCGGGTGGGCTACGTGTTCCAGGAGCCGCGGCTGCTGCCGTGGCGCACCGTCGTGGACAACCTGCTGTACGTGCAGGACCGCAAGTCGGACCGCTCGCGGCGCGAGGCCGAGTTCTACTTGCAGATGGTGGGCCTCGGCGACGTGGCCGACCTGTACCCGTCGCAGCTCTCGGGGGGCATGCAGCAGCGTGTCGGCATCGCCCGGGCGTTCCTCGTGAACCCCGACGTGCTGCTGCTGGACGAGCCGTTCAGCCACCTCGACGCCCTCACCGGACGGTCGCTGCGGGACTACTTGCAGCGCATCTGGCTGCAGACCCGCAAGACCGCCCTGTTCGTCACCCACGACGTGACCGAGGCGGTGGAGCTGGCCGACCGCATCGTCATGCTGCGACCCGGCGGCGTGGCCTACGACGACATTCCCGTCGGCTTGCCCCGCCCGCGCCGCCACGGCGATCCCGCCGTCCGCGACATGCAGGACGAGGTGCTGCGCCGCTTCGACGCCATGGGTGCGGCTGTCCGCTTCGGTGCCGAAGGCCGCTAGGCCGCTCGGGTCGCCGCGTCCGTGCTCGGCGCCGCGACGGCCCGGTTCGCCGCCGCGGCGTCGCTCCTCGTCGTGGCGGGCTGGGCGTGCGGCGGCGGTCCGCCGTCCTCGCCCGTCGAGCGTCCCGCCCCGGCGGCCCGCGCCGCGGCACCGACCGGCCCGGTCGTGGAGTTGGGGCCTGTCAGGGCTGCGCCGCCGCCGTTGGATCCGAGCGCCGCTCCCACGACGCCGCTGGGCGAGCTGCGCGCCGGCTACCTGCCGGTGTGGTCGCCGGCCTTCGATTGGGCGTTCCCCCCGGAGGTCTGCGGCAGCGACTGGGCCCTCGACGCCGTCGCGCGGGCTGCCGGCGACGCCGACCCGGCGGTCCTCGGCGACGGGGTCGCCGCGGCCGCCTTGTCGGTCATGCGCTACGAGCACCTGCTGTCGGCGGCGTTCGCGGACCCTCATCCGGGCACGCAGTTGTGCGTCGCCGTCGCCACGGTGGACGAGGCGCGCCGCGAGGCCCTGGAGCTGCTGGCCGCCTACCTGCGGGCCGGCGCCCGCAGCGGGCAGGCGGCCGAGTTTCCCGACGAGGTGCGGATCTTGGCGCAGGGCCCGCGGGACGTCCTGGCGGTGGCCTGCGCCACCGACGGCGGGCAGGCCCGCGCCGGGCTCGAAGGCGCCGCGCCGCCCGACGGTGCTGGCGGGCAGGCCGGTGCCGGGCTCGAGGGCGCCGCGCCGCCCACCGGCGACGGTGAGCAGGTCCGCGCCGATGACGGGCCCGGTGCCAGCGACGACAGCGGCCCAGGATCGCCGGTGGTGATGGCCGCGTACCTGTTGAAGCTGTCGCGGGGCCTGGAGGACGCCGTGGCGGACGTCTCCTACCGGGTCGCCGGCACGTCCGACCGGCCGGCGGCGACCTGCGACGAGCTGGACGTGTGGGCGGACGAATGGGCAGGGCAGGCCCAGCAGTGGCAGGCGGAGGGGCTGCTGTGGGGCGCCGTCGACCGGACGATCACCGTGGCCGAACTGTGCGACCACCCGCCGCCCGACGGCCCCGACGAGTGCCCCCGGGACTGGCAGCCATGACGGCGCCGGACCCTCCTGCCTCGGCCGGGCGGCGATGCGGCCGGGCGCTCGTAGCGGTGGCCCTGGTGACAGCCGGCGTGCTGGCGCCGGTGAGCGCGCCGTTGCTTCCCGGATCGCCGACCCACGGCAGCGACGCCGCGGTGCTGGCGCAGAGCTCGGTGGTGGGCGGCATGCTTGACGATTGCCCCACGGATCGGCCGGGCCTCGAGCGGGTGGGACCGGAGGACAGGGAATGCGAATACGAGACTCCGGCCTGCCCGCTGGGCCCGGTGACCAAGGAGATCATGACACCCTCGGTCGACGATAGGGAACACCCGGACATCATCAACGAGCTGCTCCTGGTCGACAACAACCCCAACAAGCCGGTGCCGCTCTACCGCTACCCGTATTTCTGCGAGGAGCGGATGATCCTGGCACCCGTTGACGGCGCCGCCTATGACCGGGCGGTGTTCCACATCCAGCCCGACGAGGGCCAGCCAGCGCGGATGATCCGGCTGCCTGTCGTCGCCGCCGGTTCCAATCCCTGCATCACCGAGACCGAAATCATCGCCAGGTCCCACCTCATAGCGCTGGAGACCAATGCCGACGGCGACCCTCTGCTGGACGCCAACGGCGACCTGGTCCTCAACGCCAGCGGCATGTTCGGCCTCAACGCCGACGGCGACCCCGCGACGGTAAACATGTGCAGACTGTTGGCCCAGCCTCAGTGCGCCGACGGCCTCTACCGGTCGGATTCCAACAAGTGCCGGTGGGTCACGCGGCGCACATGGCAGTGTCCCACCGGCACCCTGCCGCGCAACGAGTTCCGCACCTGCTACCAGCCCCCGCCGCTCGTCGGGGGGGCGAATCCGGCCTGCGGGCCTGGCGCTCCCGACATGGCTGCTCTCGATTGCGAGGTCTACGTCGGCAACGACTACTCCCGCACGCCGGCTTCGCTGGATTGCACGACCGATTTCCCCACCGGATTACCCCGGACGGCGCTGTCGGCCAACACCCTCAGCGGCTCTGCCGCAATCTACTGGTGCGAGTTCGACGCCTCGCACCTCAAGGTGGACTGCCATAGCAACCCTCCGGCCTCGGACTGCGCGCCGACGGTGGCCCGCTGCCTCAAGCGGGCGAGTGAGACCGGCGGCTGCAGCGCCGTGGCGGCCACGATCCGCTGCCGCGCCGAGCAGGCCGGGGCCCTCACCGCCGAGCAGGTGCAGGGATCGGATTGCCAGCCTTGCGTCGTGCTGCCGTTTTCCCCGCCGCCCGGGCCGGACGACTGCCCCGCCGACGAGTACAGCAGCGAGGTCAAACGGCCGTCGGAGCGGAGCAATCTCTACCGCACTCTTCACCGGGTGGAAGATAGCTTCGCAGTCGACCACTACAGGTGTCGCCGTGTCCGCGCTGGTGGCGAACTGAACAGCGACTCGGACTGCAAGACTGCACCGGTCTGCGACGCCGCCGACGGTGCCGTCCCTGAGGGCTGGCTGACGTGGACCTCCGGGCACGGTTCCGGCCTGGCGATCGTCAACGCGCCGGTGGTGCTGACGATCGAGGGATTGCCAGGAGAGAGACTGAACCGGGCTCACAGCAAGTACTTGGCCCGGGGCCGAGGCTATGAACAGCCAGGCGACCTCAGCCTCTCCACGACGTCGTACCGAGCGTTCGACAGCGACGACGTCTCCGATGATCCGATCATCAGGATCTGGCCCAAGATGGATTCCTCCAAGACCTACAACTGGGTCAGCGACTACACGAGCAGCGAGGGGCCGACGTGCCTGCTGGAGGCGAATCCCGACTTCATGGTGACGATCCAGGAGCTGCACCCCGACGCGGACAGCGAGGAGATAGAACACCTCTTCGGACCCTCGTCCCTCGCTTGGTGGGACAAGCTGACCGCCGACGAGCAGCGGGACCACATCGAGCGACGGGGCCTGATCTTCTGGGACGACCTCATGAGCGAAGCCGACGAGGACCGCGAGTCGGCGGACCGCGCCGCCAAACTCAACGAGAAGGTTCCCTGCAACTTCGGCGCGGACGTCGTCTGGTGCAGGTGGGAGCCGGTCCGGGCGGGATATTTCACTGCGACCGGCGGGGGCGCCTGGCTGCTGAGCCGGCTATCAACGCCGAGGTCGTGGGCATTCTACGAAGAGGGTAATAGTTTTCTTACGATTGCATATGGCAACATTCTGCAGTCATTGAATAATTATCTGGCGCTCTATCCAGGCCATTTCATGAGCCTCTTTATGGAGGTCAATAGCGAACTCGACAATGCTATCGAACTCTCCGATCTGGGTCTGAAGATGTCGGGAAGTAAGCCGCAGACCGACACAGAAAATGTAGTGTTTAAGAGACTCGACAACGGCCAGTACGCGTTTAAGGACAACGAGTGGCTCTACACCGAAGAGGTGCCGGTGTCCTTGACCTGCCCGTCGCTGGATCTTCGTTACCTCGGGTGTAGCGAGACGACCACGGTGGGGCACTACACCAAGACGGAACCGATCGGCATCCAGGTCCACGAGATCAGAGTAACGGCGCGCACCCCCAACCTCTAGCCCCCAATGGAGGCCCTCAGTCGGGTCGACACTTCGGTCTCTAGCAGTCCCCGCCGACCTCTACAATGCCCTCACCGTGCACTGACCACTAGAACTGGCCCATCCAACACTCTCATGACAGCAAGACCAACCGTCAACTTGTTCGAAGCCGTTGTTGGTGAAGAAGTGCAGCATCTTTCATTTCGCGAAATCGCGGCCGATCCTGAGCGTTCAGGGACGCGAACGTTGATGCAACAGACCTTTGATCAGTGGGATGGTGCTGATCCTCAATTTGTTCGCGATTTTCAGACGGCGGGCTTTGATGCTCGAGTATTTGAGCTCTATATCGCGGCCACGCTGCGGAGCCTTGGCTGGAGCATCAGCAACCAAGGAGGTCGCCCAGACTTTCGCTGCCGAGGCCCTAGATTTGAGTTCTATGTGGAGGCCGGTACGGCAAATCTTCCCGGCAATCCTGTGCCACCGACCTCACCTGAGGAGTACTTTGAGCGGCTCGCTGCCTCAACCAACAATCCGGATGAGGTAGCAGTCAGGTTCGGTTCTGTGCTCCGAAGCAAGTCCCAGATGCGGTACGAGGAATTGCCGTACGTTGCTGGCAAACCAATCGTGATAGCGCTTCAGGGTTTCTTCGGGCCGGGCGCGCTACTTCACAATGAGCTCCCGCTTGTCCGCTACCTCTACGACATGGCTCTAACTGAAGTCGACAACGCGGGTACCGTTTCAATCACGGACGCGGCCGTCGGTTGTCACGTTGGGGATACCAAGACCATCAAGTCTGGCTGGTTCGGCGATGATGGCGCTGCGTTCATTTCAGCGGTGATGTGGTCGAACACTGGAACGGTAGGCAAATTCAATCGCATGGCCACGAGTCTTGGTCTCGGCGTGTCGGGATGGGAGATCCATCGATTCGGGACCGAACTCGATCCTCGTCCCGGCGCTACCAAACCGGCACTATTCGTCGAGAGAGTCGAACCCGGCGGAGAACCCTGGGAGGAGGGCCTGGTAATCATGCACAATCCCAACGCGAAGTTCCCACTGCCGGCATCCGCGTTCTCGGATGTAACTCAGATAAGCCAAGTCGGCGAAGAACTGTTGGTTGACTTCGTTGGCCGGAAGATCTTCAACCAGTTCACTGCGGTGACGCCCATCCCCGAGAGCTTTCCCAGTGACAACCAGCCTCATGTCGCGCCCGAACTCGCGTCATGGGAGTCTGAGATTGCAGAGAAACACCAAGAGTGAGATCTGATCGCACGGGACGCACTGAACCTCTTCGGGTCTCACGTAGGCTCAGGATGTCCTGATCTCGCGCGGTCAGCTTGCTTGACTTCGGGCAACGGTACTGGTGTGGCGGGGTTCGTATTCGGCGGGCGTGAGCATGTCGAGGGAGGGGATAGTACTGAGCACATCGAGGTAACGTCGGTGCCGCTGGCTGCGTTTCGGCAGTCAAGCAGTCACTCCGCTGGTTGCGTTGCCGCTCTGGGCCGCTGCAGCTACCTTGAGTGAACTACACGCTTGTAGGAATGCCGTCGCCGCTCTGCCCCGCGGCGCGGCCCTTCAGTCGGCGACGTGTTGGTAAGGATGGCCAGAGATGTTTCGAGCCGCTCACACAATGCGGGTACCTGCCCGCCACGTTCACTCGAGCGATCATCTGAGGTGACCCATGGCCCCGAGGACCAAGCACCCGAGGGAAGACGAGCAATTCGCGCTCGAGACGATAGCGGCCGTAGAGGGCATCGCCAGCTGCCGCTGGCTTGATCCCGGAGCCGGGCCCACTCCCGACTTGGAACTGAGGCTCAACGACGGTCGGATCGTCGCCGTCGAAATCACGATGAGCACGGACGACGCGGCACGAAGTCTGCGCGCTGAGTTCGACGGTAGGCGGTGGCGCAAGCCAGAGCTGCGTTGCGAGTGGGGGGTGAGGCTGTCGGACCTCTCACCGCAGGGGCGCGGGCGCCGGCGCGACGTACCGGCGCTGATCGACAAACTTGTACCCGTCCTCCGGCAAATCGAGGCCATAGGCGGCGAGCACGAGGTGATGCGGCGAACTGCGAATCAGCAAGTTGCCCACCTCGGACCGCCCGAGTGGGATCGAATCGGCATCACGAACTGTGATCCGTCGGGGGGCAACACCGGCGGTGGCGTGCGGACGTGGATTGCTACCGGAGCGGGGGGCTTGGTGGAAACCGTCGATGCGTTGGTCGACACGGTCCAGGCAAGGATCGACGCCAAGATTGCCAAAGGACAGCTAGCCGAGCTCCCGAGCCCAGAGTGGCTGGTAGTTGTGCTCGACGGCGGGCTTGCGACAATGCAACTCGAGGACGGATTCGGAGCGGCGGGCAGTCCGCGGCGCCCGGCGGCTGTACAGACGATCACATTTCCGGGGATCGACGAGGTCTGGGTGGTCGGTCAGTGCTTCGGGCGGAGCGAACACCGCGCCGCGCTCCGCCTGTTCGCATCCGGCGTCCCCTGGCGGTGGCAGATCGTCGAGTACAGCGCGCGTCGGGCGATCCAGCCATCCTGAGTTTGTCGATACGCCGCTGTGGCGATCAACGAGCCGCGCGCGAGATGCCTGCGGCCAGCACGATTCTTGAGGTGTGAGTATCCCCCCTTCGACACTGGCATCAGGATGCCGGGCACTGCTGGAGCACTCCCCGCTCAAATCTGGAGAGCCTGAAAATCCCACTGGCCATTGACAGTGTGTAGTGATTCTGGGATCGTGCCCGGTTTCGGGTCGCTGGTTACGCAGCATCGAGGTGGGGGCATGGCGCTGTGAGAGGAGCGTCAGATGACTGATCCGCCGAAGTCCCGGGGGCGCGGCGGCCGGCCAGGAGCGTCCCCACCGTCGACGGCGCCGCCGGGCCGAACCCCAACACCGCGCCCGTCGCGCCCGCCCGCAGCCGGTCCACGTGATCGATATGGGTCCCGCCGACGGTCATCGACGAGACCAGAGTCAGGATCTTCCGTCCCGGCGACGCGCCGCCGGGACGTCCCCCCAAGCGCCCCGAGCGGTCCACCGCGCCCAGGCGATCCAACAACGTCGCCGCCGCCACCAGGCCCGCGTCGGCCGCCAGCGACCCCTCGTCGAAGACCACCCCGAACCGGCCGATCTTGCGCGATGCTCCACTCACAGGAAGTGCCTTTCGATCCGGGCCGACAGTCGCTTTCAACTACGGCCATTCCCCCAGGTCAGAAAGGCACTTCCCCGCATTTCCAGCCCCGACACCCCCACACCATCGGTGGATCCAGGCTCAGCAACCGCACGCGCGTAACCCAACGCCACCTCGACATCATGCAACGATGGGCCGACTACCTCACTCCAGAGTGACCAGGATCATAAGCTCGCATTTCTACAATCTCTAGCTTATACTGGATCGTGTGTGGGAAGTCGAATTCACCGACGAGTTCGGCGAATGGTGGGACGGCTTGACCCCCGAGCAGCAGGAAGCGCTCGATGATCGGGTGATGCTGCTCGCCGAGGTCGGCCCCAGCCTGCGCCGCCCCGTCGTCGGGGAGATCACCAGCTCACGACACGCCAACATGAAAGAACTCCGCGTGTCCAAGGCCGGCGCGCTGCGCGTGCTGTTCGCCTTCGACCCGCGGCGCCACGCCATCCTCCTGCTCGGCGGCGACAAGTCAGGCCGCTGGAAGGAGTGGCACAGCTGGGCGATCCCCCAAGCCGACGACCTCTACGACACCCACCTCGAGGAACTACGAGCAGAAGGACTCCTCGATGACGAGACATAGACACGAAACGACACACGAATGGACAGCAGTACCATGCCCAACACCTCACCGTACCGGGAGCTTCACGACCGGGTTGCCGCGCGGCCCGGCGCCGCCGATCGCCTCGCCGCTCTCCGCTTGGACACCCTCGCAGAGGTCGGGCTGCACGAACTGCGCCGCTCCCTCGAACGCTCCCAGACCGATCTCGCCGCCGAACTGGGCATCAGCCAACCGGCCGTCTCACAACTCGAACGCGGCGAGGACGTGAAAGTGTCGACCCTGCGCAGCTACCTCGACAGTCTCGGCGCCCGACTCCAGATCGTCGCCATCTTCGACGACGGCGAAGCAGAAACCGCCATCCCCATCCGCATCGGAGCCAACGCCTAACAGATGACCCGAGCAGTCCGTGCCGATGGATGAGATCTACCGCTCTCGCTCGGTTGATCGACTGTTCGGCAATTACCCCGAGTCATGACACGCCCTCGTGAAAGTCCCGGGGAGGCTCATTCAGGTGTGTGGCAACTTGTTGTCGATCTCTAGTGAATTGAGGATCCTGATTGTCTGACCTCTTCTTGACGAACCGCGAGTTGGCGCTGATCGTGGCGTTGCTCTTCTGGTCGGTGGTCGTGGCTCTACAGCTCCGGCGAGGCGATTCTGGTAGCGGTCTGGGGGGCTCTGTTCGCGGACTGCTGTCGGCGATCGCGGACAAGACGATTCTGCTGCCGGTGGTCGTGTATCTGTGCTGGATGGCAGCGGCGTTGGCTGCCGCGGATGCCATTGGACTCTGGGACATGCGCCTGGTGAAGGCGGCAGCGCTGTGGTGGCTGTTCTTCGGCGTCGGTCTGCTTGGCGTTGGCCTTGAAGCGGTAAAGCGAGAGCGCGCGATTGCGGGCGCGTTCAAACGGCTCGTGGCCGTCACTCTGGCTGCCGAGTTCGTAGCGAGCGGCTCGTCGTTCTCGTTATTCATCGAGATCCCCGCACAGATCCTTGCAGTGCCATTCGCGGTTGTCTGGGCTTGGGCGCCAGCCCGACACGAGCGCCGTCGTGCGAGAAAGCTCGCCTTCGGCTACTTGGCGCTTCTTGGCTTGGCAGCCCTTGGGTGGGGAATCGCGCGCCTGGTGGCGGACTGGGGGGACATCGACCAGGGCTTGTGGTGGCGCGAACTGGTCATGCCGTTCTGGTTGACGCCGGTGGCGCTCGCCTTCATGGCGCTGCTGGCGGCCTACCTGGCCTACGAGGCCACATTCTCAGTCATGGCTTCTCAGTCCGCTGTTGGCTTGTCGTGGAGGCACCGACTTGCCGTACTCGCTCGGTGCGGTCCGCGTCTGCGAGCGATCCGGGCTGTGCCCCGGCTGCTTCTTGGCTCGCGAACGATCCGGGTTTCCGCTCGACGTGGAGATGGGTGGGTCGGGTACTTCGCGAGGACCGCGACCGGCGCGCCGGCGAGGCGGCAAAGGCGCAACGGCTCATAGACAACGCCAGCGTCGTCGGCACCGACTCCGCGGGAAGGCAGCTGGATCAGCGAGAACACGCCGAGACGATGAAGGCCCTCCAGTGGCTGTACACCTGCCAAGTCGGGCATTACCCCAAACAAGGCAACCGGTACTTCGCCGGCCTCGAAACCATCATCAACGACCTGTCCGAGAGGTACGACCTCCCCCGCCCGAACAACATCAAGATGCACATCAGCGACGACGGGCAGAGTTGGTACGCGGCTCGCCAAACCATCACAGGGCACTGGTTCGCGATCGGGGCCGCCGGACCGCCCACCGACCAGTGGTTCTACGACGACCCCACCGAGCCGAACTGTTTCCCCGACGAATCGGTATGGGATCAATGGGTGCCGGACAGGAACTCACCCAACTGGGCTGAGACGCCGAACGCGCACCGGGGCGGCACCTCCGAAGCGCACGAGGCCGGACATCCGAGCACCTCAGACACCCCTAGTTCGCGAACGTCCCGAACTGCGTCCCGGCACATGGCACCGAAGACCAAGACGCGAGAGCCAGATCGCCCAACGTGGTGCCGCCACTACGACGAATGGAAGCGCGCCTACAACGAGGTCGAAGCCCTCACCGCGCGCAACTCCGATCGCACCGAGGACTGGTCACCGGAGGATCTCACGCGACTAGGAGACTGGTGAGTAATGGCTATTTCGCTAAACACACAAGTCTCTGACCAGGGAGTTTGTGGCTGAGAAACCGCCGATTCGGGCATTACTCACCAGTCTCCTAGCAGAACTGACCCGCACCTTCGGTCAAGCAGCGCGCCGAATGTGGGACGATGCGCCCGAGTCCGAAACCTGGACCTCAGCGCACATCAAGTGCAGGTAGCCAACGTGTGCGAGTCGCCCCAGCGTTAGTGGCGCTTCGTGACGCGGGCGCGGTGCCAGTTGGTGATTTGGGTGTGCCAGCGGCCCAGGGTGCGGCCCAGGCGGCGCAGCTCGGGCGGGCAGTCGGCGTCGGTGAGGTAGGTGGCGGCGAGCTGCAGGCGGTCGATGTCGCAAGGCCGCGGAGGGTTTCCGGCTCTTCGGATTTGAGCGGGGAGTGAGTCCGCGGGGGTGGGTCCGCGATCGGTGGGTTGGGGGCCTCCAGAATCGGGGTTGACACACTCCGGATCAGAGGAGGCCCCCGGTGGAGAGCAACCCTACGCGCGTGTGCGAGCTGATTGTCGGTCTCGGCGATGTGGATGTCCTCGGCGTGGTCGACGAGGCCGGTGGGCCGTTGGCGGTGCACGTCGAGACGGGGCGCCGCCCGGTGTGCGGGGGCTGCGGCGGCGCGGTGTGGTCCAAGGGCGCCAGCGCGGTGAGGTTGGTGGATCTGGCGGCGTTCGGCCGCCCGGCGCGCCTCATCTGGCACAAGCGGCACTGGTGTTGCCCGGCGAAGGATTGCCCTGTGGGGTCGTTCACCGAGGTCGATGAACAGATCGCGCCGGCACGCGCGGCGCTGACGTCCCGCGCCGGGCGGTGGGCGACGGTGCAGGTCGGCCGGTTCGGCCGCCCGTCGAGCATGTGGCCCGCGAGTTGGGCTGCGAGCCGGCGCACGGTGAACGGCGCGATGACAGCTCAGGGCCAGGCGCTGTTGGACGCCGACGCCGAGCGGGTGGGCGCCGTGTCGGCGCTGGGCCTCGATGAGACCCTCTACAAGCGCGAGGGCCGCTGGCGGACCCGCCGCTGGTGCACCTCCATCGTCGACGTGACCGGGGGCCAGTTGCTCGACGTTGTCCCAGGCAGGGACGCCGCGGCCCCGGCGGAGTGGCTGGAGGAACAACCCGAGGAATGGCGCGACGGCATCACCTGGGGCGTGTTGGACCTCTCCGGCACCTACCGCAGCGCCTTCGACGACGCGCTGCCCCGCGCCGGGCAGGTCGCCGACCCGTTCCACGTGGTCCGCCTCGCGAACGACGCCGTCGACGAAACCCGCCGCCGAACCCAGAACGACACGCTCGGCCACCGCGGCCGCAAGGACGACCCCCTCTGTCGGATCCGGCGCCTGCTGGTCGCCGCGCACGAACGCCTCGACGGCCGCGGCGACGCTGAGTTCCGCGGCCTGCTCGCAGCCGGCGACCCCCGCGGCGAGGTCCGCCTGGCGCAGCACGCCAAGGAGACCCTCCGCGGCCTCTACGACATCGACCGCCCCCAGGTCGCCGGCGACTACCTCACCGAACTCGCCGATGACCTCGCCGACACCGACCAGCCCGAGCTGCGCCGCCTGGGCCGCACCCTGGGCCGCTGGCACGCCCAGATCACCAACTGGCACCGCGCCCGCGTGTCGAACGGCCCCGCCGCGGCGATCATTATCTGGAGCGTGTCGGAGGGTGTCGGCGCTTCGCGCACTACCGGATCCGGGCGCTGCTCTACGCTGGCAAACCCAGCTGGGCGCTCCCCGCCAGCGTCACTCCCCGCTGAAATCCGAAGAGCCGCTAATTCCCGAAGCGTCGGCAATCCATTCGCCACGATCTCGGTCCGCTCCGGCACACCCACGAGAACGTCGCAGATCAGGGCCACCTAACAGTTGCAAGGACCGACAGTTCCACCATGGCACACTGGCCGTTCAAGACGCGAAGTCAGCTTCTCCACCGAGCGCGCAGAGTCTCGTTGGAGTCGTCGACCGCTCACCGATCTTGGAGCGGGGGTAACTCCGGACACGCCAACAGAGAGCGAGGATTCCATGCGCTTACGTCCCTCACCTTTCGTAGTGCCCAAGTCGGGCGATCCGTTCGTCAACGACACCTTGGATCGCAAAGATCAGATTGAGGCAC
>LXNI01000870.1_pt1 | contig 31154 bp, 31 predicted proteins | sample 809091 | NCBI WGS metagenome assembly LXNI01 (sample SAMN04870527, study PRJNA318959) | sponge metagenome | biome: 01000161; feature: marine sponge reef; material: water | host: Sarcotragus foetidus | place: Greece: Milos, Mediterranean Sea | collected 2013-05-29 | depth 5-7 m | reverse complement strand
ACCATGTTGAGCAGGCGCTCGGCGTGCCGGCAGACCGCGCCCTCTGCGGGCGACTGGCGCGGGTCTGCCGGCGAATGGCCGAGGCCGTAGAGATGAACCGGCGGGCGGACTTGCGCCATGGCTCAGGCCACCGCATCGCGCCAGAGGTAGCCGGCACGGCCATAGGCCACCAGCTCCTTGACGCATTCGCTGACCTTGACGACCGTGGAGCCCCGATTGACGCCGCGGGCCGGCTCCTCGTAGGTGCCCACCTGCAGCCCGCCGAGAGCATCGGCGGTCCAGCAGAACTTGGGCATGCGGTCGCGGGCAGACACCATGTCGTGGCGCACGTGGATGGCGCACGTGTGCTTGCCCCAGAGGCGCGCGAAGGAGTCGGCCTGGCCGCGCTTGGCGCTCTGGTACCAGGCCTTGCCCACCAGCACCCGGTCGACCTCGAAGAGCTCGGCGACCGCCTCCTTCATCACGATACCGGAGGCCTCGTCGCCGGCGCCGGTGGCGGTCACGGCTTCCACGATCTTCGGGTGCTGGCGCAGCGCCGTCCATACCTTCTGGCCGAACACCAGCGTGTTGGGGCGCACCAACGGCACGTCGAGCGCCTCGAGGATCGCCTTGCGGGGATTAGAGCTGGCGTGGCTCCACCGCGCATTGCCGTTGAGCGTGGTGGAATGGCCGGCCGCGTAGTTGGATGCGGTCGTCACCAGGTCGGCGACGCGCCGCTCGCGCGCGAGCTTCACCAGCTCGGCGGTCGAGATCGCCGCCTGCTCCCGGGGGTCGTAGGCGACTTCCTGGGCGCGCGCCTCTTCGATATCGCGCGAGGGGACGGGGTCTTCGAGGCCGTAGTCCGCGACGCTCGCCGTGGTATCCGTGGCGCCGAACTCGACCTGGTTGAGGTGGCCCGCGCGGGAGGCGCGGACGTCCGGGATGGTGAGCAGGTCCTCTTCGGTGAGAGTGGTGTACGTGAACTTGAACCCGGTGCGGACGCGCGGGCAGACCTCGTCGGCGATCAGGCCGGAGGGCATCGCCGCCTGTGCGATCTGCGTGAGCCGGGTCTGGACCTCGTAGGGTCCGGAAGCGAGCTGGGCGGTTTCGTGATCCATGGTGATTCCCTCAGTGGAGGCCGGGCGCGAGCAGCACCTGGCCGATGTCCCCGGCGGCACCGGAAACCTCGGCGATGCCAATGACGCGGTTGCCGTCGGCGGCAGCCACCGCCTTGCCGTCGGCATCGGCGGTGAGCAGCGCGCCCCGTGCGACATTGCCGCCGTACTGGACGTCGGCGATGCCGGCGCGGGCGATCTCGACGCGGCCGCCCGAGGCAGCCGACGCCCGGCCGGAGACCCCGACGTGGGCGTCTTCGGCGGCACTGGACTGCACCACCTTGCCGTCCGCATCGCCGTACTTGACGATCCGGTGTGAGGCGACGGCATCGCCGGCGTCCGCCGCTCGCCACATCAACACATGACTCATAACGTTCCTCCTTGGATGCCGAGTCCGCGCTTCGCGCGCGCCCGGTCGACGGCCTCGGCGGGTGTGAGGGTGACACCCCTCTCCGCCTCTGCCGCCATCAGCGTGCGGGCCTCGGCAGCGATCCGTTCGCTGTCCTCACCCGTACCTTCATGCGAGCCCGCGAGGGCCGATGCGCCCGGCACTGGACCGCCCGCGAGCGTGCGGTAGTCGACGCGCCTGGGCAGGCCCTCGATGAACCGTTCGAGAATGGCGGCAGGCCACATTTGCTCCTCGCCGCCCGATGCGGACGCGAACGATACCGTGACGCAGCCATCGTCGGCGCCCGCGTCGTCCCCTCCCCGCTCGCCGGCAAGTGCGGCGAACAGGGCGACGAGCGCGGGCCGCTCCGCAGGCAGAACGCGCCCGGCCTCCACATGGGGTGCAATCGCTGCGTCCGCCGCCCGTCGGCAGTCCTCGGCCGCGGCGGCATCCTCCCGCGCGAGCAGCGCTTCCTCCCGTGCCGCAAGCGAGGCTTCCCGCTCGGCAAGGGCGACACGCCCGCTGCCTTCCTCTTCACTGCCGTTCTCTTCGGCCTCTCCCCGCCCCTGAAGCACGGTGAGCGAGACGAGGCTGTCGCCGTCTTCGTCTCCTCCCGGCTCCAGGGCGCGGAGAGAGTCGGGGTGGTCTGTGGGAGAGTCGCCGGAACAGTCCGCGTCGCCATCGTCGGTGAAGGCGACCACCGTCTCCGGCGCAGCCGCAAAGCGAGTCGGCACGAGCCCCGGCACTGCCGGCGCGCGGCCGCCCAGGAATCCGACGTGGCGCAACGTATCGCCCTGGAGAGCGATCGAACGGCCGCTGTAGCGTCCGGCCTCTACCGCCTCGCGGAAGGCCGGCGCGATGTCTCGGAGCTTCGCCTGCAGCCGGTCGCCGATGCGGCGCAGCCCGTCGATCCAGGCAAGGGCCGGCGCGTCGGTTTCGGGATGACCGATCACGACCGGCGCCGAATCCGCGGCGGCGTGCGTCGCCACGATGCGATCGAGCCGATCCTCGTCGAGGCGCACGTCGTGGCCCTGCATGTCGCGCCAGGTGCCGGCGCGGCAGATGTCGATCCACCCGTCGAGCGCACTCATCGTGCGCTTCCGCACGTGTGGAAACGGTGGGCCGGAACCCGATGGGCGCGGTGTCGGCGCGCCGCGCCTCGGGCGGGGTGGCAGATGGGCGATGCAGCTTTCAGAGCGTTCATGGCGCGGACAATGCCTCGCGCCGGATCGCCTGTGCACCGCACCATGGTCCGGGGTGTTAGCGGACCGTTGCGGCTTCCCTATCCCCCCTAATCACACCTCTTTGCATGGATTGGAGAGATTAGAATTAGGCTAAGTGTAAGAAGAGGCGGATGTCCGTCCCCACCACAACTTCATCGTGGACAAGAACGAGACAAGCTCGTCCCATTCTCACGCCGATCGTTCAACGTCTCCCGAGTACCGGGTAATCGAAGCTCCGCATTTCTATTTCTTTACGGACTCGCAAATGAGTCGGTGACGACCGCGACGAAGCAGATACCCGCCCCGGGGAATCGCCAGCGTACCGTCCCGGACAAGCGGCCAGAGCGTATCGACGATCAACGCGGCGTCGTGATCCACCTCAACCTCGACCGGCTTCGGTTGCTTGGCATACCAGGCAGCGAACGCCCGCTCACCGATCTCGTCACCCACGGAATTTCGCAGTGTGTCCAGTTTGCGGCGTTGTCCCTTCGTCAATGCGCTCTCGTCGAACTTGTTCACAGACCGTCTCGCCATGAATTTATCTCCGTCGAATGCCAGCGATTCTTGAACATTTTGCCATATAGCAGACATATCTTCGATTGAAATCAGCATATCTGTCGATATTCGATATAGGCATACCAATCAATCTTGGGGGTATACAGGGACGTCGTTCAACTCCTTGATAGCAAGCAATTGGTCGCGTCTCGCCATCGGTTTGCAGAGGTACATTTCCCGGAAATACGATAAAGTACTCGGATTATGCGCGGCTATTGCGCCGTCCAACCGCCATCGATCAACAGACTTGCACCGGTTATCAGACCAGCGGCGTCACTGGCCAGGAACACGACGGCGCCCATCACGTCAGGCAGCTCGCCGAGGCGTCCGAGCGCGATCCGGCTCAGCGTGTCCTGCTTGAACGCGGGGTCTTCAAGAAACGGCACGGTCATCGGTGTGGAAATGAAGGTCGGTCCGATGGCGTTGACCCGGATATTGTACGGCGCGAGGTCCATCGCCATCGCCTTGGTCATGCCTTCGATCGCGTGCTTGGAGGCGCAGTAGACCGTGCGCCTGGGCCCGCCCACGTGGCCCATCTGGGACGACATGTTGATGATGACGCCGTGCCGCTCCGCGGCGACCATTTCCCGCGCCACCGCCTGGGCGCAGAAATAAGCACCGCGCACGTTGATGCTCATGACGGCGTCGAAATCCTCCACAGTCACGTCGAGCAGGGCAGCGGGGCGGTTGCCGCCGGCGTTGTTGACGAGGATGTCGACCGGACCGAGTGCCGCGAGTACCGCCGCTGCCTGCTCCACGTCGGCGATGTCCAGCGGCAGGATCTCCGCGGCGCCGCCTGCTGCCTCGATTTCGCCCGCCGCTCGCTCCAGGTCGTCGCGGCCGCGCGCCGCGAGCACGACCCGGGCGCCAGCTTCGGCGAGCGCGGCGGCGCACGCGCGGCCGAGGCCGCGGCTTGCCCCGGTGACGAGCGCCCGCTTGCCGTCGAGACGGAAGGAGGGCGTCTTCGGCAGCGCGCCCTCGCCCTGAAGCTCAGGCAAGGTTCTTCCCGCCATAGCGGCGCACGCGGATGTCGGCCTGCTCCTTGTGTCCGGCGAAGCCTTCCAGAGCGCACAGCCTGGAACAGTACTCGCCGACCATCGTAGACGCCTCGTCGGTCAGCACCCTCTGATAGGTGCAGGTCTTGAGGAACTTGCCGACCCACAGGCCGCCCGTGTAGCGCGCGGCCCGGCGCGTCGGCAGCGTGTGGTTGGTGCCGATCACCTTGTCGCCGTACGAGACATTGGTCCGGGGCCCGAGGAAGAGCGCGCCGTAGTTCGTCATGCGCTCGAGGAACCAGTCGGGATCCTCGGTCATGACCTGCACGTGCTCGGCCGCAATCTCGTCCGCCACCGACGCCATCTCGTCGAGCGTGTCGCAGACGATCACCTGGCCGTACTCACGCCACGCCTGACCCGCGATCCCGGCGGTCGGCAGGATGGTGAGTTGGCGCTCGACCTCGGCCATCGTCTGGCGGGCGAGGGCTTCAGAGTTCGTCAACAGCGTCGCCGGTGACGTCGGGCCATGCTCGGCCTGGCCGAGCAGATCGGCGGCGCAAAGCTCGCCATCCACCGTGTCGTCAGCGATCACCAGCGTCTCGGTGGGCCCCGCCAGGAGGTCGATGCCGACCCGGCCGAAGAGCTGCCGCTTGGCCTCCGCCACGAAGGCGTTGCCGGGGCCGACCAGCATGTCGACCGCAGCGATGCTGCCGGTGCCGAGCGCCATGGCGCCAACCGCCTGGATGCCGCCCAGCACGTAGATCTCGTCGGCTCCCGCCAGATGCTGGGCGGCGACGATCGCTGGCGCGGGTCTCCCCTCGAAGGGCGGCGCGCAGGTCGCAATGCGCGCGACCCCCGCAGCCTTCGCCGTCACCACCGACATGTGGGCAGACGCGACCATCGGATACTTGCCGCCCGGCACGTAGCAGCCGACCGAATTCACCGGGATGTTCCTGTGGCCGAGCACCACGCCGGGCAGGGTTTCGACCTCGACGTCCTGGAGCGCATCGCGCTGGGCCTCCGCAAAATTCCGGATTTGCTCCTGGGCGAAGAGGATATCCTTGCGGTTCTGGCTCGGCAGCCGGTCCAGGCAGGCCTCGATCTCCGCCTCGCTCAGGCGAAAATCGTCGCGCTCCCATTTGTCGAACTTGATCGACATTTCCCGCACGGCCGCATCGCCCCGCTTGTCAATGTCGTTCAACGCGTCTTCCACGACGCGGCGGACCTTCTCGTCCGCCTCTGCCGCTTCGGCATCGCTGATGCCGGTCTTCAGGTATCGAGGCATCGGGTTTCCTGCTTTCTGTTGCGCGCCGCCGGGTACAGGACCACGCGTGCGGTCGAGGTATGCTCCCGGCTCAGGATTCGACGGTGACTCCCCGCCAGAATGCGACATGATCCCGAATGTTTTCGGCCGCAGGCTTCGGGTCGGGGTAGTACCACGCGGCGTCCGTATTGCGCTCGCCGCCGACCTCGATGGAGTAGTAGCGAGCCGTGCCCTTCCAGCCGCAGACGGTGGTCGTCGGGCTTGGGCTGAGGAGCGCCCGGTTCACTGTATCCGGCGGGAAATAGACGTTGCCCTCGACGCTTTCGTAACTGTCGGATTCGGCGATGACCTGCCCCTGCCAGAGTGCGCGCGCCATGACTTATCCTCCCCGGATTCGACGGTCGCTTAGAGCGCGTCCGACTTCGACGGACGCGCGCTAGGCCGCGACTGCGGCCCGCCGCGTATGCGGCGCCCTCGCGGAGGCGCCGGCCAAAGGCCGGCTGCCGCGAGCGACAAATGAATAGAGCGTTTCCGTGCAAAACGGAAACGCTCTAGGCCTGCGCTACCCACTTGATGATGTGTTGGGCCACGGCCACCGTCTCGCCCCGCTGGTTGACCACTTCGATATCGGACAACGCGCGCCGGCGCTCCTCGTCGATCTGCGCAACCGTGTAGGTGACGCTCACCGTATCATTGATATAGACGGGCGCGATGAAGCGAATTCGTTCGTAGCCCAGCGAAACGGGGGTCTCGTTGCGCTCCCCCCCGGTGCTGCGGGCGATCATCATTGTCGATGTCGTGGACATGAAACCCACCAGCAGGGCGCCGTGAGCGATGCGCTGCCCGTAGGCCGTCCCGGACATGAACTGCTCGTTCACGTGAAGCCCGTTGAGGTCGCCGGTAATGCCGGCGAACAGGTAAACATCACTCTCGCCAACGGTCTTGGAAAACGTGACCTGCTCGCCGACGCTCAAGTGGAAGTCGGACATCCTTCGCCCCGGATCAGCCTGGCCGTGTTCGCTGGGATATCGAGGGAGTTCGGAGCGTCGCCTAGTAGCCGGCGGACTGACCCCAGCGGTCGGCGAAGACGAACTCGCTGAATGGGCGCCTCGTGCGCGGCCCGAGCTCCATCTCACGGAGGTCGTCGGGGAGGGTATCCGGGTCCCCGGCGTAGCCGACGGCGATGCCCGTCACCGGATCGTAGCCCTCCGGCACGCCATAGGTCTCGCGGATCTTGTCCGCTTCGATGCCCGCCATCTGGTGGGTGACGTAGCCCATCTCCGTCGCCTGGAGGACGAGCTGGCAGGCGGTGAGGCCGATATCGTGAACGCAGCAACTGTTGGGCGAATCGTTGTGATCGAACGTCTGCTTGGTGACCGTGAGGATGAGCAGCGACGCATTCTTCGCCCACACCTGGTTGCCCGGCACCAGGCAGCCGAGCAACTGAGCGAATCGCTCTTCCTCGTCTATGGTCGCGACCAGGAAGTGCCAGGGCTGCTGGTTGAAGCTCGACGCCGCCCAGCGCGCGGCTTCCAGTATCGTCAGGACGTCCTCGCGCGGCATCGGGCGCGGTGAGAAGGCGCGCGGGCTCCAGCGCCGCTTCATCGTGTCGTTGATCGGGTGCTCGGCCAGCGCCGGCTTTTCCATGTCCTCACTCCTTCGCCGCGTCGGTCGCGGTCATTCTTCCGACCATAGCCACACGCCGGGACTCTCGCGCACGCGCAGATAGTGTTCCTCGGGATCGTACAGGTCGACCGGGAGCCCGAGCTGGCGCGCCGTGAGAGCGCCGATCGCCGACTTCAGCTGATAGGCGGCGACGATCTCCTCCCGCTGCGCCCGGACCAGGTTGATCTGCGCCTTGAAATGCTCCTGTTCGGCGTCCAGCACATCCAGTGTGGTGCGCAGGCCCACCCGCGTCTCCTGCTCGACGCCGTCGAGCGCAACCGCTGCCGCGGCCACCTGGGACTCGAAGGCGGCGATCTGCGCCCGGGTCGACGTGAGCGCCCGCCAAGCATGGGCAACCTGCTCCTGCACCGCGCGCCGGGTCTGGTCGAGCTCGAGGCGCCGCTGCGCCGATATCTGCTTCGACTGGCGGATGCGCGCATTCGCAGCGCCACCCTGATAGATCGGCACACGCACCGTCGCCATCAGCGAGACATCGGCCTTGGACTCGATGAGGTCGGACGAATCGAAGCGCTGGCGAACGTCGCCTACGATCGCGACCTGCGGCCTGAGCGAGGCCGCGGCCACGTCGATTTCCGCCTCCGACGCCTGCGCGATAAACGATGACGCGACGATTGACGGGTTGCCTGCGGCCGCAGCGGCGAGCGCCTCCTCCTCGGTCTCCGGCAGTCCCATGGGAACCGGCGGCCGGGAGAGCGCACCCGGCGGTGCGCCGATCACCTGCCGGAAGAAGGCTCGGGCGGACATCATGCCGCCCTCCGCCATCACCCGTTCCGCGCCCGCTTGCGCGAGCCTGGCCTCAGCCTGAGCCACATCGGTGCGCGTCACCTCGCCGACCTCGAGCCGGTCCTGCGCCGCCTGCAGCTGGCGGCGCACCACCCGCTCGCTGCTCCGGCTGAGCTCGATCTCGGAGCCGTAACGGAGCACGTCCATGTAGGCGGTCACCGCGTCGAGCAGGATCGATTGCTCGACCGCCTGCAGCTGGGCGCGGCCCGCGTTGACGCGATTCTCGGCCGACTCGATCTGAGCGTCGACGCGCCCGCCCTGGTAGATCGGCGTCACCGCCGAGAGGCCCACGCCGTAGGGGGCAACTGTTTCGCTTCCGCTGTTGGGAACCATGCCGTCGGTATTGCTGTAGAGCGCACCGACATCGCCTGCGATCTCGATCGTGGGGCGCCAGCCGGCCAGCGCCTCCGGCACCTCCTCGTCCACGGCGCGCAGGCGTGCACGCTCGGCCTGCAAGGCGGGATTGTTCTGGTAGGCGAGGACGAGCGCCTCCTCCAGGGTCTGTGCAGCAGCGCCGCTACCGAACTGCGCGGAGGCGCCGACGAGAAGCGCTGCCAGCAGTGCGAACGCTGCGCATCTTCCAATCGTGAAGAGCCTTCGATCGCGCGTCATGGGCCGCTCCCTTCAGTAGGTCGGCATGGCGGGATCGATCGTGCGCGCCCACGCGTCGATACCGCCGTCCAGATTGACCGCATTGTCGTAGCCGAGCCGCCTGAGCCACGCCGTGACATGACCGCTTCGCTGGCCGTGGTGGCACAGCACGACCAGCGGGCGGTCCGCCGGCAGCGTTTCGAGCCGATCGGGCAGCTCGTTCATGGGAATGGTCATTGCCTCCGGCAGCGCGCTGACCGCGACCTCCCAGGGCTCCCGCACGTCGAGAAGCGCGTAGTCCTCCTGGCGCGCGCGCAGCGCAGCGAAGTCTCCGACCGAAAGCGCCGGCACCTCCCCGTCCATGGCGCTAGAACTCGAATTGCACGGGGCGGGCGATGCCCGGAAGCGGCGGAAGCGATGCCTCGAACAGGCTGCGGCTCGACAGCGCGCCCCGGTGCCGCGCCCAGAGGGTCGCTTGACCCACGCCACCGGCCTCGCGAAGGACGCCGACGATTCTGCCCCCTTCGGCCAGCTGGTCCGCCAACGCCTGCGGCAGGTGATCGACGGCGGCGCCCAACAGGATAACGTCGTAGGGCGCCTGAAGGGTATAGCCCTCGGCGAGCGCGCCGGTCACCACGATCGCGTTGTCGGCGCCCACCACGTTCAACGTGCGCTCTGCCTCCGCGGCCAGCGATCCGTCGACATCAAGCGCGATCACGGTACCGGCGAGGCGGGACATGACCGCCGTCGCGTATCCCGTGCCGCAGCCGACATCGAGAACCATGTCGTCCGCCGCTATGCTTGCCTCCTGCACCATGCGCGCGAGCACCATGGGCTCCATCAGGTAGCGGCCGGACGCGATCTCCACGTCTTCGTCCACGTAGGCGACGCCCCGCTTGGCATGTGGAACGAAGCGTTCGCGCGGGATCTCCTCCATTGCCTCGATCAACCGCTCGTCGGTGACGCGGTTGGTCCTGATCTGGCCCGAGACCATGTTGCGGCGGGCGGCGGCGTGGTCGGTCATTGCATGGAAAACCCGTTGGGGGCAGACGTTGCTACTTCATTCTAGTGTGCGAGGCGCGAGAATGGCAATGATGCTGCACGCGCGACACAATGTTCGGCTCGGCGCATCATTCTCGAAAACTACCAATACTTACAATATATCGTTGTATAACCCGCATACTCATTACTATATGTTGATCAGTTCATGCTATAGAGCAGGATCCTCTCGGAGGAATACTGCGAGGCTACAGAGCACCGCAGCCGCAATCAGGAAAGCCGGCGCGCCGAGCCGGCATTTACCGCCGGCGGGAGGATTTCTTCTTCTTTGGCTTCGGCGGCAGTCCGAACGGCCCCTGCACCAGGTGTCCGCGCTCGTCGAACAGGTAGCAGTGTTCGGGCGGATAGACCGCCGTTTCGCCCTCGCGGCTGATGTGCTCGGGCCAGATGGCGAGGGTGGCGCGCTCACCGGCGGCCGCCTCCTGGGATTCGCAGGGGAGCGTGAGAATGGTGCCGTCCTTGAGACTGACCGTGACCGAGTCCCGCTCCCTTTCCTCGATACGGGCGGCGCGGAGCCTGGCGCCGAAGAGCTTCGCAACGCGACGAGAGACGGGCCACTGGGCAAGCCGATCCGGACGGCCCATCTGCAGCCTGCGCCCCTCGTGGAGGACGACGACCCAATCGGCCAGATTGTGCACGGAGTCGACGGTACCGGCGGCATAGACCACGGTGCGGCCGAACTCATCCCTGAGCCGCTGCATTTCGCCGATCGCGAGCTCGCGTATGGTCGTGTCTTCCTCCGGCGGCAGCTCGAAGAGGTAGACCCCGGGGTCGCGCACGAGCGCGCGGGCAAGGCCGATCTGGTAGCACTGAACGTCCGTCAGCTTCTTCGGCCGCTCCGTCAGCACGTCCACGAGTCCGAAATGCTCGGCGACGGCCAGCACGCGCTCCTCGATCGTCTGCTGGTCGAAGCGGGCGATCCTGAGCGGATAGGCGATATTCTCAAGGGCCGACTTGTGCGGCATCAGGGCGGCGCTGCGGAAGACGGTCGCCGCTTCGCGCACGCCCTCCTTCTCCGCGCCCACGTCTTCGCCGCCGATCAGGATCGAGCCGCCCTGCAGCTTCTCGATCCCGGCGATGACCTTGAGCGCCGCAATACAGCCCGACTCCTCGTCGCCCAGGAGCGCCGTGATGCGACCCGACGGCGCCTTCATGCTGAGACCGTCGAGAATGATACGCCGGTGGTGCCAGCGGTCGACCTTGCGCAGCTCCAGCTCTGCCATACCTCGATACCCTGCTTTGCTACACTTCGAGCACGACTTTGCCGAAGACCGCGCGCGCGGCAAGACGCTCGTGCGCCGTGCGCATCTCCGCCAACGGCAGGACCTCGCCGATCACCGGCCTGAGCTTGCCCTGCTCCATCAGGCGCAGGACCTCGTGGTTGGTGGACTTCGGTGCGAAATGGCAGCTCGTCATCGTGATCTGCTTGCGAAAGAACTCGATCATGTCGATCTCGACCTTCTCGCCGGCGTGCGCGCCGCAGGTGGCGAGCCGCCCGTTGAGCGCCAGCGCATCGAGGCTTTGCTGCAGCACCGATCCACCCACCATCTCGATACAGACATCGACTCCGCGGCCATCGGTCAAGTCGCGCACGGCATCGCCGATCGCCGGGGTCTCGTTATAGTTGATGACATCGTCTGCGCCCAATTGCCGGGCGCGCGCGAGTTTCTCGTCGGAGCCGGCGGTGGCGATCACCCGCGCGCCTGCGACGCGAGCGCACTGAATCGCGGCCGAGCCGACGCCGCTGCCGGCGGCGTTGATGAGCACGTCCTCGCCCTGGCGCACCTGCGCTTTCTTGACCACCAGCTCCCACGCAGTGGCGAAGGCGACCTGCCCCGCCGCTGCATCCAGGGCCGAGAGGCCGTCGGGAATGCGGAGCACGTTGTGGTGGGAGACCTTCACGTACTCTGCGTAGGTGCCCCAGCAGGTCACACCCAGCTTCTCGAAGTCGAGGCAGATGTTGTCCATGCCGAGCGCGCAGTTGCACACCTTGTGCCGGCACAGTCCGGACGTGATGGTGAGGAAGGGCATGACCCGGTCGCCGGGGCGAAAGGCGGTCACCGCCGACCCCACCTCCGCGACGGTGCCGGCGCCCTCGACGCCAAGAATGTGCGGCATGTCGAGGCTGAGATAGCCCGAGATGCCGTCGCAGACATCGATGTCGAAGTGGTTGAGGCCGACCGTCTCGAGGTTGATGAGGACGTCCTCGGGGCCGACCCTGGGCGTCTCGATATCCTCGTAGACCAGCTCTTCCGGCCCGCCGTGACGGTGGATGACGACCGCCTTCATGCTTGCGTACTCCGTTTGACTGCGGCCCTTGCCTGCGTGCGGGCGGGGTACTCGGCGCTGTCCACGCGCTCGCTCTGGTCCGCATCGGGGGGACCCTTGAGCTCGACCGTGTTGCCGTCGGGGTCGGTGAGGTAGAGCGAGGGCCCGTGACCGTCGGCACCGTAGCGCCGCGCCGTCTCGCCCGCTTCGATGCCGCGCCGCTTGAGGTAGCGGCGGAGCTTCTTCTCGTCGAAGGCGGCGAGCTTCAGCGCGAAATGCTCCATGTTGCGCCGCGTCCTGCCCGGCGCGCCGCCACCCGGCTTGCCGGCCTTGCTGCCTACCGGGACGAGATCGATCAGGTTCTCACCCGCACGCAACTGGTAGAGTCCGAAGCCCTCGATCCGCCGCTCGACGGTGCAGCCCAGCACCCGCCGATACCACTCCAGCGAGGCGTCGATGTCGGCGACCCGGAGCACGACATGGTCCAGTCCGAGCACCTCGACTGGGCTAGGGCGTGCGGAAGCTGGCACGGTTCAGGGCCTCGGACGCGAGCGGCGCGGCGGTCAGGCTGCGACCAGCCGGGCGCTCTGGCGCTCGCGCGGAGTCTGCCGCATCACCGCGGCCATGTCGGGCCTGTCGTCTGCGCCAAAGGGTGTGAGATGGCGGCCCGTGAACGAGACCTCCAGCCCGTCGTCGCGAAAGGGATAGGGATCGAGGCTGTAGACGCCGTCGCCCAGCGCCTTCACTTCGATGCGGACGTCGTCCTCTACTCCGCGCGGCACGTTCTCGAACGTGCTCTCGCCGCGCCCCTCGGGATGCACGCAGTTGAAGTAGAGGGCGAAGGTGTCGAAGAACTGCAGCGCCTTGTAGTTGGCGAAGAGCTGCTCCTCCTCGACCCAGGGCGCGGTGTCGGGATCGTCCTGCAGCACGGCGGTGAGACGCTCCTGACGCTGGCGCTCGGTGTCCAGCATTGTATCGGCGGCGAGACGGTGCTCGTCCGGCACAATGTCGATCAGCACCTTGTCGGAGAGGCCGTAGCGTCCGTTGTAGAGGCCCCAGATGTGCATGCTGTCCAGCAGCCCGCAGTAGGCGTGGTGCGCCTCGTTGTACTCGGGCGAGCGGCAGCCGGTCAGCGTGATGATGGGGATCGGCGTCTCCACCAGGTTGTAGGGGAGCCCGGTGGCGGGATCGAGCGGCGGGTTGTCGTCCAGGTCTGTCCAGCCCTTGTCGTGCCAGCGGCAGGCAAAGAGGAAGTAGTCGCGGGGCTCCGGTTGCGTGAAGGCGTCGTTGCCGAAGTTCTCGGCGAACTGAGCCACGAGCTGAAGGTGCTCGTCGAGCTTGATGGCGAAGCGGGCGCCGTCCTTCCGCTCCTCCGTCTGGGTCTGGATGATCATGGCATCCCCCCTTGCGCGCCTTCCGGCCGCTGCACCGGTTGAGCCTGCGCGACCCTAGCAAATGACCCTGAGCCTGTCACGGCGAGCGCTGCTTACATGAAGCTGTGCGGGTCGATATCCACCTGAAGGCGGGCGCGCGTGCGCCGATCGAGGGCCGCCAGCCAGCGGCGCAAGTGAGGCTGCAGCAGCACGCCGCGCGGGGCCTTGAAGAGAAGACGGAAGCGATGACGCCCCCGCAGCAGCTTGAGCGGCGCCGGCGCCGGGCCCAGCACCTGGATTCCGAGGCTCTTCTCCTCGGCACGCGCGCTCCGCGCGAGAGCGGATGCGGCACGCAGGGTCTCCGCCTCGTTCGGGCCGGACGCGATGACCGCCGCGAGGCGGCCGTAGGGCGGCAGCCTGTGGGCCTCCCGCGCCGCCGCTTCCCGAGCCATGAAGGAATCGCGGTCGCCGGCGGCGAGCGCCGCGATGACCGGGTGCTCGGCCGCGTAGGTCTGGAGCATGACCCGGCCGGGGCGTCCGCCGCGCCCGGCGCGCCCGCCCACCTGATGGAGGAGCTGGTAGGTGCGCTCGGCCGCCCGCATGTCGCCGCCCGCCAGCCCCAGGTCGGCATCGACCACGCCCACCAGGGTGAGCTGCGGGAAGTGATGCCCCTTGGCCACCATCTGCGTGCCGATCAGCACGTCGATCTCATGGGCCGAGATGGCATTGACCAGGTCCTGCACCTGACTGGGGCCGCCCACCGTATCGCTGGTGAGCACCACCCAGCGGGCGCCGGGGAATGCGCCGTCCACCTCCTCCGCGAGCCTCTCGACCCCCGGGCCGCAAGCCGCGAATCCCCCCTCCGTCTCGCAGGCCGGGCACGATTCGGGCTGCGCCTGCCGGAAATCGCAGTGGTGGCACTCGAGCGTAGCGCTGAAGCGGTGCTCCACCAGCCAGGCGCTGCAATTCGGGCAGTGGAAGCGGTGGCCGCAGGCCCGGCACAGCGTCAGCGGCGCGTAGCCCCTGCGGTTGAGGAATAGCAGCGCCTGCTCGCCGGCATCCAGCGTCTCGGCGAGAGCCGCGCGGAGAACCGGGGCAAGCCACGCGCCCCGTTCCGGCGGCGTCTCGCGCAGATCGACGGTTTCGATCGATGGCAACTGAGCGCCGCCGTGGCGATCCGGCAGCAGCACGCTGGCATAGCGGCCTTTCTCCACGTTGACGACCGTCTCGAGCGACGGGGTGGCCGACACCAGGACGGCGGGGCAGCCCTCCAGGCGTGCACGCACCACCGCCATGTCGCGCGCGTGGTAGACGACGCCGTCCTCCTGCTTGAAGGCCGTGTCGTGCTCCTCATCGACGACGATCAGGCCGAGCGAGCGGAACGGCAGCCAGAGCGCGGACCGTGCGCCGACCACGACCTGCGCCCGGCTCTCGGCGACGGCACGCCAGGTCTCGCGCCGCCGGCGCGTGCCGAGCTCGGAGTGCCAGACCGCGGGCGCCACGCCGAACCGTGCGCGAAAGCGCCCGAGCCACTGGGCGCTGAGCGCGATCTCCGGCAGCATCACCAGCACCTGATCGCCGGCGTCGAGCGCAGCAGCGATCGCCTCGAAGTAGACCTCGGTCTTGCCGGCGCCGGTCACGCCGTCGAGGACGGTGACCGAGAAGGCGTCGTTTGCGAGCGCGCCCGAGAGCGCTTCGGCGCCCCGGCGCTGCGCTTCGGACAGGGTCGGGCCGGCCGAGCGCGTGTCGGGACGGCCGAAGGTTGCCACGTCGCGTATCGAGACCGCCTCGACCGCGCCGTGCGAGGCCAGCCCGCGCACCACACCGGCGCTTATCCCGGCCTCGCGCTCGATCTCGGCTGCGGTGCGGGACGGCCCCTCCTTCAACAAGTCGAGCACGCGCGCACGCGCTTCGGTCATGCGCGGCGCCTCGCCCTGCCCGAGCCGGTAGGCGGTCCGTACCGGCGCCGGTTCGAGCGCGGCAGGCACGCTCATCGCCAAGCGCAGAACGGCGCCCCGCTGCGCGAGCGTGTACTCGGCTGCCCAATCGACCAGGCGGCGGAGCGGCTCGGTCATCGGCGGCCCCTCCAGCACCGCTGTCACCGGCTTGAGGCGGCCCGGCTCCAGCCCGCCTTCGCCCTCTCCCCAGACCACCCCGACGCGCTCGACCCCGCCGAGCGGCACGCGCACGAAGGAACCGGGTGCGACGGCTTCCTCCAGATCACCCGGCACGGTGTAGTCGTAGGCGCGGTCGAGCGGCAGCGGCAGCAGGACCGCTACGGTGGCGGGCGGGGACGCATTCGCGCTCGCCCCGTCGTCCTTGCTCGATTGGTTCACGGGGTCCGGCCCGCAGCGCCGGAATGGTAACGGCGTGCGGGACGTGCTATGAGGCCGCCCGCGCTAGCCACCGGCCCGGAGCCGAGTCGAGTCGTGGATGCCGTGGTCATGCACTCGTCCTGCATCACTCCCGCGACGGCGTCCAGCCCGACGAACCGAGAGGCCGGCGCTGGGCGACGGTTCTGGGACGGAGCGGCGGCATGAAGTTCTTCGTGGACACGGCGGACATCGCGGAGATCGAAGATCTCTCGGCCACCGGGCTGCTCGACGGCGTGACCACCAACCCCTCGCTCATTGCCAAGTCCGGCGGCGATTTCTTCGACGTGATCCGCAACATCTGCGACATCGTGTCGGGTCCCGTCAGCGCCGAGGTCACCGCGACCGACGCCGAGACCATGCTCTCCGAAGGCCGCGCGCTCGCCGAGATCGCCCCCAACGTCGCGGTCAAGGTGCCGCTCACGTGGGACGGCCTCAAGGCCTGCCGCGCGCTCAGCCAGGGCGGCACCAAAGTCAACGTCACCCTGTGCTTCTCCCCTTCCCAGGCATTGCTGGCAGCCAAGGCGGGGGCCGCCTTCATCTCGCCCTTCGTCGGCCGCCTCGACGACATAAGCCAGGACGGCATGGGCCTGATCCGCGAGATCGCGACGATCTACCGCGCCTATCCGGATACCATCTCGACCGAGATCCTGGTCGCCTCGATCCGCCACCCGCTCCACGTCGTGGAGGCCGCCAAGCTGGGCGCCGACGTCGCAACGTTGCCGCCCGGTGTGCTGCGGAAGCTCGCGAGCCATCCGCTCACGGACAAGGGCCTCGACGCCTTCCTCGCCGACTGGCAGAAGACGGGCCAGTCGATCCTCTCATGACCGGGCCGGCGAGCGGGCCGTTGCCGGCCGCCGCCGACCTCGCCAGCGCGGTCGAGACCTGGCTCGGCCGGCTCGCCGACGAGCGGCGACGTTCCGACCACACCGTCGCCGCCTATCGCCGCGACCTCGAGGGTTTTCTGCGCTTCCTCGCGGAGCATCGTGGTGCAGCGCCCGATCTGGCGACGCTCGCCACGCTCACGGTACGCGATCTCCGCGCCTGGCTTGCGCGCCGCGCGGCGGAAGGCCGGGCGCGAACATCGACCGCGCGGGCACTGTCGGCGGTGCGTGTCTTCTTCCGCCATCTGGAGCGCGAGGGCGTTCCCGTCTCCTCGGCGCTCGCGCTGGTGCGCGCGCCCAAGACGCCGCGCGCCGTGCCCCGGCCACTCACCGAGGGCCAGGCCAAGGCTGTCGTCGATCTGGACGGTCTGAACGCCGGGCCGCCGGACTGGACCGCCCGCCGGGATGCCGCGGTACTGCTGCTGCTCTACGGCTGCGGGCTGCGGATCGGCGAGGCGCTGGGCCTCGATCGTGCAGCCGCGCCGGCCGCCGATGCCGAGTTGCACAGCCTGATGATCACGGGCAAGGGCAACAAGCAGCGGGTCGTGCCGGTGCTGCCCGTCGTGGCGGACGCGATCGCCGACTATCTCGCCGCCTGCCCGCACGAGTTGGAGCCGGGCGATCCCCTCTTCGTCGGCGTGCGCGGCAGGCGGCTTCAGCCCAAGCTCGTGCAGCAGACCATGGCGCGGCTGCGCGGCGCGCTCGGCCTGCCATCATCGGCGACGCCGCACGCGCTGCGTCACAGCTTCGCCACCCACTTGCTCGCAGGCGGCGGCGACCTGCGCACGATCCAGGAGCTCCTGGGGCACGCGAGCCTTTCGACCACGCAGCGCTACACGGAGGTGGACGAGGCCGGGCTTCTCGCCGCTTACACGGCAGCTCACCCGCGAGCGGGCTGACTCCCCGCGCCAATCGGCACCGGGAGCAGACTTCGGGTATTCAGGCGGCCTTCGCCCGATCGCGCGACTCCACGAAGGCGAGCATGGTCTCGGCGTCCGAGACCTCGAAGGGGTCTCCGGGCGCATTGTCGCAACGCCCCGGCTCCACGAACATCTTGGTGATCTCGCCGTCCTCGACCAGCATGGAGTAGCGCCAGCTGCGCTGCCCGAAGCCGAGATTGTCCTTGTCCACGAGCATGCCCATGAGGCGGGTGAAGGTGCCGCAGCCGTCCGGCAGCAGGGTTATCTGGTCGACCCCCTGGTACCTGCCCCACTGGTACATCACGAAGGCGTCGTTGACGGAGAGGCAGATGACCTCGTCGATACCGTACGCCGTGAAGCAGTCGTGCAGGGCCTCGTAGCCGGGCAGATGGGTTGTGCTGCAGGTCGGCGTGAAGGCGCCCGGCAGCGCGAAGAGCACGACGCGGCGGCCATCGAAGATTTCGGCACTGGTCCGGTCCTCCCAGCGGAAGGGGTTCGGCCCGTCCACGCTCTCGTCACGGACGCGGGTCTTGAACGTCACCTCGGGTACACGCATGGCACTTGCTCCTGATCGAGAATGGCTCCTGCGCTGCAATTTAGAACTATTCTTATTACAGTCAAGGGGGCAAATGTATGCCGTGCCGTCATCGGTGAGTCGCTGGCTGCACCGGGATAACGTCCCGACCGCGGCTGGCTCACGACGCTATCGGGTTCAGCGCCTCCAGGCCTTCATGGCGCGCCGCATCGCAGAGACGCATATCCGCACAAACGAAAGTCACAGGCCCCGGCATACCGTCGCGAGCCACGAGGCAACCCGCGAGTTGAAGTGCGTCGTAAGCCCTGAGCGGGTAGTGGTCGATTAGCCGCGCGGCCTCTTCCATCACCGCCGATGTCGACGGCTGCATCAGAAAACTCATCGAGCAGTCATTTTCGATCTGTCTGAGGACCCGATCTGCGTCGGCAGCCGAGATGTCGCCTTCGCGCTCGCGCCGACGAATGGCGGATCGGGCCTCGAGCGGGGCAAGGTCCACAACGATGATGCGGTCGTTGGCTGCATCTTTCGTCGCTTGGACGACCTGCTCGGTCCCCTCCTCCTCGACGTAGAGTTTGACCAGCGCGCTGGTGTCCAGATAGACGCTCATCATCCGTCGAGATCAGCGTCTGTCGCCGAGGACGGTATCCGCGACGGCGCCTCCCCGCATGCGGACCCGCTCAAATCCGGCTTGATGCGACGGCGTGCCGGTATGGAAACGCGGATGCCGGCGGTTGACCCGTATCGCGGTCACCGGGTGGAGCGGGTTGTTCGGGTTCGGCACCTGGCTCGTCAGGATCAGGCGCTGTCCGGTCGCATGGCGCAGCAGGACGCCGTTGTCCCTCGGGTCGCTGGCCCAGTCGTGGCCGCGCGAAGGAAGATACTGGTCGCGGAACCATTTCAGGCTCACGAACTCCCGCGCACCTTCGACCTCCGCGAGATCGTCGAGAAGCTGTTCCATATCCGTCTCGTAATCGAGCGCACCGGCTCTGCCTTTACCGGCCTTGGGCACGTCCGCATCGGTCGGGCTGTTGTCGTTCTGCAGCTCGTCGGAGGCGACGAAGCGAATCACCACCTCGCAGGCCTCCGGCTCGAAGTAACTGGCATCCGCATCCCAGCGGATCTTCCTGCCTCCGTCCCGATAGCGAATACTTACCCGAGGTTCGTAGTCGCCGAGCGGCAACCGCCGCAGCCCCTGCAACGCGGGGGGCAGGGCCGATGGTTTCAAGCTCTTCAGGCTGGCGAGCCCATGCTCGATATCGAGCGTAACATCCTGAATTTGCATTGTATTCTCCTTTATGATTTAGATATTATCAAGTATTTATAGCTTTAGTAATTGAAATATATCGCGTCTTGTCGGCATTGCAAGCAAATTTGTCGCGGTAGCCGGCCGCGAGCGGCGACGCCCGAGAGGGCATCGGGGTGGCGTTAACGATAGCCGGGTGTCTTGGCAGTACGGCAGGAGGCGCCCTCCCTACTCGGCGGCCTCGGCGACGTCGTCGGCGGTCCCGAAGTGGCTGAACATGCCGGTGAAGCGCTTGCGCTCCGGCGGGCGGTAGGTCTTGCGCTTGCTGGTCTTCAAGCCCAGCTCCACCAGCAGCTCAGCCTGCTTGGTCGCGCAGACGACGCCGTCCAGGATCGGCACGCCAAGCTCGGCTTCGAGCTCTGCGGCAAAGCGGGCGAAGCCGGCGCAACCGAGGCAAACCGCCTCCGCCTCGTCCTCCTTGACCGAGCGGCGCACCTCGTCCCGGAGCTTCTCCATCGAGCCTTCGGGGTCGCGCTCGATGTCGAGCACGTAGAGCGGCGTCGTGCGGATGGCGACGATGCGCTCCGCCATGCCGTAGCCGTGCACCATCTCCTCGAGCATGGTGCGGATGCGGGGGATCACCGAAACGACGGTGAAGCGGGCCGCCACCATCGACGCGGTGTAGAACGAGGCCTCGGCGATGCCGACCACCGGCTTCTCGGTCATCTCGCGCGCGGCGTGAAGGCCGGGATCGCCGTAGCAGGCGATGACATAGGCATCGACGCCCTCGCCTTCACCCTTCCGCACCTCGTCGAGCACGCCGCAGGCGGCCACCTGCTCGTCGTAGTAGCTCTCGATGGAGTCCGGGCCGAATTCGGGGCTCACGGCCACGATCTCGGTGCCCGCCCTGGCGACGGAACGCGCGGCCTCGCCGATCCCCTCGGTCATCTCCATGGTGGTGTTGGGATTGATCACCTTGATCTTCACGGGCGTTCCTCCCTATCCGCTTCCGCGCCGGGCTTCAGTCGCGGCGGCATCGAGTTCGCCTGACTCGGTGACCACGACACCATAAAGTCTCTCGGCCGTCCCGCGCGAGATGTAGCCGTCGCGCACGTCTTCCGCCACGGCGGCCGGCGCGCGCGCGGCGGCCTCGCCGTAGCCGCCGCCGCAAGTGCCGGTGAGCGTCAGCCTTTCGCCGGCCTTGACCGCGCGGTTCGGCATCATCGAGGGGAAGGGAATGTCCTCCCCGTCGGAGCGGTGATAGACCAGCGATGCCTCGTGCCCCTCTGCGCCGCCGTCGAAGCCCCAGGGACGGAAGGCGTGGCCGTCGCCCTCCACCGAGATGAAGCTGTCGGCGAGGAAGGAGACCTCGCGGATTGACCCGATACCGCCCCGCCAGTGCCCGGCGGCGGACGCATCGTCGCGCAGCTCGTAGCGGGCGATGCGGAGCGGCAGGTGGGACTCGATGTCCTCGATCGGGTTGTTGCGGGTGTTGGCGTAGAGCGTGTCCACCGCATCCATCCCGTCCTTGCCGGCGCGCCCGCCGTAGCTGCCCTCGTGGATGTCCATGTGCACCCAGTGGCCGCCGTCCTTGATGCCGGAGAAGGCGACGACCTTGAGATTGCCAACCCCGGCGGAGACCTTGTCCGGCACCGCCTGAGCCAGCGCCTTCATCAGGGTGTCGGCGACGATATTGCCGGAGACGAAGCGCGCGATGGTGGGCGCCGGGAAGGTGGGATTGGCGATGGTGCCCTCCGGCGCCTTGATGGTGATGGGGCGGATCAGGCCAGAGTTCTGCGGGATGTGGCCGAAGGTCTCGCTGTCGAGCAGGATCGAGCGGACCGTCAGCCAGATCGCGCAATCCACCGTGCCCTTGAGCGGCATGTTGATGGGCCGGTCGTCGCACTGGCGCGCAGTGCCCGCGAGGTCCACCACCAGCTCGCTGCCCTTGACGGTGACGGCCACGGCCACCTTGAAGTGGCGACGGTCCGGGTCGTCGAGGAAGCCGTCCACGTGCCCCTCGGCCCGGTAAGTGCCGTCCGGCAGCGCCTCGATCGCCTGGCGCATGAGCCGCTCGGAATAATCCATCAGCGCATCTGCCGCCGCTTCCACGGTGTCGAGCCCGTGGCGCTCGATCAGCGCGAGGTAGCGCTCGGCGCCGATTCGGCTGGCCGCGACCTGCGCTTCCATGTCGCCCACCACCATGTCGGGCGCGCGGATGTTGTCGCGCATCATGTGCCAGAGCGCCTCGTTCTCGACGCCCTTGTCGTAGGCCTTGAGCGCCTTGAACTGGAGGCCCTCGGCGTAAGCGTCCATCGCATCGACGATGCCGCAGCTGCCGGGGCTGAGCGCGCCGATGTCGAGGTGATGCGCGGTCGTGACGGCATAGCCCACCAGCGCGCTGTCGACGAAGACCGGCACGATGAAGGCGACGTCCGGCCCATGGCTCGCGCCGTGATAGGCGGAGTTGTGGATGATGACGTCGCCTTCGTTCAGCGTCTGGCCGCGCTCCTCCAGAATCTGGTTCATCCCCCTCACGTAGCCGGGGATCGGCCCCGACTGGAGTGGCGTCGAGTGCACCGATTCGCAGAGCTGGCGGCCGTAACGGTCGATGATCGCGGCGCCGAAATCCTCGGACTCGCGGATGATCGAGGAATACGACATGCGCATGAGCTTCCAGCCCATCTCGACCGCGATGTTCTCCAGCGCGCCCTGGATCACGCTGGCGGTGACGGCGTCGATGGGGCGGCGGTTCGGCGTCTCTGCCATGGCTCACTCCTCCTCGCCCTTGCGCAGGATGAGGTTCGCGCTCGTGTCCACGCGCACCGACCAGCCGGGCGGCACCACGGTGGTTGCATCCTTCTGCACGATGATCGCGGGGCCCGGGATCGGCGTCTCCACCGGCAGCGCATCCCGCCGATAGAAGGCGGTGTCGTAGCCTTCGAGCGCCCCGTCGACACGGAAAACCGAGCGCGCGGTCTTCACCCGTGCGTCGGCCAGCGACCCGCCGGCCGGTGACGGCGGCGCCGCGATCTTGGGCATGCTGCCGACCCCGGTGATGCGGATGTTCACGATCTCGATGGGGCTTTCGGTGAAGCAGTGGCCGTATTCCTGCTCGTGCAGCGTATGGAAGGCCTGCCAGACCTCTTCCAGCCCGGCCTCGTCCAGCGCGCCCTCGGGGAAGGCAACGCGCAGCTCGTAGCCCTGGCCGACATAGCGCAGGTCGCCGGCGCGGCGCTCCTCCACCCGATCCGCGCCGAGGCCGGCGGCCTCGTACTGGGCCAGCAGGTCTCGGCTCAGCCTCGCGAAATCGCGGTTGATCCGTTCGATATCGACCGTGCCCTTCACCTGGAAGGCGGTCATGATCTGGTCGTACTTGAGGTCGGTGGTGAGCAGGCCTGCCGCCGACGTGATGCCGGGATGGGGCGGCACCACGACCTCGGGCACATCCAGCATCGCTGCGACCTCGGCGCCGTGCAGCGGCCCTGCGCCGCCGAAGGCCACCAGCGAGAAGTCGCGCGGGTCGAGGCCCTTCTGCACCGTCTTGGAGCGGATGGCGTTCGCCATGTTGGCGTTGACGATGGTGAGCACACCCTCGGCCGCCTCGTGCTTGTCGATGCCGAGCGTCTCGGCGAGATCCGTCAGCGCCTTGTCGGCCAGCTCCGGCGCAAGCGTCATCTCGCCGCCGAGGAAGTTGTCGGCATCCAGCCGGCTGAGCACGAGGTTGGCGTCCGTCACAGTCGGCGCGTTGCCGCCCCGGCCGTAGCAGGCGGGGCCGGGCTGCGAGCCTGCGCTCTCGGGCCCCACCTTGAAGGCGCCGCCCGCATCGGTTCGCGCGATACTGCCGCCGCCGGCGCCGATGGTCGTGATGTCGATCATCGGCACCAGCACCGGGTAGCCGCCGATCCAGGTGTCGCGCGCGGTGGCTTCGTTGTAGTGGCCGTCGATCACGATGCCGATGTCGGCGCTGGTGCCGCCCACGTCGAAGGTGATGAGGCGCCGCCGCCCGGAATGCTCCGCCGCCCAGGCGCCGCCCAGCACACCGGCGGCAGGCCCCGACATGAGCGTGATGACCGGCACGTCCGCCACCATGGCCGCCGTCGCGACGCCCCCGTTCGACCCCATGATGTGGAGGTCACCGGCGACGCCAGCCTGCTTCAGCCGGTCCTCGAAGCGGCGCACGTAGTTGCGCACCTTGGGGCCGATGAAGGCGTTCATCGCTGCCGTCGTGAAGCGCTCGAACTCGCGGAACTGCGGCGCCACGCGCGCAGACGTCGTGACGAAGGCCTCCGGCCATTCCTCCAGCACAATGGCGCGCGCGCGCTCCTCATGCTCGGGATCGATGTAGGCGAAGAGGAAGCAGATGGCGATCGCTTCGACGCCCTTGTCGCGGAGCGTGCGGGCGGCCTGGCGCACGCCGTCTTCGTCCAAGGGCTCCAGAACGGCACCCTGCGGCGGCACCCGCCTCTCCTTCACGGTCAGCCGATGGCGGCGGCGCACAAGCGGCCGTGCCTGCCACGGGATGTCCTGCATGATCGAGTAGTTCTGGGGCCGCTGGTGACGGCCGATGTGGATGATGTCGCGGTAGCCGGCCGAGGTGATCATCCCGGTCTCGGCGCCATCGTACTGCAACACCGCGTTGGTCGAGATCGTCGTGCCGTGGAAGACGTGGGCGATGGCGTCCGGTGCCGTGCCGTTCCGCTCGCAGAGCGCGGCGATTCCCGCCGCCGCCCCTTCCGAGGGATCGTCCGGGGTGGTGGGCACCTTGTGAATCGCGCTCTCGCGCGTCTCGCTGTCGGTGATGATGAGATCGGTAAAGGTGCCTCCGACATCGACGCCGATCAATTTCATGGGCCGTCCGCTCGCTCCTGCGGCCCGGCGGCCGCGCCTGATCGTTCCCCGCCTGCCGCCACGCTGGCAACGGCGGGGCAGTGTCTTACCGGGACCGGGGCGGGTCAAGCGAGGTTGGGTCGGCGGGCCCGGCCGTGCGGGCATGCGCGCGCGGCGCTCCCCGCCTATACTGGCGCGCCCTCACGACGAGGATGAGGATGGCGAGCGAACGCCAGCCCCGCTGGAAGCGGCGGGCCTACAACATCACGGCGCTGCGGGAAGAGGCCCGGCGCGTGCTGCCGCGCCCGGTGTTCGACTTCGTCGACGGCGGCGCCGGCGACGAGCACACGCTGCGCCGGAACGTCTCGGCCTTCGACGACGTCGACCTTTACCCCCGCCCCATCGGCGGCTCGGCGAGCCGCGACCTCTCGACCACGCTGTTCGGCAGGCGGCTCTCCATGCCGCTCATCGTCCCGCCCACGGGGCTCGCCGGGCTTCTCTGGCCAAACGGCGAGGCCGCCTCGGCCCGCGCGGCGACCAGGGCGGGCACCGTCTACTGCCTCAGCCACGGCTCGGTCTGCACCCTCGAAGAGCTGGCCGAGACCGGCATCGAGCCCCGCTGGTTCCAGACCTACATCTACACGGACCGCGGGCTCACCCACGAGATGGCGGAACGCGCAGCGGCCGCCGGCTACGAGGCGCTGATCGTCACCATCGACACCCAGATGCTCGGCAACCGCGAGCGCGACATCCGCAACGGCTTCGTCATCCCGCCCCGGTTCTCGGCCGGCGAGATCGCCAACATGGCGACCAGGCTGCCCTGGCTGTGGCGGATGCGGCGCACCATCCCGAATATCACCTTCGGCAACTACCGCAGGCCCGGCGACGCCAACGACCTCACCACCCTCCATCAACGAATGCTGACGCTGCCGGACCAGGGCATGCAGTGGGACGACGTCGCGGCGTTGCGCGCCGTCTGGAAGGGGCCGCTCCTGCTCAAGGGCGTGCTTCACCCCGCCGACGCCGCCGAGGCGGTGGCGAACGGGGTGGACGGGTTGTTCGTCTCCAACCACGGCGGGCGGCAGCTCGACGGCGCCGCGAGCGCCCTCGACGCGCTGCCCCGCGTGGCGGACGCTGTCGCGGGCCGCGCTGCGGTTCTGCTCGACGGCGGCATCAGGCGGGGCACCCATATCGTCAAGGCGCTGGCGCTGGGCGCGGACTGCTGCACCATCGGCAGGGCGCAGTTCTGGGGCCTCACGGTCGCGGGCGAGGCAGGCGTGGCCCATGCTCTCGACATCCTCCGCCGCGAGCTTGACCTCGCCATGGGGCTCTGCGGGCTCGCCGATATCGCCTCGATCGGACCGGACGTGCTGGCCCGGCCCGCCAAGGCGGCACGGAAGCTTGCGGAGGCGGCAGAGGCTCCAGCGCCCGGGAACGGCGCCGACGACACGCCGGCGGACGGCGCCGAAGAGCGCATCGAAGCTATTCCCGAGACGGGCGGGCCGGCGGGGCCGGAGCCTACCCGCTACGGCGATTGGGAGCGCAAGGGGCGCGCCATCGACTTCTGACCGCGCTCCGCGCGGCCTAAGCCGCGTGGCGGGCGGACCAGACTTCGGGGTCGGCGAGGAAGGCGCGAACCTCGCCGAGCCCGCTCTCGTCAATGCGCCCGCTGGCGAGCGCCACCCCGAGCAGCGAATCGAGATCGCAAACGGCGGCAATCGCGAGTCCCGCCTCTTCCAGCGCCTGCCTTGCCGAGGCGCTCGCGCGTGAGAAGAGCACGCTCACGCCGTCCACCTCCGCGCCCGCTTCGCGCAACGCCCGGCTGAAGGCGAGGATGCTGCCGGCGGTCGAGATCAGATCCTCGATCAGGTGGACCCGTTGGCCGCCGACGCTGCCGCCCTCGATGCGGCTTGCGGTGCCGTGCGCCTTTGCCTCGGCCCGGACGTAGACCATGGGCAGCCCCAGCCGGTCGGCGACGAGGGTGGCGAAGGGCACGCCCGCGGTGACGCCGCCGGCGATGACCGTGGTGCCGGGCTGCGGCACGGTCGCTGCCAGCGCCGCCGCCGCCCTTGCGCGCGCCTCGTGCCGCGACAGGATCAGCCGGCAGTTCACGTAGAAGGGCGCATGGAGCCCCGAGGTCAGGCGAAAGGGTTTTTCCGGGCGCACCAGGAACGCACCGGTTTCGAGCAGGACTTCCGCGATCTCCTCCGCCGCTCCGCTCATCCGCGCCCCCTGTTCTCCCGCTCTCCGGTCGTCCCGTGCTGCCCGCGCGGGTAAACTGTTCCGGCCCGGACGGAGTTCCCATGCCGAACGTCTCTCTCTACTGCGCCCTCGATGCGCGCGACAGGTCCACGGTCGAGAGCTTGGCGCACCTGCTGGCGCCAGCGGTGGGCGGCCTCAAGCTCGGGCTCGAGTATTTCTGCGCGCATGGACCGGAGGGCGTACGGGCGGCTGGCGACGCCGGCCCGCCGCTCTTCCTCGACCTCAAGCTGCACGACATCCCGAACACCGTCGCAGGTGCCGTGCGCAGCGTGGTCGTGCTGGAGCCGCACTATCTCACCATCCACACCGGCGGCGGGCTCGCCATGATGCGGGCGGCGCGCGAGGCGGCGGACCAGGAAGCCGCGCGCCAGGGCGTGAGCCCGCCCCGCCTGCTCGGTGTGACCGTGCTCACCAGTCTCGACGAGGCTGAACTCGCACGCCAGGGCGTCGCCGCCACGGCGCGCGACCAAGTGTTGCGCCTCGCCGTGCTGGCTCACGAGGCGGGGCTGGCGGGCGTCATCGCGAGCCCGCACGAGATTGCGGCATTGCGCGCCGAACACGGCCCCGATTTCGATATCGTCGTTCCCGGCATCCGCCCGGCGAGCGGCGATGGCAGCGGCAAGGGCGATCAGGCGCGGGTCGCGACGCCGGCCGACGCGGCGCGCGCCGGCGCGACCGCATTGGTCGTCGGCCGCCCCATCACGCAGGCGCCCGACCCGCTCGCCGCCGCGCGGGCCATCGTGCGGGAGATCGCCGACGCCTCCTGACCGCGAGCGGCCGGCGCGCGGTGATCGGCACCAACGGCCTCAGCCAGCGAGGCGAAGCCGTCGGCCTCGAGCAGCCGCGCGAGCCCCTGCGTGATCTCGCCGACGAGGCGCGGCCCACGATAGACCAGCGCGGTGTAGAGCTGGACGAGGCTCGCGCCCGCGCGGATGCGGGCATACGCGGCCTCTGCCGAATCGATCCCGCCAACGCCGATCAGCGGCAGGCGGCCACCGCTCAGCGCATAGGCGCGACGCACCACCTCAAGCGCGCGCGGGGCGAGCGGTGGCCCGCTGAGACCGCCCTCCTCCTCCCGCTCCCACGAGATCAGGCCGGCGGGGCGTGCGGTCGTCGTGTTGGTGAGGATCAGGCCGGCGACGGGCGCGTCCCGGATGGCCTCCAGCAGCGCCGCCAGCCCCTCGTCATCGATCTCGGGCGCGAGCTTGAGCAGAATTGGCGGCGGGGCATCGAGGCGGGCATGGGTGTCCGCCAGCGCCGTTAGCAAACGATCCAGCGCATCGCCCGCCTGCCACGCCCGCAGTCCCGGCGTGTTGGGCGAGGAGACGTTCACCGCCACGTAGTCGGCGAGCGACGCCACCCGCGCGAGCCCGGCGGCGTAGTCGCGCGCCGGATCGGTACTGTCCTTGTTCACGCCGATGTTGATCCCGAGCGGGCGGGCAGGCGCGCCGTTCGCGCTGCGCCACCGTTCCAGCCGGTCTGCCACGACCTCCAGGCCGGCGCTGTTGAAGCCATAGCGGTTGATCAGCGCGCGCTCCTGCCGCAGGCGAAAGAGCCTGGGCCTGGGGTTGCCCGGTTGCGGCCGTGGCGTCACCGTGCCGACCTCGCCGAAGCCGAGGCCGAGGCGCGCGGCCGCGTCGGGCCGTCTTGCATCCTTGTCGAAGCCGGCAGCGAGCCCCACGGGCGTCGGGAAGCGCAGACCCCAAAGGGTCTGTGAGAGCGCCGGTGCAGGCGGCAAGGGCTTCGGCAACGGAGCAAAGCCCAGAAGGGCCAGCGCCGCATTGTGCGCGGTCTCCGGCGGCAGGCGCCTGAGGCATGCGGTGGCGATATCGGCGTACGACATGGCCCGCCGGTTCACGACCGGTCAGTGGCCACGAAGACCGTGCGCCCATCCACCACCGTCCGCAGCACGCGCCCCTGCACCGGGCGGCCGTCGAAGGGCGTGTTGCTCGACTTGCTGCGGAAGACGCTGCGGTCGATGCGCCAGGGCGCCTCGAGATCGAAGAGAACGAGGTCGGCCGGCGCGCCCCGCCTGAGCCGGCCCGCATCGATGCCGAGCAGGTCGGCCGGCGCCGAGGTCAGCCGGCGCAGCACCTCGCGGAGCGAGAGATGACCGCCGTGACAAAGCTCGAGCGAAAGCGGCAGCATCGTCTCCAGCCCGACGATGCCGTTGGCCGCCCGCTCCATCGGCACGCGCTTGCTCTCCTGGTCGTGGGGCGCGTGATCGCTCGCGATGGCGTCGATGGTGCCGTCCTTCAAGCCGGCCACCATCGCCTTGCGGTTGGCCTCGCTCCTGAGCGGCGGCGCCATCTTGGCGAAGGTGCGGTAGTCGCCGACGTCGTGCTCGGTGAGCGCGAAGTGGTGCGGCGCAACCTCGCAGGTGACCGGCAGGCCTGCCCGCTTGGCGCGGCGCACCGCATCCACCGCGCCGGCGGTCGAGATGTGGGCGACGTGGTAGCGACCGCCGGTGAGCTCCACCAGGCGGATGTCGCGCTCGACCACCACGATCTCGGATTCGTCGGGGATGCCCGGCACGCCGAGCCGGGTCGAAACCTCGCCCTCGGCCATGCAGCCGCAGCTCGTGAGCGAGAGGTCTTCGGCGTGCTGGCTCACGATCAGGTCGAAGGTGCGCGCGTAGCTGAGGGCGCGGCGCATCACCTGGCTGTCGGCAACCGGGAGGCCGTCGTCGGTGAAGCCGACCGCGCCGGCTTCGGCCAGCATGCCCATCTCGGTGAGCTGCCGCCCTTCCAGCCCCTTGGTCACGGCGCCCATGGGATAGACCTTGACGCCCTTGGCCTCGCGCGCACGGCGCTGCACGAACTCGATCAGCGCCACATCGTCGATCACGGGCTTGGTGTTGGGCATGCAGGCGACGCTGGTCACGCCCCCCGCCGCCGCCGAGAGGCCGCCTGTGGCGATGGTCTCCTTGTGCTCGTGGCCAGGCTCTCGGAAGTGCACGTGCATGTCGATGAGGCCGGGCGCGAGACAGTGGCCGCCGCAGTCGACCGCAGCAATCCCGTCCGGTACCCCATCGGCAAAGAGTTCCGGGCCGAAGTCGGCGATTGCGCCGTCCTTCGCCAGCAGCGCGCCGGGGCCGTCGAGGCCGCTGTCGGGATCCAGCAGGCGCGCGTTGACGTAGGCCGTAGGCTGCTCGTGGATCACGCCCTTCCCTCCCGCTCAGAACACCGGCGCCGGGCCGAGGTTCCGGCTCAGCGCGTCGAGGCAGCCCTGGCGCACGGCGACGCCGAGCTCGACCTGGTCGAGGATGGCGCTCCGCGTGATGTCGTCGGCGACTTCGCTGTCGATCTCCACGCCCCGGTTCATGGGCCCCGGATGGAGGATCAGCGCGTTCTCCTGCGCTTCGGCCAGCTTGGCCCGGTCGAGGCCGAAGAAGCGGAAGTACTCGCGGGTCGACGGCACAAAGGTGCCTTGCATGCGCTCCTGCTGCAGGCGCAGCATCATGATGACGTCGCAGCCTGCGAGGCCTGCGCGCATGTCGTGGAAGACCTCCACCCCCATGCGCTCGATCGCCGCCGGCACAAGGGTCGGCGGCGCGATGATCCGCACGCCGGCGCCCATCGTGTTGAGCAGCAGAATGTTGGAGCGCGCGACCCGGCTGTGCAGCACGTCGCCGCAGATGGCGACCCGCAGCCCCTCGATCCGGCCGAAGCGACGGCGGATCGTGAGCGCATCAAGCAGCGCCTGGGTGGGATGCTCGTGGCTGCCGTCGCCGGCGTTGATGACGCTGCACTCGACGTGATCGGCGAGCAGCCGCGCCGCGCCAGCATCGGGATGGCGGACGATCAGCATGTCCGGGTGCATGGCGTTCAGCGTCATCGCCGTATCGATGAGCGTCTCGCCCTTCTTGATCGCCGAGCTGGCGACCGCGATGTTGATCACGTCGGCGCCGAGCCGCTTGCCCGCAAGCTCGAACGAGGTGCGTGTGCGGGTCGAGGTCTCGAAGAAGAGCAGCACCACGGTGCGCCCGCCGAGCAGGCTCTTGCGCTTCTGCACTTCGCGGTTGAGCGCGACGTAGCCTTCGGAAAGATCGAGGAGGTGGGTGATGGCGCCGACGGAAAGCCCTTCGATCCCCAGCAGATGCCGGTCACTGAAGATCGAGGGCAGAAGCGCAGGCTGCATCACCACACCTTGTAGGCCCACCCACGCCGATATGCAAGGTCTTGTATCTGAGAGTTGCAACCTCAGTCCGGGAACGGCTTCTCGAAGTGGCTATCTACCGTGGTGTGAGAATACTTTAGCCGATATGAGAATACTTTAGCCGATATTTGGCTAAAGTACCGTGACGAGGTGTTGCAGGTTTCTCGTGCAAGAGGGTTATAATACAGTGACTTAGGGATTCTGTCAAAGACGAGTGGAGCTGGCTCAAACGACACGAACTTCGTTAGTGTGTCAGTGGCGAGTTGTATTCGGGAATGTGAGTGGGGAAGCTGGACGGAACATCTATACAACTCATATTGTGGAGAGACGGTATCTATACGTAAACTATAAATGATATTTGCCGTATGGTCGTGAGGGTTTTCTTGGGCATTCTTGATCGATAGTACCCTGAATTGGTCCGATGTGTCACAGTGGATGCAAGCTCTCTCGGATGGATGGCGACCATGAAGGAGGATACCAGCGGGCGGCGCCAGCGGACCGTGATGGCGACCGACGCGGAGTGGGAACGGATCGGCCGGGCGGCTGCGGATGTTGTTAAGCCTCCACCGGCGTGGCGCTCCGGCTCGGTCGCGGGAGTAACGCGGGCTTGTGTCTGCGACGCCTCGGGCGTGAACTGGCGGCGGGTGGGGTGAAGAGGCCGTTCGCGCACT
>LXNI01000869.1_pt1 | contig 31194 bp, 26 predicted proteins | sample 809091 | NCBI WGS metagenome assembly LXNI01 (sample SAMN04870527, study PRJNA318959) | sponge metagenome | biome: 01000161; feature: marine sponge reef; material: water | host: Sarcotragus foetidus | place: Greece: Milos, Mediterranean Sea | collected 2013-05-29 | depth 5-7 m | reverse complement strand
CGAGCCAGCCGCGGACTGCGACTCGCAGCCTGAGAACCACGCCAATGACGCCAAACCAACCACAGACAAGCCTCCACCAAACTTGACTCAACTGTAAAGACGACGCCGGTTCAAGATGTCTAGCCAGAGGTGTGGGAGTTGGAGGCGAAGCTCCGAGACGCGAATCGCCACTATCGGCCCCATACCGGGAAGCCATGCGTGTACGTAGGCGAGACCGCGCACGAACCCGTTTGTCGATTCGCTCAACATCTGAAGCCTCGTTACTGGGACTCATTCGCCACAACCTACGGAACATGCCTGATGCCCGAACTCTACGATCACCTTAGACCTGTTCCTGCCGACCAAGCGAAGGACAAGGAGAGAGAGTTGGCCACCCGGCTCCGAGCGAGGGGCTACGCCGTATGGTCGAAGTGAACCGATCAGCCTCTGCCGCGTAGCGGCGGTGCGGGTCACTGGAATCTTGTACCTGCGGGGCGCCTCCCGAGTCCCGGGCCCACCGTTCCACGAGTGGCTCGATCGATCCCGGAAGCGCGGGTCGTGATGCGCTCGGTGAACAAGACCAAACCGGCAACCTGCCTATAGACTTGAGCCGATGACCGCGAACGCTACCTTCGGCGCACTCTCTGCGGCCCGCTGGCAACGCCGATGAAGCGCCTGCTCGGCTGAGAGCAGGTGGAGGAAGGACCCGGTACGGCACACATGAACTCCCTCGACGCCGACGTCCTTGACGAGATCGTCCGGCGCATCGTGGACGTTGCGCAGCCGGAGAAGATCATCCTCTTCGGCTCGGCGGCGCGGGGCGAGATGGGGCCACACAGCGACGTGGATCTGCTGGTCGTCAAGGATGGCGAGCGCTCCCACGACGTCATGAAGGAGATCTACATGAACCTCGACGGTGTGGGAGTCGCCGTGGACGCTCTGGTTGCAACGTCAGACCGTGTCCAGCGCTACCGCGACAGCCACGCGCTGGTCTTCAAGTCGGCCCTGCGTGAAGGACGCGTCATCTATGAAGCGGCCTGACCCACTGCCCCAGGATGATCCGGAGGAATGGATGGATCACGCCCTGAGCGATCTCCGGCTGGCGGGGAACCGCCTCCCTGGCCTCCGTTTGGCGGAAAGCGTCATGCGGTGGGTGAAGGGACGCCTGTGATTCCGATAACTCAGACCACGGAGGCTCCGTATGTGTGACGACAAAACCAATGCCGACAACGCCAGCTACCTGCAGGGGACGCGGCTCACGCGCCGGGAGTTCGGAGCGGTTTCGGCCGGCGCCGGGCTGACGATGCTGCTGCCGCGGCCGGCGAACGCCCAGAGCGTCACGGAGTCCGAGAGCGAGATCGAGACCCCCGACGGCGTGTGCGACAGCTACTTCGTCCACCCCGCCAGCGGCGCTCATCCGGGCGTCCTGATCTGGCCGGACGCGTTCGGCCTGCGGCCGGCGATGCGACAGATGGCCACGCGCCTCGCCGAGTCGGGCCACTCCGTCCTCGTGGTCAACCAGTACTACCGGACGCAGAAGGCGCCGATCGTGGAAGGGACGGACTTCGGCGCCGCGCGCGCGACGCTGATGCCGCTGATGAGGTCGTTGAACGCGGACACCAACGTGACGGATGCGAAGGCCTTCGTGGGCTTCCTGGACAGCCAGCCGTCGGTCGACAAGGGCCGGAAGATGGGAACGATGGGCTACTGCATGGGTGGTCCCATGACGATGCGCACCGCGGCCGCCATCCCCGACCGGATCGGCGCCGGTGCCTCCTTCCACGGCGGCGGCCTGGTCACCGACGGTCCCGACAGCCCGCACCTTCTCGTGGAGAAGATGACGGCGCACTACCTGTTCGCGATCGCCGAGAACGACGACCAGCGCCAGCCCGAGGCCAAGGACGTGCTCCGCGAGACCTTTGAAGCGGCGGGCCTGCCGGCCGAGATCGAGGTCTACGAAGGCGCCATGCACGGCTGGTGCCCGCCCGACACGCCCGTCTACCACGAGGCCCAGGCGGAACGGGCATGGAGTCGTCTGCTCGCCCTGTTCGAGCGCGCCCTGGCGTAGGAACCTGGGCAGCAAGTACTGGGTGCGCCGGCCTCTGGGCGTTCCGCCGCGCTGGAGCCGGGCCACGTCATCAGCCTGAGGGCTCGCATCGACAATGATCACGATCTACCACGTCCCGCGGACCCGTTCGGCCCGCGTCATCTGGCTCTGCGAGGAGCTCGACCTTCCCTACGAAGTCGTCCCGGTCGACTTCAGCCCGGAGTACCTCAAGTCGGCTGCGTGGCGGCGGCTCAATCCGATCCGCAAGGTGCCGGCGTTGACGGACCTCGACGCGGCCGGCAACCCCTTCACGATGATCGAGTCCGGCGCGATGGTCCACTACCTCCTGGAGCGGTACGGCGAGGGCCGCCTGCAGCCGGCGGCCGGCACTCCAGAGAGCGCCCTGTTCCTGCAATGGTCCTGGTTCGCCGAGGCGAGTCTCGCCCGCCCGGTCGGCGACATGGTCCACCACCGTCTGCTGAAACCGGAGGCCGAGCGCATTCCCGCGGTCGTCGAAGACGGGCAGAAGCGCGTCGAGATCTGCCTCGACGCCGTGGAGGCGGCGCTCGAAAGCCGCGACTTCCTGCTGGGCAGCGAGCTGACCGCCGCCGACATCATGATGGGCTACTCCCTGGCGCTGGCGCAGCGGATGGAGGTGCTTGACGAGAGGTACCCGAACGTCGTCGCCTATCTGGGTCGGCTCGAAGCGCGGCCCGGGTACCAGCTCGCCTTCGCAGCCCTATAGTCGGACCACCAAGGGCAGACGAAGCGCCTCACTCGGACATCGGCCACGGACGATGTCCGGATTCCATCACCAGCACCATCTCCGACACGCCGAAAGAGGAACCCGCGTTCAACCACCGGCCAAGCCACCCGATACGGTTCATGCTCGTCCCTGTCCGCGCGGTCCGCCTAAACGACCACCTTGACGTCAGGAACGACCAATGGACGCACGGAAGCGCTCGCAGTCCAACTGGTCGAGCACTTCAGTCAGCCCATCGCTCCTGATTCCGGGCCGTAGTCCGCCTTCTCCGCCGGTGATCAGCTCGACACGCTTCGCCGGAACTCGCCGTTCACCTCGCACGAGCACCTCCCGTAGCCCCTCCTCGATCACCGACGTGAGCGTCCGGCCCGTCCGCCCCGCGTAGCGCTTCGCTTCCGCCAGCAGTTCCCCGTCGAGCTGTACCGTGATGCGCATGGCACTCAGCCTACACTTCCGCCTGCCGGTACGTCTACGAGCACGCCATCGTCGGAGCGAACGTGAGCTACTCAGTGCTTCGACCGCTCTCAACCGTTGGCGAACAGCTCCCGTTGCCCAGCAGGCTCGGTCATCGCCCGTACCGTGGCCGCCGCCAGCGGTTCCGGCGACACGACGTACAAGTACTCCTTGTTTCGCAGGTGGCTCACCCGGCCGACCTTCTCGCCGCTCGGATTGAACACGCCGATCTGGGCACCGACGTAACGCTTATAGTCATTCTCGATCACCACGACGTCGCCCCTCCGCCCCAAGAGCTCCTCCATCTCGACACGACCGATAAAGCCCTCATCGTTGAACGAGACCACTAGGTAGGGAGCCTGCACTTGCTCGACCACCCTGGCCCACGCACCGAAGAAGTGTCTCTTGCTATTAAAGACGCTCTTCCTTTCTCGGCAGTCGATCCGCTTGCAGGCAATTCCGTAGTGTTCGGGCTTGTCCCAGAGTGTCAAAGTCTCCCAAATGTGGTAGTTCCCAAGAAAGCTATGCTGATTGTAGGGAGGATCCAAGTAAGCGACATCTGCCTCCAGTCGATCCACGGCCTCCACCGTGTCCATTCGATGCGCTTTGCCCTTCCCCGCATCGGCTCGCGGCGTAACCTCCGGTAGCCGCAGTTCCAGGTCGTTGAAGGACCTTCGAGCCCACTTCTTAAGGTAGGCCATTTGCACACCCGTGGTGCTGTCCACCCGGTCAGCCGCCTCCATCAGTGACACGAGCACAATTGCTCTCAACTCCGGATCAAGGCCTTTGCGCTCGATCTCCTCTCGGATCGCATCGACACGCGCTCCGTTCCTAGGTTGAAGAAACCGGCTCTTCTCACAAAAGACCTCCGTGAAGTACCCGGCCGACGGCGGCAGTCGATTGAACTCTTCGATCAGCAGCCTAGCCTGCCGGAGCTGCTCAGGTGTGCCGTCCGCCTCCACGTAGCAGCGAGCGATCACCTCCCCACACGCCAGATAGTCGTTGGCGAGCACCCTGTACTGCCTTTTCTTCAGCGCGGCCCCTACCCTGGACGTACCCGAGAACAGATCCAGGACCGTGCAAGACTCCCGCAACTGCTGAACAACAGCGACAATTGCAGGTACGAGCTTCCTCTTGGAGCCGATGTACTTGATCGGCACGTTAGACTTCCTTGCGGGCGCGGCCTGCGAAGAGCCACTCACACAGACCATCGACGAGCCGAGAGTACTCGGACACTGTCGCCAAGTACTCCATGTCGAACCAACGGAAGACGCGAAGCCGGTCCGCTTGCACGCGGAAATTGACGTGGTACTTGTTGCGATACTTGGTAAATGCACCGTTTACGATGACTGCGAACGAGCAGGCACTGTACCGGGTCGCTACCTCCAAGTACTGAAGAATCTGAAACGACAGGCGTTCGTGAGCGTTCCCGTCGATCGCATACCCTTTCGTGCTCTTGGCGGTCTTGTATTCGAGCAGTATCTTCTCGCGCAGAACATCCTGGTCCACCAGTACAATCGCCCCGTCGAACGCGGTCTTGCGTCGCTCGTAGATCGTCGGGTACGCCTCACCGCTAAAAGGGCCCGTATCCGGGCCATAGCGGTTCGCTGCTTCTTCGGTCCCAGGGAAAGTCGCAACCAAGTCGCTGACAGCGTACCTGAGATCCAGCCACCGTGAGTCCTCCGCCGTGACAGGAACGGATGCGTCGGACTTGCCGGGTAGATACAAGGACCGATCTTCGTAGTCTAGGCGCGTCCAGCCGCTGTTGGATGGACCTCGAAGGCGAGAGCGGCAAGCCTTCTGCTCCACCGCGTAGTCCGCGAGTGCTTCCCAGAACTCCAAGACGAGTTCCTCGAATCTATCGCCCTCTCGGCGGCTTCCAGTCCCAGTGTTGCGACGACTTCCAGGGGCCTCGAAGTCGTAGATCGACTCGGCTAGAGCCCGCAGCCTGCGAGTCGGCAAAGACTGGCTGGTCACCGTTCCGAGTCCTTCTTCAGCATAGATTGCTCCATTCGTGCCTAGCGGTCGGACACGTCGTAGGCCAGCAGTTCGCCCCAGTTGCGGATGTAGAGCACGCCGTTGCTGACGACCGGGTGAGCCCAACTGGGCCGGCCGTGGCTCTCGAGCCGGAACCGGCCTCGCTCGTCGTACCCCTCCACGGTGGCCCGCGCCAGACCGGCGGTGTGCCGCTCGCCGACCAGGAAGAGTTTCCCGTCGGCCAGTGTGAGCGAGCCCTTGCCTACGCTCCGGTCGCGCCAGACGATCTCGCCTGTCTCGAAGTCGACGCAGGCGAGAACGGAGCCGAAGAACCCGTAGAGGCGCCCCTCATGGAGCACGACGCCGCCGTGGTGGTTTCGAAGACTCGACTCGAACCACACCTGTCCGGTGCTCACGCCGTCGCCGACGGCCCGCACGCGCAGGGCGCCTCCGCCGGTGCCGTAGTCGGAGGTGTAGAACACCAGGCCGTTCGAGTAGATCGGCGTCGCGGCGTTCGCGGTTCGGTTCGCGGGCTCGCGGTAGTGCCACAGCAATTCGCCGTCGGCAGCGCGTACGCCGACTCCGGCGCGGGCCGTAAAGCCCACGATCACCCGCAGCGGCTCCCCGGCGTCCTCCAGATCGACCGCGATCAGAGAGGAGTAGCCGGCGCGGTCTTTCAGCCCGCTGCTGGTCCAGACCGTTTCACCGGTCTCCCGGTCGAGGGCCGCGATCGCGCCATCGTCTCCGCCCGGCATGACGACGACCCAGTCGCCCTCGATCAACGGCGATTCACTGATGCCCCAACTGATGTTGCGCTGGTCGAAGTCCCGGAGGATGTTCCGCTGCCAACGCACCGACCCGTCCGCCAGGGCAACGCGGGCCAGATCGCCCATGCCGGTCAGGACGTAGAGCGAGTCGCCGGCTACCGTCGGCGTACCGCGCGGTCCGTTGCCCCGTCCGTCCCGCAACCGAGGGCCGAGCTCGCGTTCCCAACGGACGCTGCCGTCCGACGTGTCGAGGGCGAACACCAGGCTACGACCGCCCCGCGTGCCCTGTACGTAGAGCATGCCGTCCGCCACCGACACCGAGCCGTAGCCCTCGCCCAGGCCGTCCACCCGCCACAGCAGCGGCGGACCGCCCGCAGGCCACCTGTCGAGCAGACCGGTTTCATTCGAGACGCCGTTCCGCTCCGGTCCGCGCCATTGCGGCCAGTCGTCCGCGGCGATGGACCGAGGCATCGCGAGCGCGAGCAGGAGCAGTCCAAAACAGATCGACCGGGTCAACAACGGCCGCACCGATCCGACAGGAATCCCGTTCATCGCCCAACACTCTGCGCTGCCTTGCCGCCGCCGTCAACCGTCACGGTCGGAAACGCGGGCCTTTCGGCGAGAGTAGTGCCCGCACAGGCATGGCCCGCGCTCGTGAACGTCAGGCCGTTCCTGACTGTCTCTTGCGCGGTGGCTGCAGGAAGAACGCGACGACCGACCCGGCCAGGGTCACCCCGGCAATCGTCAGAAACGGAACGACGTAGCTGCCCCAGGCGTCGAACGCCAGGCCGGCGAGGAAGGGAACGAGCGCGCCGAAGGGTGCGCCGATCGCGAACCGTGTGCCGGTCGTCGTGGCGAAGGCGCGACGGCCGAAGAAACCGGCGAAGGTCGCGGCCTGGCTGATGTAGGCCATACCGAACCCGAGACCGAGAAGGACCAGGGCGACGCGGGCCGTCCACGTCGTGCCGGCAAGGAGAAAGAGAGCCATTCCGGCGCCCTCCAGGGCAAGAGCGAAGCTGAGGAGGCGCGGGGGCCTGACGAGATCGCCCAAGGCACCCGCCACGCGACCACCCGTACTGCAGAGGATCATGAGCCCCAACAGAGTCGCCACCGGCGCATCGCCGAATCCGACGTCGCGTAAATGAAGACCGCCATGGGCGTTGACGACGCCCCACGGCACGGCATAGCCAAGACCGCAGACCACCATCAGCGCGAACTGTGGGGTCCGGAGCGCCTCAGCCGCTGTCCAGTGGTCGCCGCCCGCGGGCTCGGCCCGGATGGCCGTCGCCTCCAGCTCGGCCAGCGTACGGGCCCCGTCGCGGAGTTGGCCAACCGACTCCGGCCGATTGCGAATCGTCAGGAAGGACAGCACGCCGAGGACGCAGCAAAGCACGGAGATGAGCGCCCAACCTTCGCGCCAGGTCCCGCCCCTGCCCAAGAGAACCGCGTCGAATCGCAGAATCAGTGGCCCCATCAGACCAGCAGCGGTCAGCAGGAACGCCAGCGCGCTGGCGCGCCAGCGCAGAAACCAGTTTGTCGCCAGTGTCTGAGTCGGCAGCACCGTGGTGAAGGTGTGGGTCAAGCCGGCGAACAGACCGAAGTACAGCAGGACATCCCATCGGTCCTGAGCCCGGCTGGTCAGGTAGTAGGCACCGGCCACGACGAGGAAGCCGAGTGTGAACACGGGCCGCGCCCCGTACCGGGTCAGGCAGACGCCAATGAGGGGCGCGACCGCACCGCCGAAGAACGACCAGACCCCGAACGCAAGACCGCTGTCGGCGCGGGTCAGTCCCAACTCCGCGTTCATGCCGGCGGCGAAGTAACCCCAACTGTAGAAGGGCGCGGCGCCCAGGCCGTAGATCAACCAGGCGGGCGGCAGCATCCGCCAGCCGTAGAATCGCCAGTTGATTCCAGGCGTCCCGCCGGCGTCGGGGCCGCTCATCGTGTCCCCGATGCCGACCCGGACCGCCCGTCGTCTCGCCGCAGCCGATTCATCATGGTCGCCGCTTCGCGGCGCGTCTTCTCCCGGAAGCCGGCGGGGACGCCGGCGCACCCAGTGAACTACGTCGTGCAGACCAGGAAGCCGGCGGGGGCGCTGGCAGACGCAGTGGGAGGCGTCCGGAAAACCCGGGGCCGGCGGGGACGCCGGCGCACCCAGTGAACAATGTCCTGGAGCCTGGGGCCGACATGCTGAATCCGACTAGGACGCCGGATTCCCGCTGGCCACGAGTGGTTCGCAGCCGGTGCGTTCGAGCAACCCGTCGACCGCCGACCGGTCTTCGGCCGACAGGGCCGCGTAGCGCTCGCGCAGCCACATCAGGCACTTGCCCTGGTAGGGGAACGGCTTCTGCACCCAGGGCCGACCGTCGATCTCGCACTCGACCCGTTCAGCGCCAGCCATCAGCGCCTTCGCGTTCGCAAGCAGGAACGGCACGTAGACCCGGCCGACTTCGCCCAGGAGCGCCCGGAGGGTGGCGGGCAGCTCGCGGTCGATCCAGTCGTCCTCGGTCGGTTCGAGGCCGGAGAGATCCTCGACCCGGTCGACCCACGCGTAGACGCGCGGCGCCACCTCCAGGGTTAGCGCCATCGGCGTCGGATCGAAGGTTGCGAGCTGGGTCAACTGGCCGAAGAACGCGAAGTCGCAAGCGCCGGGCCGGTTCCCCATCAGGAACGGCCGCTCGGTCAGGTGGTCCCGGAACAGCTCGAGGATGCGCCGGTAGCTGGCCTCGATGACCGGGAGCGTCGTCTCGTTCGATCCGACGACCCAGAGCCGGGAGATCTGGCGCTCGGACACCATCTTCGCGGCCTGCTGGAAGTCCTCTTCGGGACCTTCCACCCGCCGCCAGCGGGGCAGGATCTGGCCGGCCTTCTCGATGTCCGCCTCGTAGACCCAGCGGTAGTGGAACATCGCCTTGGTCAGCCACTCGTCGCCGAAGTCCTCGAGCAGGTAGTCGATGAAGGCGGTCACCGGGTCCGATGGAATCACGGAACGACCTTCGAACTCCCGTTCGAAGCGCCGGATCAGCGGCGTGGAGTCAACGACCGCCTCGATTTCACCCTCGGCGTTCGGCAGATAGAAGGTCGGCAGCAGCCGCACCTTGGCCGCCGGCAGGTCCTCGCGGCCGTCGGCGCCCGAGATCAGAAAACGATACGGGATGCGCCGGTAGCGCAGCACCGCACGCATCTTCCGCGTGTAGGGCGACCCGGGGGCGCCCATGAAGGTGAGGGGCTGCGGTGCTGGTTCGGACATCAGGAGCGACGATGGATCATACCGCTCCCGGGAACTCCTACGATTCGCTGTTCCAGAGTTCCCGGGCCACGAGCCAGCGACCGTCCGGCTCCCGCCGCATCAGGCGCATCCAGTTGCCCTCGATCTCGGACGGATCCGAACCGTCCTTCGGGGTGGTGATCAAGGCAAAGGTCCCGCGAACTGAAGCCAGCTCGCCACTGAACTCCGTCTCTTCGACATGGACCTGCACCTCGATATCGGCGACCTCGAAGACTCCCTCCAGGTTCTGGCGAATCGCTTCCCTGCCGCGAATCTCCGGCGCATCGGGCGGCATGCGTATGCCATCCGACGAGTACAGAGCTGCCACCGCATCCGCGTCACTGTTGTTGATCGCCACCATGAAGTCGCCAACCAGCGCGTTGAGGGCCCGCTCGTCGCCGATGCTCGGCTCCACCGCGGCCGGGTCCTCGGCAACTTCTTCCTCGGCCGCGGGACAGGCGATCACGAAGACGCCGGCCAAGAGAATCGCCAGAAGGCGCATGTCGAACCGCCAGCGCAACTGAGTCGTGTTCTTCATCTGTTCACTCCTCCTCCGGCATATCCGGCGCTTCCGGCATCTCCGGCATCTCCGGTATCTGACCGGGTAGGTGGTTGCGGTTCGAGATCTCGCGCGCAATCAACCAGGATCCGTCCTCCTGGCGACGCATCACATCCATCCACTTCCCCACCTCCTGGTAGATCTGGGACGGTGCGTCCTTGGGCGAGACGCTCAGGGCGTAGGTGCCTCGAACGAACGCCAGATCACCGCTGTATTCGCTCTCGTCGACGCGAAGCTGCATGTCCCAGTTGGTGTCCGCGTAGTCGGCGGCGGCAAAGAGACGGATCGCGTCGCGGCCGACCTTCGCCTTGCTGTTCGTCTGCATCCGGATGGCGTCCTCCGTGTAGAGCACGGCCAAACCGTCCGCATCGCCCCGGTTCATCGCCTGCAGGTACTTGGCGGCGAGTTCACTCAGGGCCGCATTGTTCTCGGCCACAGGATCCGCTTCCGGGGCGGGCGCCTCTTCTTCCGGCGGCGCCGCACAGCCCGCGGCGAGGACCAGGACCGAGCAGAGCACGACGGTGGCACGGTTCATCCGGAGGACTTCTCTACAACCCATTCCGGACCTCCTTTCCGCGGCAGAGCCGCAAAGTGTTGCTCGTTTGTCTGTAACCCATAGGGTAGCACCCGGATTCCGGCAGGGTTGCCGTCGCGGCGCATAGTCTCCCTGCTGTCGTGACGCGTCCGCGTTCATCCCTGGCCGCCGTCATCGTTTCCGTCGCGGGTCTGGCCGCTCTGGCGCTGGGAACGGCGCCGTGGATCGCCGGAAGCGTGATGGTCGTCCAGCCCGACCTGGTCCGGCGCGCTCTCGTCGCCGCGGCTCTCGGCGGCATCGTCGCCATCGGGGCGGCGGCATTTGCGGGCCGGGCGCATCCAGCGGTGCGCGTCACGGTCCTGAGCCTCGGCCTGCTGGCCGCCTCTTCGAGTCCGGCCTTCGTGGCCCTCCTGGCTCGCCAGCCGCCGGCGGAACCGCGAGCAGCGGGTGGCTCCGCCCCAGCCGGATCGTCGGCAGCGACGGACAGGCTCCGAATCCTGCAGTTGAACGCATACCACGGCTACCCGGACCGCGAAGGGCGTCTCGCGAGCCTGTCCGCGGGCGCACCCGCCGCCTCCGACCGTCTGGAGCGCGCGGACCGGCTGGCTTCAGCGATCAACCGCCTGCGTCCCGACGTCGTCGTCCTGCAGGAAGCGTGGTGCACGGTCACCGAAGGCTGTCTCGCCGACCGGCTGGCCGAGGACCTTGAACTGCACGCGGTCTACGCCCGGGCCAACGGGTCGCTGCGCTGGCTCGGCTTCGAAGAGGGCGCGGCCATCCTCAGCCGCTACCCCATCGCCGTTCCGGAGACCTGGCCCCTGCTGCCCGACCGGGACCGTTTCGAAGGGAGAATCGCCCTGACGGCCCGGATCGACTTTCCGGCTCTGCCTTTCGAGGTGGTCGGCGTCCACGTTGCCAACGGCGACCCCGAACTCGCCGCCGCCCAGTCCCAACACCTCCTGGGGCAGCTCCGGGACCGCGCCGAGCGGCCGGTACTGATCGCGGGCGACTTCAACCTCGACAGCGACCACTCCGCCCTCAGCCGCTTCGGTGAGGCTGGCTACCGCGATGTCCTTCCGGGCGGAGTCGACCATGTGCTGGTCGACGCCAGAGCGTCCGGATGGTGGCCCTTGTGGAGCGAGTGGTCGCCTCAGTCGCGGGCCACGGCCCCGATCTCCGACCATCCCGGCATTCTGGTCGAGTTCCAGTTGCCCGTACCTCCTCCCGACGACGACTGGACCGGCGACTGGCAACTCGTCCCGGCCGAGCAGGCCGGACTCGACGCCGGTCGGCTGGAGCCGGCGGTCGAGGACATCGGCGCCCTCGAGGGAGTCCAGGGCGTGCTGGTCGCGCGCCACGGCCGACTCGTCGCCGAGCGCTACTTCCGCGGCTCCGCCGGCCGCCGACCGCACAACATGAAGTCGGCCTCGAAGAGTGTCCTCTCGGCGCTGGCGGGTCTGGCGGTCGAGAACGGCGTCCTCGAACTCGATCAACCGATCGCCGACCTTCTGCCCGAGGCCGCCGGCCTCGACGACCCAGGCAAGCAGGAGATCACCGTCCGCCACCTGCTGACGATGACCTCCGGCCTCGAGTCGACCAGCTTCGGCAACTACGGCTCGTGGGTGGCGTCCCGGAACTGGGTTCGCGCGGCGCTGACGCGGCCACTTCAAGCCGAGCCGGGAACCCGCTTCGCCTACAGCACCGGCGGGACGCACCTGCTCTCGGCCACGCTGGCCAGGGCAGCGGGCCGGAGCACGCACGACTTTGCCCGTGAGCACCTCTTCGCCGCGCTGGGCATCCTGCACTCGGCCTGGGCTCGCGACCGGCAGGGCATCCACGTCGGCGGCAACAACCTCTCCCTGCTGCCGCGCGACATGCTGAAGTTCGGCCAGCTCTACCTGAACCGCGGCCGCTGGGCAGGGGAACAACTCCTGCCCTGGCAGTGGGTCGATGAATCCACCCGACCCGGTCTCGCCGGCCCCCGTGGACGCGGCCGGATCTACGGCGGTTACGGCTACCTGTGGTGGCTCAGAGGACCTCGCGAGCGGGCCGCCTACATCGCCAGCGGATACGGAGGCCAGTACATCTACGTCTCTCCCGCCGAGGATCTGGTCGTCGTCATCATCTCGACCGAGGTGTCCAAGGGGCGCGGCTGGCGCGGCGAGCTGTTCGGACTGATCCGCGACGGCGTAGCCGGCAGCGTGATCGACCGCTACGCGAGGTCGGCCCGCGTTGTAAACTGAACGGTGTTCCAATGAACACGAAACCCAGGATTTCGCCGCGCTCAGGCGCCGCGACCCTGGCCGCACTCCTGCTCGGCGCGGGACCGGCCGCCGCGGCCCAGTTCACCTCGGAAGATCTCGTCGCCCCGGAGGATCTCGAGTTCTTCGAGCAGAGGATCCGCCCGGTTCTGGTGGAGCACTGCTACACCTGCCACAACAGCACCGAACTGGCCGAGAGCGGGCTGCGCCTCGACTACCGGGACGGCCTGCTCGAGGGCGGCATGCGCGGTCCGGCGATCGAACCCGGCAAGCCACGCTCCAGTCTGCTGCTGCGGGCGATGCGCCACCCGAGTCTCGACTTCCGCATGCCGCTGGGCGGCGCGAAGCTGCCCGACGAGGTAGTCGCCGACTTCGAACGCTGGATCGAGATCGGGGCGCCCGATCCGAGAACCGAACCGCCGTCCGCCGCGGCTCTGAAGGAGGCGACGTCCTGGCAGACGACCCTCGAACAGCGCAAGCAGTGGTGGAGCCTGCAGCCGATCGCCGACCCCGAGCCGCCCGAAGTCGCCGACGGGCTGTGGTCGAAGAACGCGATCGACCGTTTCCTGGCCGCCGGTCTTGCCGAGGCCGAGCTCGAACCCGCGCCGCTGGCCGAACCCCGAACCGTCATGCGCCGGCTGTCCTACGTGCTGACCGGCCTGCCGCCGACGCCGGCAGAGGCCTCCGACTTCGAGCGGCGCGCCGCGATCGACCGGGACGCCGCGGTCGCGGAGGAGGTCGACCGGCTCCTGGCCGATCCGGCCTTCGGCGAGCGTTGGGCCCGGCACTGGATGGACTGGGTCCGCTACGCCGAGACGCACGGCAGTGAAGGCGACCCGCCGGTCCCCTACGCCTGGCGTTACCGCGACTACCTGATCCGGGCGCTGAACTCCGACGTACCGATCGACCAGTTGATCCGCGAGCACCTGGCGGGCGACCTGCTCGCGGCGCCGCGGAAGAACGCGGAACTCGGGATCAACGAGTCGGCGATCGGCATCGCCCAGTATCGCTTCGTGCTGCACGGTTTCGGCCCCACCGATGCCCTGGACGAGCAGGTGCGCTTCACCGAGAACCAGATCGACGTCGTCTCCAAGGCGTTCCTGGGGATGACCGTCGCCTGCGCCCGCTGCCACGACCACAAGTTCGACGCGATCAGCCAGACGGACTTCTACGCCCTCTACGGCACGATGGTGAACGGTCGCCCGGGAGTCCAGACGATCGACACCGAAGAGCGCCGAAACGCCCATCGCGACGAGCTGTCCGAACTCAAGAACGAGTTGCGGCATGTCCTGGCCGACGCCTGGATCCTTGCCGCGGCCGACGTGCCCGCAGCGTTGCGGCAACCGGACGGCCCCTGGGCCGCGGCACTCACGGGCGGCCAGTCCCCTTACGATCCGCTCTACGCGTGGGTCCGAACCCGCGGCATCCGGGGCCGCGGGGCCTTCGCAAAGCAGTGGAAGGTCCTGGCCGACGCCTACGGCGAGAACAGACGGAAGCTCGAAGCCCGGCGGCAGGCGCCGGCGGTCCAGCGCTGGGATCTAAGCCGAACGGAAGACGTCGAGGAGTGGTACCGGCACGGCAACGGTCTGCCCGAAGCGAGGCCGCAGGGCGCCGGGAGCTACGAGGTCGCCCGGGCCGGTGACTCGATCGTCGCCGACATCCTGCCGGCCGGCGTCTACACGCACGCGCTGACCAACCGGCACAACGGCACCTTCTCGTCGCCGCGCTTCTTCATCGGGGCCAAGGCGAAACTGGCGGTGCGCATCGCCGGCCGCGGCGGCGCGGTCGCTCGCTACGTGGTCCAGAACTACCCTCAGGTCGGCGAGGTCTATCCGATCGAGACCCTCTCGGACGGCGAGTGGCGCTGGCAGCACTGGGACCTCGACTACTGGGACGGCGACCACGCCTACATCGAACTGGTGACGGCCGCCGATCACCCGATGACGGGTGAGAGTTCCGGCGGGCGGTCGGACCGCTCGTGGTTCGGAATCACCGAGGCGGTCGTACTCGGCGAAGCCGGCGAACTCCCGCAAGACGAGCCCGCCGAGTTCACGGCGCCCCTGTTCGAGATCGAGGGGGCGCCCGGAGACCGCGAAGAGCTCGCGGCGCGCTACGGCGAAGCGGTTCGCGAAGCGGCCGAGGCATGGCGCGACGGCTCGATGACCGATGCCCAGGCCCGCTTTCTCGCCAGCTTCGTGCGCCGTGGCCTGCTCCCGAACGACATGGAGGACGTGCCGGAGGCCCGTCCGATCGCCCTTGCGATCCGGGAACTCGAGGAGCGGATTCCACCGCCGACCCGCTCTCCCGCGGTGCTCGCCGGCCCGCGTTTCGATCAGCCGCTGATGGAGCGGGGCAACCACCGGCAGCTCGGCGAACCCGTGCCCCAGCGGTTCCTCGAAGCGATCGACCCCGAGCCCTACGCCGACTCGGTCCACCCGCGGCTGGCCCTGGCCGAAAGCGTCCTCGACCCTGGCAACCCGCTGACCGCCCGCGTCATCGCGAACCGTCTCTGGGGGCACGCCTTCGGCCGCGGCATCGTCGCCACGCCGGACAACTTCGGGCAGATGGGCGAGCTGCCGTCGAACGCCGCCCTGCTCGATCATCTGGCGACCGGCCTGAAGGCCGATGGCTGGTCCCTGAAGACGTTCGTGCGGCGCCTTGCTCTGACCCGGGCCTTCCAGCTCGAGTCGACGCCTTCACCAGCCGCTCGTGAACGGGATCCGCAGAACCGCCTGCTCTCCCACGCCCATCTGCGGCGCCTGGAGGCCGAGGCGGTGCGGGACGCCATGCTGCTTGCCGCCGGCGATCTCGAGCCGGTCGACGCGGCCGAGACCCGCCCCGTGCCCGGCTGGTCGAACCGGCGTAGCGTCTACGTCCAGGTCATCCGGAACCAGCCGGACCCGATGCTCCACACGCTCGACCTGCCGACCCCGGTGACGACGAAGGGGCAGCGCGACCAGACGAACGTGCCAGCGCAGTCCCTGCTGCTGATGAACAACACCCAGGTCATGCACCTCGCCGCCCGCTTCGGCGATCGGATCGCCCACGACCCCGAACTGGGCACCGACCGCGAACGCATCGCGCGGATGTTCCAACTCGCTCTCGGTCGGCCTCCGACCGCGGCGGAGTTCGGCGGGGCCGAGCGGTTCCTCAGCCAGGCCGGCGATCAGAAGCCGGCGCGGGAGGACGTGGAAGCCTGGAACGCCGCGGCGTTCGACCGCCGCGAGGAGACCGCCGAACTCCGCGAGTTCACCGAGCAGAAAACCCGTGGCGTGCTGCGCTTCTACCACCGGGCGTCGGCGCCGGAAGCGATCGCGGCGTGGGAGTTCGACGAACCGCCGAAGAACGGTCGCGCCTACGGCACCGTAGGCGGTCTCGGACTCAAGCTGGGCCGGCATGTCCGCCTGAAGGACGGCGCGCTGTGGCTCGCGCCATCGGATGTCCTCGCGACGAAGCCGATCCGGCAGACGTTCGACGACTACACGCTCGAAGCCTGGGTCGCCGAACTTCCGGGCGATGCGGAGTCCGGCGCGCCGCCGCCGGTCCACCTGGTCCTGGCGCGGGACCGCGCGGGCGCCCTGACCGCGTACCGCAACGGCGTCGCGGCCGACCCGGAGAGCATCCGGCAGGAACTTCCGATGAGCCTCGAACGGGGTCGCCTCCAGTTCGCGGGCAGCGGCGACGCCCCCCTTGGCGTGCTGCAGGCCCGCCTCTACGACCGCGCCCTGGGCCCGGACGATGTCGCGGCCTCCGCGCTCGGCAACATCGAAGCGGCATCGGAGGAGGAGCAGGCCCGCATCTACCGTGGCACCTGGGCCCGCATTGCCCGGCTCGAGTCGGAGGCGGACCGGCTCGAGCAAAGTGCCGCCGGCGGCGACCCCTGGCATCAACTGGCGCACGCCATGTTCAACCTGAAGGAGTTCATGTACCTGCAATGAGCGATCCCACCTGTTCCCTGATGAGCCGCAGGCGGATGCTGGCGCAGGTTTCGACCGGCTTCGGCGCAATCGCGCTGAACGGCCTGCTCGGATCGGCACTCCTGCCCGGAACGGCTCGCGGCGCGCCGCGGGCCCGCGCCAGACACGTCATCTTCCTGTACATGTCGGGCGGCGTCTCCCAGGTCGACTCGTTCGACCCGAAGCCGTTGCTCGACCGCGATCACGGCAAGCCGATGCCGACGAAGATCGAACGCACCCAGTTCAACAACAACGGCGACATCTTCGCCTCGCCGTTCCCCTTCAAGCAGTACGGAGAGAGCGGCATCCCGGTCAGCAGCATGTTCCCCCATGTCGGCGAGTGCGTCGACGACCTGGCCGTCATCCGTTCGATGACCAGCACGGTGAACGAGCACGCCCAGGGCAACTACTTCTTCCACACCGGCTTCCCCCTGGTCGGCCACCCCTCGGCAGGAGCGTGGGTGAACTACGGGCTCGGCACGGAGAACGAGAACCTGCCCGGCTTCGTCGTCCTGCAGAGCGGGGATGCGGGTATTCCCCACGGCGGCGTCGGCCTCTACAGCAACGGCTACCTGCCGGCCGAGTTCCAGGGCTCCGTCCTGCGCGGCGACGCGAAGGACGCGGTGCAGAACATCCAGCCTCTGGAAGCCCGGGCCGCCCAGCGGGAGCGGCTCGACTTCGTGCAGGAGATGGACCAGGCTTTCCTCGAGCGGCTGGGCGGCCACGCCGATGTCGAAGCGGCGGTGCGCAACTACGAGACGGCGTTCCGGATGCAGGCCGAGGTGCCCGAACTCTGCGACATCAGCGGCGAGACCCGGGCCACGCGCCAGCTCTACGCGCTGGACCACCCGAACCAGACGACCGCGGACTACGGTCGCCAGTGCCTGCTCGCGCGGCGGCTCGTCGAGCGCGGCGTGCGCTTCGTCGAACTGAGCTGTCTGCCCGAACCGACCGACGCGGGACAGGCCGCGAACCCGTGGGATCAGCACACCGGCCTCGAAATCGGCCACCGCAACATGGCGCTCCAGGTCGACCAGCCGATCGCGGGGCTGCTCAAGGACCTGAAGGCGCGCGGCCTGCTCGACGAAACGCTCGTCATCTGGGCCGGCGAGTTCGGACGCACGCCCTTCCACCAGGGCTCCGACGGCCGCGACCACAACCCGTTCGGGTTCTCGATCTGGCTCGCCGGCGGCGGGATCAAGGGCGGCACGATCCACGGAGCGACGGACGACTTCGGCTACCACGTGGTCGAGGACGAAGTCACGATCTACGACCTCTGGGCCACCGTCCTCCACCTCCTCGGCATCGACCACACCAACCTCACCTACCGTTACGGCGGCCGCGACTTCCGCCTCACCGACGTCCACGGCAATGTGGTCAACGAGATTCTGGCGTAACGCGGGGGGCACCCGCCTGAGCCGGGACCGGAGGGGGCGGACCCCAGCGGACGTTCGCGCTCAGGAGAGGGTGGGGGGGTTGCGCTCACTTCATTCCGCTCGCTCCGGTCGGTCGTCGGTTACTGGAATGGCGTTGAGCGTCGCTCGCTCCAAGCCCGCTGGAGTCCGCCCCCTCCGGTCCCGTCTCAGGCTGGACAGCGTCGTGTTGCCAGTTCTCGGTTCTTTAGCCTTCGTCGGTTCGCTCCTGGGGATCCAGAGTGCTGCGGTGATTGCTCAGGAGAACGGTCCCAGTTACTACCGCGACGTCTGGCCCGTGATCCAGCAGCGGTGCCAGGGCTGCCACCAGCCGGCCCAGCTCGGCGGCGAGCTGAACCTGACCAGCTTCGACGGGCTCGCAGCCGGCGGGATGAGCGGGCCGGCGTTCGTCGCCGGAAAACCCGACGAGAGCCGGATGCTCCAGATGCTCCGGGGAGCGATCGAGCCGGCGATGCCGATGCGGGCGGAACCGCTGGCGGAGGCGGAGATCGCCGCGATCAGTGACTGGATCGCGGCCGGGGGCCACGACGACACGCCGGAGGAGATCCGGCTCGGCGCGGCGACCGGGCCGATCGTCTATCACCAGCCGCCGGTGATCACTGCGGTCGCCTACTCCGCCGACGGCGAGTGGCTGGCCGTGTCGGGCAATCGCGAGGTGCTGCTCCATCGCCGGTCGAAGATCGGCGGCGCGGACAGCCTGGAAGCTCGCTTCAGCAGCGTCTCCGAGCGCATCCAGGGGCTCGCGTTCCTCAGGAACGGGCGGCTGATCGCGACCGGCGGCACGCCTGCTCGCTTCGGCGAGATCCAGATCTGGGATGTCGACGACCGGAAGCTGCGGGTGTCGACGTCCGTCTGCTACGACACGCTGTTCGGCCTCGCCGTCTCGCCCGACGAGCGCCGCCTCGCGGTCGGCTGCGCGGACAACACGATCCGGATCCACCAGGCGACCAGCGGTCGCGAGCTGCTGCGGATGAACCACCACGAGAACTGGGTCCTCGGCGTCGTCTTCGGCGGCGACGGCAGGCGGATCGTCTCCGTCGGCCGCGATCGCGCGGCCAAGCTGATCGACGCGGGCAGCGGCGCCTTCGTCGAGAACATCAACCTGTTGCGCGGTGAGCTCGCGGCGGTCGTTCGCAATCCCCGGCTCGAGGCGGTCGTCATCGGCGGCGAGGACCGCGTGCCGTACTACTACAGGATGGACCGCGCCCGGAAGATGCTGATCGCCGACGACTCGACCCTTGTACGGGAGTTCGAGCGCCAGGACGGGGAGATCTTCGCCCTCGCCGTCGACCCCCGCGGCACGCGTCTCGCCGTGGGAGGCGCCGCGCCGACGGTGCCGATCTACGACCTGGAGACCGGCGAGCGGACCGCGACCGCCTCGGGCCACGGCGCCGGCATCTACACGGTGGCGTTCGACCCGACCGGCGCCGAGCTTGCGACCGCGGGCTTCGACGGTTCACTGCGGCTCTACCGCGCCGCCGACGGCGAGCTGCTGCACCAGTTCGTACCGGTGCCGCTCGAAGGCGCGCTCCGGGGAGAGACCACCGCCGGAGGCGCGCCGTGAACGGCCATCGACTGTTGCGAGGCGCGTCCCAGTCGCTCGCCGGCATCGCCATCGCCACGGTCGCCGCCGCCGCGGCGCCGCCGCCGAATCTCGCCGACATGCATCCACACGGGGGCCAGCAGGGGCGGGCCCTGCGGCTGGTCATCGAGGGCTACGGCGTCTCGGGCGAGATGGAAATCGAGAGCACGCTGCCCGGATCGTTCGCCCGCCTCGGCCAGGCCGCCGACGAGGACAGGCTGCAGAAACAGCGGCGGCCGAACGACCGCAATCTCCAGGCCGCCGTCTTTTTGGTGGAAATCGACGCCGACGCCGCGCCGGGGCTCTATCCGCTGCGCGCCATAAGCGAGGACGGATTGTCGAACGCCCTGCTGTTCCGGGTGGACACCGTGCCCGAAGTCTCCGAGCAGAGCCTGCGCGGCATTGGCGCCACCGAACCACCTCGAATCGATGCCCTGCCGGTCGTCGTCAACGGCACGCTGGACGGAGCGGAGCGGGACCGCTATCGCTTCCAGGCAGCCCCGGACGAGCGGATCGTGCTGGAGGTCGAGGCGCGCCGCGTCGGCTCGGCGATCGATCCGGTGCTCCGAGTTCTCGACAGCGAAGGCCGGGAGATCGCCCTCAACCAGGAGGGATCCGGCATCGACGTCGACGCCCGTCTCGACTGGCAGCCGCCCGAGGCCGGAGAGTACGTCGTCGAAGTCCACGATGCCCGCTTCAGCGACCAGAGGCGGAACTTCTACCGCCTGAAGCTGATCGCCGCCTCGGACTACGAGTACGCCGACGCCGTCTTCCCCCTGGGAGCGCGCCGCGGCGAGGAGACGCGATTCGGGCTCACCGGCGGCAGCGTAGCCGCCACCAGGGAAGTCGTCCGCGCCATCGAAACGGAGAACGCCTTCGACACCATAGGCCCCGCGGTCGCCGCCAGGGCCAGCGCGGCCTTGCCGTTCCGGGTCGTCGTCGGCAGCCATCCCGAGGTGCGCGAGAGCGAGACGGCCGGCGACGAGGCCCTCGACACGCCCGTCGTCGTCAACGGGCGGATCGACGAAGCCGGCGAGGTGGACCGCTACCGGATCGCAGCCGAGCCGGGCCGAAGGCTCCTGATCGAGGTCGAGGGCGCCGCGCTCGGCTCCTCCGACCTCTTCGGCGTGCTGACCGTCACGACGCCGGACGGCGAGTACCTGGCCTCCTCCGGCGACGACATCCCCGACCCGGACACGTTCCGGCTGCTTTCGCCAACCGCCACCTCCTTCGACCCCTGGGTCGTCGTCGAGGCGCCGGAAGGAGCGAACGAGCTGCACGTCGCGGTCGAGGACCTGGTCGGGCGCGGCGGACCCCGCTTCGGCTACCGGCTCGCCGTGACCGAGGGCGGTCCCGATTTCGAACTGCGGCTCAGCACCGCACAAGTGTCCCTCGACGCGGGCGCTTCGAAGCCGATTCAGGTCGTCGCCGTTCGCCGCGGCTTCCTCGGACCGATCCGCCTCTACGTGAAGGCCCCGCCGGCCGGCATCGAGGCGCGCGACGGATGGATCCCCAGGGAAGTCCGAAACCTTGACCGCCGCTCGCTCTCGCGCGACGGGCGGGTCATGGTCACCGCCGACCTCGATGCGCCGCGGCAGCGGTTCGACCTCGAGGTCTGGGGCGAAGGCCTGCTCGAGGACGGCGCCGTGATCCGCCGCCGGGCGACCGTGCCGGGGAGCGTGACGCGGGTGCGCGCCGGCGATGGCCGCAGCTACACGACGGAAGCCGAGCGGTCCTTCAACGCTCCCTGGCTGGAAACGCGCCTGCCGGTCCTGCTCACCGGCCGGACCGGACCGCGGCTGGTCGGCCTCGCGCCCGAAACGGTGAGACTGGTCAAGGGCATGCCGTTCGACTTCGGGTGGAAGTACGAGCCGCCGCCGGGCGAGGACGCCGAAGTCGAACCGCCGATGACGGTCACCGCCGTGGTCGGCGGTGGCGAGTTCCGTGTCGAAACGACGGAGGAGGCCGACTACGACAAGTCCGAGGGCAGCAAACTGATCCGCAGCAGCGACGGCACCCGGCACGACCGCTACAGCGTGACCCTGACCGGCGAGGTCACCGTGGGCGGCAGGCCCGAGCGCCTCTATACGCCCGGCGTGACGCTCGAGATCGTCCCGGGCTACCGGATCGAAGTCGCGACGGCGAGCGTCCGGTCCGGCAGAAAGGGCGCCGTCAAGGGGATCCTGCATCGCGAAGAGAGCTTCCGGCAGCCGGTCGAACTGCGCGCCGACGCGCTGCCCACCGGTGTCGTCTGCGACAGCACCGAAGTCACGCCAGAGGACGACGGTACGTTCCGGCTCGCCTGCGAGGCGTCGGATGCCATCGAAGCGGGCGACTACGACTTCCTGATCACGTCGTCGTCCTGGCTGGCCGGCGAGCGAGAGGTACGCGCCGCCTACACTACGGTGCCGGTGGCCGCACGAATGGAGGTGAAGGGCAGATGAGACGTTTCGCTGGGTGCGCCGTCACCCTTCTCTTCGGCTTTGCAGCCATTCTCCCGGGCACGACCACACCCGTCGAACTCCTCATCCATCCCGCCGAACTCACGTTCGACACCCCGCGCGACGCCCGCAAACTCCTGGTCACCGGAATCCTCGAAACCGGCGAACGCATCGACCTCACCGCTGAAGCCGAAGTTCACCTGAGCACCGCTCCGGTCGAGCGCGGCGACGACGGCTACTTCACGCCCACCACCGCCGGCAGCGGCGCTCTGACCGTCGAAGCCGCTGGCCTCACGACTACCGTGCCGGTCACGGTTGGCGGCGCCGGCAGCACCGAAGCCTCCCAACCCGTCACCTTCGTTCGCGACGTCCTGCCCGCGATGAACAAGGTCGGCTGCTCCTCGGGCACCTGCCACGGGGCCGCCAAGGGCAAGAACGGCTTCAAGCTGTCGCTGCGCGGCTACGACCCGGAGTTCGACTACCAGTCGCTGCTCTACGACCTGTCGGGCCGGCGGTTCAACCGCGCCGATCCCGCGCGCTCCCTGATGCTCGCCAAGCCGACGATGCAGGTCGCCCACGAGGGCGGTCTGCGCCTGGATCACGGGTCGCGCTACTACAACCTGATCCTCGACTGGATCTCGAGCGGCGTTCCGTACGGCGACAGGGAGCTCGACCGGGTCGAACGCCTCGAGATCCACCCGGCCGAGGTCTTCATGCACCGGCCGGAAATGAGGCAGCAGACGATCGTCATCGCCCACTACGGCGACGGCCGGCGCCGCGACGTGACTCGCGAGGCGCACGTCACGAGCAGCAACACGGAGACGATGGCGGTCGAGGACAGTCCCGCCGGCCCGGTCGCCGTCGGCCTGCGCCGCGGCGAGAGCACCCTGCTCGTGCGCTACGAAGGTCAGTTCGCCACCGCTCCAGCCACCGTGCTCAGCGGCCGCGAAGGCTTCGAGTGGACCGCCCTGCGCCAGGTCAACTACATCGACGAGCTGATCGACGAGAAGCTCCGGCGGATCGAGGTTCTGCCCTCGGCGCCGGTCGACGACGCCGCCTTCCTGCGCCGCGCCTCGCTCGACCTCACGGGTCAGATTCCGACGCGGGAACGGGCGCGGGCGTTCCTCGCCGACGACACGCCCACCCAGGAGAAACGGAACCGCCTGGTCGACGAACTGATCGCTAGTGACGCGTACGTCGACCACTGGACGCTCAAGTGGGGCGATCTGCTGCGCAGCAACCGGAAGTTCATGAGCTACAAGGGCATGCTCACCTTCCGCGGCTGGCTGCGCGAGGCGATCGAGGAGAACCGGCCCTACGACCAGCTCGTCCACGAACTCGTCACGGCCTCCGGCAGCACCCTCGATCAGCCTGCGGCCAGTTACTACCGCGCCGCCCGAGATCCGAAGGAGGCGATGGAGACAACGACCCAGCTCTTCATGGGCGTGCGGATGGTCTGCGCCCAGTGCCACGACCACCCGTTCGAGCGCTGGACGCAGGACCAGTACTTCGAGATGACCGCGTTCTTCGCCGGCCTCGGCGTCCGCCCGGGTTTCCGCACCGGCGAGGAGATCGTGTTCGACAAGCGACGCGACGCGGAGCAGTTGCACCCGAAGACGAACGCCGTGGTGCCCGCGAAGTATCTCGTGCCGGTCGACGGAGCGCCCGACCCTGGCAAGGGTCTCGGCCGCCGCGACGCGCTTGCCGACTGGCTGACGTCGCCGAACAACCCCTACTTCGCCCCCGCGATCGCGAACCGCGTGTGGAGCTACTTCATGGGCCGCGGGATCATCGACCCGGTCGACGACATCCGCGCCTCGAACCAGCCGGTCAACGCCGACCTGCTGAACGCGCTGACGGCCGACCTGATCGAGAACGACTTCGACCTCCGCCACCTGATGCGGACGATCGCCACCTCGCGGGCCTACCAGTCCTCCTTCCAGACGAACGAGTGGAACCAGGACGACCGGATCAACTTCTCCCACCACGAACCGCGGCGGCTGAGCGCCGAGCAACTGGCTGACGCCGTCGCCCGCGCGACGGGCTCCCGGTTCGAAATCGACACCCTGCCCGAGGACTTCGACGCCACCGCGCTGCCCGACCCCCACGTGATGACGGCGAGCATGGGTATCGAGGGTTTCCTCGACCTGTTCGGCAAGCCGGACCGCGAGACGGCCTGTGAGTGCGAGCGCAAGACGGAGATGAGCCTGCCGCAGGCTCTCAGCCTGCTCAACGGCTCCGTCATCGCGGACGCGATCGCGGATCCCGAGGGCCGGGTGGCGACCCTGGTGCTCTCGGGCCGGGACAATGAGGAGCTGATCGCCGAGCTCTACCTCGCAGCTCTCGGCCGGCTGCCGACCGGCGACGAAGCCGAACTCGCGGAGGGCCACTTCGAGTCCTCCGCGAGCCGCACCGCGGCGGCCCAGGACCTGATGTGGGCCCTGCTCAACTCGAACGCCTTTCTCTTCAACTCGTAAGCTCTATCTCGCAGCCGCAAAGGAGCCTCCGACCATGCTCGTGATCCCAGGACAGTCCGGCCACACCTGCGACGGCCCGACCCGGCGGGAGTTCCTCCGCGTCGGTTCGCTCGGCATCTTCGGCATCTCACTCAGCCAGACCCTGGCGCTCCGCGACGCACACGCCGCGACCGCGACCGTTGACGCGCTCGCCGGCGGCAAGGGCTTCGGCAGCGCCAAGTCCGTCATCCTGCTGTTCCTCCAGGGCGGCCCGAGCCACATCGACATCTGGGACCCAAAGCCCGACGCGCCCTCCAACATTCGCGGAGAGTTCGGCGCCATCGACACGAAGATCCCCGGCATCCGGCTCTCGGAGACGATGCCGCTGCTCGCCGACCACGTCGACAAGTGCACCCTGATCCGCTCGATGAGCTACACCCCGAAGGGGCTCTTCAACCACACAGCCGCGATCTACCAGATGCTGACCGGCTATCCGCCGGATCGCGTCTCGCCGTCCGGCCAGCTCGAGCCGCCGACCCCGGCCGACTTCCCGACCGCCGGCTCCCACATCTCCAGGCTCAAACCGCTCGACGACGCGATGCTCCCCTTCGTCGAGCTGCCCCGGCCGCTCCAGGAATCGAACGTGATCGGCAAGGGCGGCGCCGCCGGCTTCCTCGGCAAGGCCTACGACCCCTACCGGCTCTACCAGGACCCGAACCTGCCGATCGAACTCAGCGATCTCGAACTGCGCGAAGAGACTTCGCCCGAACGTCTCGCCGGCCGCTTCGAACTCCGCAAGGGCCTCAACGCATCGCTGCCCGAACTCGAGAAGGCGGTCGCCGACTCCGCGCTCGACGAGTACTACGAGAAGGCCTACGACCTCGTCCTCTCAGGCTCAGCCCGGCAGGCCTTCGACCTCTCGAACGAGTCCGACGAGATGCGCGAGCGCTACGGCAAGAACACGTTCGGCCAGGGCGCCCTGATGGCGCGGCGGCTGATCGAGGCCGGCACCCGCTTCGTCCAGCTCAACTGGCCCGCCGTCGCCAACGGCAACCCCGAAGTCGACTCCTGGGACACCCACGCGGCGAACTTCGGCCCGCTGCGGAACCTGCACTGCCCCGTCCTCGACCGGGCGCTGTCGGCGCTCCTCTCCGACATGGACGACCGCGGCCTCCTCGACGAGACCCTCGTCGTCGCCGTCGGCGAGTTCGGCCGCTCACCCCGCCTCGGCGTCAGCACCTCCGGCAACAGCAACTCCCCGGACGGCCGCGACCACTGGCCCTACTGCTACACCGCGATGGTCGCCGGCGCCGGCGTTTCCCGCGGCCAGCTCTACGGCGAATCCGACGAGACCGCCTCCGCCCCGCGCGAAAAGCCCGTCCACCCGAACGACCTGTTGGCGACCGTGTACTACACGCTGGGGATCAACCCCGCGATGGAGATCCTGAATCACCTGGATCAGCCGAGGGAGCTGGTCAAGGGCGAGGTGATTCGGGGTCTGTGGGCATAGGGTGCCCGGGCCGCAGTAGCGCTCCAGCAACCAGGTCGTTGCCTCCTTCCCTGCGGCCTCCGTACCAGCGTCGGCACTCGGCTCGCGAGGACATTGCCCACCCAATCTCAGGTCCTCCCCCATTCACCCGAACCTCCGTTCCTAGACGCCTTGAACGACACCAAGCTCGCTGATGAGATTCGTCGCCTAGAACGCTCAATCGAGTCTTGGGCGCGACAGAAGGGTCTTTGGACCGACTCCTCCTTCTTCTCCTATCAACAGCGCTACGATGCCGAGCCACAGGAGTGCCCCGTCGTTTCCGTGCTGGCCACTGAGGGAGTCCTCAACGACGTTCTTTTTCGGTACTGTAACGACGACTTGTATGACGAGTTCTGGCGGCTTCTGCACGGCATGGGCTACGAGTTTGACCTCTACGACACCGTTTCTCTGCACATCTATCCCGAAGAACAAAAGGACCGGAGGCTCTTCCTTGATTTCTTCCGATGGAAGTGGATATGCAGCTTAGTCGAGCAGGACTTCCATGATATCTACCACGAAATCTACTCTCATTTCGGAGACCATCCCGAGGCCATGGGTCAGCTCCAGTGGAGGCAGTTCGAGAAACTCCTCGCGAGCGTGTTCCGAAATCAAGGATACGAAGTGGAACTCGGTCCGGGACGAGGCGACGGGGGCGTCGATCTCAAGCTCCTCCAGCGCGACCCGATCGGCGACGTCCTAACCTTCGTGCAGGCAAAGAAGTACGCTCCGCGCCTTAAGATCAAGCTGGAGCCCGTGCAAGCGCTCCATGGCGCTTCGGTGGCTTGTGGCGCAACCCGCAGCTTCTTCGTCACAACGTCCGAGTACCTACCCAGCGCCAGGACGTTCGCGGCACGCGAGAACGTCCCAATGGAGCTGTACACATCCAAGGACGTCGTTGATTGGTGTAAGCGTGCGAGCGACGGGATCATCAGGGACAAGTCCGTCCTCGTCTCGGAGAGCGGCGTACGGAAGGCTACCGAGCAAGCGGCTCTGGAACCGGGCGGGCGCGTTCTTCGTGCGCGGTCCTACTTCCAGAATCACTTCGCCCTGGTCTTGAAGGAGACTGAGCACGCAGCGCTTTTGATGCGGCTGCCGCCGAAAGTCGTGGAGGACGACGGCTTTGGCATGCAGGGAACAGAAGTGCCTGACCTAAGCGGCCTTCTGCAAAGAAGAGTCATTGCGCCCACATCCGATGATGTCTGGCGCGCCAGGAAGAAGCGGCGGTCGAATGGCACAACCGCCTTTTGGGACGGAGAGCATTTGTTCTCGGCTTGGTCCGGCGAGCCGGTGTACTTCGACCACGCGGACTAGGCATTTGGTGGCGGCTGGGACGGCGCCAACGAGCCGGCCAACACACGCGCGGGCTCGCCGCTAGCAGTTGACGATTGTAGGCTGGTCCAAGGCCCTAGTCGACGCACCAAACGTGCGGAGACTCGGCGAGCCTTGCCAAGGCTGTGGAGAATACGTGGATGACCGGCCAAGGTCATCGGGCCGGAGCGCCCACCGAAGTCAGCCCCCTCCGACGACGGTCACGGGATGCCGCACAACCGCCTCGAGCCCAAGCCACGTGGACCAACGCCCGATGCGGAGAACTTCCGAGTCAGCGGCCGGCGGTATCGGCTAGCCTCGGGTCAGACGAGTGAAGCTCGCTTGAGGTAAGCCATGACCACCTTCGACGTAACCGGGCTCCGCTCAGACCGGACCGCATCCACCATCCGGCGCGGAGAAGACCCAACGGTGACGCCCAAGACACCGTGGCTGCAGGTGCACCCGCTCTCGACATCCCGTCCTCCTCTGGGCTTGGCAGCAGGTCCGGCCGTCAAGGGGGGCTGAAGTGGACAACACCTCCCTTAACTGGATCACCGGCTACATCTGGGGCATCGCGGACGACGTGCTCCGCGACCTCTACGTCCGCGGCAAGTACCGCGACGTCATCCTGCCGATGACGCTGCTCCGAAGGCTGGATTCGGTGCTGGAACCGCGCAAGCAACATGTCCTGCAGGTGAAGGCGACTCTCGACGAGGTAGGAGTCGTTGAGCAGGGCGAGGGGCTCCGTCAGGCGGCCCGGCAGGAGTTCTACAACACTTCGAAGTACACTATGCAGGCACTACGCGCCCGCGCTAGTCGCCAGCGGCTCAAAGCCGACTTCGAGGCTTACCTGGACGGCTTCTCACAGAACGTCCAGGACATCCTGAACAACTTCGAGTTCCGCAACCAGATCCCCAAGCTCTCGAAGGCCGACGCTCTCGGTACGCTGATCGAGAAGCTCACGTCGCCTGACATCAACCTGAGCCCTGAGCCGGTGATGAACGGCGACGGCTCCGTCAAACACCCGGGGCTCGACAACCACGGTATGGGCTCCGTTTTCGAGGAGTTGATCCGGCGCTTCAACGAGGAGAACAACGAGGAAGCGGGCGAGCACTTCACGCCGCGCGACGCCGTCAAGCTGATGGCGAACCTCGTCTTCCTGCCAATCGCCGGTCAGATCCAGTCGGCCACGTACACGCTCTACGACGGCGCCTGCGGCACCGGCGGCATGCTGACCATTGCCGAAGAGGTCCTGCAGCAACTGGCCGCTGAACGCGGAAAGCAGGTCTCGACGCATCTCTTCGGCCAGGAGATCAACGCCGAGACCTACGCGATCTGCAAGGCCGACCTGCTGCTCAAGGGCGAAGGCCAAGCGGCCGAGAACATCGTCGGCGGGCCGGAGCACTCCACTCTCTCCAACGACGCCTTCCCCACCCGCGAATTCGACTTCATGCTCTCAAATCCGCCCTACGGCAAGAGCTGGAAGACAGACCTCCAGCGCATGGGCGGAAAGAAGGACATGAACGACCCGCGCTTCCAGGTCGAGCACGGCGGCGACGCAGAGTACTCCCTCGTCACCCGAAGCAGCGACGGGCAGATGCTATTCCTGGCCAACAAGCTCGCCAAGATGAAGCAGAGCACACCGCTCGGCAGCCGCATCGCGGAAGTCCACAACGGCAGTTCCCTCTTCACCGGCGACGCCGGCCAGGGGGAGAGCAACATCCGGCGCTGGATCATCGAGAACGACTGGCTGGAAGCAATCGTCGCTCTACCGCTCAACATGTTCTACAACACCGGCATCGCCACCTACGTCTGGGTGCTCACGAACCGGAAGCCCACGCACCGGAAGGGCAAGGTTCAGCTCATCGACGCCACGAACTGGTTCCAGCCGCTACAGAAAAACCTCGGCAAGAAGAACTGTGAACTCGGCGACGAGGACATCGAGCGGATCTGGACAGTCTTCCAGGACTTCGAGAAGACCGAGGAGAGCAAGATCTTCGACAATGAGGCCTTCGGCTACTGGAAGGTCACAGTGGAGAGGCCTCTGCGAATCGTTGGTGCAGACCCGAACCGTGCCCACAAGATCGCCGAGATCAAGGAACTGAAGGCGACAGGCGAGCGTTGCGAGTCCGCACCGCCCATCATCAAGAAGGTCCACAAGCGGGGAATCTCAGCCGATCCTCTGCGCAGGCGGTTCACGGCCACTGTCAACGGAAGAACCTCGGTCGTGGAGTACGAAGCGGACACCGACCTGCGCGACACGGAGCAGGTCCCGCTGACGGAGGAAGGAGGCATCGAGGCCTTCCTGGGGCGGGATGTCCTGCCCTACGCCCCTGACGCCTGGTACAAGTCCGAGAGCGTGAAGATCGGCTACGAGCTCAGCTTCAACCGCTACTTCTACAAGCCCCAACCAATGCGGCCCCTGGAGGAGATCCAGGCGGACATCCTGGAGCTGGAGAGGCAGACCGAAGGCCTGCTGGCCGAGATCATGGGCGGTACCGCGCACTCGTTGCCTGCAAAGCTGCGGGTGTATGTCGACACATCCGTCATCGGGGGTTGCGAGGACGAGGAGTTCAGGGAGCCTTCACGCCGGCTCTTCGAGAGGTTCACTAGCGGGGAACTGACACTCGTGCTCTCGCCGCTCGTTCTAGAGGAACTTCAGGCGTCGCCTCGCCCAGTACGACAGGTGCTCCGCACCGTACCTGACGCGCACACCGAGATGCTCGAAACGCTGCCGCAGGCGGAAGTGCTTGCGGCCAAGTACATTGAGCGCGGAGCACTTACTCCGCGCATGTACCCCGACGCGATGCACATCGCCAACGCCACGGCCGCTGGAGTCGACCTTCTGGTGAGCTGGAACTTCAGGCACATCGTGAACGTGCACCGCATACGGACCTTCAACGACGTCAACAACGAGATGGGCTACGGCATAATCGACATTCGGAGCCCACGGGAGTTTGGAGATGACGACTAAGGCCAAGAAGGACTACGACTGCGTAGCGTCCGTACGCGAGATCCGGGATCGCCTCAGCGCCAAGATGGCCCGCATGTCGCCGGAAGAGCGCGTTGAGTGGCTGAACACGAGAGAATTCTCAGATCCGATCCTGCGCCGCCTGGCAGCCCGATCCCAGCAGAGGAAGAGCGCGTAGCGGCGGACGGTTCGCCGGCCCATTGGACATCCGCACACCACGAGAGCCAGCGAAAGATGACCCCTGAATCAGCGAGAAAGACGTTCGACTGCGTCGCCTTCCAGCGAAAGCAGAGGGACCGCATCAGCCGCATGTTGAACGCCATGACCAAGGAGGAGCGAATCGACTGCCTGCGCAACGTCGAAATCAACGACCCGATTCTCCGCCGCTTAATGGAGAGAGCGCCGCGCGGCACTCTCCGCGAAGCCGATGTTCCGCCTCCCGAGTCCGAAGCCCGGAGACTTAGGCATGACAACTAGGGCGCAGAAGAGAGGCTACGACTGCGTAACGGCCATCCGAGAGACCCCTGATCGCCTCGGTGCCAAGATGGCCGAGATGTCCCCCGAAGAACGAGTGCAGTGGCTCAATACCAGGGAGCTCTCGGACCCAGTCCTCCGCCGCCTAGCAACGCGAAGGCGGCCGAAACGGACCGCGTAGCGACCACTTGGCCGCCCCTTGACCGCTGTTCCGGCGCTTCACAGTCGGCGACCTGGCGGTCTGCAACAGGGCTAGTCCGAACCTACGAAGCGTCACGAGAAAACGCCCGGACCCGAAGAGTGCAGCACCGACGCTAGCAGCCCGGGGTGAAAGTGGGTTTACTGGTGTGAGGGAGGCGTTCTTGCGGTGCTCGTTCGGCGTTGCGGGTCATGCGCACGGGAGCGTGGCGAGTTCGGATCGCCGGGGATTCGTTGC
>LXNI01000868.1_pt1 | contig 31244 bp, 26 predicted proteins | sample 809091 | NCBI WGS metagenome assembly LXNI01 (sample SAMN04870527, study PRJNA318959) | sponge metagenome | biome: 01000161; feature: marine sponge reef; material: water | host: Sarcotragus foetidus | place: Greece: Milos, Mediterranean Sea | collected 2013-05-29 | depth 5-7 m | reverse complement strand
CGGCGCTGATTCTTTGGTAGAATTCACCTTGCTCCGTGGGGTAACGCATTCCAATAGCAAGAGGGCGCCGCGGTTAAAATTAGGACCGATGAGCGAACCGGAAGGACAGGCCTATGAGTGAAAACTTCGGCAGCAAAGGCACTATCAATACAGGCGATGGCAGCGCCGCCATCTACCGTCTAAATAAGCTCTCCCAGGACGGCATCGGCCACATCGACCGTTTGCCGTTCAGCATTAAGATCCTGCTGGAAAACGCCCTGCGCAACCAGGACGGGCGCCATTTCCAAGCCGAAGACGTGGTCAATCTGGCATCCTGGGACGCGGCCGAACCCAATCCGGTCGAGATTCCCTTCAGCCCGGCGCGCGTGATCTTGCAGGACTTCACCGGTGTGCCGTCTCTCGTCGACCTGGCGGCGCTGCGCAGCGCCATGGCGCGCATGGGCGGCGATCCGCAGAAGATCAATCCCCAAGTGCCCGTCGACCTGGTCATCGACCACTCGGTGCAAGTCGATGTCTTCGGCAGCCCGGACGCCATCGCGCGCAACGCCGAGATGGAATTCCTGCGCAACCGCGAGCGCTATGAATTTCTGCATTGGGGACAGAAAGCCTTTGAGAATTTGAAGGTCGTGCCGCCGGCGACCGGCATCGTGCATCAAGTTAATCTGGAGTTCCTGGCTAATGTCGTGCAGCTGTACCAAGATCCGAGCGGCGACGGCCTGGTCGCCCTGCCGGATTCGCTGGTCGGCACAGACAGCCATACCACCATGATCAACGGGCTGGGCGTACTCGGCTGGGGCGTGGGCGGCATTGAAGCGGAAGCCGCTATGCTCGGTCAGCCGATTTACATGCTGATGCCGGAAGTGGTCGGCTTCAAGCTGCTGGGTCAACTACCCGAAGGCGCCACCGCCACCGACCTGGTGCTGGTCGTCACGCAGATGCTGCGCGCCAAGGGGGTCGTGGGCAAGTTCGTCGAATTCTACGGACCCGGCTTGAGCAGCATGACCCTGCCCGACCGCGCCACCATCGCCAATATGGCGCCGGAATATGGCGCGACCATGGGTTTCTTCCCGGTCGATGACGAGGTGCTGAGCTACTTGCGCCGCACCGGCCGCGAGGAGGATCTCGTGAGCCTGGTGGAAGTCTACTGCAAAGAGCAAGGCCTCTTCCGCAGCGACGGCATGGATGTCCCGCTTTTCAACGACACGCTTGAGCTGGACTTGAGCACGGTGGAGCCGAGCGTGGCCGGGCCGCTGCGGCCGCAAGATCGCATCCTGGTCAAGGAGCTGAAGCCTAAATTCAATCAAGTCTTGACGGCGCCGCTGGGTCCGCAGGGATTCGCGCTCTCCGATGAGCAGCTTGGCGCCCGCGGCCAGGTGCGCGCTAACGGCGATAGCGCATCGCTGAGGCACGGCTCGGTCGTCATCGCCGCCATTACCTCTTGCACCAATACCAGCAATCCCTCGGTCATGGTCGCCGCCGGGCTGCTGGCCAAAAAAGCCAACGAGCGCGGCTTGACGCGCAAGTCTTACGTCAAGACCAGCCTGGCGCCCGGCTCCAAAGTCGTGACCGAGTACCTCGACAAAGCCGGCCTGACGCCGCATCTGGACGCATTGGGCTTCCACACGGTCGGCTATGGCTGCACGACATGCATCGGCAACAGCGGCCCCCTGCCGGAGCCGGTGCGCGAAGCGATCCACGAAGCCGACATCGTGGCCGCCTCGGTGCTCAGCGGCAACCGCAATTTCGGCGGCCGCATCGGCCCCGATGTGCGCGCCAACTTCCTGGCCTCGCCGCCCCTGGTGGTCGCCTATGCGCTGGCCGGCACGGTTGATGTCGACCTGAACAGCGAGCCCATCGGCGTGGATCAAACCGGCGCCGAAGTCTACCTGCGCGATATCTGGCCCAGCCAGCAAGAAGTCGTCGAGACCGTACAGAATTGCCTTGATGCCGGCATGTTCCGCGAGCAATACGGCAACGTCTATGACGGCAACCAGCAATGGAACGAAATCCCCAGCACGGACGAACCGGTCTACCAGTGGAGCGGCGATAGCAGCTATATTCAGGAGCCGCCATTTTTCGTCGACCTGCCGCCGACCGCCCCGCCAATCACGTCCATTGAAGGCGCGCGCGTCGTGGTCAAGGGCGGCGATTCGGTCACCACCGATCATATCTCGCCCGCCGGCGCCATCGCCATCAACGGACCGGCCGGGCAGTATCTGCTGGAGCGCGATGTCAGCCCGCAATATTTCAACAGTTTCGGGTCGCGGCGCGGCAACGACCGGGTCATGACGCGCGGCACCTTCGCCAACGTCCGCCTGCGCAATCTGCTGGTGCCCGGCAGCGAAGGCGGCGTCACCTATTACCTGCCAACCATGGAAGAAATGCCCATCTACGACGCGGCGCAAAGATACGAAGCGGATGGTACGCCCCTGCTGGTGCTGGGCGGCAAGGACTACGGCATGGGCTCATCGCGCGACTGGGCGGCCAAGGGCACGCTGCTGCTGGGCATCAAGGCGGTCATCGCTGAGAGCATAGAGCGCATTCACCGCAGCAATCTGGTCATGATGGGCGTGCTGCCACTGACCTTCGCCGCGGGCGAATCATACAAATCGCTCGGGCTGACTGGCCGCGAGACTTACGACATTCCCGTCACGGACGACGTCAAGCCAATGGACCGGCTGACGATTACCGCTAGCGACGAGAGCGGTCGCGAGACCAAGTTTGAAGTCACCGTGCGCCTCGATACGCCGGTCGAAGTCGACTACTATCGCAACGGTGGCATACTGCACACCGTCCTGCGCAATTTCCTGGCGGAATGACGCTGGCGGGGTCAGGCGCCTGTGTTGCAGACGCGACTCTTCGTTTGGAGTAGAATAGCAGCTTGACCCGCCCACGCTGAGCTCTGTCGGCTCAGATCTGGAGCAGCCTTGATGTATCCCTTGCGCGTCAGCCACCGGCTAGTTGTCACCTTGTTCGTCTCTCAGAGCCTGTTCTCGGCAGCGCAAATCTCAATCTTAACCTTGCATTCCATTGCCGCGGGCATCCTGGGCGGGACGGACGCCGCGGCGGGAATGCCCACCACTGTAGTGACCTTCTCGCAGTCAATGATGGCCTACGCCATGGGCATCATCATGGGGCGCTACGGTCGGCGCGTCGGTATGTGTACCGCCTACGGCTTCGCCTTCCTGGGGGCTGTGCTGGGGCTGATTTCAGTCTTGCACGGCAACTTCCCCCTGCTGCTGATCAGTTCCGTTGGGATGGGCATCGCGCGCTCCGGCTCGCACATGAGCCGTTTCGTGGTTGGCGAAATGTTCCCGGCGGCCAAACGCGCGCAGATGATCGGGCGCATCGTTTTCGCCGGGACGATTGGCGCGATCTTTGGTCCCGCGCTGATCGAGCCCGGCAGCCGGCTGGCCCGCTTCCTATCGCTCGAGTTGCCCCCCCAACCCTTCCTGGCGCATACCGATCTGGCGCTGACCATCACGCCCGACGCAGCCATCACCCAAGAGCTGACGACCGGTCCCTGGGTCTTGGCCAGTTTTCTGCTCGGCATATCCTTTCTGATCGCCTTCTTTCTGCTGCGTCCGGAACCCGCTCTGGTTGCGGCGCAGTATTCTGACTCGCCCCATCCAGCGGTCCTCGGCAGCAAGAGCAAACACACGCTGCGAGAACTGCTGCGGCTGCCGAACGTCCAGTTGGCCATACTCTCGATGCTGATCAGCCAGACCGTCATGAGCACGCTGATGACCATCACGCCCTGGCATATGCACCTGGCCGATCACTCCAACGCGCAGGTGTCGCTGGTGATTAGCGCGCATGTGCTGGGTATGTTCGGGCTCTCGCCGCTGACGGGTTATCTCATCGACCGCTACGGTCGGGTGATCATGATGGTTGTGGCCGCGCTGCTGCTGATCGCTTCGACCATTATCGCGCCGCTTTCCACGCAGATGCCCTACCTGGTGGCGGGCTTATTCCTGCTTGGTCTGGGCTGGAATTTCGGTTATGTGGCCGGCTCATCCATGCTGGCGGATGCCCTTAGCGGCCCCGAGCGGACGCGCGTGGCCGGCTTCAACGACATGCTGGTGGCTTTCTGCGCCGGGCTGGGTACGCTGAGCTCCGGCTTCTTGTTTGGGCTGGGCGGCTTCCTCTTCGTCAGCGCCGGCGGCGGAGCGCTGGCCCTGCTATTGCTGGCGCTGATTCGTACGCTGTCGGTGAAACAGATGGCGCTCAAACAGGCTTAGGATTCTTCCGGGCTCTGCTGGAAATAGCTCTGCTCCACAATCGACAGCCAAGCCAGGCCGATGATAAAGGTCGAGCTGCCGAAGGCGATGCCGGTGATAAGCGAATTGGCTATCGGCACTTGCTCCAAAATCTCGCTCAGGACGGCCTGCGCCAGCCGGATGCCCACATATCCGGCGATGCCGCCGCCCAGCACCACGACTGCAGTGGTCTGCAGCATGCGCTGCAAGTCCCGCTTCGACAGGTCTTTGCCAAAATACGTCTTATAGATATCGAAGCACATCCAGGCGTCGGCAATCGAAATTCCCAGCTGCTTGGCCAATTCAAGCGTCGGGGTCGGCACCGCGCCGGATAAGGCCGCGCCACCCATGGTGCGCGTGATTTTGATCAGCGAATCGTAGCGCATCTTCTGCAGATCTGGTTCTTCCGCCATATTGCATTACCCCGTGTTTCAACTTATCCGCTGTGCTAGACTTCGCCCTTATCATATTGCACTTGGCTAGCGAGATGCAAATTAGGCTATACACTGACGGCGCCTGCGACATTCATGCTGAGAACAGACCCGGCGGCTGGGCGGCGATACTCCAGGCGACCAACGAGGCCGGCGAGCTGGTCAAAGAGAGGGTCGCCAGCGGCGGCGCGCAGCGAACGACCAATAATCAGATGGAGCTGACCGCCGTTGTCGAAGGTTTGAAGCTGCTGACGAGCCCCGCCACGCTTACAGTATACAGCGACTCGCGTTACGTCATCGACATCGCCCGCGGCACGAAGAAGCCGGCAAAGAATCGCAAATTGTGGCAATCCTATTTCGAGTTGGCCGGCCGGCACATGATTGACTGGAAGTACGTGGCCGGCCACTCCGGCGACGCGCTGAATGAGCGCTGTGATCGGCTGGCGGTGACGGAACGCCGAAAATTCGCCCTGCCTGACCCGAACGCAGCAACCGCAACCGCGACCGACAGTGCTATCCAAGTCTATCTGTCGACGAAACTCAACCGCAAGAGCAAGACCACCGCCTGGGCGGGAGTTATCGTGGAAGGCGGCGTCGAACGGGAAGTCAGCGGGCGACAGGAGCGCGTCAGCGAATTGGAATGCACGTTGATCGGCGCCATCCGCAGCCTGGAGAGCTTGCCGCCGGGCAAAAGCGCGACCCTGTTCACGGCGCAAGAATACTTGTCCAAGGGCATGAATCAATGGCTGGCCGGTTGGCAAGCCAGGCGATGGAAGACGCGCGGCGGCGAGCCGGTGAAATACCAGGGACACTGGCAGACGCTGCAAAGTCTGGCGGGCGGACGGCGGCTGAACGTCCGCTTCGTGAAACAGCGTGACGGCAATCCTTATTTTGAACGCGGCAAGGAATTGGCGGCGGAGCGCCTGCAGCACGCTTGATGCCCGCGCCTGTGGTATATTTGGCGGATGGAGATTGTTCGGACGTAGAAACCAGGAAGCAGAATATGCCATCTTACGCACAGCGAGTAGCGCCCTTCGGCACGACCATATTCACCGAGATCAATCAACTGGCGGCGCAGCACAAGGCAGTCAATCTGGGCCAGGGCCGGCCCGACTTTGACGGTCCGCGAGAAATCATCGACGCGGCGGTCGCGGCGCTGAACAGCGACACTGCCAATCAGTACGCGCCCAGCCCGGGACTGCCCTCTCTGCGCGAAGGCGTGGCTCGCCATGCCGGCGTATTTTACGGCCTGGATGTCGATCCGGAGGCCGGCGTCATCGTCACCGCCGGCGCCACGCAGGGCGTCTACAGCGCCATCATGGGCTTGGTCGACCCCGGCGACGAAGTCATCGTCATCGAGCCCTATTACGACAGCTATGTGCCCGGCGTGCAGATGGCCGGCGGGGTACCGGTCTACGTGCCCATGCATCCGCCCAACTGGACCTTTGAAGAAGACGAATTGCGCGCCGCTTTCAGCGACAATACCCGCGCCATCCTGCTCAACACGCCCAATAACCCCTCCGGCCGCGTCTATACCCGCGCCGAGCTGCAACTTTTCGCCGAGCTATGTATCGAGCATGACGTCATCGTGATTTCCGACGAGGTCTACGAACACCTCTTCTTCGAGGGGCATCAGCACATCGCCATCGCCTCGCTGCCCGGCATGTTTGAGCGCACCGTCACCATCGGCAGCGCCGGTAAAACTTTCGGCATGACGGGCTGGAAGATCGGCTGGGTCTATGGGCCGCCGGAATTGATCACGGGCGTCTGGCGCTCGCATCAGTTCATCACTTTCGCCACCAACCACCCGTCTCAGGCGGCCGTCGCCTACGCCTTCTCGCTCGGCAGCAGCTACTATGAAGAATATCAGGCGCTCTATTCGCATAAACGCGATTTAGTCATGCAGGTGATTGAGGCCGCCGGCATGTCCGCCATTCAGCCGGAAGGCACCTACTTCATCATGGGCGATTTCTCTGAGGTTTTCGACGGCGACGATGTCGAATTCTGCCGCCACCTGATTGAGGAGATCGGCGTGGCGACCATCCCGCCCTCGGCTTTCTTCAGCGCAAAACATCGGCATCACGCCGAGAATCATGTGCGCTTCGCCTTCTGCAAGAGCGACGAGACCCTGGAGCAAGCGGCCGAGCGCATGCGCCGACTGCGGGCATGAGACATTTGCCACCGAGGACACAGAGTCAAATTGAGTCCACAGAGATGCTAGAGCTTTTGAGCATTTCTAATCAGCTGCCGACGGCCGCAGGTGACAGCTAAAGCCGCCATCTGGCAATCAAAATAGCGTTACTCTGTGTTCGCTTTTTTCCTCGGTGTACTCGGTGGCAATGAGTGCATCTGATGCAAGTCCTTTGAAAACATCCGGCAAATACTCTTGACAAGATCGCTCATTCAATAATAGAATTGATAGTAACGATACATTGATAGCATTCATCTGACGAATGAGCGACATCAACCTCGGTTCCGACTTCCTCAACTTCATCATCCGGCAAGGTTTCCAGCCCGGCGACCGCCTGCCGACGATCCAGGAGTTGACCGACGACTCCCATCTGGATATGAGCGCCAACAAGGTGCGCGAGCAGCTGGAAGTGGCGCGCATGCTGGGCTGGGTGGAAGTGCGTTCCAAGCGCGGGACGCGCATCAAGGAGTACGCTTTTACGCCGGCGGTACGCCTGAGCGCGCTCTATGCCCTGGCCTGCGGCGAGCGTTTTGAGTCCTTCGCCTCGCTGCGCAATCACGTCGAAGCGGCCTATTGGAACGAAGCCTGCGCCCTGCTCACGGAAGCGGAGCTCGACACCATGCAGGGCTGCATCGACAGCGCCAACCAGAAGCTGGATTCGCCGCCGATTCACATTCCCAATCCCGAGCACCGCCTGTTTCACTTGACCGTCTTCACCCGTCTGGAGAATCCTTTTGTCTTAGGCATCCTGGAAGCCTATTGGGATCTATACGAAGAAGTCGGCGTCAACCGCTACATGGATTACAGCTATCTGCGCCAGGTCTGGGATTACCACGCGCGGATTCTTGACCTCATCCGCAGCGGCGACTTCGATGACGCGCGCACAGCATTCATTGAGCACACCAGCCTGCTGCGTTACGAACCCAACAATGCCTCATGGGAGATGGAACGCGGCATATGAGAAGCGAGAGAATGAGCTTATCCGATCTCGGTGAAAGGAGCGGTACGCATATAACTGCGTAAACAATCATGGCGATTAACGCACAAACTCAAAGCAAGATTAAGACCCGCGAACCGGTCATCAACGATTTTGCCTTTTCGGTGGCGACCAAGAACGGGTCCGGCAGCCAGACGTCCAACAATGTGTTGGTGACGTCGCTGTTCCGTATGGGCATCCCGGTCAACGGCAAGAATCTCTTCCCGTCCAATATCAAGGGCTTGCCCACTTGGTATACCATCCGGGCCAGCAAAGACGGTTATACCGCGCGCAAGGCGATTACGGAAATCGTTGTCGCTTATAACGTCGACACTGCCACGGAAGACGTGTCCAGCTTGCCGCCAGGCGGCGTCTGCGTCACCACCGACAAGATTGCGCGGGTCATCAACCAGCGCGACGACATCTCTTATTACGAGATTCCGGTGGCAAAGCTGATGCGCCAGACCAAGGTGCCTTCGGCCTTCCGCAAGCTGGTCGAGAACATGACCTACGTCGGCGCGGTGGCGCAACTCTTCGATATCCCGCTCGATCTGATCTACCAGGTGCTGCTGGACAATTTCAAAGGCCGCGAGAAGCCGGCGAAAATGAATCACGATATCGTCGAGCTGGCCTATCACTGGACCGCCGAGAATATCGCCAAAACCGACCCCTACCGCTTCGAGCATATGGATGGCACGCAGGGCAAAATCATGATGACCGGCAACGACGCCGGCGCGCTGGGCGCGATATTCGGCGGCGTCAACGTGGTCGCCTGGTATCCGATTACGCCGTCCACCAGCTTCGTCGACGGCGTCCTGAACTTCCGCCACTTGCGCCAGACTGAAGACAAGAAAAACACCGTCGCTATCGTGCAGGCGGAAGACGAGTTGGCGGCGGCCGGCATCATCGTTGGCGCCGGTTGGACGGGGGCGCGCTCGCTGACATCGACCAGCGGGCCCGGCATCAGCCTGATGTCAGAATTCGCCGGACTAGCTTATTTCGCCGAAGTTCCCGCCGTGTTCTGGAATATCACGCGTATGGGACCCAGCACGGGCTTGCCCACCCGCACCAGCCAGGGCGACCTGCTCTTCACTCATTTCCTGGGCCACGGCGACGGCCGGCAAATCTGCCTGATGCCCGGCAATCTCAAAGAAGCCTTCGAATTCGGCTGGAAGTCATTCGACCTGGCGGAAGCCTTGCAGACGCCGGTATTCGTCATCAGCGACCTGGACCTGGGCATGAACAACTGGCTCTCGGACCCCTTTGATTACCCTGACCAGCCCATAAACCGCGGCAAAGTCCTGGACGCGGAGGAGCTGCAGTCCTTTATTGACGAGCACGGCAAATGGGGCCGTTACATGGACGTTGATGGCGACGGCATTGCCTATCGCACGGTGCCGGGGACGGAGCATCGCTTCGCCGGTTATTTCACCCGCGGCACCGGGCGTGACGAGATGGCGACCTACAGCGAGCGCAGCGACGACTGGATGGCGACGATGAACCGCCTGCGGCTGAAGATGAACACGGCGCGCGGCATGCTGCCCCAGCCCATAGTCGACGACGGCAGCAAGGCCGATATCGGCATCATCACCTTCGGCACGAACGACGATGCCATTCGCGAGGCGCGCGACTGGCTGGCGAATGATGGCATCAAGACCAATTACCTGCGGGTGCGGGCGCTGCCGCTGGCGGCTTCGGTCAGTGATTTCATTGACGCGCACCGCAGCGTTTTTGTCATCGAAAACAACTTTGACGGTCAGCTGACCCAGTTGATCCGCCTGGAGCATCCGGAGAACATTTCGCACGTGAGGCCGCTGGCGCTCGGCGACGGCTTGCCGATGACGCCCAGCTGGATCTACGAGAACTTGAAAGAACAGGAGGGTTAATCATGCCACCACGGACTAATCATATCGGCCTGGCGCGCAACGAATACAAGGGCCGTCCCAGTACGCTCTGCCCCGGCTGCGGGCATGACTCCATCTCCAATCAACTCATCACCATGGCCTATGAGCTAGGCTTGGAGCAGCACAAGATCATCAAGGTCAGCGGCATCGGCTGCTCCAGCAAAACGCCGGCCTACTTCCTGGGCGGCTCGCACGGCTTCAACGCCTTGCACGGGCGCATGCCCTCGGTCGTCACCGGCGCGCTGCTGGCCAATGCCGACCTGTCCTGCATCGCTGTCAGTGGCGATGGCGATACCGGCTCCATCGGCATGGGGCAATTCAAGCACGTCATCCGCCGCAATGTGCCCTTCGTCTATATCATCGAAAACAACGGCGTCTATGGGCTGACCAAAGGCCAATTTTCCGCCACCGCGGACGAGGGCCAATACCTGAAGTATTACGGCACCAATCACATGCCGGCCATTGACCTGGCGCTGGAAGCGGTGATCGCCGGCGCGACCTTCGTCGCCCGCAGCTTCAGCGGCGACGCCAAACAGGTGCAGACGCTGCTGCAAGCCGCGGTTCGGCATCCGGGCACATCGGTGCTGGATATCATCAGCCCCTGCGTCACCTTCAACAACGCCGAAACCTCGACCAAGAGCTATCCCTACGGCAAAGATCACGAAATTCCGCTGCACGAGATTCAGATTCTGGCGCCGGATTACGTGCACGCCCAAGAAGAAATCACCATCGGCGACTATGACGAAGGCGATATCATCGATGTCGATATGCACGATGGCAGCACTATCCGGCTCAAGAAGCTGGACAACGACCACGACCCGCGCAACCGGCGCATGGCCATGGACGTGCTGGAACGCTCCATGCGCGAGCAGATTTTCTCGACCGGCTTGATCTACTACGAAGAGCCGCGCCCGACCCTGGCGGACACCGAGGAACTGGTGGATTCGCCGCTGGCTCGCCTGGGCGATGCCAACTTGCGCCCATCAGAAGCGGCGCTGGAAGGCGTCATGCAGGGTCTGATGGCGGGCTAAACGAAGACGAACATCCAATCAAAAAGACCGGCTCAATGCGAGTCGGTCTTTACTTTTACGTGCTGGTTCGCCGCTTAGTACTTGGGCATCTCCGGGTCGATCTCGTCCGCCCAAGCCAGTATGCCACCCTCGACATTGTACATTTTGCCCAGGTCGTAGCCGATCTCGGACAAGTAGGCGATGCTGTCGGCGCTGCGCACGCCGGATCGGCAGTGCACGTAGAGCGTCTTGTCCTTGGGAATCTCCTGCAAGACCGTCTCTTCCCATAACTTGCGCCCGGCCTGTATGCCATTCTTCGCCAGCTGGATATCCGGTTTGGGGATGCGCAGCGTGCCGTCGATAGCGCTGATGTCCCATTCATGCGGATCGCGGACGTCGATGACCAGGACGTCAGCGCCGTTCGCCAGCGCCGCCTGGACATCGTGCACGGTGACGGTTTGCACATCGACCTCGTCCCCGTCTTCGACCGAGCTGAATTCGCTGTGGTCGTGGGCCGGCATGCCGCAGAACTGTTCGTAATCGAGCAGTACCACGTCTTCCCTGGCGACGCTGCAAACCGGGCAATGAGGATCTTTGCGAATCTTGATGGTATGGAAGCTCATCTCCAGCGCGTCGTAGAGCATCATACGGCCGATCATCGGGTCGCCGATGCCCAGCAGCAATTTGATGGCCTCGGTGGCTTGCATAGTGCCGATGGTGCCCGGCAAAATCCCCAGTACGCCTCCTTCAGCGCAGCTCGGCACCAACCCGGGCGGCGGCGGCTCCGGGAACATGCAGCGGTAGCAGGGTCCTTGTTCGGCGTAGAAGACGCTGAGCTGGCCCTCGAAGCGGAATATGCTGCCGTAAACATTGGGAATGCCCAGCTTGACGCAAGCGTCGTTGACGAGATAACGCGTGGGAAAATTGTCCGTGCCATCGATAACGACATCCCAGCCTTCGCTGAAAATGCGCAAGGCGTTCTCGGAAGTAAGCGGCTCGTTGTACTTGACCACTTGGATATCGGGATTGAGATCAAGCATGCGCGCCGCGGCGCTCTCCAGTTTGGACAGGCCGACCGTGCTGACGCCGTGGATGACCTGCCGCTGCAAGTTGGTGAAATCGACCACGTCGTAGTCGACCAGCCCGATGCGCCCGATGCCGGCGGCGGCGAGATACAGCGCCAGCGGACTGCCCAGCCCGCCCGTGCCGATCAGCAGCACCGAGGATGCCTTCAGGCGGCGTTGCCCCTCCATGCCGACTTCCGGCATGATGACGTGACGGCTATAGCGCTTGACCTCGTCGTTCGACAGGTCAGCCAGCCGCGGATGTAATGCATCCATACTAGTTCTCCGTTCTCAAACTTAGCCCGCCGGCAATGCTGGGGATGATGCGCAGACTTTCATCCGCTTCGATCTCGGTATCCAGACCCTGCAAGAAGCGGATGTCTTCATCGCCGATGAAAATATTGACGAAGCTGCGCAATTCGTCATCGTTGAACAGGTGCGCGCGCAATTCCGGATGCTGATCGACCAGATTAGCCAGCGCCTCGCCGACGGTGGCGCCGGCCACATCAATTTCGGCCGCCCCGTCGGTAAAGGCGCGCAGGGGTGTCGGAATCCGAATTTTCGCCATCATGTTCTCCTCAAGTTTCGCCCGTGACTCCTATACATAGTAACGTCTGCTAGCCCCAGAATCTTACCTGCTGGCGCGCGGAAGTTCACGTGAGCTGCAATTCCAGCTGATCAAAGCGGCTGCGATCGGCCTGAAGGCGCCAGGCGCGCATTTCCTCCGCCCGAGCCATCATGACCGAGGTGATGATGTAGACAAAGTTGGGCAGCGCGTGCTCGCGATCATACTCCGACGGCACAGCCGGCGAATCAGGATGGCTGTGGTAGTAGCCGATCAGGCTCAGCCCGCGCTCGTCCGCTTGATCTTCGAGGCGCATCCAGTCTTGCGGCGTCATGGCGTAGCGATGATGCTGCTCCTCGGCGGCGAAGACATTCCGCACCTGAATGATGTCGCGGACGGTCACAGCGTTTGGCTCCGCCTCGCCCAAGAGGAAGCCGCCGCCTTCATTGGGAAAGGTCGCTTCCATCTGTTCAAATATGCGCTGCTGCAACTCGCCGCTGATATTGACCAGCATGGCCGGCCCACCGCCTTCCTTCGCAAACAAAAGAGCCAACCGCTTGGGCTGGCTCGTGTCCGTTTCCGCTTCGCTTGTTCAGCCTCAGCTTCAGACAGCCTCAATCCCGACGCGGCCATGCGCCTCATCGTCGTTACAAGGACAACAACAGCCTTGCCAGTTCACTTGCTGAGCGTCTGCTAACATGTCGTGCAGATTATCACAAGCTCGCGCGCGCTGCAACGGCGTTTTTCGCATACGCGCTTCTGGTGTATCAACTGCGTCTGTATGCCGATTTATCTATATTGAAGCAAGTCAAGCCGAGTGCTATACTGGCGCGCATTATTTTACGGACTGCGCGCGATTGGGTCGTGACGCCCGGGCGCGCTTGGGCTCGCGCGAACCAAAGGAGACAGGTTACATGACTGACAGGGGTGGGCTCGAGGGCGCCGTCGTTGCCGATATCACGACCAGTTATATTGACGGCAGCATCGGAGAACTGATTTATAGCGGCTACGAGATTGAAGACCTCGCCGAAAACGCCTCTTTTGAAGAGATACTGTTTTTGCTCTATAACTCCCGCCTGCCCAATCAAGCCGAGTACGAAGACTTGCGGGCCACCGTGGCGCAGAACGCCGCGATCCCGGACGCCGTCATTCAGATGATGAAGTCGCTGCCCAAGGGTACGCCAGCGATGGCGGCCTTGCGCACAGCGGTTTCGATGCTCTCGGCCTTTGAGCCGGATGCGGAGAACTTGACCGACAAAGACCTGGCGCAGGCCAAAGCCTTTCGCCTGACGGGACAAATCACAACCACATGCGCCGCCTGGATGCGCATTGCCAAAGGGCTGGAACCGGTTTGCCCGCGCGCTGACCTCAGCGTCGCCGAGAACTTCCTGTACATGACGACCGGCGCAGAGCCGGACCCAATCGCTTGCGCCGCGCTGAATGTCTACCTGGTTCTGCTGGCCGAGCACGGCATGAATGCCAGCACATTCGCCGCGCGGGTGGTGACAGCTACCGGCTCCGACTTGCACAGCGCCATCGTCGCCGGCATCAGCGCGCTCAAGGGTCCCTCTCACGGCGGCGCCAATTCCGAAGCCATGAAGATGTTTGTCGAAATCGGCGAAGTAGAGAATGTAGCGCCCTGGTTTGAAAAGCATGTCAAAACGGGCAAGCGGCGCATCATGGGCATTGGTCACCGCGTCTACAAAGCCAATGATCCGCGGGCGGGTATACTCAGGCGGCACGCGGAAGCCCTGGCTGATAGCTCGGGCAAGCGCAAGTGGTTCGATATCGCGGTCAAGCTGGCGGATACGGCCCGCGCCGATGACTATTTCGTGCAGCGTAATCTCTACCCGAACGTGGATTATTTCAGCGCGATCGTCTTACACACGCTCGATCTGGACATTGATATGTTCACACCCTTATTCGCGATGGCGCGGATCGCCGGCTGGTCGGCGCACGTCATCGACCAGATGGGCGGGCGTCTGATTCGCCCCAAGGCCAACTACGTGGGACCGCGCGGATTGAAGTGGGTCCCCATCTCCCAGCGATAACTCCATTCACCGGATTTCGGATGCTCGCCCGGCTCATTCGTCGGGCGCCTGTTTCGGCAGTCTGATTTGCCAAGCGCCCGCCAAATATGCTAACCTGACTTCTAGGCTGAAAGCGGGCTGGCAGCATGATCCCCTACAAGATAGTCGGCACAACAAACTATCGCCCATACATCGCCTTTTTTGTGACGGTCGCCAATGTATTGGCCTTCGTTTACGTCTTGAGCTACGCCTTTCTGGGCGGATTAGCGATCGACGAGGTCTACCGCAATTATGCGCTGAACATCTGCGCCGCGCGGACGCAGCCATTGGCGGAGACGCTGCTGGACGGCACGCGCAGTATCTTCTTGCACATGAGTTTCGTGCACCTGACCTCAAATATCATTATCTTCTATGTATTCGGCTCGCGGATTGAAGAGCACCTGGGCCATCTCCGCTTCCTGGCCTTCTACCTGATTGTCGGCTTCGGCGGCCACTTGGGGCATCTGCTGCTCGACGGCGGGCAATGCGGCGACGCGCTGTATATGGTCGGCTCAAGCGGCGCGATATCCGGCATCATCGGCGCTTTCCTGTTCTTGTTCCCGACCGCCCGCATCAAATCGAAAATCATCGTGCTCAAGGTTTTCGGCTACGATGTCAATGTGCCGGCCTGGGTATATCTGGTCTATTGGTTCTTCATGCAATTCTTTTATCAGGTCGGGTCAGTGGCGCCGCGCATCAACGTGCACTGGGGGCATGTTGGCGGCTTCATCACCGGGCTGGCTGTGATCTTTCTCTTGTCATTCTTCATCGCGCCGCCGCGCATACCGCGGATCTAGGGCACGGGCGAGCAGACTTGCGCGAAACGAAATTCCTATGCTAACGTAATAGGAGAAGGCAAGCGAGGATGTCCTTATGTTTCCTATAACCGTGGTCGGGCGCGACAAGACGATTCCCAAAGCGGCAATCGTCCTCATCGCGATCAACTTGCTGGTGTTTCTCTGGGAGCTCTCGGTGGACGCCAAGGGCGATGGCTTCCTCAAGGCCGCGCTGCAGAACTACGGCCTGGAAGTCTGCAAAATCGGCGAGCAATCAGTAGTCACGACCGGATTGGACAGCTTCCGCAGCTTGTTCTTGCATGCCAGCGCGGCGCACGTCCTGGGCAATATGTGGTTCCTCTTCTTGTTCGGCGGCTTGGTGGAGCGCTACCTGGGCAGCGTCAAGTTTGTACTGGCCTACCTGGGTTTCAGCGTCGTGGCCACCATGGCGCATGTCGCCTTCGGCAATACCGTTTGCACAGTGACGGATACAGGCGTGGTCATCGGCGCCAGCGGCGCGATCGCCGGCGTGATGGGCGGCTTCCTGGTGCTGAAGCCCAGAGCCAAAGTACGCACCATGCTGGGTTTCTTCCGGCCCTTTGTCTGGACGATCAAGTTGCCCGCGGTTGTATTCCTGGGTTATTGGCTGCTGATGGATGTCTTGCAGCATATCGGCTGGATAGGGGTAGAAACGGACGTGGCGCATTGGGCGCATATCGGCGGCTTCGTGGCCGGGGGAGCATTCATTTTTGCCGCAGGGCTGTTCAAACCGATGCCCAAGCCGGATCCGCTGGAGCACCTCGCTGAGTAGCCACTCAACCAGCGTTCGTACGAAAACGAAAACCACAGCCGCGACGAGTCAGTCGCGGTTTCGCTTTGGCCAGCCGGCTATCAGACTATTGCAGGAAGGGGACATAAAGGATGATCAAATTGGCGACGATCTGGCAGATCCAGGCCGCGGCCAGGCCGTTGCGTTTGCGCACGTAAACGTAGAGCAGGTTCATCATCAGCAACAGGATTACGATTACGGCTGTAACAGCGGGCAGTTCAGTGACCGCCCCCCACATCACCGGAAAGAAGAGTACGATATTCCACACGGTGGCGAGCAGGCCCACCAGCCAGAAGGCCAGCTGACCCTGCAGCAAGCCACGGAAAAATAGCGTTTCCGCGATGGGCATGACAAATACAAGAAAGGCGAGCAGGCTGCCGGATGACATGCCGGGAAACAGGCGATCGGCCGCCGGCGCCAGTACGATCCGGCTTAGGAATACCAGAAAGGGAATGCCCAGCATTACGGCGTACAAGATGCCCCAGCCCAGGTTTTCCGGCCGTTCCTGACCAATGCGCTCCATATTGCCGAGCAGCCAGGACAGTACGCTGACGCCAGCCAGCGCGCCCCAGGCCAGCGTATAGCGCAATTCGACGCTGTCGGGCAGCAGCGGCGTCAACCCGACGCTTAAGGCCGCCGCGATTATGAAGCCAAAAAGTGGATCCCCTGCGCCGCGATAGCGAGTCCGCCGGGCGATTGCGGTTCGCTCTTCCGTTTCTACGACGGTTTCGGCGCTGTCAGCCGCTTCGACTGAGCCAGGCCTGTGAGATGAACGATCCTTGGCGTCTTTCAGGGGATCGAATGGCGCTTCCGGCATCATGATACGATGGAGCTCACCGCCGCTATTACCTTGTCGATGGCAGAGCGGTCTATCCAGTAGTGGGTGCGCAGGCGAATCAAGCCTTGTTCCCCGCTATAGGGCGACATAAAAATATTATAGTCGCGGCGCAATGCGCCAACAAATTCGTCCAGCGAGATGCCCGCGTCATCGGAGAGTGAGAAAAAGACGAAGTTGGTATTCTGGCCTTTGATGCAAATGCCGGGGAGCTCGCTCAGACCCTCCGCCAGCAGTTGCGCGTTGTCGTGATCTTCGCTGAGGCGATCGCGCATGGTATGCAGCGCGACCAATCCCGCGGCCGCCAGGATACCAACCTGACGCATGCTGCCGCCCAGGACTTTGCGCGCGCGCCGAGCCCGGCGTATGAAGTCCTGGCCCCCGACCAAGACTGAGCCGGCCGGTGCGCAGAGCCCCTTCGACAAGCAGAAAGTGACCGAATCAGCGCCAGCGACCAGCGTCTTGACATCTACGCCGTAGGCCGCCGCCGCGTTAAAAATGCGCGCGCCGTCGATATGAAAGATCAACTGGTTGCGCCGCGCGAAATCGGCCACGTCATCGGTGTATTCGGCGGACAAGGGCATGCCCCCCGCCATATTGTGCGTGTTCTCCAGAGCGACCAAGCGCGTCACCGGTTTGTGCTCGTCGTCAGGATTGATCGCGCTTTCCAGATCACAGAGCCGCAGCGTGCCATCGGCCTGCACCGGGACGGTATGCGGCAGGATGCCGCCCAACTGAGCCATGCCGCCCTGCTCGTAGCGGAAGATATGCGAGCTGTCGCCGATGATGATGGATTCGCCGCGATTGCAGTGCGCCAGCAGCGCGCAGAGGTTGCCCTGGGTGCCGCTGGTGACGAAGACCGCGGCTTCTTTGCCCAGCAATTCCGCGGCATCAGCCTCAAGCTGATTCACCGTTGGGTCGTCATGATAGACGTCATCGCCGACTACCGCTTTGGCCATGGCTTCACGCATGGCCGGCGTGGGATGAGAAACCGTATCGCTTCTGAGATCAATCGTTTTCATGGGGCGGGACCGCGCTGGTAGACCTGGCTAATGGGCAACGATACTAGACAGAAAAGGAATCAATGACAATAGCCAAAGCCCGTTTCGATTGGCCGGCACGGTGGGTGAGGAGTGGCTAGTATAAATGAGCATGATTCTACTAGCGGACTCCCCACAGGATAATTCACCGCAGAGACACAGAGATCACAGAGGATCGTTTTTAGCCAGGTGAACCTGACAAGTCGGCGATATTCACCACTCCCAGCGCTGCGAAGAAGTTCGCCTCAAGCGATTTTGCGGTACAATGCCTGTCGATATTCTCAACGGACAACGCGCGTGTTGAAGCTCGGCAGAGCGATACGGGCGGCGAATAAGGAAGCCACTATGACGGCGGAACCCTTCCGGCAAGACATAAGCCAGGTTCTGGCGGATCTGACTGTTAGCAGCGGCGACGGATTGAGCGACGCCGAAGCCCTCCGGCGTCAGAGCGAGCACGGCAAAAATGTCTTGCCCAGCGACGACGGCGTCAACTGGTTCAAGCTTGTCATGGCTCAATTCACCGATGTCATGGTCATCGTGCTGATCGTGGCCGCCTTCATATCCGCCCTGCTGGGCGAAGCCACTGACGTGATTGTGATTCTCGCCATCGTCGCCTTGAATGCCCTGCTGGGCATCTACCAGGAATACCAGGCCGAGCAAGCCTTGGCCGCGCTCAGCCGCTTGCAGGTGCCGCAGGTGCGCGTGCGCCGCGGCGGACAAATCCATGAAATTAGCGCGGAGGAGCTGGCGCCCGGTGATATCGTCTTGATAGGCGAAGGCGATCGCATTCCGGCGGACGGGCGGCTGATCGAGTCGATCAACTTGCAGATTGAAGAAGCGGCGCTGACGGGCGAATCGGTGCCAGTGGAAAAAGTCACTGGCGCAATCACAAACGAAGGCGCTGTCCCCATCGGCGACCGGGCGAATATGGCTTACATGGGCACGGCGGTCAATTACGGGCGCGGCGAAATGGTCGTGACCCAAACCGGCTTAAAAACTGAAATCGGCAATATCGCCACCATGCTGCTGCAAGTCGAAGAAGGCACGACGCCCTTGCAGCGCCGCTTAAATCACCTGGGGCATATCCTGGCGACGGCGGCCCTGATTGTGGTGGCGATTGTCTTCTTCGTCGGCTTCCTGATTCAGGGAATCCCGGCCGAGCAGATGTTCCTCATCGCCATCAGCCTGGCGGTGGCGGCCGTGCCTGAAGGGCTGCCGGCGCTCGTGACCATTGGCTTGTCGCTGGGCGCCAACCGCATGGTGAAGCGCAACGTCTTGATTCGCCGCTTGCCCGCGGTCGAAACGCTCGGCTCGGTCAATGTGATTTGCTCGGACAAGACCGGCACCCTGACCAAGAACGAGATGACCGCTACCTACCTGGTGCTGCCGCGCCACGACGATATCCGCGTGGAAGGCGCCGGCTATGTGGCCGAGGGCGATCTGGTTTCCCTGGGCACGCAGGACCCCGCCAATCTGGGCCAGCCGGTCGATGCCGAAAAGGACGAAGCGGCCCAGCGCATGCTCAAGGCGATGGCTCTGTCGACCAATGTCTACTTGGAGACGCAGGACGCCAGCGATCAGGTCAAGGTGGTCGGCGACAGCACCGAGGCGGCCCTGCTGGTAGCGGCGCAGAAGATCGGCTTCACGCGCGAGCGGCTGGAGTTGGACTTGCCGCGCGTGGCGGAACTGCCCTTCAGCAGCGAACGCAAAGCCATGACAACGGTGCATGAGGTCCGCGGCGAGACGGCGCAGCGGCTATTTCCCGACGCCAAATATGTCGTCATCACCAAAGGCGCGCCCGATCGACTTATCGAATGGTCAGAGAGCGAGCAGACGCCCGACGAAGTGCTTGACCTCAGCGACAGCGACCGCAGACATTGGCAGCATCGGGTCGACGAAATGGCGAACGACGGCTTGCGCGTGCTTGGCATCGCCTGGCGGCCGCTGGATGAGCTGCCGGCTGAGATCAGTCCTGAGATTGAGCGCGACCTAGAGTTGATCGGCTTGATCGGCATTCTTGATCCGGCGCGCCCCGAGGCCAAGGTGGCGGTGCAGCGCGCGCGGGAAGCCGGCATCCGCACGATCATGATCACGGGCGATCACGCCTTGACCGCTGAAGCTATCGCGCGCGACCTGGACATAATCGACGCTGAGCAGAAGGCGATCACCGGCAGTGCGCTGGAAGACATGACGGACGCCGAGCTTGAAGCGGCCGTCGAGCGGACAGCGTGCTTCGCGCGCGTCTCGCCGGCCCACAAGCTGCGGTTGGTCCAAGTGCTGCAGGGGCGGAACAATATCGTGGCGATGACCGGCGACGGCGTCAACGACGCGCCGGCGCTGAAACAAGCGGATATCGGCGTGGCTATGGGGATCACCGGCGCGGACGTCAGCAAAGGCGCCTCGGAGATGATACTGACGGATGACAACTTCCGCTCGATCGTGGCGGCGATTGAAGAAGGCCGCGCCATATACGACAACATTAAGAAATTTATCAAGTACATGCTGAGCTCGAATGTCGGCGAAATCCTGGTGATGTTCGTGGCGCTCTTGATCAACTTGCCGATTCCGCTGCTGGCGATTCAGATTCTGTGGATCAACCTGGTTACGGACGGCTTGCCGGCTATCGCCCTGGGCTTCGAGCCGGCGGAGAAAGGCGTCATGCGGCGGCGACCGCGCCCCACCAACGAAAGTATCTTCGCGCAAGGCACGGGATTGCACATCGCCATCGTCGGCGTTCTGATCGCGATCCTTACGCTCATCAGCTACGCTTGGGGCTATACGACCATCGGCCTGGACTCGTCCAGCCCGTCCTTGGGTCTGGAGCGGCTGGAGCGGGCGGCGGTTGTCGATCTGGCCGGCGAGGATGCGGTACCGGCAGCCTGGGATGACTGGACGGCAGAGGAGCGTGTGGTCTTCCTGGACGCCGAAGCGGCAGCCGGCGCGGGCTTCCTGGAAGCGCACGATGAATCCGGCGGGGCGCCGGGCCGGCATCTGCTCAATCAAGCCGAGCGCATTCCGCGCACCATCGCTTTCACGGTGCTGGCCTTCACGCAGATGTTCCAGGTGATGGCCATCCACGCCGGCGACCAAACGACTTTCTGGCAAGCGGGCTTCAAGGGAAACAAGCTGCTGTTCTGGGCGGTGCTATCCACCTTCGCGCTGCAGCTTATCGTGGTGTATATGCCTTTCTTCCAGGAACTGTTTGACACCCGCTCGCTGGATATGACGCACGTGGCCGTCAGCATCATAGCGGGACTGTTCGTCCTGCTATTTGTGGAAGTGGAAAAAGCGGTATTCCGCCGCTGGCTGTTCGCCGGCAAAGAGTCCGTGTGAGCTAGCCGTTCAGCACAAATCCCAGCTCGACCAGGCGGTCTACAACGACTTGGGCATTAGCCTCGGGCGTCGTGCCCTCGGCTGTCAGAGTGATGTCCGGATTCAGCGGCGTCTCGTAGGGATCATCAATGCCGGTGAAGCCCTTTATTTCGCCGCGGCGCGCTTTGGCGTACAAGCCTTTGACATCGTTCTTTTCGACGTATTCCAGCGGTGTGGCCATGTGGATTTCAATGAAGCCGGCGCCGACCATATTGCGCACATCGTGGCGGGTGGCGCGGTAAGGGCTGATGGCCGCGCAGATGACCATGCCGCCATGGCGCGCGATCTGGCTGGCGACATAACCGATGCGCCGGATGTTGGTGTCGCGGTCTTGCTTGCTGAAACCCAGTCCCTTGGAAAGATGCGTGCGCACGACATCGCCGTCGAGCACGGTGACGTTACGTCCCTTCTCCAAGAGCAAGTTGACGATATGCTCCGCCGTGGTCGATTTGCCCGAGCCGCTCAATCCGGTGAGCCACAGGCAGACGCCACGGCGATGGCGCGGCGGATAGCTGTCGGCGAGAATCTGCGCCACTTCCGGCCGCGAAAACCAGGGCGGCAGCGGGATGCCCTTGCCCAGGTAATCTTCGCGGACTTGCGTGCCGGAAATCTTGCGCACTTTAGCGTCGGGCGTCAGCCTCGAGCTTTCTTCGTAGCGGTCTTCGTCTTCCAGATAGACCATCTCAGTAAAGGGCAGCGGCTGGACGCGGATCTCATCGGCGTGGCGCATAACCAGGTCTTGCGCGTCATAGGGCCCGTAGAAAGGCTCGCCCTGGGAATCCAAGCCGGGGCCGGCATGATCGCGGCCGACGACGAGATAGTTGGCGCCGTAATTGCGGCGAATAATGGCGTGCCAGACAGCTTCACGCGGGCCGCCCATGCGCATCGCCAGCGGCAGCAGCGAGAGCAGGCTGCGGTCGTCTTCGTAATAATTGTCGATCAAGGTCTTGTAGACGCGCACGCGCGTGTAGTGGTCGACATCGCCCGGCTGCGTCATGCCCACCACCGGATGCAAGAGCAGCACGCCATCGACATCCTCCGCGGCGCGTTTGGTCAGGGCTTCGTGCACGCGGTGTAACGGGTTGCGCGTTTGGAAGGCGACGACATTGGCATGCCCGTAGGTCTCCAGGACCGCGCGGGTCTCGGCCGGGGTACGGCGCAGCTCAGCGAAATCGGGATGAGGCGGCAGCTGCAAGACTTGCAGGCGGCCGGCGACATTGACTTTGCCCCAGCGGTGCATCTCGGCGATGACAGGATGGCGCGCGTCGAATTTGCCAAAGATCTTGGTCGCTGTCTCCTCCAAATCCCAATCGTAGATTTCCTCGACAGTCTGAATGGCGAGGATGTTGTTTTTGCTGTCGCGCAGGGCGATATCGCCCCCCCATTCGGCATTGGCCGGCAGCTCGATGGGCAGCGTGATGGGCATGGGGAAAAGCCTGCTATCGGCCAGGCGCATCGTGTCCAGCACGCTTTGGAAGTCCGCTTGATTCATGAATCCGCGCAGGGGCGAAAAGGCGCCAACCGTCAGCAGCTCCAGGTCGCATTCAACGCGCGCGCTGACCTGCACATAGGGCAAGGAGTTGGCGTAAGCCGTTTTTTCGACCAGTTCATCGCGCGGGACGAGCAGATTCACCAGCTCGCCGCAATAGGGTTCAATCAAACGCGTTTTCTCAATAATCATCGAATTCTCCGTACCAGGATTCAAACGGAAGCAAGAAATTACGCCATAGTTTTACGGGCGAATACCTTACAGATTAATTGACCACAGAGACACAGAGCCACAGAGAATCTTTCTGTGCCAAGCGAAACTGACAAGTCGGCGAAGTTTACCATAGCTGGATTAATCAGGCAGCCACCATTGCGCAAAACGGCGATATTGTAGCACAGCAATAAATGCGGCGTTAGCGATAGCTCAGTCTTTTCGGTCGACGCCGGAAATCTTGCGCCCGAAGAAGACCAGCACAATGCTCAGCGTGTAGAGCGCCAGCAGGGGCGCCATGACCAGGAACATGTTCACCGGATCAATCGTGGGCGTGATCAAGGCAGCGGCGATGGCGGCGCCGACGATGGCAATGCGCCATTGGCGGATCAGCGTGCCGGCGCTGACCAAGCCGAGCAGGGAAATGAGGAAGAATATCAGCGGCGTCTGGAAGGCGACGCCCATCCAGAACAGCAGCGAAGTCACGAAAGTAATGTAGCCGTCAGCGGTCCATTCCGGCTGGAAGATCTGCGCCTGAAATTCGTTGAGGAAGCCCAGCGCCGGCGGCATCAGAATGCGCCAGGCGAAGAAGACGCCGACGCAAAACAGCACCGAGGTAGCGGGAAGGGACAAGAAAACGTAGCGTTTCTCCTTACGCGTCAGGCCGGGCAGAATAAACATCAGAAACTGATAGGTCACCATCGGAATGGACAAGATGCCGCCGACCATTAGGGCGACTTTGAAGTAGATGATGATGTTGCCGGTGGGGTTCAGGATGACCAACTGGCAGTCGCTGACGGACGGGATGCGGCAGTAAGGTTCTTGCAGCAGCATCAGCACGCGGTCGGCGAAGAAGATGCCGACAGTGGTGCCAACGACCAAGGACAAGACGGCGCGGGTCAAGCGATAACGCAACTCGTCGAGATGCTCAAAGAACCCCATGCGGAGTTCGTGGCCGTCTTCAACCGCCTCCTGAATGGCCGTGTCCGCCATGCCTAGTCCCCTTCGCCGCGCGCTGCTTTGGACCAGGCGCCCAGGTCCACGGTACTGCCGCTTCCGTTAGAAAGAGGCGCGCCGCTCCAGGTTCCCAGCTTGGGCACGTGCGTAGGCTTAGCCTTGCTCGCTTGCGCGTTGGCTGCAGCGGATTTTGGAATTTTGACAGCTTTGGCGGGCGTTGCTGGGGTTTTCTTCGCTTTGGGGCCGGCCGGCAGTTTCTTATTGTTCAGTGAATCGCTAACTTCTTTGACCGTATCGAGGTCTTTCTTGACCTCGTCCAGCGAGTCTTGCATGGGCTGGGTCATTGGCTTGACGGCATCGGAAACAGTGCGATTCAAGTTCTTGCGCGTCGGCGGTTCTTTGGGCAGCTTGATATCGACGCCGGCTTCGTCAAATTCTTTCTGCACCAGATCCACCGTCTCCGACCAGATCTTGCGGAACTTGGCCACATGCTGTCCCAGGACGTAAGACCAGTGGATCATGCGCTTGGGCCCGGCGAATACCAGCATGATGAGCAAGACCGCAATGAGTTCGGCAGCGCCGACGCCGAGGATGTTCATAAGGCGTCGCCCTCCGCAGCCGCCAGCTTCGCTTCTGGTTCCAGCTCGTTGGTGATGGCGCCGAGCACGCCATGCACAAAGCTGTGCGAATTTTCTGCGCCAAATAGCTGCGCCAGATGGACGGCTTCGTTGACGATCACGGGGATCGGCGTGGTTCGCGTTTGCATCAAGTATTCGTATACCGCCAGGCGCAGGATGTTGCGATCGACAACTGCCACTTGGTCAATGGGCCAATCAGGAGCGTATTCTTGCAAGATGGCGTCAATCTCGCCGCGGCGCTGCGTCACGCCGGCCACGAAACGGCGGATAATTTGCCGCACGGCGTAGGTCTCGGGGCGCTCGCTCATGTGCGCCTCCAGCGTAGCCGCCAGTGGATGGTCGGTGGTATCCAATTCGTAGAGTATCTGGAGGCTGGCTCGCCGAGCGATCGAACGATCAGCGGGATGCAGATCCGCTTGGACCACCTCTGACGTAATCTGGTCGACAGCGGGGTCGAAGTTTTCCAGTTCGAAAGGATAACCGTCCAGCACGGTGGAGTCGTCCATGCATCGTTTCCGGTTCGCCAGCAAATATGGCGCAAGTGTAGCGCAGAAGCAGACAATTATCCATGTAGATTGGCGTGAAGCGGCACATGTCAATGAGCTGCGATGCTAGGCAAGTTTAACTCACCACAGAGGCACAGAGGGCACAGAGAATCTTCTTAGGCATCGGGCTGATCCGATTTATCAGTATTTACGTCTGCCGGGCGAATCCGCCAAAGCAAGCTGGCCGAGTTTTGCGCGCCGTCCAATCGCTGCGTCGCGCGCGCAGCCTTGTACCTGTACGCTGCCGGCGATGCTGTCTACAATACGGATTCTCGAAGAATTCTGCCAAGTTCTGAATCCACCAAAAAGGGAGCAGCCCATGCGGGCCAGAAAGCCGCTTGATCTGCGGCGGGCGCTTGTCGTCGACTCCATCACCAAGTATTTCCACTTGCCGCAGCCGCCGCTGTGGAAGCGATTGCTTGGCGCCAGCGCGGACCTGCCCGATCCGGGTAATTTGCCCAAAGCGAGCAAGGGCAGCAAAGCGCCGATTGCCGCGGTCGACCATGTCAGCTTCTCGGTGGAGCGCGGCGAGATTTTCGGCATCCTGGGGCCGAACGGGTCGGGCAAATCGACGCTGGTGCGGCTGATTTCGACCCTGCTGCGGCCGGATCGGGGCAGCGCCAAAATCTTCGGCATTGATCTGGCGGAAGATGAAATGGGCGTCAAACAGCTGATCAGCCGCGTTTCGGTGGACGCCGCATTTTTTAAGAAGCTCAGCCCGATGGAGAATCTGCTCTACGGCGCGCGTCTGTATGGGGTGGCGGCGCCGGAAGCCACGGTCAAAGCCTACGAAATCATGGGGCGGCTGGGGCTGAAGCGTTCGTCGTTCAATGAGCCGATGGAAGAAATGAGCCGTGGCATGCAGCAGAAGGTGGCAGTGGCCCGCGCGTTTCTCACTTCGCCTATTTTGCTGCTGATGGACGAGCCGACCACCGGTCTGGATCCGCGCTCGAAACGCGATGTGCGCGAATTCATCGAGGAGCTGCGCGAATCGCATGATGCGACGATTATGATCACGACACACGATATGGAAGAAGCCGATGCGCTCTGCGACCGCGTGGCTGTGATTCACAACGGCAAGCTTGCGGCCATCGGCACGCCGGAGGAATTGAAGCGAAGTTCGGGCGAAAACGGCCAGTTTTCAACTCTGGAAGATGTCTTCATCCACCTCACTGGCGAACAACTCGTTGATTCAGAGGCGGCCGACATCGCCTAGTTTCCACGCTGGAGGACAATCATGCGCAATACACTGCGGCGCGGCGTGAGCGCGATGCGTTTGGAATCGCTGCAATCCTACGCCTTTTTGGCGCGCAACTGGCACTTGACGCGGCGCTACTGGGGCTGGGAAGTGGTGTGGTTCTTCTATTCGCTGACCAGTGGCTTGTCCGTGGTCTTCATCGCCCAAGGCGCCGAAGCGCTGACCGGCGAGACGCCCAGTTTTGACGTCAAATTTCTGACGATGTACCTCATCATCGGCACCTTGATTTGGCGTTACCTGTCGAACATTTTTATGCTGACGAGCGAGGTCATCGCCTGGGAGCGCTGGGAAGGCACCATCGAGTACACGCTGATGGCGCCGGTGGAGCGCTGGGTGCATCTGGTGGGGCAAACCGCCTATTCGCTGATTTACAGCCTCATCACGACTCTGCTGATCGGCATCGCCATGGCGCTGTTCTTCGAGTTGGATCTGTCCAAGGCCAACTTGCCGGGCGCTGCTGCTGTGGTGCTGGCCGGCAGTTTGTCCTTGATCGCTATCGGCATCGTGGCCAGCATCCTGCCGCTGCTGTATCCGGAGCGCGGCGCCCAGATGACGGAAGTGGTGCAGGCGTCATTTCTGCTGATCTCCGGCGTATATTATCCCATCAGCGTCTTGTCGGATTGGATGGAGTCGCTGGCGCGCTTTTCGCCCGTGACCTACGTCCTGGATGGCACGCGCGCCGCCGTGCTGGACGGGGCAGCCATCACCGACCTGCTGCAATATATTGCGCCGCTGCTCTTGCTGGGCGTGGTGGCGCTGCCCATCGGCCTGCGAGCCTTTAAGGCGGCGGAGAATTACGCCAAGCGCGCCGGCAAGCTGAAGCGCGTCGGCTAGCTCCCGCGGGCGTCTGGCAGAGTTTCCGCAGCGACGCGGTCGCTGAACCGGGGCTCGCCGACCTGCTCCGGCAGTTGCACGCGGATCTGCCCATCGCGAATTGAGATGCTGACCGAGGGGTGCGCCTCCGCTTCAGTCGTCACGCGGCTGACAAACCAGTCGTTCAGCCGGGCGCAAAACTCGGCGCTGAAGAGGAAGATCGCAGCGATCAAGTAGGCCCAGAACAGAAAAACGATGACGGTGGCGATGCCTCCGTAGACGAACTGAAAGCCGCCCAAATTGGTCAAATAGTAGCCGAAGCCGCTCTTGGCCAACTCCCAGCCGACCGCGCCCAGCAGCGCCGCCGGCAGCACCGCGTCCCAATGCACGTAACGCGCCGGCACAAAACGGAATAGCAAGGCGAAGATCACCACGTCCAGACCAAAGGGCAAAAATCGAATGCCGATGCTGAGCCACAGACTGGGCTGGTCCAGCAGCAGCACGGAGAGCAGACGCAGCACGCCGGAAGTAACGAAGGAGGCGATCACCAGCACGACCAGCGCCAGGCTGATGCCGATGGCTTGCAAGCGCAGCTTCCAGATATTGCGGCCCTTGGGCACGCGGAAGATTTCGTCCAGCGACGCGGTCAAGTTGGAGAACAGGCTGAGCGACGACCAGGCCATGGTCATGATGGCGACAATGCCGAAGGAATTCGACTGTTCCAGGGATTGGCCCAGGATGTCCTGAACGAACTCGACTGTCGCTTGATCTTCCGGCAAGAACACGCGCAAACCGTTGGCGATCTGTTCTTGGGCCGCGGCCGGCTCCAGCAAGCCGCCGATCAGGACCGCCATCAGCAGCATCAGCGGGAAGAGCGAAAAGAGGGCGAAAAATGCCAAAGCCGCCGACTGCCGCGAACTGTAACGTCCGAAACTGCGCAGCGTGGTCAAGAGGATAATCGGCAGCGCCCGCGTGGTAGCGCTGCGCATGGACCACCAGCGCAACAAAGTGACACGCAGCCTGCTAATGAGGTCTTTCATCCGCCTCCCGTTCGAACAGGAAACAATTTGCGTTTCTTACTCAAGCATAGCATGAGTAAGTGCGCGTCCAGTGAAATCTGAGCGCGAAGACCTCGTCAGGCTTGTCCGCTACTCACGCGCCGTAGTCGAGCCGCCGCCATCGTCATAGAACACGGCAAGCCGTTATTGGCGCCAGGCGCGGCGCAGCAAGTCAGCGTAGTTGGCGCCCGGCGTGATCTGGCCGAGGATTGATGCGTGCCGCGCGCCGGTCATGGCGGGCAGCGAGGCCGGACGACCGTGCCAGGTCTCAAACGCCAGCACGGCGAATACCAGCGCTTCTTTGAAATCGCTGTCCATGCCGATGTCTTCGTGCGTCATGACGGTCGCCGGCGCCAGCAGTTGGCGCAGCAGACCCACCATGACCGGATTGTGGCGTCCGCCGCCGCCCAGGATGACTTCATGAATAGGAGCGGGCGCAAATCGCTGGTAGGCATCAGCGATATTGGTGGCGGTCAGCGCGGTCAAGGTGGCGATGACTTCGGACGAGGTTATGCTGCGCCCTTGCGCCTCGGCGACCAAATCCAGCGCGGCAGCCGTGCCGAAGGTCTCGCGGCCGGTGGTCTTGGGATAGTCGCGCGCGTAATAAGGATGCCCCAGCAATTCCTCCAGCCACTCTTCATTGACCCGGCCCTGCCCCGCCAGCCGACCGTCGCGGTCGAAATTCTGGACGCCGTCGGTGATATGCGCCACAGCGATATCCAGCAGCGCATTGCCCGGCCCGGTATCAAAGGCGATGGGCTGGGATTTGTCGTCCGCGAGCGGAGGCAAAAATGTCACGTTGCCCATGCCGCCGATATTTTGTATCGCCCGCCAATGACTCGGATGACGCAGCAGCAGCCAGTCGACATAACTGGTCAGGGGCGCGCCTTGACCGCCGGCGGCGATATCGCTGGCGCGGAAGTTGCTGATGGTGGTGATGCCGCTGCGCTCGGCGATGACTGCCGGCTCCACGATTTGCAGCGACACATTGACTTGCCCGCTGGGCAAGACATTGTGCCAAAGCGTCTGCCCGTGCGAGCCGATGAGGTCGATCTCGCCGGGCGCCATGCCGGCCTGCTCAATCGTTTCGAGTGTGCACTGTGCGAAGACTTCCGCGAGGTCGACGTGCAGGGCCGCAATCTGATCGACGCGGCTCTCGGCCGGGTCGCAGCAGGCGAGAATGCGCTGGCGCATTGCCGGCTCATATTCGTAGGTCGCGCCATGCAGCAGCTCGACGGTCATGCTGCCGGGCTCGCCGCGGATATCGCAGATGGCGACATCGACGCCGTCGGCGGAAGTGCCGGACATCAGACCGATGACAATCATTCAGCAGCCCGTGGTCGCTGGGCTAATCGGAGCGCGCTCATGTGATTGAGGTGTCTGGACGTCGCCTCTGAAAGATGTGGTCGCGGTCGTACGTTAAAGAGACTCGGCGTATGACTTGAAGTTCTCGAGAATCGCCTGCCAGCCGGTACGCTGCATTTCGGCTGGATTCTCCTGCTCGGCGTCGAATGTCGTTGATACACGCGTCGAGTCTCCCAAACCCTCAAATGTGGTTTCCACTTGTCGTCCATCAGACATGGTATAAGCGACTCTCGCCTCGTGAACCACCTCGTCATAGATCGCGTCAAAGTCGAAGCCGAAGCTGCCGTCTACAGCTTCCATGCGGTATAGGAGTCGGCCGCCGGCGCGGAGGTCGTTCTCTGCGCGCGGGCAGCGCCAGTCGTCACTGGCGAAGTTCCAATTAGTAATGTGGTCGGGCTCGGTCCAAAGCGTCCAGGCTTTGGCTGTAGGTACGTTTACGGTCGCTTGAATATGAATCTTCTGGCTCATTTAGTTGCTCCGACTTGACAACACCTTCGACCGCAGCAGCAATTCTATGCTTGTCGCGGTCGCGGCGAAACGGGAATATCGCGAGGAAACAAACGATGCGGACCCACGGCGCAGGCCCGAACAGGATTATTTGGGAGCGGAGAGGACAGGATTCGAACCTGCGGTACCCTTAACAGGTACAACCGCTTAGCAGGCGGCCCCAATCAACCACTCTGGCACCTCTCCAATAGACATATGAAGCTGTTAAGGTGTTCAAGGCGGAGAGGACAGGATTCGAACCTGCGGTACGGAGGACCGTACAATGGTTTTCAAGACCATCGCCTTAAACCACTCGGCCACCTCTCCAACAATATGACGGGTTGTGACGTGACGACCGTGATCCTAACATAGCTGGATATAGCTGTCAACATAGCGATGCCGCGCGCGGACATTGAAGCGCATAACTACCTCCTATAAACTAAACTGGACAGTATCGCGGAAGACAAAATGAATCTGCATCTGCCGGGATTGATTTACGCCCTACTTCTGCTCCTGGTCGCCAATCTTGAAGGGCGCAGGCGAGACGGCAAACCGCTCACGGCTATGCTCAGTCTGGGACTCACCCACGTTGACATGCTGTGGGCGCTGGTCGAAAAGCTGATATCACGGCTCCACCCTTTTGAGCAGCCGAAGTACGACCAGCGCAGCCTCGTGCACCGCGCCGCGAGCCTGCTTGCGATGGCGTATATGACTTGGCAGATATGGCGGCTGCTCTCAACCCGCGGCGAAACCGACCCGAATTGGTTCGCTCCGGATATTGGCGGCGTTCTCTTGAACCTGGCGGGTTTCGCGACGATATATGTGTCGCTATCGGCGCTGGGCACGGGCTGGGGATTCCGGCGCAACCGCGAAGAGTCGCTGCGGCGACTTGGCTTACGCTTGCCCACGCTCAGCGAATGCGTTGCGGGCTTGATCATGGGCATTCTAATCTATATTGGCGCGACACTTGCCGCCAGCGTTATTCGCGGCTCAGCGACAGCCGATCAAGCGGGCGCGCGCGCTCTCTTTGATACCGTCAAAAGCGTGTTGCCAGCGGCGCTTGCCGTTGCTGTACTGGCGGGAACCGGTGAAGAGATTCTGTTT